>Ga0326597_10007738_pt1 | contig 14573 bp, 15 predicted proteins | sample RVTome_12_FD_203789 | JGI IMG/M metagenome (GOLD analysis project Ga0326597, IMG submission 203789) | Soil microbial communities from uranium-contaminated site in the Upper Colorado River Basin, Wyoming, United States - RVT100D185 | ecosystem: Environmental > Terrestrial > Soil > Contaminated >... | reverse complement strand
GTGCGCCCCGCCCCCTCCCCGAAAAATTCCGCGCTGCGCTCGAATTTTTAGACCCTCCCACAAGGGGAGGGTTGCGCCATTTTTTGCGTCAACCGAAACCAAAACCGCCCTAAGGGAATTAAGGGGACACAATACTTAATTGCACTCGGTCATGCCGGAAGTTCAGATGGAGCAGTCGGCAAACACAATTAAGTATTATGTCCCCTTAATTTACGCCGGCGCCGCAGCAGCCCGGCGTGACGGGAATCGCAAAGCCGTCCTCGCGCATGTCCTCGACCTTGGCCACGAAGGGCAGGATGTGACCGAGCAGCACGGGCACGACGGAATCGGGGAAGTCGTGCCCCCAGCCGTCGATCTCGCGATACGCGGCGCCCGGAATGCACGCCGCCGTGTGGCGTCCGGCCTCCGGCGGGATCAGCCGATCCACGCTGCCGTGCAGCACGAGCGCAGGCACTTTCAATGTTTTCAACCGTTCGCTGCGCGGGCCCGCCGCCATGATCGCCGCCCATTGGCGAGCGGCGCCTTCGGGATAAAAGGCGCGGTCGTAATTGGCGCCGACGCGTGCGCGCAGGATTTCGCGATCCATCGGGAACTTCGTCGAGGCATAGCTCGAACGTACCCACAACGAATGTTCGATCGCCGCTTCCCGGTCGCCGGTGGGCGGGCGCTTCATCAGGGCTTCCTGCGTCTCGGGCGCCGAACGCGGCAGAGACGGGTCGCTCGTCGTGGACATGAGCGAGACGAGCGAACGCGCTTTGGCCGGATGTTCGAGCGCCACGAGCTGGGCGATCATGCCGCCCATCGAACGCCCCATGACATGCGCGCTCGTTACGCCGAGCGCGTCGAGCAACGCGGCCGCGTCCGCCGCGAGATCGGCAAGCACATAGGGCACGGGCGGCTTGCGCCCTTCGCGCAGCGCGGCAGCGACCTGTTTGAGGTCCGGCACGATGCCATCCCAACGCTGCGTGAGGCCGGCGTCGCGATTGTCGTAGCGGATGACGCGCAGGCCCGCCTGCACGAGGCCGTCGCGGAAGACGTCCGTCCAATCGGTCATCTGCGCGGTGTAGCCCGAGATCAGAAGGACGGGCGCGCCGTCCCTCGGCCCGATCTCGTCATATTCGAGCGAGATCCCGTTGGCGTTGATCTGGGCCATCGCCCTACTCCGCCGCCTTGGCCTGCGCTTCCACGCCCGAGACGAAATCGCCGATGTGCCCGAGGAAGACGGGCACCAGCGCTTGCGTGAAGTCGTGCGCCATGCCGGGCACGATGACGAGCCTGGCGCCCGGAATGCTGGCGGCCGTATCCTTGCCGCCTTCGACGGGCACGAGCGGATCGTCCGCGCCGTGAATTACCAATGCCGGGCAACGCACATTCGCGAGAATCTCGTGGCGCGGCTCGGCGGAGACGATCGCCACGAGCTGGCGCGCGAGGCCCGCGGGATCGTAGGGCACGCGATCCACCTCGCGCGCGAGAAGCGCGTCGAGTTCGGCATCCGTCGCCGGATAGCCGGGACTGCCGATGGTGCGCCACGTCCTTCGGCCCGCCGCGATGCGGTCCTCGCGCGAATTGCTCGCGGGCGGCGTGGTGATGGCGGCCATCGCCTCGGGCTTCGCCGCGGGCAGGCCGGGCTTGCCGGTCGTCGACATGATGGAGGTCAGGCTCCTGGCCTTCGTGCCGTGCCTGGCGGCCACGAGCTGCGCGATCATGCCGCCCATGGACGCACCCACGATGTGCGCGCGTGCGATCCCGAGCGCGTCGAGAAGGCCCACGGCATCGCTCGCCATGTCGTCGAGACGATAAGGCGCGGTGTCGATCTTCTGGCGCGCCACGAATTTCGTCATCACATCCGCCATGTTCGGCAAGCCGAGATGCGAAAGATGGGTGGTCTTTCCGACATCGCGGTTGTCGAAGCGGATGACGCGGAACCCCTGCGCCGCCAGCCCCTCGCACAGCGCCACCGGCCACATCGTGAGCTGGCCCGTATAGCCCATGATCAGAAGGATGGCGGGATCGCTCTCGCGCCCGAAGCTTTCGAATTCGATGGCGAGGCCGTTGGCCTTGATCTGCGGCATTGTCCCGTCCCGTTGTTCCCTGCCCTATGAGCTTAGCAGGAGTTCGGGCTTTCTTGACAAGCTGTCAGCCGGACCGGAGCCTACGCCGCGACCCGAACCCGCGATTCCATGCGCCGCGAGCTGAGCCGCCTGGCCGACGAGACGTTCGATCTGCTGATCGTGGGCGGCGGCGTGACGGGTGCGGCCATCGCGCGCGACGCGGCGCTGCGCGGGCTTTCCGTGGCCCTGATCGAGAAGAACGATTTCGCACACGCGACCTCGAGCGCCAATTCCAAGCTCATCCACGGCGGCCTGCGCTATCTGCGCAATTTCGAGCTGGGCCTGGTGCGCGAGGCGCTGCGCGAACGCCGCTTCTGGCAGCGCATCGCGCCCCATCAGGTGCGCCCCCTGCCCTTCCTGCTGCCGCTGCGCGACAAGCGCGCGAAGCCGATGCTGGGCTTGGGGCTGACGCTCTACGACCTCCTCGCCTATGACCGCGGAGGTCTCGCCGATCCCGAGCAGCGCCTGCCCGGCCATCGCTGGCTGGACGCGGCCGCGGCCATCGCGCGCGAGCCGGCCGTGGAGTCGCCGGGGCTGACCGGCGCGTTCCTCTATTACGATTGCCAGATGTACGCGCCGGAGCGCCTTGCGCTCGAAATGCTGGTCGATGCGGCGGACCACGGCGCCGCGCTCGCCAATTACGTCGAGGCCGAGAAATTCCTGCTGCACGACGGCCGCATCGAAGGGGCGAGCGTGCGCGAACGCTTCACGGACGCGCGGTTCGACGTCCGCGCCAAGCTCACCGTCAACGCCTCGGGACCTTGGGCGGACATCTTCCTCGGCCGCGCGCTCGGCCGGCCGTCCGAACACAAATTGCTGCGCTCCAAAGGCATCCACATCGTCACGCCCGCGATCACCCGCGATTCCGCGCTCGCGATCGGCGCGAATGGCGGGCATTTCTTCGTGCTGCCCTGGCGCGGGCGATCGTTGATCGGAACGACCGATACCGCGTACACCGGCGCGCCCGATGCGGTCGGCGTCACGCAAGAGGACGTCGACGCGTTCCTCGCCACCGTGAACAAGGGCGTTCCGAACGCGAAACTGACGCGCGACTCGGTGCGCCATTTCTATGCGGGTCTGCGCCCGCTCGTCGATGACGGCGAAAGCGGCACCTACAATGCGAGCCGGCGCAGCGAGTTGGTCGATCACGCCAGGAACGAAAGCATCGAAGGACTCGTCTCGGCGATCGGCGGCAAATGGACCTCGTCGCGCCATCTGGCCGAGAAGGCGGTGGACGCGGCCGTGGCCAAGCTCGGCGCGAAATCGCGCGCCTGCGTTACGCAGCGCGAGGCGCTCCCGGGGGGGCGGATGGGATTCCTATCGGAGTTCCTGTCCGCGCTCAGGCGCGAGCGCCCGAAGCTGGCGGCCCCCGAACATCTCGGGCGGCTCTACGGCGCGCGCATCCCCCGCGTCCTGTCGCTTGCCAACGAAGCCGGCCTGGATGCGTTGGGTCCCACGGGCGACGTGCCCGCGCAAATCCTGTTCGCCGCGCGCGAGGAGATGGCGATGACGCTGGACGACGCGGTCATGCGGCGCACGGGGCTGGGGCAATTGGGCGATCCCGGCGCGGGCGCGCTCGAGGCCGCGGCCGCGATCATGGCCAGCGAGCTCGGCTGGAACGCCCGGCGCACGAGCGCGGAGATCGAAAAGGTCCGCGCGCGTTTCCGCTTGTCGGAGGGCGCGGCATGAGAACGCTCGCGATCGTCAATCCGGCATCGGGCGGCGGGCGCACGGCGCGCGAATGGCCCCGCATCGCCGAAAAGCTCGACGCGGTCTTTCCCGGATTCGATGCCCAGCTCACCACGCGGCGCGGCGAGGCGACGGACATCGCGGCGCGCGCCTTGCGCGGCGGCGTCGAACAGATCGTCGCGGTCGGCGGCGACGGCACGATCGGCGAGGCGGCGAACGGCTTCTTCATGCCCGACGGTCCCATCGCGCCCGGCGCCATCTTCGCCTTCGTCACCAGCGGTACCGGCGGCGATTTCCGCAAGAGCTTCGGCATCGCGGCGGGTGCGGACGCGGCGATCGCGCGGCTCGCCGAAGGAAACATCCGCAAGATCGATGTCGGGCGCGTTTCCTTCATCGATCACGCGGGCAAGCCGGCGGTGCGTCATTTTATCAATATCGCGAGCTTCGGGCTCTCGGGCGCCGTGGTCGACGCGGTCAACGGCGCGGCGATCTCGAAGCTCTTCGGCGGGCGCTTCGCCTTCCAGTTCAACAGCATCAAGGCAATGCTGACCTACAAGAACAGGACCGTGCGGCTGGCGCGCGACGGCATGTCCGGCGAAGATATCGCGATCTCGACGGTGGCGATCGCCAACGGGCAATATTTCGGCGGCGGCATGCGGGTGGCGCCGGGTGCCGTGGTCGACGACGGCCAGTTCGACGTGATCGTGATGGGAGCCGCGCCCAAGGGCGAAACCATCAAGGGCCTCGACGCCATCTACAAGGGCGAGCATCTGAGGAATCCCAACGTCCGCGCGTTCAACGCGCGCAGGATCGTCGCCTCGCCCGCCGCCGGCGAGAGCCGTCCCGTGCTGATCGAAACGGACGGCGAAGGGCCCGGGCGCCTGCCGGCAACGTTCGAAATCCTGCCGCGGGCACTCAATCTGCGGTGTTGACGTACCATTCCACGGGGTTCCCTCTCCCCTTGTGGGAGAGGACGCAAAATCTTGCGCTTAGCGGAGCGCAAGCGGAGCTAAGTGTTAGATTTTGCTGGTGAGGGGATTGATGCACGCTTCCCCCTCACCTGAAAAATCAATGGGTTGAGCGTCGCGCTGCTCCGCTAACGCCATTGATTTTTCTTCCTCTCCCACAAGGGGAGAGGAAGAGCTAACGACAAGCGTTGCACCGAAACCGCACGGAAATCGGGTAGCCTTTCATCCATGAGCATCGATCGCACGAAACTGCGCTGGAACGGGTGGGGATGGGCGGCGACGAAGGACGCGCTCGCCGGCCGCGACGACATCTGGAAATGGCTGGCCGAGGAGCTCGGCATGCCCGCGCTGCTGGCGACGCCCGCGCGGCCCTTGGACGAGATCGGGCTTCCCGAACCGCGTCTTGCCGCGCGCGATATCGCGGCGCTCGGCGACATCGTGGGCACGGACCGCGTCAAGACGGACAAGTACGAACGCGCGTTCCATGCGCGCGGCAGGAGCTATCACGATCTTCTCCTGCTGCGCGCAGGTACGATCGATGCGGCGCCCGACGCGGTTCTCTACCCGCGCGGGGCCGAGGAGGTGCAGGCCCTGCTCGCGCTTTGCGACCGCGAGGGCATCGCGGTCGTGCCCTATGGCGGGGGCACGAGCGTGGTCGGCGGCGCGGGCGCCGTCCGCGGCGATCACCGCGGGCTGATCGCGATCGATCTTTCGGGCATGAGCCGCATGATCGCGACCGATCCGGTTTCGCTGACGGCGACGGCGGAAGCGGGCATCTACGGACCCGCGCTCGAAAGCGCGCTGCGCGCGCAAGGCATGACGCTCGGCCATCATCCGCAATCCTTCGAATTCTCGACGCTGGGCGGATGGATCGCCCATCGCGGCGCGGGCCAGCAATCGCACCGCTACGGCAAGGCGGAGAGCTGGCTTCTGTCGGCGAGGCTCGCGACCCCGCGCGGGGCCCTCGCGACCGAGGAATTCCCGGCGTCGGCGGCGGGCCCGCGGTTGACCGATCTGGTTCTGGGTTCCGAGGGCGCGTTCGGCATCGTGACCGAGGCGACGTTCCGCATCCGGCGCGCGCCGAAGCTCTCGGACTATCGCGGCTTTCTCTTCCGCGATTTCGCGAGCGGGACTGCCGCCATCCGCGAAGCCGCACAGGAGGAAATCCCGGCCGCGATGCTGCGCCTGTCGGATGGGGACGAGACGCGGTTCTATCGCGCGTTCTCGCGGCTGGGCCACGCGCGCCGCGTCGCGGATTATCTGGAGCGCGCCTATCTGCGCCTGCGCAGATTTCCCGACGCGCCTTGCGCGCTGATCGCGGGCTTCGAGGGCGACGAAGAGATCGTGCGCGACGCAAGGCGGCGTTTCGCGCGCATCGCGGCGCGCCTGGGCGCGCTGGCGCTGGGGCAAAAGCCCGGACAACGCTGGTATCGGGGGCGCTTCCACGGTCCCTATTCGCGCGATCCGATGATGGATCACGGCACGGGCGTCGACACGCTGGAAACCGCCGCGCGCTGGTCGCGCATCGACGCGCTCTACGCCGCGGTGAAAGGCGCGCTGGAAACCGCCATCGTCGATACCGCGCCGCGCACGGGCGCCAAGGGCGTCGTCCTATGCCATATCAGCCATGCCTATCCGGACGGGGCGAGTCTCTATTTCACATACATCTTTCCGCGCGCGCTCGACCGCGAGGTCGAGCAATGGCGCGAGATCAAGAGACGCGCCTCCGACGCCATCGTCGCCCATGGCGGCACGATCAGCCACCATCACGGCGTGGGCGAGGATCACCTCGCCTGGATGGAAGCGGAAAAGGGCACGCTGGGATTGGACGTGTTGCGCGCGATCAAGAAGACGCTCGATCCCAACGGCATCATGAATCCGGGGAAGTTGATTCCGAACTAGTGTCCCGATTCCGAAATTCGCATGACTTGATATCGGACTCCTGGCGAATTTCGGAATCGAAAGGACACTAGCAACCCATTGATTCCTAGTGTCGTTTTGGTTTCGAAGTTCGCCAGACGCTCGATATCGAAATCAAGCGAACTTCGAAACCACGACACTAGAGCAACGTGCGTTCAGATTGAATCACGAAGTCATCCTTCGAGGCCCGGCGCGTGCTTCGAGGCCCGCCATCATGGTGAGGTGCTTCGCGAAGCGAAGCCTCGAACCACGGCGGGCACCTCAGCATGACGCGCCGGGCACCTCAGGATGACGTAAGCGCGATTATGTCAGAACGTATCTTGCTCTCATCTAGCCGCGAGTAGGGAGCGTTGAGCATTTACCACTCACGACTCGCCTCTTACGCCAACGCTTCCTTCAACGCCTTCGCCGCGGCGACGATCGCGGCCTTCGCGCCCGGCACCGCGCCCTGCATGTTGAAGAAGCCGTGGATCATGCCCGGATAGTCGACATGGACCGCCTCGACGCCGGCCGCCTTGAGTTTCTCCGCATAGGCCTTGCCTTCGTCGCGCAAGGGATCGAACCCCGCCGTCACGACATAGGCGGGGGGCAATCCCTTATGATCGGAAGCAAGCAGAGGGGACGCGCGCGGATCGGCGCGCTCGCCCGCGTTCGGAACGTACTGCGCGGTGAACCACTCCATCGTCGCCTTTTCGAGGAAATAGCCTTCGGCGAATTGGCGCTTCGAAACCGTATCGGCTTCCACATCCACGACGGGATAGATCAGAAGCTGGAACGCGATGTGGGGGCTTCCCTTCTCGGCGGCCATCAGCGCGACGACGGCGGCGAGATTGCCGCCCGCGGAATCGCCGGCGACCGCCAAGCGGTTGGGATCGACGCCGAGCGTGCTCGCATTCGCCTCGACCCATTGCAGGGCTGCGAACGCGTCCTCGGCCGCCGCCGGGAACGGATGCTCGGGCGCCAGGCGATAGTCGACCGCGATCACGCGGCATTCGGCTTCGTTGGCGAGCGTGCGGCAGAGCGCGTCGTGGGTTTCGAGATCGCCGATGACGAAGCCGCCGCCGTGATAGAAGACGAGACCCGGCAGCGCGTCGCCGCCCGCCGCGACCGGGGTATAGACGCGCACGGGGATGGGTCCGGCCGGTCCCGTCGCTTCGCTATTCTCGGTCTTGCCGATGGGGATGCCCTGCGCGTCGATGATCTGCGCCATCGTCCGATAGAGCGCGCGGCCGTCCGGGACCGGCATCTCCCACAGTTTCGGCGCCGGCTGGGCGGCGAATTGGTCGAGCAGCGCCTTCACGTTCGGATCGAGGGTCATGCGAGCGCCTCCTGTTATCGCGCCGCCCCCATGTTGGGCGACGGCACGGCCGGCGCGCAAGCGTCCTTTTTTGCCTTTCAGTGCAAGGTCGTAGGTGCCGGCGAGGTGATCCGGCGCGCCGCGATGTCGCCCAGGATGGCGTGCAGGACACGCCAAACGCACGCGCGATGCGCGTCGCCTTCGGCCTCGAGCCGGTCGGCGGCACGCTCGGCGATACCCACAGCTTTTATGCCGTGCGCGCCGAACAGTTCGAGCGCGATCTCGTATGCGACTTCGGCCGTCATGGCCCGCCCGGATTAGTCCCCCGGACGAGATGAAGCATGCTCAAGGTAAGGGGACGGTTAAGGGACCTTGTTTTCGGCCAGAAAAATTGTCTCTTCCGGCGTCGCGACGCGCCCCAGCGCCGCGTTGCGTCCCGGAAAGCGGCCGAAACGCCGGATCCAATCGCGATGCGCGACCGCGTAGGGAAAGTTCATGCTGTCCTCGCCGAGGCGCTCGCGCACGAGCGCCACGCAGCGGTCCTGATCGGCGAGGTTCTCCGAATGCATGAACGGAAGGTAAAAGAAGATGCGTGCGCCCTTGGGCGCCTCGAGATCGAAGCCGCGCGCGAGCGCGCGGTCGGCGGCTGCGCGCGCGGGCGCATCGGTCGAGAAGGCCTCGGCGCGGCCACGGAACATGTTGCGCGGAAACTGATCGAGCACGATCAGGAGCGCGAGCGCGCCCGTCGCGGTTTCCTCCCAATCGGACAGCTTGCCGTCGCGCGCCGCATGCCACGTCTGCTCGAAGCGCACGCGCAGCGCGGCGTCGAGCTTGGGATCGGATTCGAACCAGCGCTTCTCGCCCACGTCCTTGAACCAGAAGTCGAGGATGTCGCGCGGACCGGGCGTCATGGTGCCGCCGTCTCGACGGCGTCGCCGATGGCGAAGGTACCGCCTTCGACGACGCGGCAGGTGACGCCACCGCGCCAATCCGGCGTCAGCGCGGCCTTCAGTCCCGCATGCGCCCGTTCCATGATGTGGCACGGTTCGGTTTCGTCCGTCACTTCCAACACGACGACGCCCACGCGGAGCCGGTCGCCGATCCGTTTGGGGACCGCCATGCCTTCGACATAGAGGTTCGCGCGCCGCGTGATCCAGGGAAGCGTCGCGCCGAGATCGCGGCAGGCCGCTTCCCAGCCCTCGCGGAACAGGATCGTGATCTGGCGCTTCGGAAAATGTCCGCGCGCGTCGCCGGCGATGCCGCGTTCCACGCTGATTTCGGCGTTGGAGATTTCTTCCAGCGCGCCGCCCTTTTGCGGCGCGCGCGCGATTCCGATCAGGCGTCCGGTCATGATGTCACCCAACCTCCACCACATCGGGCGGCGGCGCGCTGGCATAGAGAAGCTGCACCAGCTTCGCCCGGCGTTCCAGCGTCGCGCGCTGATTGATGTAGCCCTTGTCGGTGATTTCGTGTCCGTCGATCGAAGGCGGCTCGGTCATCAGCATCACGCGCTTGACGCGCGTCGACGAGCCGGGGCTCGCCTTGTTGTGCCTGGCGAAGCGTTCGGCGAGGAAGGCCTTCACTTTCGGGCTGTTGAGGATTTCCTCGGGCGTGCTGCGCACCGTGTCGGCGCAGATCTCCTTCGCGGCCTGCAGGTTCGGCCAGGCGAGCAGAGCCACGTAATCCTTGTCGTGGCCGCAGACGACGCAATCCTGGATGAGCGGCGAGGCGGCCGCGATCGCATTGGCGCGCAGCGTCCCCGTCGAAACCCAGGTACCCGACGAGAGCTTGAAATCCTCGGTGACACGGCCGTCGAAGACGAGGCCCTTGAGCGGATCGTCCGGATCGACGAAGGCCGCGGCATCGCCCAGCGAATAGAAGCCCTCTTCGTCGAAGACGGTCTCGTTCAGATCGGGCCGGTCAAGATAGCCCGGCATCACGGTGGGGCCCTTCACGCGCACTTCGTATTTCGTGCCATTGGGCGCGAGCTTCAGCGTCAGCCCCGGCAGCGGCAGGCCGATCAGCCCCGCGCGCTCCGTGATCCAATGCACGACCGTGATGCCCTGGGTCTCGGTGGCGCCGTACATTGTGGTGAACGGAATACGTTCGCCGGTCGCGGCAACCGAAAGCGCCTGCATGCGTTCGTAGATGTCCTGGCTGAGCGTGGCCCCGCCATAGCCCATATAGCGAAGCTTGCTGAAGAAGTGATCGCGCAGCGCGGTGTCGCGCTCCATCGCCTCGGCGAGCCAGGAAAACGCGATCGGCGCCGAGCCGAAAACGAGCGGCGCGATCTCGCGCAGATTGCGGATCGTCTCGTCGAACATGCCGGGCAGCGGCTTGCCCGCGTCGAGATAGAGCGTGCCGCCCGCGTTCATATTGCCGTTGAAGCTGATATTGCCCGCCGAGATGTGATTCCACGGCATCCATTCGAGGCCCTGGGGCACTTCGTCGGGATCGGGCGCGTCGGCGCGCAAGCCCTCCTGGCCCGCGATCACGGCGCACATCATGCCGTGCGTCTGGATCGCGCCCTTGGGCATGCCGGTCGAACCCGACGTGAAAAGATATTTCGCCACCGTGCCGTGATGGATCTTCTCCATCGAGGCCGCGACCTTGGGCCCCGCATTGGTTTTCAGAAGATCGTCGAATGCCGTGGTCTCGCGGCCCTCGATGGGCATGGCGGTCACGACCTCGACGCCGTCGAGGGGCAGGCTCGCGATCGCACCGGCGTAGAACGGCCCCTGCTCGGCGAAGATCATCCTGGGCTTGGCGGTGTCGAAGACGTGACGCAGCTTTCCGTGATCGGTCGAGAACAGCGAATAGGCGACCGAGACGGGCGCCACCGGAACGCGCGCCTTCATCGCGCCCAGCATGAGCACCGCATGGCGGATGGAATTGCCCGACAGGATCATCACCGGCGCCTCGGGCCCGAAGCCGCGATCGATCAATGCCTGGGCGATCGCGGAGGCGCGCGCGTTCGCCTCGCCATAGGTGACGAAGCGCCAATCGCCGGTCTTGCCGCCGGGGAGCGGCGTGCGCTCGGCGATGAAGTTGCGCTCGGGGTGCGCGGCCGCGTTCTCTTCCAGCAGATGGGCGATGGAGCGGTGCATCTCCCCCATCGGCAGCGTCGAGCGGATCAGCACCGAGCCGTCGGGCCGGCGCTCCACATCCAGCGATGGCGCCTTCCAGGGCGCTTCCTTGAAGGGGGGCATTTCGCCGGAAATCTCGGCTTCGGCAGGGGGCATCACATTTCCTCGCGTTTCCAAAGTAGAACTACACTTCCGTTCCGGTAATCGCTATATCTACCCCGGAAGCAGGTGGACTTTAGGAGGCGACGTGCCGGGTAAGCGCGTTCTTCTCATCATCGGCGGTGGCATCGCCGCCTACAAGAGCCTGGAACTCGTTCGCCGCCTGCGCGAGCGGGGTTTCGGCGTGCGCGCGATCCTGACGCGCGCCGGCGCGGAATTCGTCACACCTCTCTCCGTCGCCAGCCTGACCGGCGAGAAAGTCCACCAGGATCTGTTCGATCTCACCGACGAAACCGAGATGGGCCACATCGCGCTGTCGCGCTCGGCCGATCTCGTGATGGTGGCGCCGGCGACCGCCGATCTGATGGCGAAGCTCGCGGGCGGGCTTGCCAACGATCTCGCCTCCACCGCACTGCTCGCGACAGACAAGCCGGTGCTGATGGCGCCCGCGATGAACGTGCGCATGTGGGAGCACGCCTCGACCAAGCGCAACGTCGCGCGGCTTCGCGCCGACGGGATCGGCATCGTCGGCCCGAACGACGGCGAGATGGCCTGCGGCGAGTTCGGGCCGGGCCGCATGGCCGAGCCCGAGCAAATCCTAGCCGCCATCGCGCGCCTGCTCGCGGGCAGAGGCATCCTTGCGGGCGTGCATGCGCTGGTGACGGCCGGACCCACGCACGAGCCCATCGACCCGGTGCGCTTCATCGCCAATCGCTCGTCCGGCAGGCAGGGCTACGCCATCGCGGGCGCGCTGGCCGACGCGGGCGCGGAAACCACGCTCGTCTCCGGTCCCGTCGAGATCGCGGCGCCACCGCGCGTGACGCTCGTCCGCGTGCAGACCGCGCGCGAGATGCTGGTCGCCTGCGAGAGCGCACTTCCCGTCGATGTGGCTGTCTGCACGGCCGCGGTCGGCGATTGGCGGCCGAACCTTCCCGCCAACGCCAAGATCAAGAAGCGCGACGACGGCAGCGCGCCCGCCATCGGACTTGCGGAGAATCCGGACATCCTGGCGGCCCTCGCGCGGGCCGGCGCCAAGCGGCCCCGGCTCGTGATCGGCTTCGCGGCCGAAACCGAGAACCTCGTCGCCAATGCGCAGGCCAAGCGCGCCAAGAAGGCCTGCGACTGGATCGTTGCCAACGATGTCGGCGCGGGCACGAACGTCATGGGCGGCGAGCGCAATAGCGTGCACCTCGTGACGCCGTCCGGCGTCGAGTCCTGGCCCGAAATGGCCAAGAGCGAGGTCGCCCGGCGCCTGACGGAAAAGATCGCCGCGGCGCTCGGGAGGCACGCGGCATGAGAAAGAATGGTTTCATCGCCGTCCCCCCACCCCTAACCCCTCCCCACGAGGGGGAGGGGAATGTTTCGGCGCACATCCTTATTTTACCTCCCCCTCGTGGGGAGGTCGGAGCGCGTAGCGCTCCGGGCGGGGGGGACGGATGAAAATCCCCGTGACCAAGCTTCCGCACGCGACCGATCTTCCCCTGCCCGTCTACGCCACACCGGGAGCTGCGGGGCTCGATCTTCTGGCTGCCATCGCGCGCGACATGACGATCGCCCCCGGCGAGCGCGCCGCCGTGCCGACCGGCATCGCCATCGCGCTGCCGCAGGGAACCGAGGCCCAGGTGCGCCCGCGCTCGGGTCTCGCGCTCAAGCACGGCGTCACCGTGCTGAACGCGCCGGGCACGATCGACAGCGATTATCGCGGCGAGGTCGCGGCCATCCTCGTCAATCTCGGCCGCGAACCCTTCCGCGTCGCGCGGGGCATGAAGATCGCCCAACTCGTGATCGCGGCGCATGAACGCGCGGAGTGGGCGGAAAGTGCGGCGCTCGACGAAACGGCGCGGGGGCCGCGCGGCTTCGGCTCCACCGGGTCGGGGGGCTGACGCCATGCTGAGGCTTTCGCGCAAGACCATGCTCGCGCTCGAGGCGGTAATCGACATCGCCTACAACGCGCGGCCCGAGCCCGTTCAGGCCAAGGAGATCACCGCGCGCCAGGGCGTGCCGCAGCGCTATCTCGAACAGGTCATGCAGCAATTGGTGCGCGCCGGCATCCTGAAGGGCGTGCGCGGCCCGCGCGGGGGTTATCGGCTCGCGCGCGAACGCCGGCGCATCAGCGTGGGCGACGTCGTGCGCGTCGCCATGAGCATCGACGACAACGACGCCCAACAGGACGACGCGGCGTCGGACCTAGGCCGGCGCGTCGTGGCGCCCTTGATCGCGCAGCTTCAGGACGAAGTCATGGCGAAGCTCGACGCCATCTCGATCGAGGACATTTGCGCGCGGGCCCGCGATGTCGGCCTCGACTGCGGCGGACCCGAAACCGCCGATTTCACGATCTGAACCCACAAGGAGGAAGACCATGTCCAGTGCTTCCCAACACAAGCCGGGCCGCGGACGCGTCTACGATTCCATCACGGAGACCATCGGCGACACGCCGCTGGTGCGCATGGCGCGGCTGCCCAAGGATGCCGGCGTCAAGGCCGACATCCTTCTCAAGCTCGAATTCTTCAACCCCATCGGGAGCGTGAAGGACCGCATCGGCGTTTCCATGATCGAGGCGCTCGAGCAGGCGGGCCGCGTCACGCCGGGCAGGACCGTGCTGATCGAGCCGACGAGCGGCAATACGGGCATCGCGCTCGCCTTCGTGGCGGCGGCCAAGGGCTATCGCCTCATCCTGGTCATGCCCGAATCGATGTCGATCGAGCGGCGCAAGATGCTGGCGCTGCTGGGCGCGGAACTGGTGCTGACCGAAGCGGCCAAGGGCATGAAGGGCGCGATCGCGAAGGCCCAGGAGCTGATCGATGCCACCCCCGGCGCGATCATGCCGCAGCAATTCGAGAACCCCGCCAATCCGGAAATCCATCGCAAGACGACAGCCGAGGAGATCTGGAACGACACCAACGGCAAGGTGGACGTCGTCATTTCCGGCGTCGGCACGGGCGGCACGATCACCGGCGTGGGCCAGGTGCTCAAGGCGCGCAAGCCGTCGGTCCGCATGATCGCGCTCGAACCGGAGGACAGTCCGGTCCTCTCGGGCGGCCAGCCGGGTCCGCACAAAATCCAGGGCATCGGCGCGGGTTTCGTGCCCGGCATCCTCGACCGCAAGGTCATCGACGAGATCGTCACCATCTCGAACGAGACCGCGTTCGAAACGGCGCGCAAGGCCGCGCGCCTCGAAGGCATTCCGTGCGGCATTTCGTCGGGCGCCGCCATCGCGGCCGCCCTCGAAGTGGGCGCGCGGCCCGACATGGCGGGAAAGACGATCGTGACGATCATCCCCTCCTTCGCCGAGCGCTATCTTTCGACCGCCCTGTTCGAAGGCCTCTAACCCCCGGAGCACCCG
>Ga0326597_10007737_pt1 | contig 14576 bp, 12 predicted proteins | sample RVTome_12_FD_203789 | JGI IMG/M metagenome (GOLD analysis project Ga0326597, IMG submission 203789) | Soil microbial communities from uranium-contaminated site in the Upper Colorado River Basin, Wyoming, United States - RVT100D185 | ecosystem: Environmental > Terrestrial > Soil > Contaminated >... | reverse complement strand
GCTTATTCGCCGCTCGGGCGCGGCTTTTTCGCCGGCGTCGTACATGATCTCAAAGACATGAATGACGGAGACGGCCGGATCAATCATCCGCGTTTTCAGCCGGGTAACCTGGAAAAGAACGTCACGCTGCTCGGGCAATTCGAAGAGCTGGCGAGAGAAAAAGGAGCGACCCCTGCGCAGTTGGCTTTGGCGTGGTTAGTGGCGCAGGGTAACGACATCATACCGATCCCCAGCAACAAGACGCGCAAGCATTTAGAGGAAAACATCAAAGCTGTCGAGCTCAAAATCGGCAAAGAAGAGCTGGCGCGGCTCGATGCGATTTTTTCGCCGGGAGTCGCGGCGGGCACGCGAAGCAGGGATATGCAACGGGTGAATGTCTAGGATAAAGGATGAAGGCGGAGGGATGAAGGATGAATAGAACGGCTTGAACTTTCAGACGGGTTCAATGTTCAACGTTCAATGTTGCCGGAGAGGCTATGAAGGATGTAACGATTGTTGTCGGGGCTATCGGGCAGAGCATCATGCGCAGCGAGGACGGCGGCGCGTCGTGGACGAAATTGAAAAGAGAGCTGAGCGAGATCGCGGCGGTGTGCTGGTTACCGAACTGATAGTTTCGAGTTTCGCGTTAACACCCCTGTCCCTGCCTTCCCCCGTCGAGGGAGAAGGAGCAATACGCGGAAAAAGCGAGGGGCAACGGTGATACACTTCGATTTGACGATGTTTCCCTTCGAAAGGTAGAAACTCATGCCGAACGTTAAACTCCCTACGGGCGTCGAGCTCTACTACGAGTCTCATGGGCAAGGCGAGCCGCTGATCTTCGTGCCTTCCACCGCCTTTTCTGGCGAGGTGTGGAAGCCGTCACAGATGTCGCTGGCCGAGTCGCTCAACATTATTTTTCACGATCAGCGCGGCTGCGGCCGCTCGGTCGCCGTGCAAACGGTCTACACCATCGAGCAGATGGCTTTGGACATCGTCGCGCTGATGGATCATTTGCAGATACCGTCCGCTCATCTGATCGGCCATTCGATGGGCGGGCGCATCGCTTTGTCGCTCGCGCAAAACTTTCCGGGGCGGGTGAAAAGCCTGATCATGGCGGCGAGCGGCTCGGGCCCCGCGGCGCGGTCGGGACCGGATTGCATCACCGGGTTGCCTCACCGGCTGGTTCTCGGCTTGGTGGAAATGGGATTTGAAAAATATATTCACCATGAGATCTGCGAGTCGGATGCGTTTTTCACCAAGGAGTATCGTGACCGCCATCCCGACGAGGTCAAGGAATTTTTCAAGCTCGCCTGGGCGACCCACGCCAAGCTGCCGGAGTTTATTCATCTCTGTATCGCGCGCCATAACTTCGAGGGCACGCACCGGTTGGGCGAGGTCAAGGCGCCAACCTTGGTGCTGATCGGTGAAGCGGACACCGTCGGTGGCAATCACCTTGCCCAATCTCAGGTTCTCAAAGAGCGCATTCGCGGCGCGGAAATGAAAATCCTCAAAGGCCAGTCACATGGCTTTTTCTGGCAAGCGGCAGATGAAACGAATCGCGTGATTCTGGATTGGGTTAACGCGCACCGCTGAACGGGCTGCAGCGCGCGTTAACGTATTTTTCGCGCTATGCCAACGCTCGCAAGAGGTTCACCAGTAGTTCTTCTATGTCATCGAGCCAATTCTGGCGCGGCGAGCCGCCGAGGTGGGGAGTGATGATCACGTTGCGGAACTTGAGCAGCGGGTCGCCGGCGTTGCCCGGCTCCTCGTAAAAGGTGTCGAGACCGCAACCGCCCAGACGGCCGGCAGCGAGCGCATCGCGCAATGCTTCGCGGTCGACGAGTTGCGGCTGGGAGACGTTGATCAAAAACGCTCCGGGTTTGATCAGCGACAGCTCGCGGCGGCCGATGAAGCCCTGCGTCGCCGGGCCGCGCGGCAGGTGCAGGTTGATGAAGTCAGAGGTTGCGAGCAACTCGTCCAGGCTCACGAAGGTCGCCTGATATTGCTTCTCGACTTCCACAGGAAGCCGCGTGCGCTGTGAGTAGACGATTCGCATGCCCAGCGCGATGGCGCGCAACGCGAGCTCGCGCCCGATTTCACCGAGGCCGACTATGCCGAGTTGCTTGCCGTAAAGGGTAACCAATCCGGAGATGCGCGCCCAGTTGCCGTTGGGCGTGTGCGAGCGATCGTACACGGTCGGCTGGTAACCAGCCGCGCGCAACTGCTCTTCGCTGATCAAGCTGGCGTTCTGGGTTAATTGCCGTGCGAGCGCGAGCATTAGCGCGAGTCCCTGCTCGGAGGTGGCGATATTAGCGCGCCGTCTGAGCGTTAAAACTTTGACCCCTGCTTTGTCACATGCGGCGTGGTCGATATTGCGCGTGGTAAAGCCGTACTTTTGAACGCACTTGAGCGAAACGCCCGCGGCGGCTATTTCCGCAGCGCCGACGGTCAATTCCTCGACCACGACAACGGTGGCGCCGGAGAGATGGCCGAGCAGATCGGCCTGATTACCGACGAGGCGAACATCCGACGGATACAGAGCGAGCACACGGGAGCGGACTTTGTCGCACCAGCCGGGAAAATCAGGCAGATCATGCTGGCAAAAATGAGCGATGGCTTCGATGCGCTCTTGCGGCGTCGTGGGATCGAGGACGACCTGGATCAGCCGGAGAAAGGAATCGTTCTCGACGACGAAGATAAGGCGGGGCGATGTTGCCATAGGCATGATCTCGGAGTCATACTTCCTCTCCCTCTGGGAGAGGAGTGAGGTGAGAGCGCGTGGAGCAGAAGAACCCGCACCCTTGCCCTCCCGCAAGCGGGCGAGGGGATCTCTTTAAGTGCGTCGATCTGCCGGTTGTTCCGGATCGACCTTCAGCGCCTTCAAAAACCGCGTCAGCATGTTGTAGGCGCCGATGAGCAGCGTCAGCTCTACGGTCTGGCGCTCGGTGAAATACTTTCGTACTTCAGCAAATACATCATCCGGCACGTCGATGTCGCGCGTCATCGCGTCGGTGTAGGCGAGCAGCGCGCGCTGCGGCTCGCTGAAGAGTTTCGATGGCCGCCAATTTTCCAGCGCTGCAACTTGCTCCGGCGTGAGTCCTTCCTTGAGAGCGTAGGCCGGCCCATGGGCGCGCTGGACGTATTCGACGTCGTTCTGGATCGCCACGCGGATCACCGCCAGCTCGCGGCTCTGGCCGTCGATTTCGGTGCCGTAGCGCACCGCTTGATTCAAATCGAACCAGGCGTTCGCTAGCGCGGGGCTGTGGAGCATCAAGCGGTAGATGTTGATCAGCCGCCCGCCGCGCGCGCCTTTGATCCTGGCGATCGATTCGACCAGCTCGGGATGGTCTTTCTCTTCGAGTAATGGGACGCGCGCCATGAGCCTCCTTCAATAACTGTGCTGCCGGGTTTCAACCCTGATTCCGCAGTTGAATATGGGCGAGGGGTGAACCTGGAGCGGCGAAGACACCCAGGCGTACTGTTGCAAAGTCTTTTCTGCTGCTTGACACAATGCCTTATGACTCCGACAAAATTCGCACAGCAGCGAGATCTGTCCTGACCTCAGAGGTAGAAAACCATTGTCTTCGCCGCGCAAGGTTTGCTCCTCGCTCATAGTGTTACTATCTTACTGCGGAATCGGGGTTCAACCCAGCCGCTTTTCCAGGCGGAGCGAGAAATTCCGCCTTTGAATGAAAACGCTGCTGCGATCGGTTTGCTTGGATAGCCCCGCGACCAGATTCAAGAGCGGGTTGCCGTTGGCCGAATAGCTACGCGGCGGACCGGCGGCGTGCATCCGTTCGACGTCTTCCTTGCTGGTAAAGAAGCGCAGCAGCACTTCTTCGTCGGAAACACCCTGGCCGCCGTACTTGCGCCGCAGGTCTTGCAGCGAATCGGTCGGGTGAGGGCGTTCGGCGATTTCCCTGGCGCGCGGGCGATTCAATATTTTGTCTTTCACGTCGGCGTCCATGTAGACCGCTCCTTCTTTGCCCCAGATGCCCATGGCGTATTCAATGGACTGATCGGTGACTTCCTTGTAGCGTTCGCCGATGATGACGTTGATGGCGGCCTGGCTGCCGACGAACTGCGACAGCGGCGTGACCATGATCGGGTAGCCGAACTCGGCGCGCACTTGCGCAGCTTCTTCCAGCGTCTGATCCATTTTGTTTTCCATGCCGACGCGGCTCAGCTGATGGCGCAAATTAGAAATCATGCCGCCGGGAACTTGGTGCACGTACTGGGCATAGTCGTATTCGGGCGTTTTGCCGATGGGCAGGCCGTCTTGCTTGGCGCAAGCGGTGAAATGCTTCGCCACCGCACGGAGCGGCTCTTCGTCGATGAGCGTTTTGTAACCGAGAGCGCGCGCGTTCATCGCGACGTTGAATATCGACGGATTCGATGAGCCGTCGGCGAGCGGCGGAATCGCCGTGTTGACGTTCGTCATGCCCGCTTTGATCGCTTCCAAGCAGCACAACGTGCCGAGCCCGGTCGTACAGTGCGTATGCAATTCCACGGTCCTGTTACCGGCCGCCTTGAGTATGGCTGGAACCGCGGTCTTGGTGCGTTCGGGAGTCAAGATGCCGCCGGGGTCTTTGAATATGACGCGGTACACATCGAGCGCAAACGCTTCGCGGATTTTGTTGGCGTAGTACTCGTCGGTGTGGCGCGGCGAGACGGTGTAGATAAGATTGATGATCGGTTTGAGGCCGGCGTTCTTCGCTTGTTGGACGCGCCACGCCCAGTCGGCGGGGTCGTTCCAAGAGTCGGACATTCGCACCTCGGTGACCCCCGCATTCGCCATGCAGGTATCGTAAAGCTGGTGCAACGCGTGCGGGTAGATGGCGAAGCCGCTGCGCGTGCCGTGAATGAGTCTGAGCGGCGTTTTCCTGAATTGCGGGATGACCAGCCGGTAGCGCTCCCAGGGATTTTCGCGCAGCTCGCGAACGCACTTCGGCAACTCGACCGGCCCGCCCAGCTCGATCGCTTCGAAGCCGGCCTCGTCCATTTGCGCTACGACCGGAACCATCATTCCGGTTCGCATGCCGTAAGCCCAAAGGCTCTGTTGGCCGTCACGCAGCGTGGTATCGACGAAACGAACGTCGGTCATGGTTCTTTGAAACTCCGACAGTCTCCTTGCCCTCACCCTTTCCCTCTCCCGCAAGAGACTGTGTCGCAATCGGACGTTCGCCCTTCGAGAGCCTCAGGGCGAACGGGAATCTACTTGATTTACAGTAAGACATTCCGTTCGTGGTGAGGCTCTCGAACCATGAACGGAATTGCAACACAGTCTCCAAGCGGGGCGAGGGTATAAAATGGAAAAGGAATCATTTGAAATTCGGAAAGACTTCTTTCGACATCAGCTCCAAAGTCCGGCGCACGTCGGTCATCGGCGCGCCGCCGAAGTTGACCATGCAGATGATATGGGTGACGCCGGTTTTTTCATGCTCGCGAAAAATCGCCGCCGCGTCTTCGGGACAGGAGAAGACTGCGAGCCGCTCTTTCTTGATGTTGTCAAAGTCGGGGATTTTCGAACCGGGACGCCGGTGCGTCTTGTGAAACGAGATGGCACGCTCGAAATAGGGCCGGCTCAAGCCGACCGCTTTGTTCTCTTCCGGATGGAGATAAACGTGCATGGCAACCATGATCTCCGGAACTCCGGGATGGCCGGCCTTGCGATAGGAATCGAGGTAGAGATCGTTTTTCGCCTTGACATCGGCAAGGTTGTTCGAGCGCGCAAACGGAATGCCCATCATGGGCCAACCAAGCTGCCCGGCCTTGGTCAACGTTTCGTCGCTGGAGGCGGCGATCCAAATTGGCGGCGTCGGTTTTTGCAGCGGCTTCATGTAAATCGAGACATTTTCAAACCGATGGTATTTTCCATCGTGTGAAAAATCGTCCTCGGTCCAGGCCTTCACGATGACATCCGCGGCTTCCCAAAACCTTTCCTTCGCTTCTTCCATGGTCATGCCGAGCTTTTGGAACTCGACCGGCGAAAAGCCGCTGCCCAGGCCAAAGTCCAGTCGCCCGCCGCACAGATTGTCCGCGAGCGCGTATTCCTCGGCCAGCACCAGCGGGTTATGAAACGGCGGGATCGCGACAGCCGGGCCCAAGCGGATTCGCTTGGTACGCTGGGCGATGGCGGCGATGAGCATCGGCGGCGAGACACAGGTGCCGTACCAGTATAAATGATGCTCGCCGAGCCAGAAGGAGTCGAAGCCCAGATCCTCTGCCCACTCGGCCATCGTCAAAACTTCCTCGTAGTATCTCTGATTGGAGCGGCCCAGCTCAGGGTGATTGTCGCCGAAAACGAAAATGCCGAATTTCACGGAAGATATCCCCGGTTAATACGTTCGTAGTTCTCGCAATCGCCTAGGCCGCATTTCAATTAGCTTTGAAGTCCGGTTTGGATCATCTCAGCGCCGCCCGTAAAGCTTATCGACGAAGCCGCTCTTTTTCAGCTCGTCGACGAAGCGCAGATCGACGAAGTCTTCCGCCTTGGCTTTGCTCGCTCTCGGATCGGTCAAGGCTTGAACTTCCAGTGTCTGTTTCAGACCTTCGAGCGTCGGGTAGGTATCTTCGACGAGCAGCTCGGAGTTAGCCGCGTGGGCTCCCTCCAGGACGTCGCGGGGCAGACCGCGGGTGTACTTCTGCATGACCTTGATCGACTCCTCCTTGCGAGTCTTGAAGAAGTGGATCGACTCCGCCATCGCCCAGACCACCCGGCGCACTTCGTCGGGATTTTCCCGGATCTTTTTACGCGTCGCCACGGTGCAGTTGAACTGAAACGGCACGTTGAGCTTGGCCATGTCGATGATCACCTTCAGCCCCAATTTCTCGCCCTGGATCCTCTCGCCGTCCGTGACCACGGTGAAATCCATCTGGCCGCCGGTGACGGCGGCGAGCCGGGCCGGTGCCCCGCCGACGGTGACCGCTTTAATGTCCTTGTAAAGGATACCGACCTTTGACAGGGCGAGCCGCATCGCGAAGTCCGCCGAAGTGCCGGGGATATGCACCGCCGCCGCGCGCCCCTTCAAGCCTTCCGGCGACTTGATGCTCGGCTTGCCGATGATGAAATAGGGGAGCGTATTCATCTGGCTTTGAATGAGCGCAATGTCCGCCCCGGCAAGGTTGGCGTTAATCACCGCTGTCCCCACCGCGCCGCTGTAGCTGAGATCGCCGGCAATGAGACTTTGAATGCCCCGGACGCTGCCGTTGATAAAGATCGTGTCCAGGTCGAGCCCATGCTTCTTAAAAATGCCGGCCTCCTTGGCCAGCCAGGCGATCACCGAAGAGTTGGTGGAATCCGAGATGTAGGCGAAGTAGCTCGTGGCGTGCGCGCCGCGGGCAAAGCCGATAACGTCGATCACCCACAGGGCAAGGACGATGAGCACGCGAGTTGTGATCATGGCAACCTCCTTTGCGTTTGGCCTCCGGTTCTTCCTAGTGTCACCCTTAGCGCATTCAACCCGGTTCGACAAGAATGAATCCCCCGCTACTTCAAGCTCGACCAATTCCTAGCGGTGAGCGCGAGCCCGCAAGCGCAAATGGCGGCGGCGATGATAAACATCCAGGAGTAACCCGCCAGATCGACGGCGAGTCCGTTGAGCAGCGCTCCCAATCCGTTGCTCAGCGGAAACGCTACCGAGAAGCTCGCCATGGCGCGGCCGCGCCGCTCCACCGGCGCTCGCTCCATGGCGAGGGCGAGAATGCGCGCGCCGCCGATGGCGGAGCCCATGAAGTAGAGCGCTCCGGAGAACATCATCCCGAAGAGGCTGGTGGAGTAAGACAGAATCACCAGCGCGGTGCTCTCCAGCGTGAACGCGGCGATGAGGGAGCGGCCGCAGCCGATGCGGTCCGAGATGCGGCCAAGGAAAGGGCGGGCGAGGACGCTGGTCACGCCGGTGACGACGAAGAACCAGCCGAACCGGCCAATGCCGAGCTCGCGGGCATAGAGGACGGCGAAGCTGGTGAGACAGGGCAGCGAGAGGTGCGAGGTAAACAGTAGCGTGGCGGCCAGCAATATATCGCGGTCAAAGACGCTGACGATGTCGCGCCACCAGGATTCGCTCCGCTCGGTCTGGCGGCGGCGCGGCGCGCGCGCTACCTGGTGTGACAGCGCTGCGCCGGTGAGCGCGCCGGCGCCCGCCAGCGCCATCGCGAGAATGAAGGCGACGTGAAAGCCGCCGAAGGGCGCGTCGATGATCCACAGCGCCACGGCGGGAAAGATGATCGTCGCGCAAGACTGGACGGCGCCGTAATAGCCGGACGCTTCGCCGCGCCGGTCAGCGGGGGCGCTGGTCGCCAGCAGGGTGTAGCCGCCGGTCGTCATGCCCGACCAACCGATGCCGCGCAGGCCGTTGGCGAGCATTGTCACGCCGGCGGATGGAATGAAGCAAAGCGAAATGCTCGCGGCCTGGCCGAGCAGCCCCAGGATCAGCACGCCGGTTTCGCTCCAGCGGTCGGCCCAGTAGCCGATGACCGGCCGCGAGAGCACGCTGGCAACGCCGAAAGAAGCGATGACTAATCCGACGATGATGGGCGATCCGCCGAGATGCGTGATGTAGAGCGGGAAGGTCGGCTGCAGGACGAAATGCTGCGCATAGCCGAAAAACTGGACGGCGCAGAGCAGCATGAAAGTGCGCGTCCAGATGGATTCGGTTTGGCCGTTCGTCGTGGATTCAGACCCGCTCAGGGCCATTCGAGTTTACCCTCTCGCCGTACAGCAGCATGGAGATCAGGCCGACGGCTTCCAGCGCGGCGAGGATCAAATACATGCCGACGTAACCGGCGCTTTCGACGGTGCTGCCGATCAGCAGAGAGCCCAGACCATAGCTCAAGGGATAGGCCATCGAAAAAGTCGCCATCGCTTTGCCGCGCCGCATGGGATCGGCGCGCTCCATGGCAAAGGCGAGCGTCGTCGAGCTGGCGATGGCGTTGCCGGCCATGAAGAGGGCACCGGCGCAGATCATGCCGAACAGATTGGTGACCATGGCGATCAAAAGCAGGCCGATGACCTGCAAGGTGAGGCCCGCGGCTATCGAGCGGGAACGGCCGATCTTGTCCGAAAGCCGACCCAATAGAGGGCGGCCGAGCAAGCTGGTCAAGCCGACGACGACAAAAAACGGGGCGAAATTCGATATGCCGAGCTCGCGGGCGTAAAGAACGCTGAAGTTGTTGAACGCCGGCAAAGCTAGATTCAACCAAAAGAGCAACAGGGAGGGCAAGAACACTTCGCGCTCGACGAAGCGGAAAATTTCCCGCCACCAGGGTGTGGAGTCTTTTGACAGAGGAAGACCAACCGGCCGTGGCAGGTGGCGTGAGATTAATCCGCCCACAGCGGCTCCGACGAATGGCAAAAGCGCGGTTACCGCGAAGACAAGGGCAAAGCCCCCGAACGGAGCGGCGATCAACCACAGGGCAAAGGCGGGGAATAAAATGGCGGGGGAGCCTTGGACGCCGCTGTAAAGACCCGAGGCCTCGCCGCGCCGCGTCTCAGGCGCGGTGAGCGCGAGCAGCGTATAGCCGCCGGCGTTGAGTCCTGCCCAGCCGATGCCTCTTAGGCCGTTGGCCAGCATGGCGGCGCCGGCAAACGGCAAGAAGCAGAAAAATATGCTGGCGCCTTGAAACAGCAAGCCCCAGTTCATCACTCCCGCGTCGCTCCAGCGATCGACCCAATGGCCGACCAGCGGCCGAACGATCACGCTGGTCACGGCGAACGCGGCGAGGACCAGCCCCACCATGAATGGCGAACCGCCGAGCTGCGTCACGTAGAGCGGCAGGGCGGGCGCGAGCATCGAGTGCGAGGCATAGCCCAAAAACTGCGCCGTGCACAGCAGCGCAAAGGCGCGGGTCCAGATGGTGTCGGGATTTCCGGAACTCATGAAATGGAAGGCAGGGGACGGGAGCGTGACCCGGCGCGCCTTTTGGCGGCGCAAACTCTACCTTGGTCAGTATCCCGCGCACCTGTGAAGATCAAGTCTCGGAGGGAGAAAAAGAGGATACGATTCTACGAGTGATTAGCCGGCAACGCGACGGACATTGACAGGACGATATCATATCGATTATTCTCTCCAACCAAACAGGGTAGGTGTGGTGCCAACCTCTATTATCGTGGTTCCAAGGTTCGCCATTGCGGCGCAGTGCAGAATCCAGAGGCTTGGCAATAACTCAATCGTAGGAGGAGATCCCTATGAAACGCTTGTCTGTCATCACCATGGGCCTGCTTGTTATCGGATTCATTGTTGCCGGCTGCTCAACCACGGCAACTCCTGACGCGGGGTGGATCACGCTCATTGACGGCCCCAACGGCCTGGACAACTGGAACCGAGTAGGCGACGCCAACTGGAGAGCGGAGGACGGGGCCATCGTAGCCGACAAGGGCAAGAGTGGCCATCTCGTCTCAAAGAACTCCTACGCGGACTTCCAGATCAGGGCCGAGTTCTGGGCGGATCACACCACGAACAGCGGCATATTCATACGCATTTCCGATCCCAAAAACATCGGCGCCAAGACCGCCTACGAGGTAAACATCTACGACCAGCGCCCCGGCCAGGAGTACGGCACCGGGGCTATCGTCAATTTCGCCCCGGTATCGCCCATGCCCAAAGCCGGCGGCAAATGGAACACCTATGAGATCACGGCCAAGGGCTCGCAACTGACCGTCGTGCTGAATGGAGTCCAGACCGTCAATATTCAGCACGGCCAATTCCCGGCGGGACCGTTCTCCCTCCAGTTTGGCAACCGTGACAAAGGTGCCCCCGGCGGCGCCATCAAATGGCGCAAGGTGCAAATCAAGCCGCTGTAGTCTAATCACACTTCTCAATGCGCCGCGCGGTTGAAGAGTAGATTCCAACCCGAGCGCATTCGCGACCCGAAGAGAGGAGCCGGGTCGCTCTGAAACTCCCCCGATCAAATTACCCGCGAGTTTTTTCTATTGGAAATCGGACGGCTTCAGCGATTTCCTATCGGTTCCATCCCGCTATTTGTGATGGCGCTGGCCGCCTCTGGCGAGGCGAGGAATCTGACAATCGCGTGCGCCGCATCCGCATCCCTGGTAGTTGCGGCGACGCCGGCCGAGAACACGGAGACTTTCTGCACTTCCGGCGGCAGCGGTGTCACATGATCGATGCCGGGCACGGGAAGCAGCTCGCTCAACTGCTGGAAGCCGATTTCCGCCTCTCCCCGTGCAACCACGGCGCCAATTCGCTCACCACCGCCGATGAGCCGGCTTTTACTCATTACCCGGTCAGCTATTCCCAAGCGCTGATACACTTCTTTGGTAAGATATTCGCCGCTCACGCTGGCGGAGTACGCGATGGACTTCGCTTGCAAGAGCGTGCGCTTCAGCGCGTCGACCGTGCCGATGTCCGGCTTCGGGGCTCCGGCCCGCACCGCCATACCGATAACCGAGCGCGCGAGGGGAGTATAGCTTTCGGCCATGATCAGGCCGTCCTTGATGAATCCAACCAGTAGGCCGTCCGCGACAATGACAACGTCAACGGCTTCACCACGTCGCAGCCGATTCGGGATAGAGGTCTCCCCCGTCCCTATGGAGGTTGCGGCGGTGACGAGTTTTTTTTTCGTCAGGAGTTCGAGTCGGGGAATAAGCTCAAGATATGCCGCGGTAAAAGCGCCCGAGGTCATGACCCGGATATCATCTGTCATCGTATTCATGGTTTTCTCAATTTCTTTAGTTGAATTCGGGAGACGGTCGTTGCGAATGCCTATCTTATAGCCTTTTATCTCTAAAGCCTGGGAGCGATCAAGCTGTATGATGCCGCTGCGTCGGCGGTCAGAGAGTGTTCAACGTTCCATGTTCAAGGTTCAAGGTTGAAACTCGAAGACGCGGAGCTTGAATAAAGCAGAGCGTTTGACTAGACACACCCGAGCCGACCAGGCACGAATTCTCCGCGCGAAGTCGTTTCGACGAACACGCCTTACAGACATCATCACGATGGGTCAAAGACGACGACCAATGGCTGCAAGTTGTTTGTCATCTCCTGTGATTTCTCAAATTCGAGCTTGAACTTTGAACGATTTTGTTCACATTTAGTGTGAAGATTAGGAGATATCCCCATGCCAATGATCGATGCCGATACGCATGTCGACGAGTCTGAAGCCACCTGGAAGAAGTTGGACGGGACTCCCTACGCTAAGTACATACCGGTGACGATTGCGATGCCACCCGAGGAAGCCAAACGAGCCGGCTATAACCCGACGAACAGCCGCTGCTGGGTGGTTGAAGGCAGGCTGCAGAACCGTGCCATCCGAGATGAAGTCAACCATCCACCCCGGGTCCTACGAGAGCTTGAGGACGTGCCAGGCCGCCTCGCCCACATGGACAAGATGGGCGTAGACGTGCAGGTCATTTTCCCGACCTTTTTCATCCGCTACAATACCAGCAACGCGGAAGCCGAATGGGCGCTGACCACTACCTACAACCGCTGGCTCGCCGAGAAATGCGCGCAAACAAATGGGCGGCTACGATGGGCGGCCGTACTGCCACTGCTTCGTCCCGACAAAGCTGTCGAGGAGCTGCGTTGGGCGAAAGAGCATGGCGCCTGCGGCATCTTCAAGCGCGGATTCGACCTCGACAGGAAAGTCACCGACCCGCACTTTTTCCCAATTTACGAGGAAGCCAGTGCGCTCGACCTGCCTCTATGCATCCACACCGGCCATCCGCTTCCGGGGAGCGAATGGGACAGGGGCTTCCCCATCATATACTCCTTCACCGCGCTGGTGAGCTCCGGTCTTCCGGAAAAGTTCCCGAAACTTCGCTTTGGGCTCATTGAGTCGGGGGCGTCTTGGATTCCCTATACGATTTCCCAGTTGGGAGCGGTAAAGCGCCAAACGCTACGCGGTCAACAGAGTCGATTGCCCCGCCTGTTTGAACTGGAACCGGAATTGTTCCGCGCCCACCGGTTGTTCGTCACCATCGACCCCATTGACGACATCGAGTCTCTCCTGAAGTTCGGCACTGAAGATAACCTGATGATCGGCACCGACTACAGCCACACCGACATCTCCGCCAACCTGAGCGCGCTGGACGAAGTCCGCGGCTGGGCGAACGAGGGCAGGATCAGCGATGCCCAAGCCCGCAAAATTCTGGAGACCAACTCCCAGGCGTTCTACGGCCTGTAGAAAAAGCTGCCTCGGCCGCGAATCACGGGCCCGGGCAGGCCGACTGTCACCAATGAACCGAGAAAGTTCATCGCGATTTGTCTGAACGCGAAAGTCGAGCAGATGAAAACTGATTTTGATGCCATCATCGTGGGTGGAGGCGGGAGTGGTCTGGCTGCCGCCGTGAGTGCGGCGGAGCACAGGCTGGACGTTCTTGTCCTGGAGAAACTACCGGTCCTGGGTGGCACTACGGGGATCGCCGTGGGCTCGTTGACGGCAAACCGGACCTCACTTCAAGATCGAGCGATGATCGAGGATGGTCTCGAACAACACGTGGAAGATGTTCGCAAATTCGCCAGGCCGGAGATCGAAGCGCGGAACAATGAACCCTTGAGGCGTTACTTTCTTTCCGAGTCGGCGGAGACCTATCAGTGGTTGGTTGGCATGGGACTGGCTTTTCATGGGCCGAGCCCCGAGCCTCCGAACCGGGTACCGCGCATGCACAATGTTGTGCCTAACGCGAAGGCTTATATTGCGGTTCTGCAAAACCGGTTTCTCCGGCTGGGTGGAACCATCTACTGTAATAGTCCCGTCAAGAGAATTCATATTTCGCCAGACGGGGCTCAGGGAGTAGAAGCGCAAGTTACAGGTGAGACAATTCGGTTCCGCGCGAGGCGGGGGATCGTTCTGGCTGCCGGTGACTACGCCAACTCCCAATCCCTCATCGCCGCCCATAAAGGCGACGCTTATGCCGGCATCGAAGGGATCAACCCCCACGCTCAGGGAGACGGCCACCGCTTGATCGAATCAATAGGCGGAGAGCTGATAAACATGGATGTTACGTGGGGGCCGGAAATCCGCTTCATCCCTCCGCAAAAGCAGCCGTTTGTGCAACTCCTACCTACCGGCGGGTGGGCTGCGAGGCTAATGGGCAGGCTTTTACCCTTTGTCCCGCCGAGAATCGTCCATCTCATTATCAAGCGGCTTCTCGTCACGTGGCAACATCCCGATGAGGCGATCTTTGAGGACGGGGCCATCATGGTGAATTCGCAGGGCGAGCGCTTTTGTCATGAGGGGCGTTGGCCTGATCGTGAGATCGCTCTCTCCCGACAACCAGGAAAGATCGCTTATATCCTTCTGGATGAGCGGTTGATCCAGCGTTATTCGGCGTGGCCTCATTTCGTTTCGACCGCTCCGGAGATCGCTTACGCATATGTACAAGACTATCTGCGTTTGAGACCTGATGTCTCCGTAGCCGGATGCAGCCTGGAGGAAATCGCCCGGGCGCGCCGTCTCCCGGCGAATAACTTGATCGATGCCGTTACCCAGTTCAATCGCTCCGTCCAAAACGGCAGAGAGGATCCATTCGGGCGCGCTGGCCGGTCCGAAACGTTAAAGGGGAATTCGTGGGTTCTGCTGGGGCCGGCGAAGGCCTATTTCACGATTACAGAGGGCGGGGCCCGGATCAACGAAAGTCTCCA
>Ga0326597_10007736_pt1 | contig 14578 bp, 15 predicted proteins | sample RVTome_12_FD_203789 | JGI IMG/M metagenome (GOLD analysis project Ga0326597, IMG submission 203789) | Soil microbial communities from uranium-contaminated site in the Upper Colorado River Basin, Wyoming, United States - RVT100D185 | ecosystem: Environmental > Terrestrial > Soil > Contaminated >... | reverse complement strand
CGCGTCTTTCCGCGGGTCCGGACTGGCTTGCCGCCGGATCTCAGGAGGGGATCTACTTGGTCGACCTGCCCACTCTCCAGCTGCGAAGGCTGTTGCCGGTGGTCGGCCGCGGGTACTCGGTCTTCGGCGCCTCGGCGAACGGCCGCTGGTTGGCCTGGGTTGCGGAGGACGGCCTGGTGAAGATCTGGGACTTGGAGGCAGATGCTCTAGCGCAAGAGCTGCGCGACCTGGGCGAGACATGCTGCGAGCAGCTGCTGCTAACCCCCGACGGGGACGCCCTGGTGGCTTTGGATGGAGTCACCGTTCAGCTTTGGGATCTGACTAGCGACCGGGAAGTCTACACGTGGGAGGACGTGCAGCAGGTTCACTTTTCGCCGGACGGATCCAAGCTGGCATTCGAGTCGGCGTCGTCCCTCAGCGTGAGCATCTGGGATCGGAACACCCGCCAGGAGCTGCGCGAGCTGACCGGCTACGAGACCGCCGCTCCTTTCTACAACACCCAGTTTTCGCCTGATTGGAGCGTCATGTATTGGGGCGCCCGGGTCGGTATGCAGTTCACCGATGTGGAAAACGGCGAACTGGGCCCGGAGGTGCCATTCTCCTCGGGGGTCTTCTCCCCGTGGTCGGACCGGATTGCGGCGGTGGAGGGTGGTTGGCTCATGAACACCGTGGGCCAAGTGCACATGATTGACGTGCGCAGCGGGGAGACCCTGGCGGTCTTCGACCACCATGCAGAAGAGATAGTGCGGGCGCTGGCCTTCTCACCCGACGGGCGCCTGCTGGCGACGGCCCTGGACGAGACGATCAAGATCTGGGACGCGCTGAGTGGGGTGGAGCTGGTCACGCTTCCCAAGGCGGGCGGAACCGTCTACGACCTGACATTCAGCCCCGATGGCCGCATGCTGATCTCGAGCTGCGCGGGCGAGTTGACCGAGGTGTGGGTGGTCCCGGGTGAGGCTGAGCCGGCTGCCGATGTAATCACCGTCGCCAAGGCGGGCTCGCTGGCGCCGGTGGACAGCCTGCTGCTGCGGGAGACCGCCACCGACGCGGTGTTCTCCCCCGACCAGCGCGCGGTCGCCGTCTCGACCGCCTCGGGCGCGATCTGGTACTGGGAGGTGGCCCGGCACGTAACCGTCGCGGTTCCTCAGTCCCACAGCGACTGGGTGTACCGATTGGCGTTCGCACCCGCAGGCCACCGATTGGGCAGTGTGTCCAAGGACGGCTCCCTTCGGTTGTACGGGTCGACGCTGGGTTCCGGGGCCAGTGCCAGCCTGTCAGGCGAGATCTCTGCCCTGGCGTTCTTCCCGAATGGTCAAACGCTGGCGACCGGCGGGCAGGACGGGACTCTGCGGTTCTGGGACGTGTCGCTGCGCGAGCCGATCCTCGAGTTCCCCGCCCACTCGGCCTGGGTGTGGGGCCTGGCCGCTTCGCCCGCCGGGGACCGGTTGGCGACTGCCTCTGCCGACCGCACCATCAAGCTCTGGGAAGTCCGAGCCCAGCCGAACGGTGAGCCCGGGGCCAGCTTCGTCCGAAGCCTGACCGGCCATACCGAGACAGTCTGGGGGGTCGATTTCGCGCCCGACGGCCGAACGCTAGCCTCCGCCTCCTGGGACGGAACCGTCCGGCTGTGGGATGTGAACAGCGGCGAGCAGCTTGCAGTTCTGGAGGGGCACAGCGACTGGGTGTACGACGTGGCCTACTCGCCGGCCGGGGGCCTGCTGGCCAGTTCGTCGGCCGACGGCACGATCCGGCTATGGGATGCGGCGACCGGGGAGCTGCTGGCCACGCTGGAGGGGACTGGGGGCCGCATCTGGAGCGTGGACTTCTCCCCGGATGGGCGGTTCCTGGTCAGCGCCGCGGATGGAGGCGAAGTGACATTGTGGGGTGTGGCGGAGTAGAAAGGTGAGACCAAATGCTCAGCGCAGACAGAGGGCCTAGGCTCGAGCTGCCTGATCTGAAATGAACGGATTCAGGAATTCGACCCCTTCGAAGATGGAACCGTGCTGGAAGTCTTCGCTCAGTATCAAGGGGAGCTGGTTGAGGCGAGCGGTCGCCCAGATCTGAGCGTCCCAATAGGCAAACCCATACTCGCGCACGCCGCGGCTTGCCTCTAGGACAATCATTGCCGTGATGTCGTGGTTAGGGAACGCGCGTGCCAGCAGGGCCACCTGCTGGGCGGCCTCCGGCACGCTGATCAGGGGGCTCTCGCCCCGGGTGACCACTACGAAAAACTCGGCCAGGCACTGCGCGCTCAGATGGCCTTCTTGCGTCGCCTGCAGACGATCCAGGGTCTCAATCGCCACGGCGGCCTTGTCCGGCTCGCCTGGATCATGCGCGTAGACCAGTACGTTTGTGTCAATCAGAGCTGCGGTCATGTCGCTTCAGGCGCTCCGAATAGAGTTCGTCTCGCTGCCAGCGCTGGGGTGCTCGCTCTGCCATCCCTTTCCCTTGCAGCGAACGCATGAACGCCATGGCCTGCTGCCATGCGCCGGGATCAACGATGCCAGTTTCCCCTTCTCCGCGCGCCTGGCTGTCGATCGCCTGGCGCACGACTTCCGCCTGGCTGATGCCCCGGCTCTCCGCAATCCGGCGCAGCTGCCGATCATGGAGCTCTTCAATGTAGATTTGCTTCCGCACCATCCGGGGCATAAGAATCCTCCAGTTGTACATCACATTATACATCATCCTCGGTGTATGAGCTCCTCATTGAACCCGCCCTGGAAAGCTGATACAGTGGTCGCACTCCTGGCCGCGAACGGGCACGTGTAACCTCCATGGCTGCTCCCAAGGTCCGCATTGACTACCAGTCTATGAAGCAGATTGCCCAGGCCTTTGCGCGGGAATCGGAGGCGGCGGGCCGGACCCTGCAGAGCCTGCAGCGCGCCAAGGACGTCCTCCAGGGCGGCGACTGGATCGGCAAGGGGGCCAAGGCCTTCTACCAGGAGATGGACCAGGAGGTGCTGCCCGGAATGCGCCGGTTGAACCAGGCGCTGGGCAGCGCCAGCCGCGTGACGTTGCAGATCGTGCAGCTCCTGCACGGCGCAGAGGACGAGGCCTCGGCGATCCTGCGTGCGATCCTCGCCGGCCTGATGGGCGCCGGCGGGATCCTGGGCGCGATCGGCGGTGCGCTGTCGTCCGCCCTGGGTCATGTCGGCGACTTCTTCGTGGGGATGTGGGAAGAAGGCAAGGACATGGTCATGGGCCTGTATAACCTGGTCACCGATCCGATCGGGACCGCTAAGGGTCTGTGGCATGGGATCACCCATCCCGGCGAGCTGTGGGAGGCCTTCAAGCAGCCCTACGTCGAAGCCTGGGAGAGCGGGCATCCCGGGCAGGCCATCGGCCGGGGAGTGATGTTCGTCGGCTCGATCTTGCTGGGGACCAAGGGGGCCGACAAAGCGGCCAAGGCCGCCAAGGCCGCCCGGGCGGCGCAGGTGACGGCGGATGCGGCTGAGGCGGGTTCGCGGCTGGGCTCGGCGCTGGCGGCCGCCGACGACATCGGCCGGGTCGCCCAGGGTAGCCGGGCCGAGACGGCGGTGGCGCGCTACATCGCTCAGGAGTCCACCCACACATTCGGCACAGTGGACCGGGTGGTGTTGGGGCCTTTCAAGCCCAATCTGGCCCGCGACTTCCTGGGGTACGTTGATGAGGCCGCGGCCAAGGGCGGCACGGTGTACAACACGACCAGCGATGTCTGGGAGGTGATCAGGCCGGCCGGAAACAACCGAGCCTGGGCGGTCAACCGCGAGTTCATGCAGGCGCAGCTCGAACGCGGTGCTGCCAGCTTTGAGCTCAAGGGCGAGACGATCTCCGAGGTCTTCAGCCGCCCGCTGAGCGCGGGCACCGACAGAGCCCTGGAACTCCGCTACCTGGAACGGCATGCCTATGAGTACGGCTATCGCCAGGTGGGCGACAGCTGGGTCAAAGTTGGAGATTGGCGTGCCAGCACGACTGGCCGAGCCGTCGGCGGCAGCGTCGGCCCGTCTCTGGATGTGCTGGAAGACGTTTCCCCATGATGAGCCCGATGGAGTGACCTGTCGATGGACATCGAGTGCGGAGACTGCAGCGATTTTGTCGAGCTCACGGAGAAGCGTTTCGGAGACCTCCTCGAGCGCCATGGTTTTCGACCCGTCCGGTGCACTTCGGACCGGGGCGGCCGGGAGTGCCTGCTGTTGCTTGAGTCGGACAGCAGTCGAATGCTCTTCGTCCGCTCCGATGGCGCCGACAACTGTACGCTGGGCTCGCTGCAGGCAGAGTTCCCGGAGGGGGGTCTTCACGAAGAGGGCGAGAGCGGTTGGTACCACGTCATCTCGCTCATCGAGTTCAAGACCGGCAAGAAGCTGCTCACCCGCCGACAAATGGACCGGTTCTTCGAAGGGAAAGGTGACTACTTCACCTGGCAGGCTGAACTGTTGTCTGAAAACGCCGACATGCTCTTCGGGCTCTTCCGCGAGGGCCAGGAGCAGACTTGGCGAGATGAGTTCCTCCAGTACTACCAGGCACTGATCAAAGGATAGGGGCACAAGCCAGAGGCGTTCCACCGGCCCTGCAAGCAAGAGTGGGCCACGCTCGTCGATTGCGTGGGCTAAGCCGATAGAGGCGGGATGAGGTCAAGATTAGGGCCGTGGGAAATCATTGGACTGGCTATTGACAGGCTTCAGCTTCTCAAGGCTGATCTCAAGATTAGGCTGAGGGGATCAAGAGCAACCCCGTGGGACATCATCTCGCGTGCCAGAGTGATGCTGCTCGAGTTGGAGGCAAGCAAGGGGATCGCGATTCACGAGGTTCAGATTACCGGAACCTTCGAGAAGTGGGATGACGGTATAGGTGTCTGGATCTTCTTTCCGACCGATGATGACCTCAGGGAACACAGTGCGAGCGGCGTTACCGGAGAGATCGAGCAGGATTTCCGAGAGATCCTGCAGCAGCTCAAGTATCCGTTCAGGAAGTTTCCCCGGGTGACCTTCGTTTTCGACTCTGACGAGAATGTCCAGAAGAACTACGAAGGCAGCTACTTCTATCGTCTTCGCTAGTCGACGTCAGCGTGGCCTGGGTCCTGACGTGGGAGTATGCCTGGCAGCTGGATGGATCGGTGAGTGCGGCCCTCCGCCAGGGATCTTGCCAAGCGAGGATCGAGGATTGAACAGTGAGCGACTTCACCTTCAGCGCTGCCGAACTGGCCGTCCTGATCAACCACATGACCGGCGGTCGGCTGCTGGAAGCTGCGCCGGCGCTGCCTGAATTACAGGTCGACGAGCAGACGCTGGCCGCGGCCGAGGAGGAGCTGCTGGATCGGGGGCTGCTCGTAACGCTGCCGTTCGAGGAGGTGTCGGGCGTCACCTCCCAGCTGGCCAGTGTGCTCTCGGCGGCAATCACCCCGGACCGGGTCTGCATTGTTCGCACGGTGCACGGGGACCACACCGATCCGCCGGTCATGTTCAGCTTCACGCCCGAGTGCATCACCCGCAACCAGGTCGACAATCAAGGGCAGCACGTCTTCGTCGAGCTCGCCGATCGTGAGGAAGCGGTGAGTGCGATCCTGGCAGCCGGCGGCGCTGCCGACAAGACCCCGGCCAGGAAGGGCGCGGCGAAGAAGGCCCCCGCCAAGAAAGGCCGCGCTACGACGAAACCTCGGCCGCTTGCTGACCTGCTGAAGGAAGCGACCCGGCTGGTCATGCTGATGGTGGTGGCCGACCCGGCCGAGCCGGCCGCAGCGGCCCACAGCCTCTCCTGGCTTGAGACCGAGGCGGGGTTGTGGCTGGTCGACGGCGCTTCCGACGGCGAGGCGCCGCAGGCAGCCCCGATTCTAGAGAGAGCCCTGCGCACGCGAGTTGCCGCCGCGATCGAGGGGAGGAATAGATAACCCTCTCGCACCCATTCCCCTCATCGTCAAGAACAGCTGTTGGACTCGGTGGGCCGTAGCTCACGGCACGCTCAGTGGTTGATCGCTGGGGGACGCACAGAACTGCCGGGCGGCCCTAGACTCCTCCCAATCCCCTTGGTTATTCTCGCGGCGGCTCTGCTCGGAGCCTGCGAGGTCGAATTCACACCCAGCATAGAGCCGCTCAGACTGGCAACGCTGCCGCCGCAACCGTTCGGGACGCAGGTCGTAGGGTCCTCGGAGGTGCGGCCGGCGGAAGTTGAACCGAGCCCGGTTTCGCCTCTGGATCCTGCATTTGACGAGGATGATCCGTGGCAGTGGATGGCTGCGATCGAGCAGCGCTGGCCATCGGTTGATATCGTCGCCTGTGCAAGGGGCGAGATGGCGATGGGGTGCGCGGAGTGGACGGCAGGAGAGCTGGGGTCGCTCTACGGGACTCTGGAGGATTACATCCTGGGCCAATACTTGTCCGGCAGGGTAAGGTTCATCAGGATGGACGATGAGCCCTACTCCGGGCTGCATGCCGGCCTTTGGGAAGACGGCACCTCCAAGGTCAGTGAGATCAGGATCTCCGACAGGGCATGGACCACGCCACCTGCTGCCGGCCTACCAGACATCCTCGACTTCCCGTTCCGCAAGACGAATCAATTCCAGGGCACGATTGCGCATGAGCTCACCCATGCAGCGGTCTGGTTCCACCCTGAGTTATTAGACTGGTGGAGGGAAGCACAACAAGAGGCTGGAATCAGCCTGGGCGAGGGGAACTGGATGATCGGTTTCCTCTACCGGTGGAGCTACTATGATGAATTCGAAGCCAATCCGGAGCTGTACGACGATCTCGTGCAAGGGGAACTCTTCGCGCTGGCAGTCGGGGCAGTGATGTATGATCCGATCTGGGGGACGGGTCAATAGGGAGGAGTAGCGATGACTAGCCTTTTCAGGTTTTCGCCCCTGAACATGGTGCTAATCGGTGTCGTCCTCGCTCTGGTTCTGGTCTTGCTGGCGCTTGGGCTGCGAGGTCCCCAACGCGCCCGTAAGCTCGCCCGATTCGCTTTTCTGGTTATTCTTGGCCTCGTGGTATTGACAGCCGTAGTCGCGGTCCTACGCATCTATGTCTTTCCCCTTCCCCCGTTCTAGACGCATGCAATTCGGGTAGCATCAGCGCCGCATCCTGGAGGCGGACATCTACGTGAGCTACAAGCAGGACTGATGAGCCTTCCTTGATTCGAGAAGCGAAGGCGAGTCCTAAGTCACTCTGGGCCAGGGCTTCGTGCCTGATCCTGACGGCCGCCCTGCTGGGCGGCTGCTGGGGCGGTCCGAACGTCACCCCGCTCGAGATCGTCACGGCCGAGCCGCCTCCAGAGTTCGGACCCATTGGGCCTCCCTCCGGGGTGGTGAGGCTTGAGCAGGTCAGCCAGACAGACCTGTCGATCTTCTTCAGCCAGTACGAGGATGACACCAGCATTCCGGCCGATGTGCTGGAGCGGTATCTGACCGATCCGGCGATGATGGCTGCCCAGACCGCCATGATCAACGACCTGATCGGCCACGTGCAGGCCGGGGGAGCCCCACTCACGCCGCAGGAGTTCTACCAGCAGGCGCTGGCCTACACTGACGACCCCGGGACCGCACTGATCCTGTGCCACAACGTTCTGAAGGCGATGGCCCGGGGACGGTCGCCGATTCCGTGGGAGAAGCACTCCGAGCAACCGCTGGTGTATCTCTTCGACGGCGGGGAAGTGAACGCTGCGGAGCTGCCGCTGCATCCCGATGCCGCCACCACCGGTTCACGCGGCCAGCCCTCGCTCTTCTACCGGTTCTTTTCGCCCACCGCGCTGGGACGGTATGACGAGGGGGATTGGTATCACTACTACCTGGAGGCGGCCACCGCCTACTACGGTGCAACCGGCCGGGCCGACACCGGCGGCCCCGGGCTCGGCATCGACTACTACCACGTCGTCGGCGGTGCGGTTGATGATACGATCAACCAGATGCGGGATTCGGGCTACGAGGACACGGCTGCCTACCGCGGCTGGCGCTGGGCCAACGCCCTGAGCTTTCTGGAGGAAGCCTTCTACGGCACCGACTTCGGCGGCACGCAGGAGGAGGCTGGACGGGAAGCCAGGGACCACATGCGTGGGGCGATCTTCGGACTCTCGCTGGCGGGCTACGAAGCCACCTGGCCCTGGCTGGTGCCCCGGATTGGCAGCGCCGGCTCGACCGGGGTGGATGTGTCCGAGTCCACGTACGAGACGCTCGACCCCGCAGTGGAGGGAGGTTCGCCATGAGGCGTGTGCTTCCGACGAGAGCGGCTGGGCCTACGCGGCGTGGGACCCGTCAGCTCGTGGTGGTCGCGGTGGTTCTGTGGTTCACCGCCGTGGCGGGCTGCAACGGCCCGGCAGGACCGACCCCGACCCAAGGCGTGTCTTTGCTCCCAGACGCACCGCATATCGAGCTGGCGACCCTCGATCAGCTGTTCGGCTCGGCCGGATCCTACCTGCAGATCTCCGGTGACCTGGAGGTCATTGCCTTCCGATGCACCATCGTCGAGGGCACCTTCTGCTGGTTCGGCGAGCGCACCCAGGACGGCGCGGTCGCCGGCGACCTGGCGCGCCGGGTGGTCGATCAGATCGGCCCGCAGGCGATCGAGAACGCCAATCGCAACGAGGTCGCGGTTCAGTGCTACCGCCCGGCCGCTGGCGGCGAGCCGTACTGCGAGATCGACTGGGGGTGGGGGGCCGGGTGGGAGGCGCTGGCGCTGGAGTAACCGGGTCTGGTCCGGGAGCCTTCGAGGCTGGCTGAACCCATGTGAAACTTCGTCAGGCGGTCTCTCTGCTGGGGCTCCTGATCCCGCTGCTGTATGCTGGCTGCAATATGCCGGGCTTCGAGCCCGACGTGGAAGAGCTGGTGATCCCCGAGGCACCCCAGGGACCCGAGTTCGGCCCGGTCGATCCGGCCGCCGCGCCACCGGAAGTCCAGCCGGAGGATCAAGCGCCGCCGGTCATGGAGCCAGTCCAGTCTGAGCCCCAGCTCACCACGCTGTGCACGAACACGCTGATGTACATTCGCTCCAGCCCGGGCAAACCCGTCGCAGACGTAGAACCGGACAACACACTGGCCCTGCTTGACCCCGGGACGGAGGTCGCCTGGACCGGGAATTCGGCCCAGGCTACGGCCGATGGCGAGATGCTGACCTGGTACGAGATCGACACCGCGACCGGGCTGCACGGCTGGTCGGCTAGCCAGTACCTGACCGCCGGAGGATGCGGGGCAACCATCGTCGTGGGGGGGTTCGCCACCATCGTGGCGAGCCCCTGGTATTCCGGCTCCACGTGGTTGGGCGAGACCGCCAACTGCGAGGACTGCACCCACTACGGCGTCGACGTGGCCACCGGGGCGGGAGACCCGGCCCTCTATGCTCCCTGGGCCGGCGAGGTTCGCGCCTATGACAACTGCGAAGAATGCCCGGAGGGCGCTGGGAACACCTACGAGTCGGACGAACCCACCGCCGAGGACTATAACTGGGGATACGGTGCCACGACGATCGTCGAGTACGCCTACGAGGACATGAGCGGCGCGGACATCCAGCGGCTGCGCGACAGCGGCCTCGACCTGCAACCCGGGCAGTCTCTGTACATGATGTTCACCCACCTGGACAGGCAGGTCGACAACCCCGATGCAGGCACGGCGCTCACGGCCGGGGACGCGGTGGCGACCATGGACAGCTCCGGAAACTCGGAGGGACAGCACGCGCACGTCGAGGCCGCGGTCAACGACAGCGGGTTAACCCAGGGCGACGCCAGCCTCTTCGGGTACTGGTGGAATAGCGTCGCCGAAGTAGACTGGTCGTCCGACACCATCGAAGGACGGCAGGGCAATCGCGTCGATCCGGCGCCGCTTTTCAACCTGCCGTGATGCTTGGAACTGAGAGAGGAACCCCATGACGTCTACCCGCCCCCTCTGGCAACGGTCTCACGCCGCCTGCATCCTCGGCCTGGTGTGCGCGGCGTTCGCGGCGGCAAGCTGCAACGGGCAGTCGGCCGGCCAGGTCTCGTACCTGGGACCGACGATTGAGGGCGTCCGCCAGATCCACCTTGTGGATCCCGACGGATCCGAGAGACGGCAACTCTTTGCCGGGGAGCAGGAGCTGGGCGGCGGGCTCGTCTGGGTGCCGGACGGCGAGCATGTGCTGGTCTTCGCGGGGGAGGACCGTGAGGCCGTGCTGGCGGACATCGAGACCGAAACACTCGGGCGATGCGTGACCTGCGGCATTCCCGACGCCGGTGACCTGGCCATCTCCCCGGATGGGTCCTGGGTGGCGGTGGGCTCCAGCGATGGTCTGTATCTGGTCGAGCTGAGCGGGACCGGGCTGCAGCTGGTTTCCCCGATCGTCAGGCCCGGATGGATCCAGTGGTCGCCGGACGGGAAGCGAGTTGGCTTCTTTGCCTTCGAGGACCGCCCACGGCTGTACCAGGTCGAGATCGCCGTCGGCGAGACTCTCGAGCTGACGGCGGCGTACGATGAAGGCGGCCTGACTTTCTTCGCGCCGCACTGGTCGCCGGATTGGGATTGGGTGGCGGTGCGCACATCGAGCCGGGAAGGGCTGGCCATCCAGGTGATGAGGGCGGACGGGACCGGGCTGACCAAGGTCGCCGACTGGGAGTTCCGCGGAGAGGCGTTGGATCCGGGACTCTTCCCGCCCCCGCAGTGGTCGCCGGATGGGGAGAGCATCCTTTTCACCAGCTATTCACCGGCCGGAGACTCGGACATTTTCGTCGTGGATCGGGATGGCTCGGGGCTCGCCAACCTGACGAACGGAGCAGGCGTCGACACTGACCCGGCCTGGTCGCCGGATGGGAAGCGCATCGCCTTCGTCAGCTCGCGGGATGGGAACCGGGAGATCTACATCATGAACGCCGACGGGAGCGAGCCGGTCAACCTCTCCAACAGCCCGCAGACCGACGAGTTCTCCCCGGCGTGGAGGCCTGGCCGCTAGAGGGGCAGATCCGCCCTTTAGGGAGCCTCCTGAGAATTCCCTCTCTGAGGAGCCGATCCCACGGGTGCCGGAACGTCCGCACTGCGTCCCCACGCTGTAACGCAAGGACCGGGACAATCTACAACGCGTAGTAGAGCCGTGCGCCCAAACCGCCCTCGGCCCGGAGCCGCTCGGCGGCCCGCCCATGCACCAGCTCGATCGTGCCGTTGGAGGCGAAGACCCGGGCGGTCGCATCCTGGAAGGTCTCGGGATCGTGGAGTGGCCAGGGGGCCAGCAGCAGCTCCACCCGCTGCTGCTCCAGCGCCTGCATGACCGCCTGGCGGCCGAGCGCCCACGGGCGCCCATCCATCCGCGCCCGGTGCTGACCTCCGGAAGTTGGCCTCTCCGCAATTGTGGAGTTGACCTCGGCGGAAGCTGAGGTACGCTACGAGCAGGGCTGCGTCGGAAGGAGGCCTGCGCCGTGGCCAGAAGGCGGCATTCCCTTGAGCTCAGGTTCCAGATCAGCCCATGAGACGATTCTCGAGGCCCGGGTTCGCCGCGGCCACACTGCTGATCCTGATCCTTGGCAGCCCACGCGCTCCGGCGGCGCCCTCGTTCGGGGCGAGTTCGACGCCCGCCCCCACTGCGATCTTGCCCCCCTCAACACCGATCGTCTCGGCGGCCGAAATATGTCCCGGGCCCGGCTCTCCCTCCGTGGAGTTCGTCCCCGATCGCGTTCCGGATCTATTTGAGCAGCAGATCCTGGATTTCCTCAACGCTGGGGGATCTTCCGAGCGCCTGGCAACTTCGATCCGGGCGCTCGCGATCCCCTTCCGGCACCCGGAACAAGAATTCCTGGAGGTGAGATTCAACCTTGTCCACCAGGATGTCACGGGGGACGGGATCCCGGAGATCGTCCTCTCGTTGGGCTTCGCCGGGTTCTACCAGGGAGACTACGTTGACTATCGTCCCCACGGGCTCGTGCTCTCCTGCCGCGAGGGTTCGTATCGGCGGATCGGGCTTTTTCCCTTCGTGGAGCTGTTCCAAACGGGGGACCTGACAGGTGATGGCTTGCCCGAGCTCGTCTTCATGAAAGAACTGTCGACTTTGGATGCAGTGGTGTCCTTCTTTACGTGGGCAGCAGACAGCTTTGTTCAACTCGCGGTAAACCCCTCACACGACTTTGCCTACCGGATCGGAATATGGATCGACCGCGAGCTGCATGTCCCCCTGGATGGGCCAAACCTGCAGGACGTGGATCGCGACGGCAACCTCGAGCTGGTATTCGCCCGCCTCGTCTACCGAACGAGCGACTCCCGCGAGGCCAGGTCTGGGCCGCTGCGCGATCGCCGGGAGGTCTGGGGGTGGAATGAGACCGCGATCGAGTTGGAGCGTTGGGACTACGATCCGCCCGAGTTCCGCTTCCAGGCCGTCCAGGACGGCGATGACCTGACCCTGTTTGGCGACCTCGGAGAGGCGCTGGCCTCCTATCGGCGGGCCCTGAGCGAGGATCGCCTGAAGTCGTTTCAATTGTTCCACACCCCCGATTCTGTCCTCCTGCGCTACGGCGCACCCATACCGACCCCGGATCCCGCAGAACGCGCCCGGCTGAATGCCTATGTACAGTACAGGATCATGCTCGTGCATGCCCTCCTGGGCAATGAGGGCGAGGCCGAGCGGGCATTCCGCTTGCTCCTGGAGTCTCAATCGGGGAGCGACCCGGGATTCCCCTATGCCGAGATGGGCCAGGCGTTCTGGAACGCGTATCTCCAGGAGGGCGAGCTCAGTTCGGCCTGTAAGGCGGCAGTGGACTACGCGCTGCGGCATGCCAATGAAGTTCTGATTCCATTGGGAAGCAGCACGTACGGCTACTGGAATCGGGAGTACCGGCCCGAGGACATTTGCCCCTTCGAGGACGGCGGAGGATGAGCCGGTCTTCGGTGATCCTTCGTTCCGAGCGAAAGAGGCCCGCAGCGGTTCTCGGTTTTCGCGGGTGGTTGCCGCCTGCGGGGTTCACTCTTGCGGTTGCCCTGTTGATCAGCGCCTGCGCCACGCCGGTCCCCACGGCCCCAACGACGCCTGGGTCTGCAAGGACGAGCACGCCCGCGGCTTTTCCCTCGCCCACCCGCCGCCTGGCCGGGGCGGGTTCGCAGGTCTCCAGCGCGCCCACCCTCAAACCGCAGACGACCGCCGCTCCGGCTCCGTCGCCGACGGTTCCCGCTCCGCCCGACGGCCGTTGCCCGGAGCCTGGGCGCGCGGCTCCAGCCCTGGCGCCGGCGGAAGACATGCGGGGGCTTGCAGACGAGACCATCAGCTTCCTTAATGCGCGAGGGTCGGCGGCCGGGCTGCGCTCCGCGCTGGATGAGATCGAGGGTTATCCAGAGGGGCGACTCTGGACTCAGGTTCTCGTGCGGGAACTCACGGGCGGAGGCCCACCGGAGGTGATCGTCGCCGCCGAATTGCCCGTCTATCCGCCCAGCGGCGGCGTTCTAATCTTCGCCTGCCACTCCGGCACATACCGGCTCATTCACCGGGACCAGCTTCCGACGTGGGGCGGGCTCTTTCTTCTGAACGTGGTCGACATGACGGCCAACGGGCTGCCGGAGGTTGTCTATTCCGCGGTCACCTCCTCGGGAAGCGGTGGTCTCGGTACAACTATCGTGATCCTGGAATGGAACGGGGCAGGGTTATCATCCCTCCTGGACGAAGGCTGGATTGAGATGCTCAATGTGAACGACGACTGGGTCGTTGACACCGACGGGAGTGGGACGCTCGAGCTGGTGCTGGTCGGCGGGGCCTGCGCCTGCCGGCCTGGGGAGGGCCCCCAGCGGGTACGAACCGAGTACTGGGCCTGGAACGGCCTGCACTTCGCGCTTGCTCGCTGGGAATATACGGCGCCGGAGTACCGATTTCAGGCGGTCCAGGACGGCGACGACGCCACCCTCTTCAGCGAATTCGATGCAGCGTTGGCCTATTACCAGCAGGCGATCTATGATGTGGATCTGAAAGGATGGAGCCCAGGCGAGGAAGGCGCGGGCACTTCTGGCACCCCCACCGCTGTGCCGGAACCATCCGAGTGGTCGCGTTTGGAGGCCTATGCCCGGTATCGGATCATGCTGCTGCACGCCGCACGCGGCTACCAAGAGGCTGCAAAGACCGTCTATGACACCCTGCAGGCTCGATTTCCGTCCTCGCGTAGTGGCCACCCCTACGCTCAATTGGCGACGGTGTTCTGGGAAGAGTTTTCGGGGAGCCAGGATCAGGCGGCCGCCTGCAACCGCGCCAGCGCGTACGCGGAGGAGCACCCCGCGGAGATCTTAGTGCCTCTTGGCAGCGACTTTTATGGAGTACTCAACCGGGACTATGCCCCGGAGGATGTGTGCCCGCTGCGGTGACTAGGACGCTCAGCCGGGCGGGCAGGCCGCTCGCCGCGGGCAACAGGATCAGATCGTGATATTCACCCGGCGGGCTGCGCCACACCAGGCTGAAGCCCCACCCGTGCCAGCGCCACACCGTCAGGTAGCGGGCTGACCCGTCGGGCGCGGCCTCGATTACCGCCAGCTCCTCCAGCCCGTCGCCGTCCAGGTCGCCCAGCTCGACTTCCAGGATGGGGGCCTGCACCGGCGATCCGCCCCACAGGTCGTGGTAGCTCCCGCCCCGGTACCCCACCACGAAGGGTTGACTCGTCCCTTCGGCTTTGTCGACCGCCAGCAGCACCTCAT
>Ga0326597_10007734_pt1 | contig 14580 bp, 14 predicted proteins | sample RVTome_12_FD_203789 | JGI IMG/M metagenome (GOLD analysis project Ga0326597, IMG submission 203789) | Soil microbial communities from uranium-contaminated site in the Upper Colorado River Basin, Wyoming, United States - RVT100D185 | ecosystem: Environmental > Terrestrial > Soil > Contaminated >... | reverse complement strand
AAGCTCGCGATCTGCGAGCGCTCCTACCGGCTCCTGGTCGACCGCGTCGACTTCCCGGCCGAGGACATCATCTTCGACCTCAACGTCTTCGCGATCGCGACCGGCATCGAGGAGCACAACGGCTACGCGCTCGCTTACTTCGACGCTGCCCGGCTGATCAAGGCCCATTTGCCGCGCGTGCATATCTCGGGCGGCGTCTCCAACGTGTCGTTCTCATTCCGCGGCAACGAGCCGGTGCGCGAGGCGATGCACGCGGTGTTCCTCTACCACGCCATCCGCGCCGGCATGGACATGGGCATCGTCAACGCCGGCGCGCTGCCGGTGTACGAGGAGATCGAGCCGGAGCTGCGCGCCCGCGTAGAGGACGTGGTCCTCAACCGGCGCGCCGACGCCACGGAGCGCCTGCTGGAGATCGCCGAGCGCTACCGCGGCGAGGGTCAGCGCCCGGCGGCGCCCAACCTGGCGTGGCGCGCCGCGAGTGCGCGCGAGCGGATCACGCACGGCCTCGTGAACGGCATCGACGAGTTCATTATCGAGGACACGGAGGAGGCGCGGCTCCAGTTCGCCCATCCGCTCGAGGTGATCGAAGGGCCTCTGATGGACGGCATGAACGTCGTCGGCGACCTCTTCGGCACCGGCAAGATGTTCCTGCCGCAGGTCGTCAAGAGCGCGCGCGTGATGAAGAAGGCGGTGGCGCACCTGCTGCCCTACATCGAGGCGTTGAAAGTCGAGGGTGACAGCCGCTCGAACGGGACGATCGTGCTCGCGACCGTAAAGGGCGACGTCCACGACATCGGCAAGAACATCGTCGGCGTCGTGCTCCAGTGCAACAACTACGAGATCGTCGACCTCGGCGTGATGGTGCCGGCGGCGAAGATCCTCGAGGCGGCACGCACCGTCGGCGCGGACGTCATCGGCCTCTCGGGCCTGATCACGCCGAGCCTCGAGGAGATGGCCTACGTCGCCTCGGAGATGCAGCGCGAGGGGCTCACGCTGCCGCTGCTCATCGGCGGCGCTACGACGAGTCGCGTCCATACGGCGGTGAAGATCGCGCCGCATTACGGCGGTCCGCTGGTCTATGTCCAGGACGCCTCGCGCGCGGTCGGCGTCGTCTCGCAACTGCTCTCCGAAACCCAGTCCGCGCCATTCGTGGCGCAGGTCGGCGCCGACTACGACGAGATCCGCGCCGCCTACCTCCACCGCCAGGACACGGCCCACCGCTACCCGATCGACGACGCGCGCGCGCACCCCGCGCCCGTCGACTGGCTCGGCTACGTGCCGCCGCGACCACGCGTCCTCGGCCTGACCGCCTTCGCGGACTACCCGCTCGAGGAGCTGATCGGCCGCATCGACTGGACGCCGTTCTTCCAGGCGTGGGAGCTCACGGGTTCGCACCCGAAGATCCTCGAGGATGCCCTGGTCGGTGAATCCGCGCGCAGCGTCTTCGGCGACGCCCAGGCGATGCTCAAACGGATCGTCGCGGAGCGCTGGCTGCGCGCGAGCGGCGTCGTCGGGCTCTGGCCCGCGAGCAGCCTCGGCGACGACATCGAGGTTTACGCGGACGAGACGCGCTCGGCCACTCTCGCCACGGTGCACACGCTGCGGCAGCAGACGAGCCAGGACCGCGGCCGCCCCGAGAACTACGCCCTTGCCGACTTCATCGCACCGAAGAGCAGCGGCGTCGCGGACTACCTCGGCGGCTTCGCCGTCACTGCCGGCCTCGGCATCGAGGAGCGCGCCGCGGCGTTCGAGGCTGCCCACGACGACTACTCCGCGGTCATGCTCAAGATTCTCGCCGACCGCCTCGCGGAGGCATTCGCGGAGCGGCTGCACGAGCGCGTGCGGCGGCAGCTCTGGGGCTACGCGCCCGACGAGGCCCTCGACAACGCGGCGCTCATCGCCGAGCGCTACCGGGGCATCCGCCCCGCTCCGGGCTACCCGGCTTGCCCCGACCACACGGAGAAGGGCACGCTCTTCGAGCTGCTGGACGCCGAGGCGAAGACCGGCATCGAGCTGACGGAGTCGTTCGCGATGCTGCCCGGCGCCTCGGTATGCGGCTTTATCTTCAGCCATCCTGCCGCGCGCTACTTCGGCGTCGGCAAAATCGACCGCGATCAGGTCGAGGACTATGCGCGCCGCAAGGGGATGTCCGTCGCGGAGGTCGAGTACTGGCTCGCGCCAAACCTCGGCTACGAGCGCCAAGGCTCGACCGCTGCCAACCTGCCTCTTCCCTAGAGCCTGTACGAGTCTACCGCCGTCACTGGTCCTGCCTGAATGGAACCCTGCTTCACCGGGTCAGAAGGCGGTCGATAGCTTAGACGAGAGACCTCGGCAGGCTAGGGCGGGGTCGGGCCGCCGCGAGCGCCGACACCCTGGCCGCCACCGACCTGGCCCGCGAAACGCTGCCGCTGGCTAGGACGGTCATACCGACTTCGAGCGCCGTGCTCGGCCCGCTGCCGAGCGTGCGGATGCTCGTGGAGGGCGCGAGCTTGAGCTCGCGGCTCCCGGCCGCGGCTTCGATCGTCACCGATTCGGCGCCGACAGCGGTGATGCGGACGCTCTCCCTGCTCGGCGTCGGAGTCCCCTACGGCGACCGCTACGTCTGGAACGACCGACCGACCGAAGGGGACGTGCCTCTGCGGCTGACGCGTCACCGAGGCAGCCATCAAAGCGATCGAGGAGCAGGTGCGCATCCTCGGGCTCTCGGACAGCGGCATCCGAGCCGCCCCCGAACCCGATCGGCTAGCCGTGTCGGGTCAGAAGTAGGTCCCCGCCTCCCCACCAGGCCGGGAGGTCGTGCGTCAGTCGGAAGCCGAGCGGTGCGAGCAGCGCGACGAGAGCATCCGCGTCCCCGTACTCGATCATCACCTGCTGACACCGTCGCAGCGTGTCCCGTGCGCCCGCGAGGACCTCGCGCTCGGCGCCCTGGACGTCGACCTTGAGCAGCATCCGCGCGCCATCGATCGCGAACGAGTCCAGCGTCCGCACGGCGACCGTCCGCGGTGCGCCCTCGCCGGTCTTGAGCGAGGCGCTGTCGTCGTTGGCGGGCACGTAGAGGGTGGCGCTCCCGACCGCGGCGCCCAACGCGACCGGGTACAACTCGGCGATGCCGAGTGACGCGGCGACCGTAGCGGCCTCCGCGACCGGCTCGAACGAGTGGATCGCGGCATCCGGGAAGAGGTGGCGGGCGAGCAGCGCGAATTGTCCGCGGTTCGCACCGACGTCGAGGACCACGTCCGGGGTGAGGAACGGCATCTCCGCAGCCTCGAGCGCAGGGAACACTCCGCGGCGGATCCCGCACCAGTAGTCCGGCGTGGCGAGTGAGACGGCCACCTTGCGCGCGCGCAGCCCGGCCAGTGCGAGGTTCAGGGGCAACGGGCTAGCGGCAGTGCTCGGCGAGCTTCGTCCACTCCTCGCGGGGTTCTATTTTTAACGCTTGCCCAACGGACCTGCTTACCATGATTCCTGCCTTTCTCGTGTCCCTTCTCGGCGTTATCGCCACTCTGTAGGTTCGAAACATGCTCCATCGCAGGAGAGGGAAATGCAAGCCGAGGAAGCGTTACACGTCTGAAATGGCCTCTAATATGGCTTGGCCATCGCGGAGCCGCGCCCCTGGAGCACTGCGTCGAGGGGCGCGACAAGGCTTTCGAGTACGACGACGACTCTGTGAGGTGGGCAACGGCTCTCGGGCGCCGCGGCACCGGCTCTATCGCACGCGCGTGTGCGCTAAGTCTGTCTCGCTCAGACCGAAGTAGTGGCCGATCTCGTGGTAAACGACCTTCCTTACCTTGTCCTCGAGCGTTCCATCGTTCTGGTAGTCGCGCACCAGCGGGCCCCAATAGACCGTGATCCGGTCGGGGCTCACGTGGTTGTAGCCACTGCCACGACGCGTCAACGGGATCCCTTCGTACAGGCCGTAAAGGCTCCCCGGTCGTATACCTAATCGCTGGCCCTCCTCTGCCGTCAGGGTCGCCTCGATCGAGAACTCGACGTTATGGACCTTCGTAGCGTATTCCAACGGCAGGGCATCAAGCGCGGCCTGCGCATAAGCCGTGACGCTCGCCTCCGCTTCACCAGCCTTACGATCTGATCGACCGCGTATCGAGGGAGCAGAGTCTTCAAGGGAGGTCATGTCCCTATTGTATGTGCCCGGCGTGCATGGCGTTTCGCGACGGACGCCCTTGACCCGCCGGCGGCCCTGGCTGCCGAACCCCCTTTATGAGCTTCCGTATCTCTGGGCCTTAAGCGTCTCCTCGATCGCTCTCCTCCGCCCCCGAGAGCCAGGCTCGCGGCTGGCAGCTCGCCGCGGGTTGGCAAAGTCGCGGCGTCCGCGAGCCCGTCCGGCGTGAGGGCGATCTCCCGCCGCTGAGATCGCATCGTCGGCGCTCGACCAGCTCGTCCAGGCCTACGGGCCGATGGCAGACCGCCCGCGCGGCCCCTCCACTGCGAAAGCTCGGGACCGCCTCGCCGCGCAGTTCCGGCCGACTGCTGTGATAGCATCTATGCAGGTGAGCTGAAGATATTGGCTCTAGATTTTAAGTGTTGTTGTACGGCAATCTCGACAACCCTTATCCTTAATCTGATGAGTAGAGGAGTGGGCTCGAGACAGTGGGCGATCCTCCAGGCCTGCGTGCTCGAGTCGGAGCTCTACCCGACCGATAGCTCCCAGTGGTGGATCGACCTCAGGACGCTGCTAACCATTGGCCACTCCCGCAGCGAATGGATCTCGCTCCAGAGAGCGGCGCGACGACTGAGCGTCACAGGCGGCTGGTACTACAAGAGACGAGAGCTGGAGTACCGGGGAGGGCGGCGCGGCCTCGTTGTGCGCCTGAAGCCGCCGGAGCAGGACCGAGAGAAGGCGCTGGAGCTTCACCGACGCCTGGCCGCGCTCTACGGCCGCCGGGCGGGATAGCAAAGCTGCGACCCACTGGGGATACCTAGGCTAGGCCTCGAAAAACGCCCAGATTCGGCTCTCAGAGGGTCGTTTTTCCGCCAGTCGGACCCCGTTCATCCCTAAGGAGCCTGGAGGCCGCCCAGCCCGCTTCGTCCTGACCGGACGATCCGTCACTCTGCTGGCCCTGCTCATCGATGGCGACGCGGCCTTTCGTGCCGTCGACGGTGACCCTGGCGCCATCACGGATGCGGACGGTGGCGCCGGCGGCGCCGACCACGGCCGGTATGCCGTACTCCCGCGCCAGGATGGCGCAGTGAGACAGGGCACCGCCGCCCTCGGTGACGACCGCCGCGGCCGTGCCGAAGAGCGGCGTCCAGGCCGGCGTCGTGGCGCGCGTGACGAGGACATCGCCGAGACGAAGCGCGTGGGCATCGGCCAGCGTCATGATCACGCGGGCGGTGCCAACCGCGACGCCACCGCTGGCGGCGATGCCGCGGACGAACCTCTGGTCCACCGCTCGATTGGCGGAAGCGCCGATCGTCACCGGCGGCGCGACGTTGCACCAGTACTCGTGCACGGCGCGGCGCTCGGCGACCAGCGCTCGCAGGTCCGATGTCGGGTCGCCGGCGGCAGCTCCCAGTTCTCCGAGGCGCAGGAAGAAGACATCGGTCGGGCTTGCGATCGCGCCTCGTTCCACCAGACGCCGGCCGAGGGCGAGGGCCGGGACCCGGGCCGCGGTGAGCGCCATGTTGGTCGCGTGATCGCGGCTTTCGCGCACACCTAGATACGGCTCAGCCGTTGCCAGCAGCTCTCGGAAGTGACCGATGGCCTCGGGGTCGCGCAGGCGCTTTTCAAACTCCCGTTGCATCTGCTCTCGAACCCTGATTGCCTTCTCCTGACCCAGCCGCGGGTCGGTAGCGCCGACGGACTGAAGCACGAGGCCGATCGCGACGCGCGGGTCTTCGAGCCAGGTCGGCTCCGCCAGCTCGCTGAAGCTGCCGTTGCGCTGTCCGTACTGCGTGAGCCAGTTGTGGAATCGCGTCAGGAAGTCGCCGCCGCCGTCGACGTCGAGGAGGCCGGCGAGCCCGTCGCGATCGGGGCGCTGCCGCAGGCAATCGAAGGCCGCGGCGTTCTCGGCCAGCAGCTGGGCGACCTCCCAGAGGGCCGCACCGGACTCGAGGCTCAGGCTGGGCGTGCCCTGCAGGAGGTCGGTCACGAAGCTCTCGGCCGCCCTGCCGATGTAGGCCTCACAGAACTCGCGGAGCTTGCCGCGACTGAAGGACACGAGATGGCTGGCGCGGAACATGAGGACCATGTTTTCCTGCAGCATGCCGGCTATCGAATCGAGACGCTCGACCAGCTCCGAGGCAGTGAGCGCGTCATAGTCGAAGCCCGCGATCTCCCGACCCCTCGCCTCGATCTCGAGCCGCCAACCCCGGTCCCAAAGCTCCGCGACTCGCGGTGCCAGCGCGGCCACCGTTTCGAGATACGCGGGCGTCCGGGAGCGAGGCCCGCCGCTAGGTTCCGTGTAGGGGTAGCCGTTCGCCGCCGGCCCCGCCATCGGCGCCGCGGCGGCTGCGCCGAGCGATTCCGCCGCCAGCGCCGCGCCGCCCATCCCCCGGCTGAGCTCCCCTGACAGGGGCGTCAACGGGAAGGGACTGTGCTCGGCGTCCCAGCGCCAGGTCCGTTCCGCGTCGGCGGCGTTGGGCCACACGACGGGAAACGCCACCTCTTCGCCGGTGTCGCGACGGTGGCCGATGAAGTTCTCCTGGAGCATCCGGGGCCTTTCCGATCTCACGCGCTGGTCCGATTCTACAGGCCTTTCGACGCCGGCCCGGCACGCCAATTCAGATTGGGACGGCGCGTCAGCAGTCTGTGAGATCGAGCCTTGGCTCGCGAGCGTGAGCAAAGGCCTCAGATCGACGTGGCCGGCTGAGTCTTTCTAGCCGGGCACGCGTGACCAGCAGCAGCGCCGGCGCGCTCGTCGTGAGGCAGCACCGGCGCCAGCAAAGGTGCTCACAGCACCGGATTCGGTAGAATCATCTGGTATCTAGGGGCTCATGAGACTTCCTGCCGCGTTAGTCACCAAAGACACGAAGCGGGCGACGGTCATGCCGATCATCGAAACGCGAGTGCTGGACAAGGGCCTTATCTACAGCGACGAGAACACCGTCTATGACTCGCTAGAGCGCAAGGGCTACGAGCACAAACGGGTCAATCACTCGCAGCAAGTGGACGTTGTAGGCAACGGCCACACTAATACTATCGAGGGCTTCTGGTCGCTAATGAAGAACGGAATCCGGGGCGTTTACCACGCAGTTAGCGACCGGCACCTTCAGGGCTACGTTGACGAGTATGCGGTCTGATCCTGCGTATCTCCGTGAAGCGCTGGCGCTCGGACGAGGCTCAGGCGGCCTCGCTCGGAGAGGCCTCTCTTGAACCAGAAGAACCGCCAGGTGATCGAGGAGTTTCGTGCCAACGGCGGCGTGGTGAACGTCACGCCACCGCGAGGCCCGATCCTGATCCTTCACTCGAAAGGCGCAAAGACGGCACGCGAGTGCGTCACGCCACTGATGTACCTGGAGGACGGCGATCGATACGTCGTCTTCGCGTCGAGGGGTGGCTCGCGCCGCAATCCGGACTGGTACTACAACCTGGTCGCTCACCCGGGCGCATCGATCGAAGTCGGCACGGAAGCCTTCGCCGTCACCGCTACGGTCGCCGAAGGTGACGAGCGGGACCGGCTCTTCTTTCGACAGGCTACCGCCTTCCCCCAGTTCGCCTACTACCAGGGAAAGACACAGCGGCAAATACCGGTCATTACCCTCGAGCGCGTGGGCTAACTTTCGCAGCATGGTTTGCTGACCGCTGGGTCCAAATTGCGGCTCTTCCAGGACGAAGCTACAGTGGCTCTCATGCCGCAGGCCGCGCCCCGCGAAAGCCACTGCCCGTCTGATCCTCGCGCTCTCGTCCTTGCTTCCGCCTCACCAAGGCGTGAAGAGCTGCTCCGGAGCCTCGGCCTCGAGTTTCAGGTCGACGCGAGCGCCGCCTCGGAGGAGATCGATCTCGGCCTCAGCATTGGCGAGGTGGTTACGACGCTGGCGACTCGCAAGGCGCAGGATGTCGCGCCGCGACATCCTGAGGCGCTGATCGTGGCTGCCGACACGCTCGTCGGCCTCGACACCGCCGTCTTCGGCAAGCCCAGGGACGCCGCGGAAGCGCGCGAAATGCTGCTCTGCCTGAGCGGTCGCAGCCACCGTGTCCATAGCGGTCTCGTGGCGCTCGACGCCGCAACGATGGCGCTACAGAGCCTGGTCGTGGAGACGGAGGTGCGCTTTCGCGACATCGATCAAGCCGAGATCGATGCCTACGTGCGCACGACGGAGCCGCTCGACAAGGCCGGCGCTTACGGTATTCAGGGTCTCGGCGCCGCCTTCGTCGAAGGCATCGTCGGCGACCTCTGGAACGTTGCCGGCCTGCCGCTGGCGGCGCTCAACGACTTATTGACCAGCACGGGCTGCTGCCTGATCTGCCGGCGACTGCACGACGCGAGCCGGCGGGACAGCTCGATCTGACCGCGCGATGAAGCACGACGTGATCATCATCGGCGGCGGCGCCGCCGGGCTGATCTGCGCGATCGAGGCGGGAAAGCGCGGCCGCTCCGCCCTCGTCATCGAGAGCGGGGACGCCATCGGCAAGAAGATCCTCATCTCCGGCGGCGGCCGCTGCAACTTCACCAACACCTACACGGCGCCGGAGAGCTACATCTCCGGCAACCCCGACTTCGCCCGGTCGGCCCTCGCCCGTTACACGCCGCAAGACTTCATCTCGCTGGTGGAGGCCCACGGCATCAGCTACCACGAGAAGAAGCTCGGCCAGATGTTCTGCGACGGCAGCGCCCGAGCCATCGTCGAGATGCTCGCGGCGGAGTGCGCCGCGGCCGGCGTCGAGATCCGGACGGGCTGCGCAGTAAACGCCGTGCGCGCGTCGGCCGGCTTCGCGGTCGGGACGAGCCAGGGGACATTCGAATCAGACGCGCTCGTCGTCGCCACGGGCGGGCTCTCGATCGCCAAGATCGGCGCGACCGACCTCGGTTATCGCCTGGCGCAGCAGTTCGGCCTCAAGATCGTCGGGCCGCGGCCGGGGCTGGTGCCGCTGACCTTCGCCGGCGACGACCGTCAATTCTTTGCCGACCTCAGCGGCGCCTCCCTAGACGCGGTCGTCAAGCACGGCGACCAGGCGTTTCGGGAGAACATCCTCTTCACTCATCGCGGCCTCAGCGGCCCGGCGATCCTCCAGATCTCGAGCTACTGGTCGCCCGGCGAGACGCTGGAGATCGACCTTCTGCCGGCGAAGCCGGCGCTCGCGCCCCTCGCTGCCAATACCGATGGGCGCGAGCTGTCGACCATTCTCAGCGAGCATCTGCCGCGGCGGTTTGCCCAGAGCTGGAGCGCCCGCTACGCAGCGCCGCTGCCCTATAACCGCTACTCAGCGCGCCAGCTGGCCGACATCGAAGGCCGGCTCCATGCCTGGCAGCTCCGGCCGGCGGGCACGGAAGGCTTCGCCAAGGCAGAGGTGACCGTTGGTGGCGTCGACACGAACGAGCTCTCCTCGAAGACGATGGAGGCGCGGCGCCTGCCCGGCCTCTTCTTCATCGGCGAGGTCGTGGACGTCACCGGTTGGCTCGGCGGCTTTAACTTTCAGTGGGCCTGGGCGTCCGGATACGCCGCCGGTCAGTTCGTCTAGCGATCGGGCAGACGAGCACGGGCACTAGGGCATCACCAGGCCGCCGTTTACGAGAACGGTCTGGCCCGTCATGTAGCTCGCTCCCGGGCCGCAGAGGAAACGCACTACGGCCGCGACCTCCTCCGGCTCGCCCTCGCGGCGCAGGGGGATCTGGCTCAGGCGGCCGGACGCTTCCGCGATGACCTCACTGGCGTCGTCGCGAATCCGGCCCGGCGAGACCATGTTCACGCGAATGCCGTGCTGCGCGAGGTCGTTCGCGGCCGCTTTCGTGAAGCCGACCATCGCGTGCTTCGCGGCGGTGACGTGCACGCGATTCCCCGACCCTTGCAGGGCGTTGGCGCCACCGAAGGTGACGATGCTGCCGCCCTTCGCCTCGATCATCGAAGGCAGGCATGCCTTGGTAAAGATAAAGGCGCTGTCGAGGTCGATGGCGAGTATTCGCCGCCACTCCTCGTAGCTCGTCTCGCTGAGCGGGCCGACCTCCCGGACGGCGGCGTTCAGCACGAGGATGTCGATGCGCCCGAACCGCTTGAGGACGGCAGCGACCATCGCTTCGATCTGCGAGCGCTCCCCAATGTCGGCGAGGAAGGCCTCGGCGCTGCCACCCCGGCCCTCGATCTCCAGGGCCACCGACCTCGCTTCATCGAGCGAGGCGCGCGCGTGCACCGCTATCTTCGCGCCACCGGCGGCCAGGGAGAGCGCCACGGCGCGACCGATATTACGCGAGCTCCCCGTTACCAAAGCGACCTTTCCGGCAAACTCGCTGCCCTTTGCGTCGGCGAACGCCTCGGTCGTCATCCGTTCCTCCTCAAGCTCCCGGCCAGATTAAGAGCGTGTCGACGCGGTCATTAGCGCCGGCGCCGCCTCTGCGTCAGCCGGTCCGTCTTAGGCCAGGCGCGTTACACCCGCGTGCTTCGGCTGCCAGTCGTCGAAGCGTGGCTGGTCCGGCGGCGCCCATTCGCGCAAAGAGATGCCGTAGCCGTTCGGGTCCTTGACCTGGGCCTGCCGTCCCCAGAACGTGCGCGCGTCGTAAGGCTCTCGAACCGGCTCGACGCCCTTGGCCACGAGGTCGGCCCAGGCGGCGTCCATGTCGGTCACGGCGAGGCCGATCCTCGGCTCGACGTAGTCCCCTTCCGCGGGCAGAGGGCGTCGCGCCTGCGTCAGCTCGAGCAGAACGCCGCCGAGCTCCAGGTAAGCGGACGGCGCCGCGCCCTCCGCCAGCGTGTACTTGCGCAGCAGCCGGAAGCCAAGGTTCTTCGTATAGAAGTCGATCGATTCGTCGACGTCGCGGACGGGCAGGTAGATGTGGCTAAAGCCAGTGAAGGGATTCATTCGGGCGCCTCCTCCTGTTCTCGGCAGGGATTATAGAGGGCTCGCCTGCCTCGAGCGATCGTCTGAAAACGAGGCCCGGCTCGGCGCGACCCGCGGCTCCGAATCGCAGGCCCACCATGCCTCGACAGCGTGCAGACCTCGACGACGACCCGCTGGCCGGCGTGACCGTACGGCCTAGCGCGACTCGAAACGAAGGGGTGTCGAAGAGGCCGCATCGGCGACCCGGATCACCGTGCGGCCCTCGATCAGGTCGAGCAGGGGCCGACCGAGGATCTCGCCCTGCCAGCCGGCGAGCAAGGCCGGCTCGCCACCCTCGCCGCCACGAAGACGCCAACGGATGAACTCCTGGAGGTCGGCCGTCGTGACGAGAAGAGCCACGTCGACCTGGTGCTCCGTCGCCAGGGCGTTCGTCAGGATCGACGCGAGCTGAGTGAGCGGCGCAACCTGGGGTGGGTCGTCGTTTCGATTGATCACGGGGAGCTCCGCCTCGGGGAGGGAGAGGCCGGCCCGGACCGCCGCAGCGATGTCCTCGCCGGAGCGCCGCAGCGCCGCCCGGTCCATGCCCCTGAGCGAGAAGAGGTCCGCCGGCTTCGAGGGGCCGCGGCGCGTGATCAGAACCATCAGGTCGTCAGCCATGATCCGGCGGGGCGGCAGGTTGGCTGACCGCGCCTCCGAATCGCGCCAGCGCCAGAGCTCTCGCAGCACGGCGAGCTCACGGCGCGACAGTCCCGATGCCCCCGAAACGCGACGCCAGCGCTCTTCGTTCTCGCCGCTGATAACGCGCCCGAGCGTCTCAGCGCACTCGCTGCGCAGCCACGCGGTGCGTTTCAGCATCGCCGCCTTCTCAAGAAGGGACGTGCGGAGCGCCGCCAGATAGAGCACGTCGGCGGCGGCGTAGGTGACCTGCCGAGGCGCCAACGGCCGGCGGCTCCAGTCCGTATACGCCTCGCCACCACTGATCTTCAGGTTGAGGACGCGCTGCACCAGGTTCGTGTGGCTCAACGGGTAGCCGAAACCGACGAGGCCGGCCGCGATTTGAGGATCGAATACCGTTTCGGGCGGCCGGCCCGCGTAACGCAGGCAGAAGAGGATCTCCTGCCGCGCCGCGAGGGCGACTATCTCCCGACCAGGCGCCGTCAACGCCTGCCAGAAGGGCTGCAAATCGAGGCCGGCGAGGGGATCGATGATGAAGGTGCCCTCGCCGGCCGCGACCTGTATCAGGCAGAGCTTCGGGTCGTAGGTGGCTTCGCCGATGAACTCCGTATCGAACCCAACGATCGGCGCGGCCGCGACGGCGCGTACGGCTACTTCCAGCTCACCGGTCGTGGCGACGAAGGCAACGTGGTTAGCCCTAGAAGTCGTCGCCGAAGCCGCCCATCCCGCCCATGCCGCCACCACCCATGCCACCCATCTGCTCCATCATCGCGGCCATGTCCGGGTCGCCGGCGTCAAAGCCGGAGTCGGAGCCGCCGAGGCCGTTGACGGCAAAGCTGGATATCGCCCGTTTCAGGTCAGTGCTGCCGCACTTCTCGCATTTGGCGTTGACCTCTGAGCTGACGGAGCGGACAAAGACGCTAAGCGGGGCCTGACAAGCCTGACAAGTGAATTCGTAGATGGGCATAGTACCGCCAGTATAGCGTCCCGGGCTTGAATCCCCGAGGCCCGTCGCATTTCGTTGATCGCGCCGGCGAAAGAGAGCCCGACCGACGAGCCGCAGGCGACACATTGACGGCCGGCTACTAAACTCTGACAAGATGAACCGCGACGCCGCTCCCCAGCCCGTGACGCTGAAAAAGAACCTGGCGCGATCGATCCGCCGCGGCCACCCCTGGATATACCGGGATGCCCTGGCGGAGCCCACAGGCCTGGAGGACGGTGCTCTGGTCGAGGTCCGTACGCGCGACGGCCGCGCGCTAGCGAGAGGCTTCTGGGACGTGGCTTCGCCGATCGCCGTGCGCGTCCTGGAATCGGGCGGCCCCGGCCACCGCTTCGCGGACGCGGACGCCCTCGTAGCAGGACGGCTACGGGCAGCCCTGGACCGCCGCCTCGCCCTGCTCGACCTGACGCAAACGAACTCGTTTCGCTGGGTGCACGGCGAAGCCGACCTGCTGCCGGGCATCCACGTCGACTTCTACGCCGACACGGCCGTCATCCGCTTCGACGGCGACGGCGCGCGCGCCTTCTACGAGCCGATCGAGCCGCGATTGCGCCAAGCAGCCGGATCGCGGTTGCCGTTCCGCTCCCTGCTGGACCGGGCCATGAGCAACGCCGACGCGGAGCATGACGAGCGTGAAGCCCGCGAAAACGGCGTGCGGTTCTTCGTCGATCTCGGACACGCTCAGAAGGGGGGGCTCTTCCTCGATCAACGCGAGAACCGCCGGCAGGTGGCCGAGCGCGCCCGAGGAGCCTCCGTGCTCGACCTCTTTGCCTATACGGGTGGCTTTTCCCTGCACGCGGCGGCGGCCGGGGCGCGCAGCACCGATACCGTGGACGTCGCCGGGGCCGCGATCGAGGCGGCGCGCCGCAACTTCGAGCGCAACCACCTCTCGCTGGCCCAGGCCCGGTTTCACGTCTGCGATGCCTTCGCCTTCCTCACGGCCGCAATCGAGCGGGGAGAGCACTGGGAGATCGTTATCTCCGACCCGCCGAGCTTCGCCCACAGCCAGGATGCTCTGCCTGCCGCCCGCCAGGCTTATCGGCGGCTGCACAGGTTGGCGGCGACCGTTACGAGGCCCGATGGCCTCCTCTGCGCGGCGTCCTGCTCGAGCCACATCGGCGAGGACGACTTCCTGGCGAGCATCGAAGACGGCGCCCGCTCGGCCGGCCGCAGGTGGCAACTGGAAGCCTGGCATGGCGCCGCCTTCGACCACCCCAGCCTGGCTGCTTTCCCGGAAGGCGACTATCTCAAGTTCGCGATCGGCCGCTTGCCTCTCGCCGGTCGCGGTCCGTAACGCGGCTTGAAAACAGCTCGGGTCGCGAGCTTCAACAGGCCACGCGTCCCGGACCGGGCCAGCAGCCGCGGGCCGCCGGACCGACTCAGTTACTCCCAAGGCGGAGGCACGCCTACGGGCTCGGCGCGACCTCCTCGGGCAGCGGTTGGCCCATCGCCGCCGCACGCGCTGCCTCGATCGCCGTCACGATGGCGGCGTCCGCTTCGTAGCTCGCGCGCCCCCGCAGATAGGCATAGGCCTCTGGATGCCAGGGCTCCTTCGGCTCCGACCCCTGGATCAAGGCTTTCGCCGCGGCCACGAGCCGCTGACGCAGCTGGATGATCTGCCGGTCGGAGGCAGCGAGGTGCTCACGGGTTCTGTCCGCGATCGGTCCCCACTGGTTCTCTACGAGGGCGACGTCCTGGGTCGGAAACGCTTTGATGCCGGAGTAGGAGAAGGTCCGCTGAGCGACGCGGTCCACGTTGTAGTCGTTGTGGATGTTATCTTTCAGCCGCCAGGTGCCGGGCATGAGCTCCGGGTAGGAGTAGCCCGAGTGCTTGTAGTCGTCGAGCTCCCTCTCCGGGATCGGGTCATGGCTCCAGCGGAGGGTCCTTACCTGTCTGGTAGCTTCGCGAATCGCGCGACGCTACCGCTCAAGCGCCGTTCTGGCGTACACTG
>Ga0326597_10007733_pt1 | contig 14580 bp, 16 predicted proteins | sample RVTome_12_FD_203789 | JGI IMG/M metagenome (GOLD analysis project Ga0326597, IMG submission 203789) | Soil microbial communities from uranium-contaminated site in the Upper Colorado River Basin, Wyoming, United States - RVT100D185 | ecosystem: Environmental > Terrestrial > Soil > Contaminated >... | reverse complement strand
ATCGCCTCGTCTGCGTCGGGCCACCCGTCCTCGACGGCCTGCGCCCATCCCGGACAGGGGTGGGCCAGCACGTCGATCCCCTCCCCAAACCGCCCGACGAGGTCGTCGAACACCCTCGCCGAGAAAGTGGTCGGAGTGGCCAGGACGCCCACCACCCCCGACTTTGTGGCCGCCACCGCGGGTTTGACCGCGGGCTCCATTCCCACGAAGCCGATCTCTGGGTGCCGGGAGCGGAGGTGCCCGAGAGCCGCCGCCGACGCGGTGTTGCAGGCGATGACCACTGTCTCCGCACCCAGGTCCACCAGGCGCATCGTCGCCCGCTCGGAGAAGCGGCGGACGTCCGTCAGTGTGCGCCGACCGTAAGGGGCGTTGGCCTGATCGGCGAGATAGAGGAAGTCGGCCGCAGGCAGGAGGGCTCGAGCCTCACGGAGCACGGCGAGGCCGCCGACCCCGGAGTCGAAGAAGCCGATCATGGCGCGGGAGGGTACCGGTGGCATCCACCCGCGCATCACAAGGAGCCGGTCAGCCCGCGCAATTCGTCGCCGTCTCCGCGAAGCAAGTGTCGAAGTCGGCAGGGCCGCTGGCCGTGTCGGTACCAGGGCCGGGTGGTATCAGGTGGCGACCCAGCCCGGCCACTCGGCCTCGACGAGCATGAGTGGGGACCGGGTGACCCAGAAGTCGAGCTCGCGAGAAACTCGGTCGGGTGAAAATCCGAAGCCCCGCGCCATCACCCGCTCCATGAGCTGACGCCGCTCCTGCCAATCGGTGACGGGTTGAGCCGTCGCCGGGACATCGGCCGCAACCCCAAGGCCCTCCAGGTGAATCGACAGGGAAGGATTGGCGAGGAGGTCGGCGTACCACGCCCGGTCTCCGGGCCGGTCGGCGAGGACAAGCCGGCGGTCGACAAGGTGGAGAGCCACCGCCGCCCTTCGCTCACGGCCGGTGTCTCGCTCACGGGTCGTGATCTCGACCTGTCCCCCGCGTGCCAATGCGATCAGCACGGGATCTGTCATTCGTTCCTAAACGTACGCCCACGGTGATGTTACGCCGGTGGTACTCCGGGGGACGAGCATCCGGCCTGCCGTGGTGGGTCGATGAAATCGACGGTCTCCACCGATGTCGCGGCGATGTTGGAGATCCCTTCCGACGGGACGCTCAGCCGGGTGCTCTACAAGGACGACTCGATCCGCGTCGTCGGATTCGCATTCGACCGCGGCCAGGAACTCACCGACCACTCTGCCGCAGTGCCGGCGATCCTCCAGGTGATCCGCGGCAGGCTCCAGGTGACACTCGACGACGAGCTGGTAGAGGCAACACCAGGCACATGGATCCAGATGCCGGCGCGACTCCCGCACGGGTTGGTGGCCCTCGAGCCGAGCGTGATGCTGCTGACGATGATCGTCGGCTGATCGAGACTGTGAAGCCGGCGACGGCAGTGCGATCATTTGTCCATGAGACACTCACTGGTTCGCATCGTCATCGGCTTGATCGTTGTGAATGCGGCCATCGCCGTGTTCGTTCTCCTCAGCGGTGACATCGGCGACACCGAGGGAAAGATCCTCTTCACCTCTCTCCTTGCCACCGCGACTGCGGTGCTGGCGATGATGTCCGCTCCGGCGCTCGCCGCTGGCAGGCTCCGGCCGGTCCCACACCTCGGCATCGCGGCCGCGGTCGTGGGGTTCGCTCTCGTGGCGGCGGTGATCTGGGGCGACATCGAGGCGCTGTGGCTGGGGAAGACGGCCGGCTCCGCCTACCTGATCGCCGGGGCGAGCGCCCTCGCCTGCCTTCTGTCGGCCTGGCCGATCCGGGGACGGGCTTCCTGGGTCGGCATTGCCGCCTATGCCCTGGTCGCCACGGTCACCGTCGCCCTGCTCGCAGCAATGTGGCTCGAGATCGGAAGTTCGGGCTACTGGCGAGCCTTTGCGGTGCTGGCCGTGCTGCTGGCAGCCGCGCTGTTGGCCATACCGATCCTGCATCGGTCGGGAGACGGGAATGTGGCCGACAAGATCACGCGGTGCCCGTTTTGCGGCGCATCCGTGACCGGCTCCACGGGCGAGCCCATCACCTGCCCATCGTGCGGCCGCCGCTTCACCGTGCGGCTCGAAGGACGCAGCTCTCAAGACTGACCCAGTACGGGCCGATCTCACCAAAACACTGCCAGGAGCTGTCTCATCGTCGACCTGCGCGAACGTCGCGCCAGCCGTCTCTGGCTGGCAAGCGCCGCGGCAACGGCATTGATTGCCGTCGCCGCAGCGATCGTTGCCGCGCGCACCCAGGCCGAGGCCACGAAGCCGGTGGGTGAAGGGGAGCTGTTCGCCCATGACACCGAAATGGCCGCCCAGGTGCTCACCGGAAGCGATGACCCCTACGAGGCGGTCCGCCAGGTCCGCAACGCCCTGACCATCGAAGCGGTGTCGCTCGTCGACACCAATCTCACGCATGTCGCCTCCACCTCGCCGAACCTCCTTGGGACGCGCCTCGACATCCCGTTTTTCCAAGGGAGCCAGATGCCGCTCCGAGCGCTTGCGGCACCCCTGGGACAGCCGGTGCTGATCGACGGGATCGAGGAGTGGGCAGCCAACGACGTCGTGTACCAGGTGATGAAACCCCTGGAGGACGGCCGGATCGCGGTGCTCGTGTACGACCTGCAGGAACTGGCGGCGCGGCGCGCCATCCCCGACGGGATCCGGCCCGAGACGCTGCAGATCGCCGGAGTCGGCCTGTTCTTCGCTCTCATGACCCTCGGCCTTCTCGCCGGCCGGGCGGGGGCGCGCCGTCGCATCCGCCGCGCCATCGAGGAGTCCACGGCGCTCCAGCAGCGCGCCCGCGAGCTGGCCGTGCACAACACCGAGCTCGACAAGGCGCGATCGGCAGCTGAACGAGCGCTGGCCCTCGCCGAGGAGAAGAACCGCATCCGCTCCGAGTTCGTGCTGATGATCAATCACGAGCTCAACACACCCCTCACCGGGGTGGTCACGAGCGCCGAGCTCCTGGCCGCCCATCCCGAGATGCCCGAGGAGGATCGACAAGCGCTCGTCGACGCCATGGTTCGCGAAGGCGATCAACTTCGGGCGTTGATCGGGCGCATGCTGACGCTGGCGCGGATCGAGAATCAGGGCCTGGGTTACACGCTACGCGCCACCGAGGCGGGCGCCCTCGCCTCCGACCTCCGCGGCGCGGCGCCGGCTGCGACCGTCCTCGATCCCCCCGACACTCTTCCCGTGATGGTCGACCCGGAGGGTGTCGTGTCGCTCATCACATCGCTGGCCGAGAACGCCCGCACCCATGGTGCCAAGAGCGTGACCATCGAGTTCTGGCACGGGTTGCCCTTCGAGCCGGACCTCATCGTCGGCTCCACCGCAGGCGCGGGTATGTGGGTCTCCGTCCGCGACGACGGTCCCGGTATCGACCGTGAGTTCCTCCCCCGTATTTTCGAGAAGTTCGAGAAGCGCAGTGACAGTCCCGGCACCGGGCTCGGGCTGTACCTGGCGCGCCTCATCGCCGAGGCGATGGACGCGTCGATAGCGGTGAGCACCGGTCCATCGGGCACCACGATGGCCGTCGGCGTCGGCCTGGCCCGAGAGGCGGCGGCAGCATGAAGCGTCGACTTATCCTCGCTGCAGCGGCGCTCGCCCTGGTGGCGTGCGCCGGCTCAGGAGCCGCAAGCGGCGAATTCGTCCTGACCGAATTCGACATCGATGTCCCCTCGACCTCGTTCCAGGCGGGCACGGTGGCACTCCCGGTCACGAACGCCGGCGAGTTCGGGCACACGCTGGTGCTCACCGGAGAGGACGGCCGAGCGATCGCAGCGAGCGAGACGATCCTGGCAGGCGGCGCCACCGAGCTCGTCCTCGACCTGGCGCCCGGGACCTATCAGGTCTCCTGCCGGATCGTCGTCCAACTCCCCGACGGCACCATCGTCGACCACTACCAGGCAGGCATGGTGGCGGCATTCAAGGTGACCGACGAGGGTTGAGGCAGCTACCGGCGACCAGCAACCGGCAAGATGCGCGCCGACGCGCCTCTTGCTGGAGACTGGAGGCTGGCAACTTCTTCACCCCTCGATCAGGCCCACCAGCTCGGCGGACCACGGGCAGAACCGATCCCCGTGCTGAGCGACGAACTCCTCGTAGCCGAGGTCGTCGATGTAAGAGACGGTGCCGTCACAGACCTCTATAGCCATGTCGCCGAACTCGACGTCCTCCACGTGCCACTCGTGGCCGGTGTTCACGCTGCCATCGCCGGCAAGGATCCTCCCGTTGGGAATGCCGGGGTTCTCACCGGCGGTCCAGGCCTGGCGTGCCGTCGCGGCGGCATCGCCGGTGAGCAGCACCCGGTAGGTCTCCCCGTCCGGGGTCAGGAACTCGGCGATGACGGAGCCTTGCGGGAGGGTCGTGATAGTGCTCCCCGCATCGTCGTCACCACAGGCGACGACAACAACAGCGAGCAGTGCGATCAGGGTGATGAATCTGTGCATGGCGTTTGGGACGCTAGATCGGGTCATGGAGTTCCGGAGAAACAGCAACCAGTGACCGGCAAGAGGCGACAGTCCGCAACAGGCCGCACGCTCTCTCCGCCGCCCCCCTCCGTCTCGGCCTTCGGCCGAGGGATCACCCCCGTGCCTTCGGCACGGAAGAGGACGCTCTTGCTGAGGCTGGAGGCTGGAGGCTCTCTACGGCCCGGCCACCAGCCTCTCCGTCACCTCTCCGAAGAAAGCCAGGATGCCGGGAAAGAAGCCGACGACGACCACGACGACGGCGGTGATCCCGATGGCGAGGGCCAGCGGGCGGGGCACCTCGGCGGCTGCGGCGCGATCGACCGGGACGGTGACCGGCACGTCGTCCATGTACACCGACTTGACGACCTTGGCGTAGTACACCAGCGCGATGACGGCGTTGACCGCAGCAATGGCTGCGAGCACCACCGCCCACGGCGACTCGAACACCCCGATCACCGCCCGGAACATGACGAACTTGGCGAACCAGCCCGCCAGCGGAGGGATCCCAGCGAGCGAGAGAAAGAACAGCGCCACCAGCGCTGCCAGGCCTGGGGCGTAGCGGTTGAGGCCGCCGAAGTCCGCGAGCTCCCCGCTCCCCGTCTTGGCGGCGGCGGCAATCACGACGGCGAAGGCACCGAGGTTCATGAATGCGTAGATGAGGATGTAGGTGACCGAGGCAAAGAAGGCATCCGACAGCCCGACCGTGTCGAACGAGGCGGCCATGGCGAATGGCACCAGGATGAACCCGCCCTGGGCGATCGACGAGTACCCGAGCAGGCGCACGATGTTGGTCTGCCGGAGCGCGATCAGGTTGCCCACTGTCATCGACGCCACCGCCAGCACCCAGAGGATCGGGCCCCAGATCTCGGGAACGGTGGAGAACGCCTGGTAACAGAGCGCCAGCAGGCCGACGAAGCCGGCGGCCTTGGAGCCCACCGACAGGTACGCCGCGACCGGAGTCGGCGCACCCTGGTAGGTATCGGGTGCCCAGAAGTGGAAAGGCACCGCCGAGATCTTGAAGGCGAACCCGACCAGCACGAACACCACCCCGGCGACGAAAGCCGGTTCCGATCCCAGGTCCCCGGCCACGGCTGCGGAGGCGATCCCGTCGAAGGTGACCTGTCCGGTGAGGCCGTAGACGAGTGACATGCCCATCAGCATCACCGCCACCGAGAGCACGCCCGTGAGGAAGAACTTGAGCGACGCCTCGTTGCTGCGGAGGTCGCCCTTGCGCCACCCGGCGAGGAGGAACGCCGGAGCCGACACCAGCTCGAGGCCGACGAACATCGTGATGAGGTCACGCGACGACGCCATGACCAGAGCGCCTGCCACCGAGGCCAGGAGCAGGAAGTAGAACTCACCCTGGTAGTACTCGTCGCTCTCGAGGTAACCCACCGAGAGCAGCAACGACACCACACCCGACACGATGAACAGGCCCTTGAGCACGAGGGCGAAGTCGTCGACCACGTATGACCCGCCGAACATCACCCGCTCCCCGGCGTCGGTGCAGCCGGAGATGTCGCCGCAGAACGCGAGCGTGAGCAGCGGGACCGCTGCCGCTACCAGGCCGAGCAGCGCCGTTACCCCGACCAGGTACTTGAGGCGGTCCGGAAGGATGAGATCGGCGGCAATCGCAGCCAGGAGGGCGACGCCGATGATGAGCTCGGGGGCGAGGGCGTGGTAGTCGAACACTCAGCCCCCGAACGCCCGCCGGACCAACTCGGACACCGCGTCGTTGGTGGCGCCGAAAATGATCTTGGGGAACACCCCGATGGCGAAGATGAGGACGACCAACGGCACCCATGCCGCCAGCTCGAACCCGTCGGCGTCGTGCAACTCCTTGCCGGCCCACTCCTCCGACGGCTCGCCGAGGTTCACCTTCTGCAGCATCCACAGCATGTAGCCCGCGGTCAGCACGGTGCCGATGGCTCCGACCACCATCGCCGAGCGGAAGACGGTGAGGCTGAGTCCGTCGAGCGGGTTGAACGACCCGAGCAACGCCATGAACTCGCCCCAGAACCCGGCAAGCCCCGGTAGGCCCAGCGACGCCATCGCGGTGAATGCCAGCAGACCGCCAAGGACCGGCATCAGCTTCATGTTCCCGCCGAGGCGAGCCATCTCCCTCGTGTGGTATCGGTGCTGCATAGACCCGGCCAGGAAGAAGAGCATCCCGGTGATCACCCCGTGAGCCACCATGCCGATCACCGCGGCGTTGATGCCGACGTCGGTGAGGGTGGCGATGCCGAGCATCACGAAGCCCATATGGCCCACCGAGGAGAAGGCGATGAGCCGCTTCAGGTCGGTCTGGGCCAGGCAGGCGAGCGAGCCGTAGATGATGGCGATCACCGCCAGGATGGCAATGATTGGCGCCCAGTCCTGGGCCTGCGTCGGCAGGATCGGCAGGCTGATCCGGATGAAGCCGTATGCGCCGAGCTTCAGGAGGATCGCCGCCAGGAGCACCGAACCGACGGTCGGCGCCGCGGTGTGGGCGTCGGGGAGCCAGGTGTGGAGCGGCCACATCGGCACCTTCACGGCGAAGCCGATGAACAGGGCGGCGAACACCCACGCCCCGAAGGTCCCGTCGAACATACCCATTTGGCCCGCCTCGGCCAGGGCGATCATGTCGAACGTGTGCGGGTCGCTCTTGAAGTAGAGCGCCAGGAACCCGAGGAGCATGAACGCCGAGCCGAACAAGGTGAACAGAAAGAACTTGATCGACGCGTAGAGCCGCGTCTCCACCTCCCGGCGGAACCCGGGGAGCCGGATCTTGGTGCGGTCGCCCCAGATCCCGATCATGAAGTACATCGGGAGCAGCACCAGCTCGAAGAAGATGAAGAACAGCACCAGGTCGAGCGCCACGAAGGTGCCGTTCATCCCGGTCGCCAGCAGGAGCAGGAGGACCAGGAACGCCTTCGGGTTGTGCGGCTCGGGCCAGTGGTTCCACGAGTACACGATGGCGAGGACGGTCATCAGCGTGGAGAGGACGACGAGGGGCATGCTGATGCCGTCGATGCCGATGTGATACCGGGAACCGATAGCCGAGATCCACGACAGATCGGTGCCGAACTGGAACTGCTCCGTGGCGTCGAAGTCGAAGCGCGCCACCGCAACCACCGACGCCGCGAACGAGGCGAGCGCGAACAGGAGGGCGACCACCTTCGCCAGCTGCTCCTGCGCCTTGGGCAGCAGGAGCAGGAGCCCCGCGCCCACCAGGGGCAAGAACACGATGAGGCTGAGGCCCCACCCGTCGTCGAACATCTCCATCACGCTCGTCCTCCTCCTACGTAAAGATCAGCAAGCCGAGAACCAAAAGCACCGCCCCGGCGAACAGCGCCCCCAAGTACTGCTGGACGCGCCCCGTCGTCGTGTGGCGCAGCGCCTCGCCCGCCTCGCCGGTCCCTCCGGCGATGGCATTGATCGTCAGGTCGATGCCGCGTTGGTCGAGACCCCAATACACGAATGTCGCCAGGCCCTTCGACACCGCGCCGAACGCATTGACCACGGCGTCGATGACATAGGTGTTGGTCCAATTGATGAATCGGGCCACCGGGCCCTTGATCGGGTCGACCAGCGCCACCCGGTACAGGTCGTCGATGTAGTACTTGTTGGCCAGCACCGGATAGAGCACCGGGATGCGGAACCGGTCGCGCTCCTGCTGGGTTGCGGCGTCCCTCCGCCAGAGGCGGGTGCCGGCGGCGATACCGCCGAGCGCTACCAGCAGCCCGATGGCGGCAAGGGCGAGGTTGATCGCCTCGGCGTGGTGGTCGCCCATCGGGAATGGACGGGCCGCCAGCCAATCGGTGAATCCGGTGAAGACCCCGGGCACGTTCACGAACCCGGCCACGATCGACAGCCCGGCCAGCCCGATCATCGGGTAGGTCATCACCCTGGGCGACTCGTGGGGGTGGGCGTGGCCCTTGTACTCGCCGAAGAAGGTGAGGTACACCGCCCGGGCCATGTAGAAGGCCGTGACGAACGCGCCGGCGATGGCGACCCACAGCACCACACTCGCCAGGGTGCCGCCGCCGTGGCCGGCGTCGTAGGAGATCGAGGCGAGGATCTCATCCTTCGACCAGAAGCCGGCGAGCGGGAAGATCCCGGCGAGCGCCAGCGACCCGACGAGGAAGGTGCGATAGGTCCACGGCATCGATTTACGCAGACCCCCCATGTCGCTCATGTTGTTGGAGTGGACGCCATGGATCACCGACCCGGCGGCGAGAAACAGCAGGCCCTTGAAGAAGGCGTGTGAGAAGAGGTGGAATAGCCCGGCGGTGTAAGCCCCCGCGCCCATGGCTGCGGTCATGTAGCCCAGCTGCGACAGAGTCGAGTAGGCGAGCACCTTCTTGATGTCGTCTTGGACCAGGGCGATCAGCCCCATGGCGAAGAGGGTGATTGCGCCGATCACGATGATGATCGCCTTGACGTCGGCGGCGAACATCTCGTTCTGATAGAAGGGGAACATCCGCCCCAGCAGGTAGACCCCGGCAGTCACCATCGTCGCCGCGTGCATCAGCGACGACACCGGCGTCGGGCCTGCCATGGCGTCGGGGAGCCACACGTGGAACGGGAACTGGGCGCTCTTGCCCATGGCCCCGATGAAGAGGGCGAGCCCTGCCCAGAACGCCACCTGCGCCAGCGCCGAGTCGCCCGCGAAGACCGCTCCGAGGATGTCTGCGAATCGGAACGACCCGACCGTCACCCCAACGATGATCACGCCGATGACGAGGCCGACGTCGGCGATCTTGTTCGTGATGAACGCCTTGATGGCGGCGGCGTTGTTGGCGTGGTCCTCCCAGTAATGCCCGATGAGGAGATAAGAGGCAACGCCTACCAGTTCCCAGCCCACGATGAGTTGGATCAGGTTGGCCGACGAGACCAGCACCAGCATCGCCCCGGCGAAGAGGGTGAACGCGGCGAAGAACCAGGTGTACCTCTCGTCGCCCTTCATGTAGCCCTTGGCGTAGGTGAACACCGCCAGGCCGACCACGCCGACGACGGCGAACATCATGATCGAGAGGCCGTCGACGACCCATCCCCACTCGATGGTGTAGGACCCGATGCGGGCGATCTCGATGGCCCCCTCGTGGTGGATGCCCTCGGAGGCGTTCAGCACGAGCAGGGCCACGCCGTAGACGGCGACGAACAGCATGGCCGCCTCGGCCAGCTCCCAGCCCTTGTAGGGGAGCCGCTTGCCGAAGAAGACGATCCCGAACATCAGCACCAGTGGCACCAGCGGGATCAGCCAGGCGAACTCGGCGAGGACACCCCCATCGGAGAGGTGGGCCACCTCGTGGGCCTCACCGGCGAGCGCGAAGAGGGCGGCGGTCATCGGCTCACCACCGCATCAGATCGAGCTCATCGACGTTGGCCGACGAGCGGTTGCGGAAGATCAGGACGATGATCGCCAGTCCGATGCCCACCTCGGCGGCGGCGATCGTGATGACGAAGAGAGCGAATGCCTGGCCGGAGAGGAGGGAGTCCTGGAGGAAGGCGCCGAAGGCCACCAGGTTGATGTTCACCGCGGCCAGCATCAGCTCTACGGAGAGCAGCACTAGCACCGCGTTGCGGCGGACGAGCACCCCGTAGATGCCGATCGAAAACAGCAGCGCGCCCAGGACGAGGAACTGGCTGACGGTCATTCCGGGTCCTTACGGGCGATCACGATGCCACCGATCAGGGCAGCGAGCAGCACGAACGACACCGCCTCGAACGGCATCACGAACCGGCTGAACAACAGATCGCCCAGGTCGCCGGTGCGCGACACCGTGTTCTCGATGACCCGGTCCTCGAAGGCGGCCACGCTCACCGAGGCCAGCGTCACGAAGGTGGTGAGCGCCACGAGGGCAGCGGGCCAGCGCCTCTTGTGATCGAGGCTCACCGGGTCGCGACCGGTGGGGGCCCGGGTGATCATGATGCCGAATAGGAACAGCACCACGACGGCGCCGATGTAGACCAGGACCAGGGCCCACGCGACGAACTCGGCGCCGAGCATCAGGAAGAGCGCCGCAGACCCGCCCAGCGCCAGCACCAGCATGAGCGTGGCGTGGACGACGTTGGGGCTGGTGACCACCCGAAGCGCAGCGAAGACCATGACCAGCGCGATCACGACAAACAGCACGTTCTGGGCGTCCGACAGCCAGTCGGTCGTCCACTCCCACCAGGCGCCGATGTCCATCAGCTCTTCTCCAATGGCGGGGGCGCGGGCACGGTGGCGAGCCCATTGGTGCTGCGGCGCTCTTTTTCATCGGAGCGACGGTCGGGCGCCCTTTCACACAGTGCGCCGATGTCCATCAGCTCTTCTCCAATGGCGGGGGCGCGGGCACGGTGGCGAGCCCATTGGTGCTGCGGCGCTCCTTTTCATCGGAGCGACGGTCGGGCGCCCTTTCACACAGTGCGCCGATGTCCATCAGCTCTTCTCCAATGGCGGGGGCGCGGGCACGGTGGCGAGCCACTCGGTGAGGCGCTCCTTGTCGTGGAGCATGTCGGAGATCTTCCCCTCCGAGTACTCGTACTCCGGTGACCAGAAGAGGGCGTCGAAGGGGCAGACCTCGACGCAGATGCCGCAGTACATACAGAGGGCGTAGTCGATGTCGAACCGATCGAGAGTGGCCCGGCTGCGGGGGCGGCCGCCCGGCTTCGACGGGGGCTGCAGCTCCTTGTGGCCCTCGATGTAAATGCACCAGTCGGGGCACTCGCGGGCACACAGCATGCAGACGGTGCACGCTTCGATGTCGAGGGCGATGACGCCCCGGGCGCGCGCGACCGGGACCTCCTTCTCCTTTGGATAGTTGATCGTGACCGGCTTCTTGAAGAGGGTGCGCAGCGTCAGCCACATGCCCTTGAGCAGGCCGGTGCCAGGGATCGTCGGCATCTTCGGCGCCATCAGAACACCACCTTCGCCACTGCGGTCACGGCGATGTTGGCGAGGGCGAGCGGGATGAGCCAGCGCCACGCCAGCGACTGCAGCTGATCCTCGCGCAGCCGCGGGAAGGTCCAGCGCAGCCAGATGATGATGAACACCAGGAGGGTCACCTTGCCCATGAGGATGAGCGGGCCGAGCCAGTCGAGGGCGCCGGCGGGGACCCCGGGCAGGTAGTACCCGCCGAGGAAGAGGGTGGCGGCGATCGCCGACATCGAGAACATGCCGGCGTACTCGGCGAGGAAGAACATCGTGAAGCGGATGCCCGAGTACTCGGTCAGGTACCCCATGACCAGCTCCGACTCGGCGATCGGCATGTCGAACGGGGTCCGATTCAGCTCGGCGAGGGCGGCGATCATGAAGATGGCAAACCCGATCACCTGCCCCTGGAGCAGGAATGGCAGCCGAATGGCGAAGTCGCCGAGGTGGAACACCGGCTCGATCTGGGCGGCGACGATGCCGTTCATCGACATGGTCCCCGCCTGGATGACCACACCGACTACGGCGAGGATGAGAGGGAGCTCATACGCGATCAGCTGGGCGCCGGCGCGCAGGCCGCCCATCAGCGAGTACTTGTTCGCCGACGACCACCCGGCCATCAGCACGCCGATCGTCGTGACCGAGCCGGCGGCGAGCGCGTAGAAGACGCCTACATCGAGGTCGCGCACGATCAGCTTGGGGCTGAACGGGACGATCACGAACACCGCCAGGGTGCCCATGAGCACGATCATCGGAGCGAGCTTGAAGACCGGGCGGTCGGCGTCCTCCGGTACCAGGTCCTCCTTCTGCATGAACTTGAGGCCGTCGGCCAGCGGCTGCGCCCAGCCCCAGCGCCCCCCGGCGAAGTAGGGGCCGATCCGGCTCTGCATGTGGGCCGAGATCTTCAACTCGGCGAAGATGAAGACCAGGGCCACACCGGGTATTACCGCGGCGATCACCAGGACCTTGAGCACAAGCAGCGGCCAGAAGCTGTCGAAGAGCGCCGTCATCGGTCCACGTCCCCGAGCACGAAGTCCAGGCTGCCGAGGATCGCAATGACGTCGGGCACCAGTTGGCCCTTGAGCAGCCACGGCAGCACCGAGAGGTTCGAGAACGAGGCCGAGCGGATTTTCAGCCGGTAGGGCCCCCGGCCGCCTTCGGATACAACGTGGTAACCCATCTCGCCCTTGGGGTTCTCGGCGCGGACGTATGTCTCCCCCTTCGGCACCTTGATGATCCTGGGGACCTTGGCCTGCAGGTCGCCCTCGGGCATGGTCTCGATCGCCTGGCGGATGATCCTCGCTGCCTGGCGGATCTCCTGGAGCCGGACGTGATAGCGATCGAAGCAGTCGCCGTTCTCGCCCGTGGGGATGTCGAAGTCAAAGCGGTCGTAGGGCAGGTAGTCGTCTGTCTTGCGGATGTCGAACATCACTCCCGACGCCCGCAGGTTGGGCCCGGAGACCCCGTACTCGAGGGCCAGATCGGTGGGGATGATGCCGACGCCCCGGGTGCGCTCGACGAATATCTCGTTGCCGAGGACCAGGTCCTCCATGTCGTCGCAGACCCCGATCACATCGTCCATGGCGGCGAGGGTCTGCTGGCTGAAGCCCTCGGGGAGGTCCTGGACCACCTTCTTCTGGTCCGACCCCGCCCCGGCAGCGGGCTTGACGCCGCCCACCCGGTTGAAGTTCGGGTGGAAGCGCCCTCCGGTCACCATCTCGATCAGGTCGAGCACTCGCTCCCGTTCCCGGAGCGAGTGCATGAGCGGCGTCGCCGCCCCCAACTCCAAGGGGTAGGAGGAGAGGAAGACGAGGTGCGATGAGATCCGGGCCATCTCGGTGAGCACCAGGCGGATGTGCTGGGCTCGCGCGGGCGGATCGATCTCCATCAGCCGCTCCACTGCGACCATGAGCGGGACCTCGCTGGCGTATCCCGACACCCAGTCGATGCGGGATACCAGGGCGACGATCTGCGGATAGGTGCGCACCTCGGCGAGCTTCTCGTAGCCGCGGTGCATGTAGCCGATGACCGGCTCCACCTCGTTGATGACCTCGCCGTCGACCTTGGCAACCAGGCGGAGCACCCCGTGGGTCGAGGGATGCTGCGGACCCAGGTTGAGGGTCACGTCGGGGGTCTCCAGCTCGACCGACACCTGGACCTCGGAGTGGTGCATGGCGAGGAGGTGCTGATCGCTCACTCGCCCTCCACCTCCCCAGTCTCTTCGCCCGCCTCGACGTTCTCGGTGGACGGCATGTCTTCGACATCGACGGTGCCCGGCCACGGCTTCACCTCGCGGCTCAACAGGGGGAAGGTCTTGCGCAGGGGATAGCCCTCGAACCCTTCGGGCAGGTACAGGAGCTCGAGGTTGGGGTGGCCGTCGAAGACGATCCCGAACATCTCGTGCGCCTCGCGCTCGTGCCAGTTGGCGCCGCCGAATACCCCGACGAGGGTGGGGAGCCGGGGATCGTCCTTGGAGATGTCGGTGGAGATGATCACACCCTCGCCCTTCGAGACATCGGATAGACGGGTGAACACCTCGAAGCGCTCCTCCACCTCCTCCTCGGGCGGGTCGCCGACGGCGACCTCGGTCGACCAGTGAATGGCGGACAGGAAGGAGAAGAAGGGGAGGTGTTCCTTGAGCGTGCGATGGGTGTCGACCCACGACTCGGGCGACACCCGGATACGGGGTGTGGCGAAGTCGCCGCTCGTGGAGAGGGCACCCACCATCTCCCCGTAGCGCTCGGCGATCCCCACGGCGACGGGCGCCGCCGGCACCTCAGACGGGCTCTCGGTCACGCCGGCTCCACTTCTCCTTGATGTTCTCGCCCGAGATCTGCTGCTGGAGGAGGACGATGCCCTCCATGAGCGCCTCGGGGCGAGGCGGGCAGCCGGGCACGTACACGTCGACGGGAATGATCTGATCGACGCCCTTGGTGACGCTGTACGAGTCCCAGTAGGGACCGCCGCAGTTGGCGCAGGAGCCCATCGAGATCACATACTTGGGGTCGGGCATCTGGTCGTAGAGCTTGCGGATCACCGGGGCCATCTTGTCGGTGACCGTGCCCGCAACGATCATCAGGTCGGCCTGGCGGGGCGAGGCGGGTAGCGGGATGATTCCGAAGCGCATGAAGTCGTAGCGGGGGCCGGAGGCGGCCATCAGCTCGATGGCGCAGCAAGCCAGGCC
>Ga0326597_10007732_pt1 | contig 14581 bp, 15 predicted proteins | sample RVTome_12_FD_203789 | JGI IMG/M metagenome (GOLD analysis project Ga0326597, IMG submission 203789) | Soil microbial communities from uranium-contaminated site in the Upper Colorado River Basin, Wyoming, United States - RVT100D185 | ecosystem: Environmental > Terrestrial > Soil > Contaminated >... | reverse complement strand
CGGGCGATACTAAATGCACAGCTTCCACGACCCGCCCTCAACGTAGTTTCAATCCACGCCCGGCACGAGTGCCGGGCGATACTCTGGGCGCATCTGGTGGACCGTGAGGGCAAGCCTGTTTCAATCCACGCCCGGCACGAGTGCCGGGCGATACGATAAGTGGACCGGCATCGAGGACTACGCGAAGAAGTTTCAATCCACGCCCGGCACGAGTGCCGGGCGATACGCCACTAATTTACTTGCTTGAAGCACCTGCGAGAATCCAGATAGATGCGCGAACCTCGATCTCGGGGGTAAGACATCGCGGGGATTAGTAATGAGATTCGATGAAAGTCTTTAAGAAACAGATAGATACGAACACTGCGAACCCATGCAGATTGGAACACCAACTCCAGGTTCGCGCTACGCCAACAAAGGCCCGTCGAAGTCCTTTGCCCGGAACATGCCGTATTCCTTGATGCGTACACGGGTGGGTTCGGTGACGCGGTAGAAACGAAGATTGTCCTCTTGCTCGTCGATCTCTGCCAGTAGTCGTCGTTCGAGCTGCTCGAACTGCATTTCATCCACTTGGCATTCGAACACGGACTTCTGCACCCGCTGTCCCATGCTCTCGCAGACTTTCGCGACCCTGCGCAGTCGCCTCCGGCCCGCGCGCGTCTCGGTGGAGACATCGTAGCTGACGATAATCAGCACAAGCGGCTATTTGATGGTGAACGGCAGGTAACTCTCCAGCTCGCCACGAATCGTGCGGGCCATGAATCGGGCTTGCAGCAGCGGCAGCACGCCGATGGGTGTCTGGCTGTCGATCAGAGGGTGCAACAGTTCTTCCTGCTTGCGTTCCTGATATGCGATCACCACGGCCTTTCTGCCCTTTTCGTTCAGCAGGACGGCGCCGCCTTCCCTGCGGTCGAAATCCCCGGGCGAAAGCTGGCCACGATTCAGAAGCGTAAGAGCGAGACGGTCGGCAAGGTAGGGACGGAACTCCTCCATCAAGTCGAGCGCCAGTGCGGCGCGTCCGGGCCGCACGACGTGAAGAAAACCCAGTTGCGGATCGAGCCCGACGCTCTCCAGCGCGGAGCGGCAGTCGTTCATCAGCATCGAGTAGAGGAAAGAGAGGAGGGCGTTGACCGGATCGAGGGGTGGACGGCGGGTGCGGCCGTTGAATGCAAACTGGTCCCTGATCTGCGGCTTGAGGACGTAATTCATCGCAGCAAAGTAGTTTCGGGCGGCCTCTCCTTCCACGCCGCGCGTTACGTCCAGGTCATTCGTATCCTGCAGTGCTCTGAGGCTGGCTGCAAGATCATCCGCGATGCGCGAGAGCGCCTGTTCTTCGGCGGCATCCTCCGCCTCCCGCGCCGCGCGCAGCAAGACTTGCCGGCTGTTCTTGATCTTTCCCGCGATGCACGACCGGGCGAAGTCGAGGCAGAAGGTGCCGTCCGCTGCTCGGCGATGCTGCGCCTGCCTCAATAAAATGTTCCCGGCAACGGGGCCTTCGAGCCGGGCCTTGAAGCGGCCATTGTCATCGAGAAAGACCAGGCTTTTTCCTTCGTCCGCGAGTCGGTGCATCAGGGCGGGCGAGACCATGACGTTCCCGAAGCAAACGAGGCTCGACAGGTGATGCAAGGGAACCTGGAGTTTTTTCTCCCGCTCCACGTCGATGCGCACGGTCGCGTTTTCCAGGTGCGCGTACGCGTGCGGAGTCATCACGTAGAGCGTATTGAGCAGGGTATACATCTATCGGTCCGGTTCGAGCAATGCTTCCCTTAACTGCGCGAGCCTGGCGGTATTCGCGACAGCGGAGGGCTGGCAAATATCCTTCAGGGAGCACTCGCGACAACGGGAATCGTTGACGGGCGGCGGCAGTCTGCGGTCGACCAGCATGTCCCGGATCGCGGACACCGTGTCTTCGACGGTCTGCCGGAGCGCGGGCGTGACGACGACTTCCCTGCGGCGTCGGCTCGATGCGTGATAGATGGCGCCGCGCTCCACCGGCCGGCGCAGCATTTCCTCCAGGCACATCGCCTGCGCCGCGAGCTGGATGTCGTCGTGGAGCTTCTCCCGTTTGCGGCCGTGCTTGAATTCAACCGGAAATACCGTGCCATCGGCATGAAACTCCACGAGATCGGCTTTGCCGATCAGTCCGAGCCGATCCGACCACAAAGGCAAGGCACGCTCCACTTTGACCCCGGCCTTGATCTCGTAGCCCGGGTTGTCCACAAGGCGATGCACCGCCTGTCCGCGTGCCGTGTGCACGTTGTCCTCGAACGCCTGTTCGAGGTGGATCAACGCGCACTGCCGGGGGCAGTAGGCGTAGTGCTGGAGCGCGGAGATTGGTATAGGGTCTTCGACTTCCAGCATAAAATAGCTGTTCTAATCAATCCGGCGGATCAGTGTTTCATCAAAATCCAGGAATTTCTTCGGGATCTAAACCGTCTAGTTTTTTCAACGAATAAGTTCCATCAGCCTGGATGTTTCCTCTGAGAGTATCGTGAACCTTGGCTGACGAGTACTGCCCCGTCTTGTTCTTGTGTTTCCACCAGATGACCCTGAGGACTTCCATGCTGCCTTCTGGTCGTGCTGAAGATGCATCATTTTCGAATAACTTGGGCAGAATGGTCTTCAGAACTTCGGCGTCCGCATTGCTGAACTGCGTGCGTTCAGCCAGCTGTGGATTGATGCTGCCAAAGGTTACGTAGATACCGCGATCTACGCGATGCTTCATACCCATCGTGTCCGAGCCGCGCTTGCTGCCATCACCTTCACCACTTACGCTCTTAGTGATCTGCGTGCTTGTAACGTCAACCTTTTCGAGGCTAAAAGCAGACTGAATCGTCACTGGGCCACGAATCGGTATCGATACACCGCTTGCGTCACCTTCTTTGCCGAAAGCAAACACCTGCCCAAATGCGCGTACATCAAACCATTTGGCGCATGCTGCCTTTGCTGTTTCGTCCTTTTTCGTGCCTTTGCCAAAGGCTTTCTTGCCGAGGCCGTTTGTCTCAGATTCCGCTCGCGCGCGCAGACTTGGCTCACCATCTTTCTTGCGATCGTCCGACTGGACGAAGATTGGCTGTCCGGCTTCCTGCAAGCGATCACGTACCTTGCGTTTGATGCACACATCCGTGATTTCACCCAAACCACCATAATCCGTTCGCGGCCTGTTGCTGTTGAGCGGATCGCCGTTTGGATTGGCATTCCTGACGCGAAAGATGAGGGCAAAATCGATTTTGTTCTGTAGCGTTGTCATGGTTTTTTCCTCGGCGTTAGTCGTTGGTGGGGGTCGATTCATCCTCGGTATCAGGCTCGCTCCATAGCGCTTGACGCTGGCAGTGATATCCGAGCAAGAATTCTCCGGACAGTGGCGTATCGGCGACGTAATCACTGCCGTTGAAAGAACAAGTAATCTTGTCAAGAAGCTGCTCCATTTTTCTCAAGAAACCCGCACGCTTGGCGCGTAGTCTGGTCTTGTATGGAGTAAGCGCCAGTTCGATGTTTCTCCACGTCGAATGCGGGCGGTCCGAAAAACGCTGCATCAGTCGCGCGGCAGTCGTGTCTCGCGTTTCGCCCGCGACGTAAAGCGCACGACCTTCAATATGCTCCGCAACAGCGAGCAATCGGCCATACAGGTAATCGCGGGTTATTCGATTCGACTCTAATGCCATTTGGTAGCTCCTTTCGGTGTGATATGCCCTGAAAAGCGCACAGGCGATACCGAGATATTTTTCCCACTCCCACTTTTCAAGGCTGGCGCGATTGCTGGCTCGGCGCGATGTTGAAGCGACAAGATCATGAGGAATTGGTTGTGCATCGATGATGCAGGGCAAGAGACGCTCTACGGTTGCTTTTCGCAGGTTGTCATCCAGTCGCCTACCATAGGCTGCCTCGGCGATATCGCGCGGCGCAGGTGCACCAATAAACTTGCTTTCTTTTCCAAAGTTTTGCGGCCACGCACACTTGGAGTGCCAAGTTTCGATGCGATCCAGAAATTCTGAACCCTTTAACTCCCGGTAGTAGGTGATTGCCATGCGCCCGGGCGTTGCGGCGTCGAGGCCCATTACAACCACATCGTCAGTGGGATCAAGCTTTGAACCGTATCCTGCCATGGCTGCGTTCAGTCGCATGGCAAAAGCTTGAGAAGTATCAACGACTGAAGGCGCTGTACCGAATAGCTCGTAAGTGTTGGCAAAAGGGTCGGGGACTGGTTTACCAGTGACGGCCCAAGTTACGATCACTTGGTCGTCGTTGCGGTAGCTCTGCCGAGAGATGAGCCATCGAAGTGCATTGTGTGCTTTTTGGCTTACTTCGAATCCAACGCTACACACCTGTTTTTCGTAGTCCTTTTTGCTGTCTGTGAATCTACCTCTGAACGTGTATCCACTAAAGTCATTGGCGGATATCAGCTTTGCCCCATCGCCTGGGTGGCGGATGAATCTTGAATGATTCTGGGCAATACGAACTTGCTGTGCCGTGGCGATGCAAAAACCAACCTGCCTGTTCTTCGAGCCGTCGAATCCAATCCATGACTTGATCAAGCTTTGGTCCTCCCATGTTCCGGAGCAAGGATCACCAATAGTCTCAATCCTCCAGCGAATGAACACCTTTTCATCTTCTAGCTTGGTTTTTTGGCCCCGCCTGTTGGTGATCGTCACAGGGAATATTTGTGCAGCGCTCAAGTCAGTCCATAGGCATCCTTTCTTTAGGTAAGCGAGAACAGCTTGCGCTTTGGGGTGTGCAAAATCTGACGTGCACCAGTCAGTTAGCAGTGTTTTGTATTCCTCGAATTTTTTTAGATCGATCTCGGGGAAATCGAATGCACAATAGCCCACCTCCTCACAAAGTGGGTGAGGTGCTACGTCCGAGGTCCTACCCGCAGACGATTCCGTGGCTGGTATTAGCGTGGGCGACTCGTTCCATTCGAGCTTTCGAACTCTACCCTTGCGGAAATTTCCCTTTGCATCGATCACAACTTCGATGTGTGCTTGTTTTACGAAGTGCGATAAGGGCCAAGGTCGAGCGCTGGTCAAGTCTGATGACTTCACGCAATGCTGGTAGGTTTCATGGAGTTTTTGGAGCCAAGCCATTATCAGTCCTCCAATTTTGCTTCCTCATGCTCGACAGGCCGAAGGTTCTGATTACTATCAAATAGCTTCATGCTCATTGCGCGGACAGATTTCTTGAAGTTGCATTTATCCGGTCGAGTGAAGTGAACAACGCCATTAATCATGGTCGGGCGCCAGAAGCGTGCATGTAGTTTTTCATCACCTGTTTCGTCGGGATAGTCGAAGCCATGAAACATAATGCCAAAAGCCAGCTCGCCTGCGCCATCATAATGACTTGAACCTGATCCAAATTCGCAAGGTTCCACGTAGCCTTGGCAATCGCGTGTTCCGAGAAAAATGTCTTGACGGCCGCCACGCTCCAGCATGCGTTGCGCGATTGCGAAGTGTTTACCGTCGATCTGGTCTTTCTTCAGCTCAGGACGGTGTTCGTTCCACTCGAAATGTATCCGAACCTGATACTCGACATCGGATAGAAGCGTGTAGATTGCCAGCGTGTTGAAGGGTTCCTGCTTTTTTGACGTATCTTGTTCGCTGGGGTACACGCCCCCGAAGTTCATCGGTTTTGTTCCCTTTGTCTGTGTGCGGATACGCTTCATTACGCGCACCTCATCAATTACCCAGATGATCGTGGGTTTCCAGTAGATCGACTTGGCGATTCCTTTCAACGCCTCGTATGTCGGTATGTGGTACGAGCATTTCTCGCCGCCGACCTTGGTGAGCGGGTCGGTAAACAAGGCATTGCGTCCCCACACTTTGAATTCGATGCTGTTACGGAGTGCGCTAGGCATTCATTGCCTCCATGCGGGAAACGGGCTCTGTCGAAAAACCAAATTTCTTGCTGTAGTAACGCTCATCTAGACACAGAATGCGAGTGTCTTGCTTGACTTCATGCAGCGCCATGGCATCGTGCAGCCGTTGCAAGACCTGGGGAAATACGTTAACTGTGTATTGCTGTCCGGCACGAAGCAGCTCGTATTCTTTCTGAACGTCATATGCGGCATATAGCTCGGCGATCAGCTTTTTACCTTCTGTGCCATAAGGGACTATGATCCCCTGTGTTGGCGCATCAATGGCCTTGAATGCCTTTGCGGCCGTCATGAAAGCTTGGCGAAGGAAAATGTCCGGTTTGGTGCCGTGACGTCGCCCATACTCTTCATTCGCCTGATGGTTGACTGATAGCAAGTTGAGCAGGGTATCGTCGTGTCCTAACGCCGCCTTGGATACCGGGTAATCCATCTTGTCCTGCCGTCTGAAAAAGTAATACTCATAGTAGTCCTGTAGTGCGTTCGGCCCGATTAGGTTGTTGTCATAGCGACTAGGATTTTCGACATAGTCATTGATGACGCGTTCTGCAATATCTCGCCCGATCGCGATATCCGGTAGCTTCTCCAACCGTTCTTCCTGTGGATTAACGATATGCACTATGCCTGGGTCTGGGCGACCATTGCGATTGCAGCGTCCGGCAGCCTGGGCAATTGAATCGAGTCCGGCGGTAAAACGGATGACCGCGCCAAAGTCAATATCGACACCCGCTTCGATCAATTGCGTGCTTACGCACAGCACCGATAAACCGTTCGCAAGGCGCTGCCGCACCTTTTCGAGCTCATGTTTGCGATGCGCGGGACACATATCAGTGCTTAGATGGAAAATCTCTTCCTCAGACATTGTTTTGCAGCAGTCGAGATAGACTGCCTTCGCCGCGGCCTTGGTATTCACGATCACGAGACAACTGCCGGCGCGAACTGTCTCTGTCAGTGCCAGTTGAGCGATCTCCGTGTAAGTCCAGCCAACTGGCTTGCGGCTGTCTTGCACTGTGACACGCTTAAGATCGTCAAACAGCTTATGGACGTCCGGCATGATTTCGTGCTGTTCGTGCAGGCGAATCGCGCCTTTCTCAGTCGACACCCCCTGAAGCAGCGGTTGTGTGGCGGTGCATAGCACGACGGTACTGTTGCAGTGCTCAACGAGGAAGTTGATAGCATTGTTGAACAGATGAACGCAATTAATCGGCACAGTTTGAATTTCGTCAAAGATTAGCACCGCATTTGCCAACTGATGCATACGTCGCGCGCCGCGCGTCCCTGCGCCGAACAGCGTTTCCAGAAACTGCACCATAGTGGTGTAGACGACGGGGGCGTCCCAGTTCTCGCATAGCATTTTTTCGCGCCAAGTCTGTTGCTCTGGTGTAAGACTTGAATGGTGCTCGAGGACGACCCTGCCACAATGTTCGGGTGCATCGGCTGGCTCAAGTATCCCGCGAACGACCTGCGCGTTCTGGTCGATGATTGACGTGAATGGAATCACATAAATGATACGATCCAGCGCCCGCTGTTTGGCATGATGCAAGGCAAAGCGCAGGCTGGAGAGAGTTTTTCCGCCGCCTGTGGGAACCGTAAGCGTGAAAACTCCGCCGCTGCGCGAAGCCGCGTCGAGACAGTGCTGGGAAATTTCCCGGCGTAGTCCATCAATTGGCATGAGTTTAGTTAGACTTTGCAGGTGGCGCTCGATTCGGTCTGAAAGCGTCGGCCACGCGACGTACTCACCACGAGGGCGATGCCTGCGCACCCGCTTGTGTTCGAAGTCTGCGGTGTCGATGCGATCGGCGTCGATCAGGCAACTAAACAGGAACCGCACCGCGAGACCAACCTGTTGTAATGCCGCGTGGGGGCACGAGATATTGTTCTGCGGGATTCGTTTCAGTAGCAGAGTTGTAAATTGTTCGGTGAGATCGAAGCCATTAAGAAGCTCGCCACAACGCTTTACAATCGCGGCATCAGCTACGCTTGTTGCCTCATTCAGATGGGTTTTCTCTTGCACCTTCCGCATTCGCTTGGTAAAGAAATCTTCGCCGAAACTATTCGAGCCTGAAGTAATACAGTCAATTAACCCTGAGTGGTGTGAGGCTATGCAGAGCGCCATGACTTGTGCGGCGATCCGATCTTTCTGGCCTCGGTCGGATAGTTTCTGCCACACATACTGTGCACCTGCGGAGGAGTGATCGACTTTTCCACGAAGACTATCCGAGTCAACCCATTCCTCGTCTTCATCTTGGTTGAGTGCACCGGTGGCAGATTTTAGGTAGGTTTGGAACTCTTGGCTGTATTTGCCCAGATCGTGCAGCAGGCCCAGCAATTCGCCCTGTTTTTGTAACTGAAGTTTGGACGCGAAGCGCCCCGCAAGCTCCGCCACGCCCAGCAAGTGCGATTCAAGTGTCTGCCACTCGCCATCTGACGCGCGGTGGTGGGCAACGAAAGCTGGGATATGGCTCATCGAGGAATGGTGGTCATTTTCGGAAGTTTCATTACTATTTCCTGTTGCGAGGCGTCTGCTCGTTCCCACCCTAATTTACCCCTACCGAGTCTCAAATCTCGATAGTGCATCGGCCCTTGGGGCGAATGACCGAGTCCTGGGATCGCTCTCGGCATTTCGACCTGATGTGAAGGCGAAGGCCGCCGTGGCTCCGTGGCGAATAAGGACGGCCTATAGTTATTAATAAAATCATATACTTGTAGTGCTGCGGCACTGAGCGCGTCAAATTAAGGCGTGGACGGATTTTGCTGATGTAGCTACAATGTTTTACTTGTGGCTACATGGAGAACTTCGATGGAAGTCTCGATCCGGGAAATGAAGAACCGCCTGTCCAAGTACCTGAAGCTGGTGCAGACGGGGAAAGACGTGGTGATTACCGACCGCGGGCGGCCGGTGGCGCGGCTCACCCTCGTTCAGCCGACGGCGAAGGAAACCGAGGCGGAGTATATCCGGCGCATCAACGCGCTGCCGTGGGTGCAGCCGGGGAAGGGCGGCAAGCTCAAGGGATCGCGCCCGGGTATTCCTCTCCGCGGCGAGGGGCCGACGGCCGCCGAGATCGTCCTGCAGGACAGGGAATGATCCTGTACCTCGATACTTCCGCGTACGTCCGGGTCTACGTTCGAGAGGCTGGCCACGACCTGATGTGGAACGCCACGCAGGGCGCATCGGAGATCGCGACACATCTCATTACCTATGCCGAGATGCGGGCGGCGCTGGCGCGCATGCAACGCATGGGACGCCTGATCGCGGAGGAGGCTGCTTCAATCAAGGCGACGTTCGAGCAGGATTGGGACAAGACTCTTAAAATCTTTCCGGCCGAAGCAATGATCCGGCGCGCCGGTGAACTGGCCGAACGGTTCGGCCTGCGCGGTTACGACAGCGTGCATCTCGCCGCAGCGGAGTCGCTGCAGTCGCAGAGCGTGGACAATCTGCGCTTCGCGTCCTTCGACGAAAGCCTCAATCAGTCCGCGGCGGAGTTGGGCCTTCGATTGTTGACGGCTGATTGATATTCCGCCGTGTCGTCCGACGCGCGCGGATGCTCTATGGTGAATGGCCGCTCAAGCCCGGCTCAGCGGGGCTCTCCTCGCTCGTCCTTGCGCGAGATGGGCGCTTGCGCCAGGCGCTCGGCAACCTCCTGCATTTCCTCTTGCGCGAGAATGATTTCCTCCAGCGACAGCGCGGCCCAACGGCGCAACTGCTCGCGACGCGAGCCCTCCCAGGTCGTGAGGCCCCAGTCTATGCGGTCGGTACCTGGTTCAGTTCCGGGCATCGGTGGCTTGTTCCCGTTCCAGCTTCCTGCCGTGGGCCCGCATTTGCCGGAAGCGCTCGGCCACCTCCGCCATGTCCTCCACCGCCTGCAGCCGCTCCCTCAACGTCAGACTCATCGCGTCTCGCAGTTGCGCGCGCCGGTTGCCTTCCCAGGTCGTCTGTTCCCAGGCGTCTTCAGGTATCCGATCGGTCACGCCGCTCTTCCTCCATGATCCAGCGCAGGTGTTGAATATCATCCCCGTCGATGGGCCTGTTTGCAACTTTTTTCATGGCAATCAGGGTCGGGATGGAAACAAACCGCACGAAAAGCCCGGGGCCGATTTCCCGATTCGGGACCGCCTCGTACTCGCTGTCGAAATCGAAAGGCTCGGTGACAAAGACGTCGATGGGCGTTTCCCGGTGCCGATCGCTGTGAAAATTGAGCACCATCATGCCTTTTTCCGTGATCCATCGCTGCCTCTGGGCTGCGTCCGCGAACTGCTCCGCGATCACCGGCACTCTCGGTTGGTAACCGAGCGATGCCAGGGCCCGGAACGCGGAAACGACGTTGCCGGGACCGAGCTGGATCACCAGGTCAATATCGTGAGTGAACCGCAGATAGCCGTGGGCGTTTACCGCCAGTCCGCCGGCAACGAGATAGCGCACACCCGCTTCCTCAAAAGCGCGGACGATGGCATCGAAACTGGCGAGCTTCACGATTCCCTCTCCACGCCCAGATTCCGTCAGCTCCCATTATGACGGAGGACTCTTGCTGTTGTCGCTCTTTTCGGCTGCCACGGCTTCCAGCCGCTGGATGAAGTTGCGCTTGGCTTTGTGCTCGATGCGCAGTGCCTGCAGGTAAGCGGCGAACTCGCCGCTCCTTCCGGCGTGGGCCATGAGGCCACGGATGCGGCGCAGCAGGTCGGCAGCCTGGTCGTAGGCTTGGTTGCCGGTCCGCCCCACAATGGGGTCAATGCAATTCTGGTAGATAGCGATCGCTTCGTCGGCATGATCGGCCTCGAGCGCTCCGGCAAGCTGGAGCCATAGGTGCGTGCCGCAGCCGCCGGCGCGCGCTGCTTCCAGCGCGGCAACCGCATCGCCTTCCCAGAGGAGGACCTGGACCAGCACCGAAGTGTTCGACTCGATCCACGAAATTGCGTGATTCGCCCGCGATCCGCGGGGATCGGGCCGGCGCAGCGAGACAAGGGCCTTTTCGCGCCAGGCCGGCCAGTTTTTCGCCCTGGATGCGGCGGGCTTCAGTTGCTGATAGGCGTGGAGGCTCCGGTTTTCCAGGAAGCGCGACCACCGCAGGGCTACGGCATCATCGTGGCGCTTGCGGCGGTGATACTCGGCGACGAGAAAATCATCAAGCGGGACGTTCAATCGACCCTTGAAGGCGCTGCGGCCGGCCTCGGCCCAATGCAACGCTTCGTCATGACGGTTCGCTTGCGATAGCGCTTGAGCGATTTCGAGGTAGGTATACGGCTGCGCGAGGTCGCGCCTCAGCGTATCAACGAGGGCGTCGGTATCGTTGTCCATGCGCGCCAGCGTCTTCAGGATCTCGGTCAGTTGATCGCGCGGGCCGTCATCGCCATCCTTCCGCGATTCCGGTCCCCGCGACGGGATCTTCCGCCACTCCGCTTGCGCTAGCCCGCGATAGGCGGCCAGGCCTTCCTTGCCCAGTGCGGGCAGATGTTCCTCCAATGAAAAGAAGCCGATACCGTCCGCAAGCTGGAGATCGAACAGGTTCTTCGCCAGTTCCACGGGTGTCAGCGCGTTTTTCCGAATGGCTGCGAGACGCACGGCGGCTACCTCGCCCAAAACCTCGCCGAGCCTGCCGTCGGAATCGTCGCTTCGCTCGAGGAGCTTCAAACCGCGCTCCATGGCGTCGGTCGCGAGTTCCGCTGTCGCCTTGGTATTTCCCCGTTTCAACAACTCGCGCAGAAGCTCGGGCGCCGCCGCCGCCCGGGCCGCCACTTTCGGCATCTCGCGGTAGCCCACGAAACCGTTCGACGCGAACGCCCTGCGGACCGCCTCCTCGATCGTGCCGGGGTCGCAGGCGCCCTGACGCTGCGCGGCGAGGAGCAGGCGTTCGGCAAGTTCCTCGTCCTCGCAGGCGCGCTCCGTGAGAATGTCCACCAGCGCCTGCTTGTCGCTCGCTTCAAGAAACTTGCGGATGGCGCCGACTTCGGACGAGATTTGCGCGCCTTTGCCGTCAGCACCGGCGGCGAGCCACGCCAAGCCCGTAGCGACCAGGTGCTTACAGAATTCGCCGTCCTGCCCCAGGGGGCAGGTGCAGCTCCAGTCGAGATTGCGCCCGTCGCGCCACAGCTTGACGGTATAGACGTCCGTGCCGGCCACCCGGGCGGTGACCCGGCCGCCGTTGGAAACGAGGCGTTCCACCGCGCCTTCGCGGAAATAGGCGAGACCGCGCACGAAATAGCGTTCGCCGGCCAGCTTCTTCAGACTGGACTCGGAGATGAGGCGGGCGAATGCAACGCTGGAGCTGTCGGCAGAATGTCGTTTCAAGCGTCCCCCTCACCCTGCGCCCGCGGAGGGTTGAGCAGGTTCCAAGCGTATTGTGCTTGGATGCGACCCCGGAGCGGGATGCAGCGCCGCAATTGTCCGCGTGCTTACGTGCGCCTTCACGGTCGCATCCCCGGAAACTGGGGCCCCTGCTCCACGTTTCGGCGCACCTCTCCCCCGCAAGCGGGAGAGAGGGGACTGATTTTTGTGGCGCTTTCAGTTGCCATATTGACCCAGTGCCGATTTCAATTGTTCCGCGACTGCCCGGCGCAGCGTGTCCGGCGCCACCACTTCCGCCTCCGGGCCATGCTTCATGATGTCCATCAGCAGTTCGCGGTCGTCGCGGTAGGGAATCCTGAGTTCGTATCGCCCGTCGGTCAGAAACTGGCCCACCTGTTTCGGGTGCCAGCGCTCGTCCGCCACCCAGCGGGCGCGCTCGGCGGAAAACCGCAGTACGGCGGTCTTGTTGGCCTTGCCCGAGAAGATGCCGTAGGCGCTGGCGAAATGTTCGTCCAACTCGGTGTCCGGAATATCCTGTGCTGCTTCCTTGAGTTCGGTCGCGTGCTTGACGCGGTCCACCGCGAAGCTGCGTAGACCCTTGCGCGTGTGGCACCAGGCATCGAGATACCAGTTGTCCCGGTAGTGGACGAGCCGTTGCGGGCAAACCGTCCGGTCGGAGACCTCATTCCGGCCGCGCGCGTGGTATCGCAGGCGTAATCTCCGTCGCTGGAGCATCGCACCGGCGAGAATCTGGAACCACTCCCCTGTCGGGCGTGCCGCCATGCCGAGCACGCGTACGCGGCGGGCGGCTTCATCAAGCCCGAGACGCTTGTGTTCGAGCAGTTCGGTGACGCGCCGCGTCAGCGGCGCAAGATGCTCGCCCAGCAGGCCGGGTTCGAGGCTTTCGAACAACCGGTCGAAGACGAGCAGGGCCTGTAGTTCGCGCGCGTTAAACCAGAGCCCGGGCAGCTCGTAGCTTCCATCCCGCGCATCCTGACGATAGTAGTAACCGCCGATCTCCTCGTTCCATTCGATCGGCGCGTTGAGGTAATCCTTCATGACGCGGATCAGGCGATAGACGGTGGACTCGGCGCAGTCGTCGAGACGGTGGGCGAGCTCCGCGCGCGGCACGGGCGTGCGCCGCGTCTTCAGAACGTTGTGGATCTTGTAGATGCGGTCGAACTTGTCCATGAAAAAGTTTGCGAGCTGGTCTGCGGACCGCGAACTTTTCATTATTCGCCGTATGGGAACGGCAGGCAAGGCCGCAGGATTCGGCGATCTGCTACTTGAATTGGTGAGGAGTTAGGGCTGGAGTTTGGTATCTGCCGAATCCGTAGCGCCGAATCCTGAATATTGGGAATACTTGCAGGGTGGTTCTTCCACTGACCACCTGAGCTTGTCCGCAATCTGCTTGCCAACGCCCTCGATTGACCGCAATTCCTCGGGCCGGGCGTTGACGATGGCCTCGACGCTGCCAAAGCGGGCCAGAAGCCGGCGTGCCCGTTCAGGTCCGATATTTGGAAATCCCTGGAGTATGTAGAGTTGACGTGCATACTTGCCGCGTGGCCGCCAGCCATGTCGCGGAAGCGCTCCTGCGGCACAGGTCTGCGCTTGCCGTGCGGCAAAGAGCATCGTACGCACGGTTTCCTCGGGTGTGCGTGTTCTTAAGAGGGGGATACCATAGAACAGAGTCACCGTTACCAAGGCACCCTGGACCGCTTCCCAACGCATGCCGCTATCGTCAAGGTTCCGGCTAGTTCCTTCCAGGATCATCGCGGGCCGCAAGGGTGTTTTAGCAAGCCTTTGCGCCTGCTGGAACAACCGGCCATTGATGATTGCAACCACAAGGTCTGTCAGAGTCTTGCGCTCAAACAGAAGGCGGTTGTCTACGAGATAATCTCCAAGCTTGAGGCGCGTCACCGTCACCTCGAAGTCCGGCCACTGACGAAGCAAGTCAACTACCGCGTTTCCAGATTCGCGGTCATCTACTTGAATTGGGATAGGTTTCAACTGGCACTTGCCGATGGGTCTCCCTTACCGGAAACGCACCGGGGGCCGATCTCGTTGACAACAGGATTCGGCGATCAGGTGCAGCAATCGAGAGAGAATCAGGACAGGAGCGTGGTTCCTGCCGAATCCGCAGCGCCGAATCCTGGATAGATCCTTTCAGAAAGTGCGGGAGTAAGAGTGAAGGAGTTACTTGGCCGATTGCTTATCGTGCCAGACGCCCGTTATTGTGCAAAAAACTCCCGCACTTTCTCCATCCAGGACTTGGCGCGCGGGTTGTGCCTGCCGCCGTCCTTGAGGTTGATCGCTTCGAGCTCGGCGAGCAGTTCCTTCTGGCGCGCGGTGAGGTTGACCGGCGTCTCGACGACGACGTGGCAGATGAGATCGCCATGGCCGCTCGAGCGCACGCCCTTGATGCCCTTGCCGCGGAG
>Ga0326597_10007731_pt1 | contig 14583 bp, 17 predicted proteins | sample RVTome_12_FD_203789 | JGI IMG/M metagenome (GOLD analysis project Ga0326597, IMG submission 203789) | Soil microbial communities from uranium-contaminated site in the Upper Colorado River Basin, Wyoming, United States - RVT100D185 | ecosystem: Environmental > Terrestrial > Soil > Contaminated >... | reverse complement strand
TTGCGCCCGCCCGGCGTGCTGCAATTTCGGCGCACGCAGCACGAGGCGCGGGTGATGATGCTGATCCAGCGGAACGGGCTGATGAATGACCGAGACGATTTTGAGGTTGTTGACGCGGCTGAGTGAGGCTGGCGACGACGCGATCCTGCCCGGAGTGCCTGCAACGTCCTTTCAGGGGCCGGTCTTCGAACGGCTGCTGGCGCGGCGTATCATCGTGGAACAGGCGCCACTCAGGGATTGGGAAGTCTGCAATCGCTGCGATTGCGGGCTTGCGTCGCGCCGCATCCGCCCCCTGGGTGATGACCGGTTCCGGGCGGAATGTCCTCTCGACCGGCGGCGGGATATGGACCTGACCGAGGACGATCTGCGCGTGTTCCGGATCGACGGCCCGGCGCTGGCCTCCGCGATCAGCGCCGCTGCCGGATTCGGGGCAAACCCGGCGCAGGTGGTCAGCAGAATCTGGCAACTGGGCTCCCTGCCATCGGGTCGGGTGGTGTTTCTCGCGCTGGAGCCTGGTGCCCTTGCCAGCGAGACCATTGCGGCGACACTGCGCCAGGCCGCGCAGGTTCCAGATGTCACGATCCTCGCGCCGGCACTGGCTGCGGCGGCGGCCATGCGTTTGCGCGATGCCGGATTTCATCTTGCGGAGACCATCACCGTGATGGTGCCCGCCTCCGATGCCTTCGGCGTCACCATCGACAGCGCATCGCTGAGCCCTGTTTCAGCTGCGGCAGTGCTTCGGGTGCGGACGGACGCGGCCGAGGTGCACTGGTCGGGGCGTTCCGTCACCCTGTCGCACCAGTTGTTCCCGGTTTTCCAACGCCTGCTGGAGAAGGCGTTGTTACGCGATCTGGTCGCCTCGGGCTCCCATGTCGAGGGCACGACCGGGCGCGAAGCCAAGGATCTGATCCGCGAGTTGCGCGAGGCGTTCAGGGCTGCGGGGTTCACGAAGGCAGAGGCTGAAGCCCTGATCGCGACCGTGCGCGGCCGGGGTTACCGCCTTGGCTTGCCCGCATCCGGGATCGTGGTCGAGGGCTGAACGCCGCCCACCGAACCCCCACTCTTTTCCCACCCCGTTCCCACCTGCGCGGCCGCCGCATCCGGCACCTTGTCCTCATCAGACACGATGACCGAGGCGCACAGCGATGCAGATCGAACTCTCCCCCGACGACATTGAAACCATCATCCGCGAGGCCGATGTGGCGGCGCGCCGGTTGCGGCGGCGGCTGCGTCTGCCGATCTGCGACCGCGCCGATCTGGGCCAGGAACTCCTGGTCGACCTCCTGCGCCGCTTGCCCGCCATTGACCCGACGCGCGGCACGATCGGCGCCTTCGCTGGCCTGGTCCTGCGCAACCAGTCCTCGCGGATCGCGATGCGGATTCACCGTCAGCGTCGGGCGCAGGGCGGGACGGTGCTGTCGCTCGATGCGCCCATCGCTGGCGGGACCGAGCCGCTGGGCTGCCAGCTGACCGAAGCCGATGGGCTTGCCGCCTGGCACGGCCAGGGCCTTTGCCCGGCCGAGGATGCCGAGCTTCGTCATGACCTTGCCCGCGCGCTGGGCGATCTGCCGGAAGACGCGCGCCTTTTCTGCGCAGCTCTCGGCCAATGCCCGCTGCGCGACCTCGTGGCGCGAGGGGTCGGGTCACGCACTGCCCTTTACCGCCGCACGAGCGAACTGCGCCTCGATCTGACCGCACGCGGCCTCGGCCCGGCGTGGGACGGTTTTCGGGCCGCGTGAGTAGAGGGGAGAGAAGGAGACCATGCTGATGAAACACACCGCTTTCACCATTGCCCGCGCACCGCACCCGATCAGCGAGATCGAGTTCTGCGGCTGGGTCGGCCAGGCCGTTCCCGGCGACCGGCTGGAATACCATCGGGGTTTCCTGGTGCTGGACGCCTTCCCGGCGATCTCGAAGCTGCCCGACTCTGACCGCAAGCGTCTTGCCCTGCTGGGTGGCCGAGCCTTCTGGGCGGCCGAAGCGGGCCTCGTCCACCTCGTGCAGGAGCGGGTCGGCCCGGATCACTTCGCCTACATCGCCATCGCCCGGCCGAAACCGAAAGCCGCCTCCGTCTCGCTGTCCGCCCTCCTGCTGGAGGAGGCCGCCGCATGACCCTGCACAGATCAAACCTCATTCCCGAACCCGGAGATCCGAAAATGCCCTTTCCGAAGAACTGTCCTGCACTCGCCGATCTGCCGCAAATCCCGGCACAGGAGATCGCAGCACTTCCCGCCGATATGCTTGCCGTATTGCAATTTGAAACCGACGAATCGTTCAAACACATCAAGGCAATAAAGGCCCGCCTCGATGCCGCACTCGCGCTGAAATACGGCGATCAGGCCGCCGAGGCCCGTCGCTTGGCGGGCAAGGATACCGGCACCGTCCGCTTCGATGACGGCGCCATCACGGTTGTTGCCGACCTGTCGAAGCGCGTCGATTGGGATCAGGAAAAGCTGGGCCAGATGGTCGAGCGCATCCGCGCCGCAGGGGATGATCCTGCAGAATATGTCGAGATCAGTTTCAAGGTGTCCGAGCGCAAATACGCGGCCTGGCCCGAAGCGATCCGACAGGGCTTCGAGCCCGCGCGCACGGTGCGTACCGGTCAACTCGGCGTCCAGCTTCTTGCCGATGAGGCCCGGACATGAGCCTCCCCATCATCACCGCCGATCAGCGGCTGGCGGAACCGCGCGGGATCAAGGGCTGCATCTTCGGCAAATCGGGCATCGGCAAGACCAGCTTGCTCTGGTCGCTGAATGCCACAACGACCCTGTTCATGGATCTTGAAGCGGGCGATCTCGCCATCGAGGGCTGGCAGGGCGACACGATCCGGCCGCGCACCTGGATGGATTGCCGCGATTTCGCGGTGTTCATAGGTGGCCCGAACCCCGCGCTGCGCGATGATCAGGCTTACAGCCCCGCGCATCATGCCGCCGTCTGCCAGAAGTTTGGCGATCCGGGAGCCATTGACCGCTACGAGACGCTGTTCGTCGACTCGATCACCGTCGCCGGGCGGCTCTGTTTTCAGTGGTGCAAGGGCCAGCCCGAGGCGTTTTCGGAAAAGACCGGCAAGCCGGATGTCCGGGGTGCCTACGGGTTGCATGGCCGCGAGATGATCGCCTGGCTCACGCATCTGCAGCATACGCGCGGCAAGAACATCTGGTTCGTCGGCATCCTCGACGAGAAGCTCGATGACTTCAATCGCAAGGTTTTCACGCCGCAGATCGACGGCTCCAAGACCGGGTTGGAACTGCCCGGGATCGTCGATCAGGTCATCACCATGGCCGAGATCGCTGGGGCCGATGGCCAGCCCGCGCGGGCCTTCGTCTGCCAGACGATGAACCCGTTCGGATTTCCGGCCAAGGACCGTTCCGGGCGGCTCGACATGATCGAAGTGCCGCATCTGGGCCAGTTGATGGCCAAGGTGCACGGCCCGGTGCGCCCCGCGGCAGCCCGCCTGACCTATGCCGCCGCAGTGCAGGAACCGCCTGCCGCTGCCGCCGCAATCCCCTCCCAAGCCAATTGAAAGGATAAATCCGATGACCGGACTCTGGAACGATTTCAACTCCGCGCAAAGCAACGGCACCGTCATCCCGAAAGGCACGCTGGCCAAGGTGCGCCTGACGATCCGCCCGGGCGGCTTCGACGACCCGAGCCAGGGCTGGACCGGCGGTTATGCCAAACGCGGCGCCACCGGCGCTGTCTATCTTGATGCCGAATATACCGTGGTCGAGGGCCCGTTTGCCAAGCGCAAGATCTGGTCGCTGATCGGGCTCTACAGCCCGAAGGGTCCGGATTGGGGCAACGCCGGGCGCGGCCTGATCAAGGGCATCCTGAACTCGGCGCGCGGGCTCAACGACAAGGACAATTCGGCGCAGGCACAGGCCAAACGCCGGATCAGCGGCTTTGCCGAACTGGACGGGATCGAATTCGTCGCCCGGATGGACATCGGTTCCGACACCAACGGCGAGGACAAGAACGAGGTCCGCTCCGCAGTCACGCCCAGCCACCGCGATTATGCGCAGTTGATGGGGCTTGGCGGGGCTGCCCCGATGCAGGGGTACGGCCAGCCGCCAGTGTCGAACGCGCCGCAACAGGGCTACGCAGCGCCCGCGCCGCAACCGCAGACGCCGCAAACCCCTGCGACCCCCGGTTTTTCCGGGCGTCCCAGCTGGGCCGAGTGAGGGGACGAACCATGCGGCTGCGTCCCTGTCAGAAAACCTTCGTCGAGCGCAGCCTTGCAGCGCTTGACGCCCACGGCAACACGCTGGGGATCGCGCCCACCGGTGCTGGCAAGACGATCATGCTGTCGGCGGTCACCGGTGAGGTGATCGGCGACAGCGCCGCCAAGGCCTGCGTGCTGGCCCACCGCGATGAGCTGACGGATCAGAACCGGGGCAAGTTCGGGCGGGTCAATCCGGGCCTGACCACCTCGGTGGTCGATGCCAACGGCAAGTCATGGGCGGGTCAGGTGACTTTCGCCATGGTGCCGACCTTGGCGCGGATCGGCAATCTCGCCGCCATGCCGAAGCTTGATCTGCTGGTGATCGACGAGGCGCATCATGCGGTCGCCGACAGCTACCGCCGCATCATCGACCATGTCCGCAAGACCAACCCCGACGCCCGCATCTTTGGCGTCACCGCCACGCCGAACCGCGGGGACAAGAAGGGTCTGCGCGAGGTGTTCGACAATGTTGCCGACCAAGTGCGTCTGGGTGAGTTGATCGCCTCGGGCCATCTGGTGCCACCGCGCACTTTCGTCATCGACGTGGGGGTGCAGGACAGGCTGCGCTCGGTGCGGAAAACGCTGGCGGATTTCGACATGGCGGAGGTCGCCTCGATCATGGACCGTGCGCCGGTTACCGACGAAGTGATCCGGCACTGGAAGGAGAAGGCAGGCGACCGGCTGACGGTGGTGTTCTGCTCCACCGTCGCCCACGCCGCGCATGTGACGGAGGCCTTCAACGCCGCAGACGTGCCGGCCGGGCTGATCCATGGCGATCTGCCGAGCGAGGATCGTCGCGCCATTCTCGCCGCTTATGCCGTGGGCAAAATCCACGTCATCGTCAACGTGGCGGTGCTGACCGAGGGTTGGGACCACCCGCCGACATCCTGTGTCGTGCTGCTGCGCCCCAGTTCCTACAAATCCACCATGATCCAGATGGTCGGGCGCGGCCTGCGCACCATCGATCCGGAGGAACACCCCGGCGTCATCAAGACCGACTGCATCGTGCTGGATTTCGGCACCTCGAGCCTGAACCACGGCACACTGGAACAAGACGCCGACCTCGACGGCAAAACCGAACAGGGCGAGGCCCCGACCAGGGTTTGCCCGGGTTGCGGGGCCGATATTCCACTGGCCTGCTTCGAATGCCCGCTTTGTGGCGAGGTGTTCCCGCGGGAGGATGAAGACGGCGGCGAAGGCGGCGGCACGGCCCCGCTGTCGGGTTTCATCATGACCGAGATCGACCTGCTGAAACGGTCCAGCTTCGCGTGGGTCGACCTTTTCGGCACCGACGACGCGATGATGGCCACGGGCTTCACGGCCTGGGGCGGCATCTTCTGGCTGGACGGGGTCTGGTTTGCCGTCGGCGGCGGCAAGGGCGAACGCCCGCACCTGCTGGGTGTTGGCGAACGCACCGTCTGCCTCGCGCAGGCCGATGACTGGCTAAACACCCATGAAACCGACGAAAGCGCCTTCAAGACCCGCTCCTGGCTGCGCCAGCCGCCGACCGAAAAGCAGCTGCAATACCTGCCGCCCGAATGCCGCCATGACTTCGGCCTGACCCGCTATCGCGCCTCGGCGCTGATGACCTTCGGCTTCAACAAGCGCGCCATCCGCCAGCTGATCGACAGCGCGGCCAGCCCCGAACGGAGGGCGGCATGATCCATGACCTCCACCCCCATCACGGCCGAGGACCGGCGGCGGCTCTGGCATCCGCGTGGGACGCTCTGTGCTGTCTGCCGGCAACCCAGCCGTGGTTTTGGCTGGTTCGATCCGCGCCGTTCGAAGCGGCCCCGCCCATCGGTCTGGTTCTGCTCGATGCCTTGCCAAGGCTACTGGACACGTTTGGCGCGGGAGCGTGTGGCCATAGTTGACCTGACCGATGAAGAACGCGCCGCCATCGCCGCCACAATGAAACGCGTGGCGCTGCTGATGGACGAGATCGGCTGGGCCACCCCGCTGGCCGGTCTGACCGAGGCGCAGGTGCGTGCCCTGATCGAGGAAGCGGTCGAAGGGTTCCGCGAGGCCATGTCCGACATCGCCCGGGCCCAGACACCGGAGGTGCCGTTTTGATCAAGCTCTGCACGAAATGCGGCGTCGAGAAGAACGCCTGTGAGTTCGGTCGCCGCCAACTCAGCCCGGATGGTCGGCAAAGCTGGTGCCGCGATTGCCGCCGCGAATACCAGCGCGCCTATGCGCAGAACTTCAGGGATCCCGAAAAACACCAGGAGGCGCAGCGTCGCTATCGCCTTCGCCATGCAGAAAAAAACCATGCCCACAGCATTGTCAGGAGTGCGGTCAAGGCGTGCCGCATCGTCGTTGCGGTCTGGTGTCAGCGCTGCGGCTGCGTGACCGATCTTGAAGCCCACCACCACGACTATTCGAAGCCGCTTTCTGTCGAATGGCTCTGCTCAACTTGCCACGGGCTCGCTCACCGCAGCTATGAGGGGGGCCAACATGCTGGACTATAACCGCCGCCCCAGCTTCGCCGACCAGGTCAATGCCGCTGTCGACCAAGCTCTGACCGCCGATCAGGCGGCGCGCACGCCCCGCGACTATCTCGGCGGATCACGCCTTGGGCACCCCTGCGAACGCGCCTTGCAGTTCGAATTCACGGCCACGCCGAAGGACGCGGGCCAGGACTTCAGCGGCCAGTCGCTGCGCATCTTTGCCATCGGCCACGCGCTTGAGGATTTGGCAGTGGCCTGGCTGCGCGGCGCGGGCTTCGACCTTTACACCCGGAAGGGCAACCGGCCTAACGGCGGCCAGTTCGGCTTTTCCGTCGCGGGTGGGCGCATCCGTGGTCATGTCGACGGCATCATCGCCGCAGGGCCTGAAGGCTTCGGCCTCGCCGTTCCCGCGCTCTGGGAATGCAAGACGATGAACGCCAAGAACTGGCGGGCCTGCGTCAAGGATGGCGTGACGAAGTCCAAGCCGGTCTATGCCGCGCAGATCGCCGTCTATCAGGCCTACATGGAAGCCAGCGTGCCTGGCATCAGCGCCGCGCCTGCCGTGTTCACCGCGATCAACAAGGACACGGCCGAGATGCACCACGAGCAGGTCGCCTTCGATGCCGATCTTGCTCAGCGCATGTCGGATCGCGGGGTGCGGATCCTGCAGGCGACCGATGCGGGCGAATTGCTGCCGCGCATCGCCGCCACGGCCGATTTCTTCGAATGCCGCTTCTGCCCTTGGTCTGCGCGCTGCTGGAGGCTGGATCGGTGAGCGACGACAGCATCCTGCACTTCAATCCGTGGATGGATTTCAACGACGGCCCTCTGGCCGAGAATCCCTTCGGCTGCGATCCCGACCCCGACCAGATTGCCATCTTCCTCGACACCGTGTTCAGCTGGTGCGAAGGGCTGATCCCGCTGCGCGGCTTCGTCGACAAGGGTCAGGGCCGGGACGGCAAGCCGCACAACATCTGGATCCCGTCCGATGGAACGGCGCGTGAAAAGCTGGCGACCTTCGCCGCATGGGCCAACCGTGGAGGCGCTGCGGTCTATGTCATCCCTGGCACGGTGGCCGAACAGGGTCAGGCCCGCGCTGCAGATGTGCTGCAGATGCAGGCATTGGTCGTCGATCTCGACGCGGGCGACATTCCGGCCAAGCTGGATCACATCGTCAGCCACCTCGGCACGCCCACGCTGATCGTCGAAAGCGGCGGCCGCACGCCGGAGGGCGCGGCCAAGCTGCATGTCTGGTGGAAACTGACCGAACCCGCCGAAGTTGAGGAACTGGCCACCTTGTGCCGCCTGCGCGGCGATATCGCGATTAAGGTCGGCGGCGACACCCATTTCCGCTCGGCGCACCAGCCGATCCGTGTCGCGGGGACAGTTTATCATAAGCACGGCCATCAGCGGCTGGTGCAAATCCGCGACCACCATCAGATCGAAGTCGATCTGGCGGACTTCGCGGAACGGGTGGGAGACATGCCGCCTTTGCACGGCGTGGGCATGGCCAGCACGCCGCCGTCCCTCACTAAGCCCGGTGTCGATGCCGTCCTAACCACCCGGGTGCGAGAGGGCGCAGTGGATGACTGGTCGCGGTTTCAGGGGGCGAGCGCCGCCATCGGCCATTACATCCGCCTGGTGCACGACGGCCGAATTGATCCTGCCGAAGGCTGGGAGGCGATCTGCGGCTACAATGCCGCCATGCTGCGCCCCGAATGGCCGCTCGATCGGCTGCAGGCCGAGGCCGAACGGCTCTGGGCTCTGCATGTAAAGCGCAACGGCCCACCGCTCATTCGTGCGGCCCGCCCTAACGCCCCCGCGAGCCCGCTGCCGACCTTCAGCCTTGGCGCGCTGCTTGATGATCGCAGCCCGATGCCCGATGACATCATCGCGCCGCGCGTCCTGACGCCGGGCGGGCTGCTGGTGCTGGGCGGCGCGCCGAAGGTCGGCAAGAGCGATTTCCTGATCTCCTGGCTCGTCCACATGGCGGCGGGCGTGCCCTTCCTCGGCTTCACGCCGCCCCGGCCGCTGCGCGTGTTCTACCTGCAGGCGGAGATCCAGTATCACTACCTGCGCGAGCGCATGCAGCAGATCAGCCTGCCGCTCGGGGTGATCGCGGCCGCGCGCGACACCTTCATCGCCACCCCGAAACTGAAGCTGCTGCTGGATGCCGACGGCGTCACCCGCGTTGCAGAGGCGATCCGCGCCGCTTTCCTCGACACACCGCCCGACGTCATCGTCATCGATCCGATCCGCAACCTGTTCGACGGCGGCCCCGAAGGCGGCGGCGAGAACGACAACACCGCCATGATGTTCTTCCTGAAGGACCGGGTGGAACTTCTGCGCGAGGCCGTCAATCCGGATGCGGGCGTCATCCTCGCCCACCACACCCGCAAGGCCGCCAAGCATCAGGTCAAGGACGATCCCTTCCTCGCCCTCTCCGGCGCCAGCGCGCTGCGCGGCTTCTACACCTCGGGGCTGCTCATGCACCGGCCCGACGAGGACAGCACCCAGCGCCGCCTCGAAATCGAGTTGCGCAACGGCCCCGCGCTGCCGGGCAAGCTGATCGACAAGGTGGCTGGGCGCTGGGTCGAATTGAACTCGATGAACGAGCGGCTGGTGCGCAAGGAGGTCGGGGCCAAGTTCGACGCCGAACGGCTGCGCAAGCACGATGTCATTCTGGGGATCCTGCTGGACGAGGCGGCGGGCGAGCGGCTCTACACCGCCATGCAGTTCGCCGAGTCCTTTGAAAACCGGGGTGGTCTGGGCAGCAAACATACCATCCGTGAGCGCCTGAGCGTGCTCGCCACCAAGGGCTTCGTGAAGTTCCTGCGGAATCCTTCGGGCTTCGGCTTTCCCGTCACCCGGTCGCGGTTCGGCTATCTCTGTGTGGAAGGCATGCAGTTCGGTTTGCCCGTCGAGGAGGTCGATCCGACCACCGGCGAGGTCACCACGACCGCCCGTCCGGTGCTGCCCAGCCACTTCAAATGCCCCCAGTCCGGGCTCAGCCTTCAGGTAGAAAACCCCGCTGTCTGGGTCTACCCGGAGGGCCTTGATGACGACCCAACTCATATGAGTGAGGCCTGACTCATATGTCTTCACCAACTGTGCACTCAATGAAATCAATGGGTTGCGGGAAAATAAGAGTTAGGTCCCTAACTCATGCCCGAAGACTTCATGAAGTCTTATTCCCCAACAAAATCAGTAAGTTGGCAATCCCGGAACAGTTAGGTGTCAAACCCCCATACTACGTATGGGATGGTCCCCCCGCAGGGTGGGCCACTCATCCCATGCGTAGGGGCATGGCGCGCGGGCCGCCCTGATGCGTCTCCCATCCCCCGATCCGACGACGGCGGCCCCGTACCGCCAAGCACATGACCGCCGTCGTCTTCCACCAGGACCAGCCACCTAAAGAAGGAGACCCATCATGGCTGCGACGACTCTGATCCCCAAATCCGACAGCGCAAGGTTTGAATTGCTGCCCGTCACCAGTGCCAGCCATCGCTGCATCCTCGCCCTCGATCTGGGCACTACCACCGGATGGGCCCTGCGCGGCCACGACGGTCTGATCACCAGCGGCACCGCGTCCTTCCGCCCCGGCCGCTTCGATGGCGGCGGCATGCGATACCTCCGCTTCACCAACTGGCTGGGAGAGCTGGACCGTCTGTCCGGTCCCATCGCCGCCATCTGGTTCGAGGAGGTCCGCCGCCATGTCGCGACCGACGCGGCCCACGTCTATGGCGGGCTGATGGCCACGCTGACCGCTTGGGCCGAACTGCGGGGCGTGCCTTACGAGGGCGTTCCGGTCGGGACGATCAAGCGCCACGCCACCGGCAAGGGCAATGCCGACAAGAACGCGATGATCGCCGCTGCCCGCGCCCGTGGCTTCAGCCCCGCCGACGACAACGAAGCCGATGCCATCGCGCTTTTGCTCTGGGCCATCGCAACGAATGGGGGTGTCGCATGAGGTGGCATCCTCACGGCTACGGCGGGCAGCGCCGCGACCCCGAGCAGGTCAAGCGCGAGGGCTGGCACGAACAGGGTGTGCTGGCGGTGTCGGCCGACGATCAGCGGCTGACCTGGCCGGAACGCGAACTGGTCCGCCAACTTGGCGAGAAGCTTTACGGGCGACGCCCGATGGAAAAGGAGGTCCGGCATGGCTGACCGCATCTGGACGGCCGACTGCGTGGCCGATCATTTCGAGGAAGCGTTTCGCACCCTGCGCAAGCTGCCGCCCGTGAGGGCGCAGGGGTTCTTCAACGCCTGGCCGCAGATCGTCCGCACCAGTCGCGAGATCGCGGCGATGGAACCCGAGCCTATGCGGGTATGGCCATCGGCCGCTGCCATCACGCGGCTGGAGCAGACCTCGGACTGGGTGCTGTGGATCGAGGAGGCCGAGCGCAAGCTTGTCTGGTCCCGCGCCGCCCGCGTACCGTGGAAGCAGATCAGCGGTGAGCTGGGCTGCGACCGGACGACGGCATGGCGGCGCTGGCAGTTGGCACTGACCAAGATCGCGGCGCGACTGAATGCCAAGTGACTCCAATGTGTTGCAACACTTTTCCGTTCGACATCTGCAACATGTTCGTGCTATTCCGAAGGCAAGATGGGGAGAGTGCGCCGAAGGGCACGCTCTTCCCTTTGCTTTTGGGCGGATACGGCTGGATTTCGGGTTGGCTTCCGGGGTCCGGAAAGGGTCCACCCGGGGTCCGGAAAGGGTCCACCCGGGGTCCAGACGACCAAGCCATTGTTTTCCGGTTCCTTTCGGGCAGAAAACGTATGCTGGCGGGCGAAGCGCGGCACATCGCTAGCGACAGGGCCGGATTTTTGGGAAGCCACCCGGAAGCCTCCTCCGCCTGAACCCGTCTGAAACACTGCAAATTCAGACCCTTGAATCTGGACACCCCTGGTGGCCGCTGGACCCCGCTTGGAGTCCAGTCTGGACCCCGGAGGCCGGAAGCCAGGGGTATCCACCTTGATCCGAGGAATGACCCGACGATGACGCTGAGCTTTGCCCCGGATCGGATCGAGATGTGGCCGCTGGCCAAGCTCCAGCCCTATGCCCGCAATGCGAAGGCACATGGCGCGGACCAGGTCGCGAAGATCGCGGCGAGCATGGCGGAGTTCGGATGGACCGTGCCATGCCTCGTCGCGGAGGACGGCGAACTGATCGCGGGGCATGGCCGTGTGCTGGCGGCGACGCAGCTGGGGCTGACCGAAGCGCCGGTGATCGTGCTGGGGCATCTGACCGAAGCGCAACGGCGGGCCTACCGGATCGCCGACAACAAGCTGACGGAACTCGGCACCTGGGACGAGGCGCTGCTGTCGGCGGAACTGAACGACCTCTTGGCCGAGGATTTCGACCTGTCGCTGGTCGGCTTCTCCGACGGCGAGTTGGACAAGCTGCTGGCCTTCGTGCCGGAAGGGGAAGGGCAAGAAGGTGGCACCGGGGGCTCCGTGCCGCCGGTGATCATCCCCGAACCCCCGCGCAACCCGGCATCGCGGACGGGCGATCTGTGGATCCTCGGCGATCACCGGCTGCTCTGCGGTGACAGCACCAGCGCTGATTATGTGCGTCGTTTGATGAATGGCGAGCGGGCGATCCTTTTCGCCACCGACCCACCGTACCTCGTCGATTACGATGGATCGAACCACCCGACCCGCAACAAGGACTGGTCGGCGTCCTACGGCACGACCTGGGATGACAGTTCGCAGGGCGCCGAGCTTTACGACGGGTTTATAGCGGCCGCCGTCGCGGAAGCCATCGCCGAAAATGCCGCCTGGTACTGCTGGCACGCCTCCCGCCGCCAAGCGATGCTGGAAGCGTGCTGGGAAAAGGCCGGAGCCTTCGTCCACCAGCAGATCATCTGGGTAAAGGACCGCGGGGTGCTGACCCGGTCCCACTACCTCTGGAAGCACGAACCCTGCTTCATGGGCTGGCGTCGCCCGAACCGGCCGCCAAAGGTCACCGAGGAAACCCTGCCATCGACTTGGGCTCTGCCCAGCTTTGCCAAGGACGACCGGCCCGATCACCCGACGCCGAAGCCAATCGACGCGTTCGGGATCCCGATGCGCCAGCATGTGGCGCGGGGCGGGCTTTGTTATGAGCCGTTCTCGGGCTCCGGGTCGCAGATCATGGCGGGCGAGGCCAATGGCCGCCGTGTCTTCGCGATGGAAATCAGCCCGGCCTATGTCGACGTCGCCGTGGAGCGCTGGCAGGCGGACACGGGGCGTGAGGCGCTACTCGACGGAGACGGCCGGACATTTGCGGCCGTGAAAGACGAGCGCTTGGGTGACGCTGCCGAAGCCCCGGCCGGTACGCCGGACACGGACGCCGCCCCCGAACCCGCGCGCAAACGCAAGACCGCCGCGTGACATGCATGACCTGGCTTTACCTTCCTCCGGACGCGCTTCCGGAACTGCAGACGCATGCCTTTTCGGCCTGTCCCTTTGCTCCGGCGCAGGCGGGCTCGACCTCGGGCTCACCATTGCCTTCCCCGGATATCGTGCTGTGGGCCATGTCGAACGGGAAACCTTCGCCGCAGCCACTCTCGTGGCGCGGATGGAAGACGCGTCCCTGGATCAGGCTGTTGTCTGGGACGACGTTGGAACCTTCGACGGCCGCCCATGGCGCGGCGCAGTGGACATCGTCACTGCGGGCTATCCGTGCCAGCCGTTCTCCGTCGCGGGCAAACGCCGGGGCGCGGACGACCCGCGCCACCTTTGGCCCCATGTCGCCCGCATCATCGCCGAGGTCGAGCCGCCCTTCGTCTTTCTCGAGAATGTCGCCCATCATCTCCGCCTCGGCTTCCCCGAAGTCGCCAGCGGACTGGTCAGCATGGGCTACCGTCTTGCGGCAGGCCTCTTCACGGCGGCGGAAGTCGGCGCGCCCCACAAACGCGAGCGCCTCTTCATCCTCGCCATCCGCGAGGGAGACGAACTGGCCGACCCCGCGCGCCTGCTCTGGAACCCGCTCGAGTGGCGGGAACCGGACGGAGATGCTGCGGCTCTGGCCGACGCCGAGGGCCAGCGCCAACGAGAACCGGCAGACCAGGCCGACGCCCTCGCAGGCAGCGGGACAGCATGGAATGAACCTGGCGACGACGGCCGTGCTCTGGCCGACCCCGCAGACCGACAGTTTCCGGAGCCGGGGTGGCGAGCGGAAAGAGGAGAAGGGCTTGGACCGGATGTCGCGCGATTGGCCGACGCCAATGGCGAACGACGGCTGCAAGCCGAGCGCGGGCAATCGCCGGTCGGCCGATCTGACCCATGCCAGCCGCATGTGGATGACGCCGACGGCGCGCGACCACAAGGACGGGGCGACGACATTGGCGAACACGCCGGTGAACGGCCTGCTTGGCCGCCAGGTCCTGGTGACGCAGATGGTTGGGAACCATTCCTCCGATGTGCGCCGGACCTTGAACCCGCTGTTCGTCGAGGCGCTGATGGGCTGGCCCACCGGGTGGACCGGCTTCGCCTCTGTGGCAATGGCGTGGTCCCCTTGGTTGCGGCGCATGCGCTCAGAACTCTGGCAGCTGAATTGCTGGCCGATGGATGAGGTGTTGGCATGAAGCAGTCGCGCCTCATGTCGCTTGTCGAAGCTGTGGCCAATGTGGTCGTGGGCTACGGCGTCGCGGTCGTGACGCAGATCCTGATCTTTCCGGTCTTCGGGCTGCACACCACGCTGGCGCAGAACCTGAAGATGGGTGCGGTGTTCACAGTGGTGAGCATCGCGCGGTCTTACGTCTTGCGGCGGCTGTTCGAACGGTTGCGGCCAAGAACGTAGCTTCGAACGGTATCGAGTTATGGCTCGCCGCGCATAACGTGTATGGTGTGCCAAGTTCAGTAGGGACAGCAGTATGCCACAACTAGAATTCAAAGGGCTCGATCGAAACGAATGGGGTAGTTCCA
>Ga0326597_10007730_pt1 | contig 14584 bp, 12 predicted proteins | sample RVTome_12_FD_203789 | JGI IMG/M metagenome (GOLD analysis project Ga0326597, IMG submission 203789) | Soil microbial communities from uranium-contaminated site in the Upper Colorado River Basin, Wyoming, United States - RVT100D185 | ecosystem: Environmental > Terrestrial > Soil > Contaminated >... | reverse complement strand
GTTCGCCTTCCTTCGTCAGAAAATCAGGTATTGGGCGTCCATGATGTTCGGAAGCTTCCGAAGCTGCGCGAGGACGGTCTCGGGGACGGCGTTGTCGACGTTGATGAGCGACACGGCGGTTCCGCCGACCTCGGTTCTGCCCAGCCGCAGGCCGGCGATGTTGATCCCCTTCTCGCCGAGGAAGGTGCCGATCCGGCCGACCACGCCCGGAACGTCCTGGTTCCGCAGCATGAGGATGCCGCCGGCGAGATCCGCCACGATGGAGAAGGCGTCGATCTGAACGATCCTCGGCGCCCCTCCGAACACGGTGCCGGCCACGGACGACTCCCCGCCCTCGGTCACCACGGTGACCTTCAGAAGACTCGCGTACGGCTCCGATTTGGGGGTCTTCGACTCGCCCACCTTGATGCCGCGCTCCTCGGCGACCATCCGGGCGTTGACGAGGTTCACCTCCTCGGTCTGGTACTGAAGGAGCCCCTTCAGGACCGAGATCGTGACCGGGGCCGTGGAGAGCTTCCCGACCTCCCCGTAGTAGTCGACCCTGAGCTCACGGACCGGGTTCCGGAGCAGCTGCCCGTGGAACGCGCCGAGACGCTCGGCGAGAGTCAGGAACGGTTTCAGCACCGGCAGAAGTTCACCGGCGACGGACGGGAAGTTCACCGAGTTGCGGATCGTCCCCTTCTTCAGGAAATCGCAGATCTGCTCCGCGATCAGCACCGCCACCTTTTCCTGGGCTTCCGTCGTCGCGGCGCCAAGATGCGGCGTGAGAATCACGTTGGGGTGCCCCAGCAACGGCATGTCGGGAGGGGGAGGCTCCGTCGCGAAGACGTCGAGCGCCACTCCGGCCACCTTTCCCGACTGGAGGGCCGCCAGGAGGTCGGCCTCGTTCACGAGCGCCCCGCGGGCGCAGTTGATGATCCGCACGCCGTCCTTCATCTTCGCGATCGCGGCGGCGTTCACCATCCCCTTGGTCTCCGGCGTGAGCGGCGTGTGGTACGTGATGAAATCGGCACGGGCGTACAGCTCGTCGAGGGTCGCCATCTCGACGCCGAGGAGCGCCGCGTCCTCCTTGGACACGTACGGATCGAAGGCGACCACGACCATCTTGACCCCCAGCGCGCGGTCCGCCACGATCTTTCCGATGGCTCCCAGGCCGACGACGCCGAGGACCTTGTCGGTGAGCTCGGTGCCCATGAACTTGTTCTTTTCCCATTTTCCCGCCTTCATCGAGGCGGTCGCCTGCGGGATCTGGCGGGAGAGGGCCATCATCATCGAGACGGCGTGCTCGGCGGTCGTCACGGTGTTGCCGCCGGGGGTGTTCATCACGACCACGCCCTTCTTGGTGGCGGCGACCTTGTCGATGTTGTCCGTGCCGCTGCCGGCGCGCCCGATCACCTTGATCCGCGAGGCGTTCTCGAAGCATGCCGCCGTGGCCTTGGTGGCGCCGCGGACGACGACGGCGTCGTACTGATTGATGGCCGCCGCCAGTTCTTCGGGCGTCATCTTCCCCTTCACGTCGACCTCGATCCCTTCCTTCACGAACACGTCGATCCCGACCTTCTGCAGGTTGTCCAGCGCGAGCACTTTCATGCGTGTCTCTCCCGTTTTCCGGTTCATTGGCGGTCGTGGGGAAATGCAACTGCATTTCCTATCAAAGGAATTCGGAAAAGTCAATCTCGCGGTGCGCAGAAAACCCTTGAAGGAGGGCGCGGACCTTGCGAGAATGCGAAGGATCGAAAACCGGCCCGCAGGAGGACATCCATGAAACGAACGATCAATTTCAACGCCGGACCCGCCGCCCTTCCCCTCCCCGCGTTGGAGCGAGCCCGTCTCGAGTTCCTCGACTTCGCCGGAAGCGGCATGTCGGTGATGGAGCACAGCCACCGCGGGAAGGAGTACGAGGCGGTCCACGACGAGGCGATCGCCCTCGTCCGGGAGCTGCTCGGCGTGCCGGCGAGCTACGAAGTTCTCCTGCTCCAGGGGGGGGCCACGGCGCTGTTCGCCCAGATCCCGATGAATCTCCTGGGACAGGGCGCGGCCGCGCAGTACCTCGTCACAGGCGCCTGGGGCGAGAAGGCGCTCGGCGAGGCGAAGATCGTCTCTGCGATGTTCGGCGCCTCCGTCAAGGTACAGAGCCTGGCCGTCGGCGAGGGGAAGGAGAAGAGCTACACCCGCGTTCCGGCTCCCTCCGGGGTAAAGGTCGATTCCGGGTCCGCCTACCTGCACATCACCTCCAACGAGACGATCCACGGCGTCGAGTACAACGTCGACCCGTCACGCGCCTTCCCGTCCACGGGGGCCGTGCCGCTGATCGCGGACATGTCGAGCGACTTCCTCTGGCGCCCGTTCGACGTGACGAAGTTCGGAATGGTCTACGCCGGCGCCCAGAAGAACATCGGCCCGTCGGGCGTGGTGGTCGCGGTGGTGTCGAAGGAACTCCTCGACCGGGGGCGGAAGGATATCCCGAAGATCTTCCAGTTCCGCACCCACGCCGAGAACAAGTCGCTCTACAACACCCCCCCCACCTTCGGCGTCTACATGGTCCGCAACGTCCTCTCCTGGCTCAAGGGACAGGGAGGGCTCGCGGGGATGGAGGCGATCAACCGGAAGAAGGCGGCGCGCCTCTACGGCGTCATCGACGGCACCGCGGAATTCTTTCGCTCGCCGGTGGAGCGGGAGAGCCGCTCGGCGATGAACGTGGTCTTCCGGCTCCCGACCCCCGAACTCGAGGAGCGGTTCATCTCCGAGGCGAAGAAGCAGGGAATGATCGGCCTCAAGGGACACCGCTCCGTCGGAGGGATCCGGGTTTCGATCTACAACGCCGTTCCGTACGAATGGGTGGAGACGCTCGCCGGCTTCATGGAGGCGTTCGCGCGGGCGAAGTAAGAGGCGCCGGAGGCGATGAAGATCCGCGGCGCGCATATCCGGGCAGGGCTGCTGGCTGCCCTCGCAGGCGTTCTCTGCTCCGCCCCGGCTCTCGTCGCCGCCGACGGACCCAGGCGCGGGAACCCTCACGCGCATTTCCGGAACCCCGGCCAGTGTCCGAAGTGCCATCTCTCGCCGGGTTCGCCGCCGGGCCCCGGCCGCTTCTCGACCGAGGCGGACTCGGTCTGCCTTGGATGCCACACGACGGGAAGCCTGGGACGCTCCCACCCAACGAACGTGCTCCCGGCAGAGAAGAACCGGAGGATGCAGATGCCCGACGATCTCCGGCTGGATGACGACGGCCGGATCATGTGCCTGACCTGCCACACGGCGCACGGCCCATACGTGTCGTACTTCCTGCGCCGGTCGGGTCCGGACCGCGGTTTCGCACTCCTTTGCGAAGCGTGCCACGGAAAACGATGAGGAATCCCTCCCGGCAGCCGTCCCGGCCCAGGATCCGCTACGTAAACACCCGCTTCCAGGGTCCGGCGGTGCTGGGGTTCGCGGCGATCGTCGCAACCGGAGGCGCAATCTTCTGGAAACTGGTCGACGGCAAGTTCCAGCGGGTATTTCCCGACGCCGCCATCCGGGGACACTACACGTTCGTCTCGGCGTACGACATCGTCCGGGATCTGCTCGCCTGGCACCTGGCGGGACTCTTCGCCGGGGTCTTTCTGGCCGGTTCGGTCCTCGTCCTGCTCCTGGTCTTTGCCACACGGCACGGCATCGGCAATGTCGTCGGCTCCCTGCGGGCGTCGGCGGAAGGAGACCTTTCCACGCCCACCGGCGCGGGAGCCATCGGCGAGTTCGGACGGTTCGCGCAAAGAGTGGACGACGTGCGCTCCGGCACTCTCGCCTCGGTCCTGAAGATCCGGAACGAGGCGGCGGCTCTCGCCGCGGGCGGGATGGCTCCGGAGGAGTTCCGGCTCCGATGGGACGAACTGAAACAGCGGATCCGGGGGATCGCCCCATGAGTGCCCCCGAAGCGGCGGGCAACGCCCCCTTGATCGCCCGCCGGTACGTCTTCGGCCTTCTGCTCCGTCTCTTCGTCACCTTCGCGGTTGGGGTGGGCGTCCTTTTCGTCATCCTCTACTTCGCGCTCTCCCGGCCCCTCCCCGGGGACTACGCAGGGGTCTTCCACGCCCTGCGCAACCTCTCCCCGTTCCTTCGGCCGATCCTCGCCGTCTCCGTCCTCGTGTACGCCCTGCTGGCCTGCGGCTCGACGTCGGCGCTATGCGTCTACATCCTCCACAAGGTGGCGGGGCCGTTGTACCGGATGGAACTGGTCCTTGACCAGTATCGCTCCGGCGCCCCCACGCGGACGGTCTCCTTCCGGCACGACGACCAGATCCAGGCGCTCGCGCAGGCGTTCAACCAGTGGATCGGAACGCTCCGCCGCGACCGCCACCGGTGGCTGGCTACGATGATGGACGCGGAACGCCACTGCCTCCAGGACGAGGCGACGTGCCGTGCGGAAATGGAAGGGGCGCTCAGGAAGATCGCCGGGGACATGGCGAGGTATCGCTGAAAATGAAATGGGCGGGAGGATTGTGTCCCCCCGCCCGCGGGTCCATGGAAAGCCCTTGTGGGGCCGGACCGCTACCCGGAAAATCGGGTTACTTCTTCACCGGAACCGCTGCCGGAGCCGCCTTCTTCGACGCATCGGCAGGCTTCTCCGCCGTCGCGGGCGCCTTCTTCGCCTTGCGAGCCTTCACGGCCTTCACGGATGAAGCGGTTCCATCGGCGTACTTCACGACGACCTTGTCGCCGACCTCGACGTCACCCAGCTTGACTTTCTCGCCGGCCTTCAGGTTCACGTTGCCCATCTTGCCCTTCACCGTGAAGGTGCCGGCCGCGGCGTCGATCGCCTCGACCGTACCGCTGACCAGGTGAGCCTTCGCCTTGACCGCCTTCTCCGCCACAGGGGCTTTCTCCGCCACGGGAGCCTTCTCCGCTGCCGGAGCCGCCGCAGGCGCCGCCTTCTCGGCCGCGACCGCAAAGCCCGCGACCGGGAACGCGAACGCAACTGCCAACGCTATCTCGAGAATCTTCTTCATTTCGTTTCCCTCCAGTAGGGAGTATCTGGCCGGTAGGCAGATGTCCTTCAAGTACGATGCCAACGGCCACAACAGGGACAACCACCTGAAATCGTTCGAGTTGTAAATGACAACCCGCAAAAGACTCCACGCCTGGATCCTCATTGGAGGCAGGCTTTCCCCATTTGGGGAATCGATCAGGGTGGAATGATACCGAACTTCTTCAACCGGTAGATGTACGCCTTGTAGCTCATCCGGAGCAGCTCGGCACCCCGGGTGTGAACCCCCCCCGAGCGGCCCACCGCCTGGCGCAACAGGTGCTCCTCGACCTTTTCGAACTCGACCCCCTGGGGGGGAAGGTCGAATGCCCTCGCGGCGACGGCATCCGCACCCTCCCGCAGTTCCAGCGGCAGCTCCCCGGGTCCGATCTTCCCGCCTTCCGCGAGGACGACCGCACGCTCGACGACGGAGGAGAGTTCGCGGATGTTCCCCGGCCACGGGTACCTCATCAGGAGTCGCATCGCCTCCCTGGTGATCTCGCGCACCGGCGGGACGCCCTTCTCGCCATGCTTCGCCAGGAAGTGCTCCGCAAGGATGGGAATGTCGGAGATCCGGTCTCGCAGGGGCGGGAGGGTGAGCTTCACGATGTTCAGCCGGTAGAAGAGGTCCGCCCGGAATTTCCCTTCCCGCACGGCATCATCGAGATCCCGGTTCGTCGCGGCGACGATCCGGACGTCGACGGGGATGTTCTCCTTCCCGCCGATCCGCCGGATCTCCTTTTCCTGCAAGGTGCGAAGCAGCTTCGCCTGGGTATCCAGCTTGATTTCCGCGATCTCGTCGAGGAAGATCGTCCCCCCGCCCGCGGCCTCGAAGAGACCGATCTCCCGGCGCACCGCGCCGGTGAACGCGCCGCGCTCGTGGCCGAACAGCTCGCTTTCGAACAGGGTGTCCGGGAGGGACGCGCAGTTGACCGCGAGGAACGGGGCGGCGCTGCGGCCGCTCATGGAATGGACGTTTCGAGCGATCACCTCCTTTCCCGTGCCGCTCTCGCCGGCGAGAAGGATGGTGCTTTCGCTCCTCGCGACGCGCGGCAGGATCCGCTTGATCTCGAGGATCGCCGCGTGCTCCCCGAGGATCGGAACGGCGCCGGGGAAGAGCTTCTCCGACAGCACCCGATGGGACTCGCGCAGGTGCAGGTTCTCGATGGCCCGCTCGACGATGATCAGCAGGCGGGCCCGGTCGACCGGCTTTTCGAAGTAGTAGTACGCCCCCTTCTTGATCGCGTCGACCGCCGTCTGGATCGTGCCGTAGGCGCTGCTGAGAAGGATGGGCATCCCCGGGTTGCGGGCGAGGACGGCGTCGATCAGCTCCTCCCCCGTCATCCCCGGCATGACGAGGTCGGTGATCACGAGGTCGACCGCCTCCCGCTCGAGGAGCCGCAGCGCCTCCGCGCCTCCGGAGGCCAGGAGCGGGATGTATCCCTCGCTCCTGAGGATCGCGCCGAGGATCTCCCGCTGGTTCCGTTCGTCGTCTACGACGAGGACGGTCCCCTTCATCCCGGCGCCCGTTCCGGCGGCGTCCCCACGGGGAGGGCGATCTCGATCCGTGTCCCTTTCCCGGGGGTGGAATCGACGAAGATCTCCCCACCGTGGGCGTCGACGATCTTCTTCGTGAGGACGAGCCCGAGCCCTATCCCGGACGACTTGGTGGTGAAGTACGGCTCGAAGATCCTCTCCCGTTTTTCCGCCGGGATGCCCATGCCCGTGTCCTCCACGGCCACCGAGTATCTCCCGTCGGTTCGGGGTCCCGCGGAAACGGAGAGCGTTCCTCCGTTCGGCATCGCGTCGACGGCGTTCCCCACCAGGTTCACCAGCGCCCTCCGCAGCATGTCGGGATCGGCGTGGATCACCCGGGCATCCCCGAACTCCGTGCGGCAGGAGATCGATTGCGCGCGCAGACGCTCCCCCGCCATCCGCAGCACTCCCTCCGCAAGCTCGGGAATCCGGACGGCCGCCCGCTGCAGTTCGGGGGGACGCCCGTAGAGGATGAAGTTTGTCACCAGGTCGTTCAACCGCCCGATCTCCTCCTTGATCCGCCCGATCACCTGGCGTTTCTCCTCTTCCCCCTCGGCCCCTTTCCCCTCGGTCACCGCGTCAAGGTGATCCACCGCGAGCCCGATGAAGTTGAGCGGGTTGCGGATCTCGTGGGCCATCCCCGAGGAGAGCTTCCCGAGATGCGTCAGGTACCGATTCTCCCTGGCCGCCTCCGCGAGCGCGCTGTTCTGCCGGAGCCGGACGATCATCTCGTTGAAGGAACGGGTGAGCCGCCCCACCTCGTCCCCCGCCTCGACGGGAAGCTCCTGCGAAAGGTCCCCGGCCGCGACGGTCTCGACGGCGTGCGCCAGCCGCACCACCGGGGAGACATAGTGGGCGGAGATGATGACCGCGAGGACGAGCCCGCCGGAAAAGATGAGGAAGGTGGTGAAGAGGCGCAGGTAGAGGTTCCGCCGGATCGGCTCGGTGAAGTCGTCGATCTTCAATTGCATGTGGATGTAACCGAGGGTGTCCCCCACCACCTTGACCGGGACCACGAGGTCCCGGGGCTGAAGCTTCTCGCCCGTGCTGTCGCCGAACGTCGCATTGATCACCAGTTTTTTGGGCGGCAGCCTGATCTTCGCCTGCCGGCCGATCGCCTTGGGGTTGGTGCTGTCGATCACGCCCATGTCCTCGCCGACGATCGAAACTTCGCGGATCCCCGTTTTCTTCAGCGATTCCACGTAATGGTACAGGCGGTCCTCCTCGGAGGCGCCCGGCGTCGTCAGCTGGTCGACGCTGATGCTGATCGCGTTGGAGAGTTCGAGGAAGCTGTTCTCGAGGTCCCTCTTCAGCACGTCCCTCCCGAATATGTACGGGATGTACACCGACCCGATGGAACAGGCGAAGAGGATCAGCATGACCATCGTGAGCTTGAACTGCAGCCCGCGATCGCGCAACGGAATGCCTGGAAACTTCATGACGCCTCCAACGACCCTCGCCGGTGCTTCAGCCCCCGAACGCCGGGACCCGTGCGGCGGCGGCCAGGGGGATCGTCCCCGCTGCGCCCCGCGACGCCTGCGCGACTTCCGACGCGATCCGGGCCGCGCGCGCCGTCCTCTCCCGGACGTCCGGCGCCGCAAACCGCTCCGTGCCCGTGCCGGCCGCCGAGGCCACCGTCACGGCCACCGACCCGTCGGACGCGGTCGCCGCCACGACCTCGCGGACCTCCTTCCCCGCCGCCGTCTCGACCGCCGTGACCTTCCCCGCCCCGTCGTCGCGGACCCGGAGGGTGGAGACGAGCCTCTCCCCTGCGTACCGCTCGATCACCGCCACCGTCGCGGAACCGTCGCGGGAGAGCGTGAGGACCGTCCTCCCGTTCCCCTGCGGGAAAACCTTCGTCACCTTTGCTTCGGCGACGGGGTTCTCGCCCGACCAGAACTCGATCACGTTGAACACGATCAGGTCGAGCAGCGCCGCGACTCCGTACACCGGCACGATGACGAAGATCCACGTCGCCGCGCTGCGGACGTACTTTTCGTCGATCGCCTTGTTCATGTCGTACACCTTCCGCGTCAGCTGGAACTTGCCGAAGCACCCCGCCGCGAGCGTCCCCACCGCCGCCACCAGCACCAACGCGATCCCCTTCCCGAACCGGCTCCCTCGCATGGACGTACCCCCTTCCCGATGGATTACGGAATGCCACATTGTAACAGCCACACAACCGTGCCCGCCATGGGCACGCTTTTCCGCAGGGGACCCCCCTGCGTCGTGCCCCTCATGTCGAGCCGGGCGGGGGTACCCCAGGGAGCGCATTTCGCGCGGGAGTGGGGTGCGCGTCCCTGTGCGGGCGTGTCACGGTGGTGTAAGATCCCCGCATGGCCCGAGGATACCAGCATGCCTAAACGCCGGAGGAGGAACATCCTCAAGCTCGTCGCCTTCCTGCTCCTCGCCGCCGCCGCCGCGTACCTCCTGCTCCTCACCCCTGCGGGCGACCTGTTCCGTACGCACGAGGGAAGGAAGGCGCTGGTCGGGCAACTGGACGTCCTCGTCCAGGCGGCGGGGCCGCTGGGCCCCGTCCTCTTCGTCCTGATCTACTCCGTCGGGGTGCTCTTCCTCCCCGCCACCCCGTTCACGGTCGCGGGCGCCGTGATCTTCGGCAAGTTCTACGGAATGCTGTACAACCTGGCGGCCGACACGCTCGGGGCCTCTCTCGCCTTCTACCTCGGGAGATACTTCCTTCACGGGGTTGCCCGCGGGTTTCTCGAGACCAGGATGCCGTGGCTCGACCGGAAGGCGGCCGAGGACGGGTTTTCGGTCATCTTCTACCTGCGGATCTTCTGGTTCCCCTTCATCGTTCTCAACTACGCCGCCGGGGCGACGCGGATCCGGTTCCGCGACTACCTCCTCGGGACGGCGCTGGGGTTGCTCCCGCCCGTCTTCCTCTTCACCTACTTCGTCGGGGCGATGAAAGAGGTCCTCGCCACGTACCGGCGGCCGGCCGACCTGCTGACGTTCGACCTGCTCTTCCCCGTCCTGCTCCTCGTCGCCTCCTTCTTCCTCCCCACCCTCCTGAAGCGCCTCCGCAAGGGTCGGGAACTGCTGCCGCCGGGCGATGAGAACCCCGCATAAATGCTCCAATGCCACCCCGCGTCGTGCCCGTGCCGTTGCGGGCAGCCATGATGCGCGCCCGCATTTCCGTGATCATTCCGACGTTAAACGAGGAGGCGTCGGTCGCCCGCGCGATCCGGTCTTGCCGGGAGGCGGGGCCGTGCGAGGTGATCGTCGTCGACGGGGGGAGCCGGGACCGCACGGTGGAGATCGCGCGCGGCGAGGCCGACGCGGCAATCATCGCGCCGCGGGGGAGGGCGGCGCAGATGAACGCGGGCGCCGCTGCCGCCCGCGGGGAGGTTCTCCTCTTCCTGCACGCGGACACACTCCTGCCGGGGGGATCCGTGCACAGCGTGCTCGGCGCGCTGCAGGACCCGGCGGTGGTCGGCGGCGCCTTCCGCGTCCGCCTGGCCGCGTCCCCCGGCGCGGGCCGGTACGTCCGCGCGGCGCTCTGGACCACCGGGGGGATGATCGGGGCGCGGGGGTCCGTGTCGCGATCGTACAGCGGGGACCAGGCGATCTTCGTGCGGGCGGAGGCGTTCCGCGCCGCGGGCGGCTACCCGGAGATCCCGCTGATGGAGGACGTCGAGCTGTCGCGGCGGATGCGGCGGGCGGGAAAGACGGTCCTCCTGCCGCTGCGCGTGGAAACGTCGGGGCGGCGCTGGGAGGCTTGGGGCCCCCTCCGGACCGTCCTGTTCATGTGGCGCCTCCGGGTCGGCTACCTCCTCGGGTGGACGCCGTCGCGATGCGCCGAAGCGTACCGCCGCGGGCCGGCGCTCACACGCCGGGACCCGGTTCCTCCCACGTCATCCGCAGGGGGGTGAGAGGGTTCGCGAGGTCCGGGTGCCGTGGAAGGACCCGCGCGGCGAACCCGTACCGGCCGCTTCCAGCGCACGGGATCTCCACCCGGTAGATCTCCTCGTCGCCGTCGCGCCCGTCGTGGCGCGCGGACAGAATGGTCCCCATCCGCACCTGCCCGGTGGCGTCGTAGAAACCGTACCGGATCTCGACGGCGACCTCGGCGGGAGTGAGGTTCCCCAGGCGGACGCGGACGGCGACTCCCACCGTGTCCCCAACGCGCATCTCCTTGTGCTTTCCCGTCTCCTCCACCCGGATCGTGACCCCCGGCCACGCCGACGCGGCGCGCTCCCTCCACGCGGTCAGCTCCCGGGCGACGGAAAAATCGTTTCCGGAAAGCCGTGATCCCGCGCGATGGGCCGGAAGGTACGACGTCTCCGTGTACTCTTCCACCATCCGGTAGGTGTTGAAGTACGCGCCCAGCTTCCGGATCGACGCCTTCATCATCGTGATCCAGGCGCGCGGCAGTCCCCCGCGGTCCCGATCGTGGAACAGGGGAACGATCTCGTTCTCGAGGAGGCTGTAGAGGGCATCGCACTCCACACGATCCTGCTCCTCCGGGTCCCCGTACGTCTCCCCGCTCCCGATCGCCCACCCGAGGTCGGGGGAGTACCCCTCGTCCCACCACCCGTCGAGGATCGACACGTTCAGCGCGCCGTTGGCCGCCGCCTTCATCCCGCTCGTCCCCGACGCCTCCAGCGGGCGCCGCGGGTTGTTCAGCCACACGTCGACCCCCTGCACCATGTACCGCGCCACGTTGATGTCGTAATCCTCGAGGAAGACCAGCCGGTCGCGGACCCGCGGGTCCGACGCGAAATGGATGACCGACCGGATGATCTCCTTCGCGGGGAGGTCCTGCGGGTGCGCCTTCCCGGCGAAGAGGATCTGGACCGGGCGGTCCGGGTTCGTCAGCAGACGGATCAGCCGATCGGGCTGCCGGAAGAGCAGGTTGGCGCGCTTGTAGGTGGCGAACCGCCGGGAGAAGCCGATCGTCAGCGCCTCGGGGTTCAGCGCCTCCTCCGCCGCCCGCTGGAGCGCCATCCCGGCGCCCTGGCGGCGCAGCTGGTTTTTCAGCCGCTTGCGCGCGAAGAAGACAAGCCGCTCCCTGCGGGCCTGGTGGATCCGCCAGAGCTCTCCGGGGGGGATCGCCTCCACCCGCTCCCACACCGCGTGGTCCGCGGGCTTCTCGACGAACCGCGGCCCGAAGTACCGCGTGTACAGCTCGACCAGCTCGTGGCTGAGCCAGGAAAGTGAGTGGATCCCGTTGGTGATCGATCGGATCGGCACCTCCGCCTCGGGGAGCCCCGGCCACAGATCCTTCCACATCGACCGGGAGGTCTCTGCGTGGAGCTTCGCCACGCCGTTCGCGAACGCCGACGACCGGAGGGCGAAGACCGTCATCCCGAACTCCTTCGCCCGTGGAGTACCCGACTGGCCGAGGGAGAGGAACTCCTCCCACGGGATCCCCAGCGGACGGATCTTCGGGTCGAGGTATTTCCGCAGCAGGTCCGGATCGAACCGTTCGTTCCCCGCGGGGACGGGGGTGTGGGTGGTGAAGACGCCGGTCGCGAGCACCACCTCCCGCGCCTGGGCGAAGGTGAGGCCGTGCGACGCCATCAGGTCGCGGATCCGCTCGACGATGAGGAACGCGGAGTGCCCCTCGTTCATGTGATACACGGTCGCCTGGATCCCGAGAGCCTTCAGCGCCCGCACGCCGCCGACGCCGAGCAGGATCTCCTGGCGAATGCGCATGTCCCGGTCCCCTCCGTAGAGGGTCGAGGTGATCTCCCGGGAGCGCCCGGAATTCGACCTGATGTTGCTGTCGAGCAGGTACAGGGGGGTGCGTCCGACGTCGACCCGCCAGACGCGCGCCCTGACCATCTCGCCGCCGACGTTCACCGTGATCTCCAGGGGGCGGCCATCCGCCGTCTCCATCGTAACCGGCATGTTGTACCAGTCGTTGTCGGGATACAGCTCCTTCTGCCACCCGTCCAGGGACAGCACCTGGCGGAAATATCCCTTCTGGTACAGGAGCCCGACGCCGACGAGCGGAAGCCCGAGGTCGGAAGCCGATTTCAGGTGGTCGCCCGAGAGGACCCCGAGCCCTCCGGAGTAGATCGGGAGCCCCTCGTCGATCCCGAACTCGCATGAAAAGTAGGCCACCCGTGCGCCGGCGTCCGCTCCATGGGCCTCCTGGAACCACGACGCCCTCTTCCGGTACTGCTGGAACGACCGGTACACACGCTCGACGTTCGCGACGAAGCTCTCGTCCTTCGCGGCGGCTTCGAGGTCCGCCTGCAGCAGCGTCCCGAGCATCAGCACCGGATTCTGGTACGCCTGCTCCCAGAGAACGGAATTGAGCCGGATGAAGAGCTGCACCGCCTCCCAGTTCCACGAGAACCAGAGGTTCCGGGCGATCTCCTCGAGCGGAGCGAGTTCCTTCGGGATGTTGGGGCGGACGTGGAAATGGCGTATTCGCATGGATACCTCGTCAAGGGTAGTCGTGTCCACCATGAGACATCAGGTGGTGGGCCAAGTCAATTCGAGGAGACGCTAAAGATTCCACGGGAGGTTGCCGAAACTACATTCAATGAACCTGGAGCGGCTCATATCTTTCGCCGACGTCGAGGAGATCGACCGCCCGGCGGCGTCCCGGATCCTCGCCACCCTCATCGAGGCGTCCCCGGTGGCGATCGTCACGTCCGACCCCAAGGGCGTCGTCACGATGTGGAACCCGGCGGCCGAGCGGATCTTCGGGTGGTCCGAGAACGAGGCGCTCGGGACGCGCCTCCCCTTCGTCCCGGCCGAGAAGCAGGAGGAGTCCCTCGCGCTGCGCCGGCGCGCCCTCCTCGGAGAGGTGTTCACCGAGCCCGAGCTGTACCGGCGGCGGGTCGACGGATCCCCGATCGTCGTGAGTGTGTCGACCTCCCCTCTCCGCCGCCCGGACGGGACCATCTACGGGATCATGTCGATCCTGATGGACGTCACCGAGCGGAAGGCGGCCGAAGAGACGCGAGACCGGCTGACGATGGCGGAGGAACAGCTGCGCCAGTCGCAGAAGATGGAGGCCGTGAGAAGGCTCGCCGGGGGTATCGCCCACGACTTCAACAACCTGCTGACCGCCATCTCGGGCTATTCCGATCTTCTGCTCCACCGCCTCCCCGACTACTCGACGCTTCGTCGGGACGTGGATGAGATCCGTAAGGCGGGAGACCGCGCCGCCGCGCTCACGCGACAACTGCTCGCCTTCAGCCGCCGCCAGGTCCTGCAGCCGAAGGTTCTGGACCTGAACGCCGTGGTGACGAAGATGGGGCGGATGCTGCGCCTGCGGATCGGCGAGGACATCGCGCTGTCGACCGCCCTCTCCCCTTCCCTCTCGCGGGTGAAGGCCGACCCGGAGCAGATCGAGCAGGTGATCGTGAACCTGGTGGTCAACGCCCGGGACGCGATGCCCGACGGGGGCCGCATCACCGTTTCGACCGCCGACGCGGAACTGTCCGCCTCCTACGCGGCCTACCACCCCGAGGTGCATCCGGGACCGCACGTGCTCCTCTCCGTAGCGGATACGGGACAGGGGATGAGCGACGAGGCCCAGTCGCACCTGTTCGATCCGTTTTTCATCACGAAGGAGAGGGAGAAAGGGACCGGCCTCGGCCTGGCCACGGTCTACGGCATCGTGCAGCAGAGCGGCGGGCACATCCGGGTGAACAGCGCGCCCGGCCGCGGCTCGACGTTCCTCGTTTACCTGCCGCGGGTCGAGCCCCCCGAAGACGGCGTGCGGGGGACGGATCGACCGCTCTTCCCCCACCCTTCCCCGGGGACCGAAACGGTCCTCCTGACCGAGGACGAGGAGGGGGTGCGGCGGCTCGCGTGGGAGATCCTGTCCGGGAACGGCTACAAGGTGCTCGAGGCGGGGAACGGCCGCGAAGCGCTGCTGCTCTCCGAAGGCCATCGCGGGGAGATCCACCTGCTGCTGACCGACGTGATGATGCCGAAGATGAGCGGGAGGGAGCTCGGCGAGCGGATCCAAATCCAGCGGCCGGACCTGCGGATCCTCTACATGTCGGGGTACACCGACGACGCCATCCTCCGACACGGCGTCCTGGAGGACAGGATCCCCTT
>Ga0326597_10007729_pt1 | contig 14585 bp, 10 predicted proteins | sample RVTome_12_FD_203789 | JGI IMG/M metagenome (GOLD analysis project Ga0326597, IMG submission 203789) | Soil microbial communities from uranium-contaminated site in the Upper Colorado River Basin, Wyoming, United States - RVT100D185 | ecosystem: Environmental > Terrestrial > Soil > Contaminated >... | reverse complement strand
CGTCGAGGGTGGTGCGGCGCGGGTCGGCATACTGTTCGCGGACGTCCATCAACTCCGCGCGCAGGATATCGCGCACTTTCTCGCGTGAACCGAGGATGGCCAGATATTCGGCGATCTGCTTCGCCAGGCCATGCAGCTCCTCGGCAATCTTGTCCCGTTCGAGCCCGGTGAGGCGCTGCAGACGCAATTCCAGTATCGCGCGCGCCTGCGCCTCGGACAGCCTGTAGCTGCCGTCCACCACCCGGTGTTCGGGATCGTCGATCAGCGCGATCAGCGGCGCCACCTCGCCCGCCGGCCAGTCCTTGGCCATCAGGGCGGTGCGAGCCTCGACCGGGTCCTTGGCGGCCCGGATCAGGGCGATCACCGGATCGATGTTGGCAACCGCAATGGCGAGGCCGGCCAGGACATGGGCGCGGTCGCGCGCCTTGCCCAGATCGAACACCGTGCGGCGGACGATCACCTCCTCGCGGAAGGCGATGAAGGCGCGCAGCACGTCGGCCAGGTTCATCAGCTCCGGCCGGCCGCCGTTGAGCGCCAGCATGTTGATGCCGAAGCTGGTCTGCAGCGGCGTGTAGCGGAAGAGCTGGTTGAGCACCACGTCCGACATGGCATCACGCTTAAGCTCGACCACGACGCGCACGCCGTCGCGGTCCGACTCGTCGCGGATATCGGAAATTCCCTCGATGCGCTTCTCGCGCACCATGTCGGCAATGCGCTCGATCATGCGCGCCTTGTTCACCTGGAACGGAATCTCGGTGACCACGATGGCCTCGCGGTCCTTGCGGATTTCCTCGACGTGGGTACGCCCGCGCACGATCACCGATCCGCGACCGGTGAGGTAGGCCTGCTGGATGCCGGCCTTACCCATGATCAGACCGCCGGTCGGAAAATCCGGGCCCGGCACGTGCTCCATCAGCTCGGCAATGGTAACGTCCGGATTATCGAGCATGGCGCAGCAGGCGTCGATCACCTCGCCCAGATTATGGGTCGGAATGTTGGTCGCCATGCCGACGGCGATGCCGCCCGCGCCGTTGACCAGCAGGTTGGGGAAGCGCGCCGGCAGAACCGTCGGCTCCTTGATGGTCTCGTCGTAATTGGGCTGGAAGTCGACCGTCTCGCGGTCGATGTCGCCGAGCAACTCTTCCGCCGCATGCGCCAGACGCACCTCGGTGTAACGCATCGCCGCGGCGCGGTCGCCGTCCATTGAGCCGAAATTTCCCTGCCCGTCGATCAGCTCCAGGCGCATGGAGAAATCCTGCGCCATGCGCACCATGGCGTCGTAGATCGCCGTGTCGCCGTGCGGGTGGTATTTGCCCATCACGTCGCCGACGACGCGCGCCGATTTGCGATAGGGACGGTTCCAGTCGTACCCCTCTTCCTTCATGGCGAAGAGGATGCGGCGATGCACCGGCTTGAGCCCGTCGCGCACGTCGGGCAGCGCGCGGCTGACGATTACGCTCATGGCGTAATCGAGGTAGGAGGACTTCATCTCCTCTTCGATCGTCACCGGCGTGACGTCGAATTCAGGCGGTTTAGGGGTCTCGGCGCTCACGAAACGGGCGTGAAATTACACTGCATATGACAAACGCCCGACGGCTGCCCGCGGGCGCTTCTCGACAAAAAAAATCCTACCAGATCGGCAGGCTCCGGACAACCGCAACAACGAATCGTCGAGGCTATATTTTTCTTTTATTTCTAAATAGTTACGGGGTGGCTTCCGGGGTCTTCGAAGCGTCCGCGAAGCGACCGGAATTCCGCCGCTCCTCCGGGCCCGTTTCCCCCGTTGCGAATAACGCCCGGCGTCACTCTTCCGCCGGGTCCTCATAACCCACTTCGGTGTTCATTTTCACGTCGCCGCGCCGGCGCTGGGCGATGATTTTTCCGGTTTCCCAGTAGTCTCCTTTCACCGCGCGCTCGGCCTGCTGTTCCAGTTCCTCGCTCCAGGCGCCGAGGGAATAGCCGTACCACGGGCTCTCGGGGCGCAGCTTCGGCAAGCCGAGCTCGCATTCCCAGATCTCTCGCGCCCGCTCCATGTACTCGCGTTTGGGCAGCGACACGGGAGGAAAGTCGGCCTTGAGCGTGGCATCCACCAGCAACGCGGAATCCTCCGGGTCGCGCGTATGGTCGCGCGGCCCGTGCCCGCCGTCCTTGTGTCCGATAATCTGCATGTCGAGATGCGGCTTCGAGCGGAAGGCGATGGCCCACAGCAGGGCATCGGCGTTGTCTGGGTCGATATCGACCCGGACAACGCCGATGCCCTGCGGAAGGCGATGGCCCACAGCAGGGCATCGGCGTTGTCCGGGTCGATATCGTCGTTGACCGCGATCACCATTTTGCCCGAGGCGCGCTGCAACGACGCGGCGCCGTAAAGTGCGCGCCAGACTTCCGTGGTCGGCACGCCACGCTCCATCTGGATGATGCAGACCTTGCGGATGTTGGTCAGCGGCTCGTGCAGCGACACCTTGAGCACCCCCTTGATGCCCAGATGGTCGCGCAGATGCTGGAGAAATACGGTCGTGTGGGCGGGGCGGCGGATGCCGCTGGATTCGCTGGGCGACACCTGGCTGATGAACGAACTGTAGATCGCGTCGCGCCGGTGGGTGATGCAGGTAACGTCCATGTAGCCGTTGTATTCCTGCAGGTTCACATAGCCGTGGCTCTCGCCGAACGGCGCCTCGGGCTCCAGATAGTCGGTGCTGACGAACCCTTCGATGACGATCTCGGACTCCGCCGGCACCATGATATCCACGGTACGGCAGCGCACCACGCGGATCGGTGCGCCCACCAGTCCCCCGGCCACAGATACCTCATCCACCGACTCGGGTACCTTCTGCACCGCGGTGTAGGCCACCGCGGGCGGGCCGCCGACCACAACGGCGCACGGCATGGGCTTGCCCAGCTTCTTCCACTTCTCCCAGTGGATGTACCCGCCCGTGCGCAGCTCTATGGAGGTGTTCATGCCCAGCCGCCGCGGCGCCTTGATCTGGCCACGGTAGTTGCCGATGTTCTGCACCCCTGTTTCCGGGTCCCTGGTGATGAAGTTGGCGTTGGTCAGGTACGGCCCATTGTCCCAGCCGGGGGTCGAGATGGGCACCGGCAGCGCGTCGAGCGCCCTGCCCGGCGCATTCAGCGCATCGCCTTCGACGATGACCTCATGGCAGGCGGCCTCGTTCACCTCGACCGGCAGCACCGGGTGGTTCAGCGCCTCCACCCATTTCTCGGTCAGCTTTTCGAGCGGGCAGCCCATGCCGATGCTGTAGATGCGGGGGCTGGCGGCCATGGCGCCGACCACCACCGGCATGGCGTATTTCTTCCCCTTCGCGTCGGTAACATCGGTGAACAGGAACGCCTTGCGGTTCTCTGCCGCGATGCCGCCGCGGAACTGCCAGCGCACCAGCGGGTGCAGCTCGGTGTCCTTGTTGATGGGGATGTCGACGCGGAGCAGCAGCCCCGCCTCCTCCAGCGCCTTCAGATGGTCGCGCAGGTCGGGATAGCCCCTGGTTGCAGCGGGCTGTCGGACGGCATCGTTCACGGGAAGTCCCTTCGAGTGGAATATACGCTTCGGCCGGCCGATCATGCCCCGGCGCCGGCGCGCCCGCAACGTGACCCGGCGCCGCGGCACCGGGTGCCCTTCTGGACAATGCCGCGCGCCGGTGGACGCCACGCACCGTCCCCCCTAGAGTCGCTCCAGCGGCACCACAAGAAAAACCGGGCCGGCGCAACAGGCACGAGGGAGGACGCCATGCTGACCACAACCAGGACCTTCACCACCGCCGACATGGAATATCTGCGTCACGGCGAGCGGGCGCTGATGCTGCGGCTGTTCCGGCCGGAGGGGGCGGGGCCGTTTCCCGCGGTGATCGACATCCACGGCGGCGCCTGGTGCAACGGCAGCCTCAACGAGTGTCGCGAGCGCGACGAGGCGCTGGCCGCCGCCGGCCTTTCCGTCGCGGCGCTGGACGTCCGTCACGCGGGCGACGGCTACCCGTCGTCGCTGGTGGACATCAACTACGCCATCCGCTGGCTGAAGGCGCATGCAGCCGAATTCGCCATCGATCCCACCCGCATCGGCCTGTCGGGCCAGTCGAGCGGCGGGCATCTGGCCATGCTGTGCGCCATGCGGCCGCACGATGCGCGCTACGCCGCCCTACCGCTGCCGGCCGGCGCACCGGCGGTCGACGCCAAAGTGCGCTGCGTCGGCATGTCGTGGCCGGTCATCAACCCGCTGTCGCGCTACCGCCATGCGCTGCGGGCGCGCGCCACCGCGAACCCGCCGGGCTGGGTCGGCGATCTCCCGGAACGCCACGACCTCTACTGGAAGACCGAAGAAACCATGACCGAAGGCAACCCGACCCTGGCGCTGGAGCGCAGCGAGGCGGTGCAGACACCGCCGGCGCTGTGGGTGCAGGGAAAGCCGGATCCGGTCCACGACTACCGCGATCCCGACTCGCCGGTTGCGCTCAACGAGCCCGAGCGCTTCGCCGCCGCCTACCGCAAGGCGGGCGGCGGGATCGAGCTGGTGTACGTCGACCAGAAGGCGCGCTCCGCCGCCTCGGTCGAACCCCTGGCGCGGTTCTTCCGAAAATATCTGGGATGACGGCGGCGGTGAATGACGACCCTGCGCGGGCCGATCATAACCCGTCCCCTCTTTATGCCTTCAGCCGCCTCGCCACCCACGGCAGGGTGACGGTGCGGAAGATCTCCGGGTCGAGCAGGGTCTCCGACCGGCCCATGTGGCGGCCCTGCGGGTTGATCCACGCCTCCTTGGGCGAGCCGTGCCGCAGCAGGATCACCACATCGTCGAACGGCACCTGCGTGTCCTTTGCCCCGTTGATGACCAGGGTCGGCGCCGACGGCCGGTCGATCCAGCCGTTGTCGCGCAGGGACAGCTGCGGCCCGTAAGCGAGGAAGTCATCGACCGTGCCGACGCCGTAGACGGCGGCGCGCGCCTCGAACAGACCAAACAGGTATTCGGTGTTCTGCAGCGCCGTGCGCTGCCAGTCGGGCTGAAAATAATGATGCACCGGCCCGCCCTGCACCACTGCGCCGCGCAGCCGCGCCCGCTCGCTGACCGCCAGCCGCGCCGCCCAGTGCCCGCCCCAGCTGGAGCCGTAAACCACCACCCTCGTTGCGTCGAGGTCGGGACGCGATGCGATGAAGCCCAGCGCGGCGGAGAACAGCCCCTCCGCCCCCGGCGCCGCCTTCACCGCGCGCGATTCCCCCGTCCCCGGCATGTCGAAGGCGAGCATGGCGATGCCGTTCCCGACATAGCCGGCATAGCGGTCGATGGCGCCTTCCTTGCGCGTGTCGAGCCCGCCGATAGCGATGACTACCGGCGGGCGGTCGACGCCCGTCGGCTTGCGCAGATAGGCGGCCACCTCGCTGCCGCCGTGGCGCACCGAGATGCGCTCCACCGGCGGATCGATCAAGGCCCCGTAGCGGGCGAAGGCGTCGACCATCCTGCGCTGCGCCGCCGCCTTGCCGGGCGAGCTGTCGAAGGGGAAGCGGGCGAACAGGTAATACTCCACCGCCCGCTTCCAGGCCGTCGCGGCAGTTGCCTTGTCGGCGGCCGCCTCGGCCGCGGTCGAATGGCGGTCGCCGATGGCGCCAAACGACGCCGCCCAGTCGTCGGGATCGAGGCTGTGCAGGTTGGCGAGCGCCTCGCGTACCTCGGCCGGATCGAGTCCCGCCGCCGGATGGCCGCCGGCCTCGGCGCGACGCTGGGTTTCGGCCTTGAGTTCGTCCAGGGTGCGCGGCGGCACCAGGCCTGTCTCAACCGCCCCCACCGGCCGGCCGGTCAGAACGGGATCTCGTCGTCCAGATCACCGCCCCCGCCGCCACGGCCGCCGCCGGCAGAAGCCGCCGCCGGGGCGCTACCGTAGTCGGACGGCGCTTCATAGGCGCCGCCACCACCCTCGCCGCGCCCGTCGAGCATGGTCAGCTCACCGCGAAACTGACCGAGCACCACCTCGGTGGTGTAGCGGTCCTGGCCGCTCTGGTCCGTCCACTTGCGGGTCTGCAGCTGGCCCTCCAGGTACACCTTGGAGCCCTTGCGCAGGTATTTCTGCGCCACGTCGGCGAGGCGCTCGTTGAAGATAACGACGCGGTGCCACTCGGTGCGCTCGCGCCGCTCGCCGCTGGTCCGGTCGCGCCAGCTCTCCGACGTGGCTACCGACAGGTTGACGACCGGTTTGCCGTCCTGGGTGTTGCGCACCTCGGGGTCGCGGCCGAGATTGCCGATCAGGATCACCTTGTTGACGCTGCCTGCCATGGCGGGGCGGTCTCCCTTATGCGTTTCCCGTTGCGGCCATCATAGACGAATTTGCGTCGTCCGCCACCGCCACGCGTCCGCTTGCCCACAGTCGCTGCACGGCTCATTATCGCCGCTACCGGCGTGTTCGGGAGGAGACGGGTCATGGGCAATCCCGGTGTCGTCGGCGGGGTCTGCACGGCGCACGCGCCGCAGCTGTGGACCCTGCCGGACAGCGAGGATCCGGCGACGGTGGCGCGCATGCGCCGGCTGCTGTCGGACATCGGGGATAAGCTGAAGGCGCTGAAGCCCGACGTCACCATCCTGATCGCCAACGACCACGCCAGCCAGTTCCTGCTCCACTGCGTGCCGCCCTTTACCCTGCTGACAGGCCCCGAGGCGAAAGGACACTTCGCCGGACGCGATTACGCCTTTCCCGTGGCGAGCGAGCTGTCGCTGGCGCTGGTGCGCTACATGCAGCGCCACGGCTTCGATCCCGCGTTCAGCGCCAATGCCGGGATCGACTATGCTTTCGCCATCCCCATGGATTACTGCGGCATGAGCGGGCCCGTGATCCCGGTGTTCGTCAACGCCTACGTACCGCCGCAGCCTGCCATGGAACGCTGTTACGCCTTCGGCCAGACGCTGGCCGACGGGGTACGGGCGCTTGGCGCCCGGGCGGTGGTGGTGACCAGCGGCGGGCTGTCCCACTACCCCGGAACGGAACGCTATGTGGACCCCGGCCCCGACACCGAGTTCGATCGCCGCTTCATGGAGCGCATGGCGGCGGGGGAGACCCGCTACCTGCTGTCCCTCGGCGAGCGGCGGCTGGACGAGACCGGAAATATCGAACTGCGCTGCTGGGGCGTCGCCTTCGGCATGATCGGCGACCGGGCCCCGGACAGCACCGAATTCCTGCCCACCTGGCACCACAATTACGGCACCGTCGCCTGGACCCGCGAGCCGGACGAGCATGCATTCGCGCCCCATTATCCGCACATCCGCGCCGACCGGGTGGTGCTGTCGGAAACCCTGCACCGGCTCGCCGCCGACAAGACGGAGCGGAACCGCTACCTGGCCGATCCCGCAGCCTATGTGGCGTCCGTAGACGGGCTGAGCGAGCGCGAGCGTGCGGCCCTGGTCAGCCTGGACCGGGGCGAGATGATCGCCCTCGGCGTGCATCCATTCGTGCCCCATGCGTTCCGCCGGGTGCTGGAACGGATGGGGATCCTGGAGCCGCCGGTCCCCGGAAACCAGTAATTCCCTCGTCGAACCGCGAGAAAGCGGGAGCGGCGGCCTTTGCGGCCGTCGCTCCGTTTCAGCCTCACGATCCACTTGCGCGGCCCGCCTGGCGAACTGGCCGGTCGACGGTACCAGGCCATCAGGGGGGAAGCGGAACAGCCTTGTCAGAGGGCACCGCCGACCGTGCAAGGATATTGCACCGGATGACTTAAAGTCCGCTTGCCAAAACTGGTAAAGCGGCATTAGCCATAATGGCGCCGCTGGCCCTTCTCAGTGTGCTTTCAACTCGTTAACGGGCGTTCCGTCGAGGAAACCACGGATGGCGTCCACATAGCCGGCGAAATAATGCTGGTAATTGACCTCCTCCACATAACCGAGGTGCGGAGTGATTACCGTGTTTTCCAGGCGGCGGAACGGATGGTCGGACGGCAGCGGCTCGACGCTGAAAACGTCCAGCCCCGCACCGGCGATGGTCTTGTGCGCCAGCGCATCCGCCAGGGCCTCCTCGTCGACGATGGGCCCACGCGAGGTGTTGATCAAAATGGCGGAAGGCTTCATCAGGGCCAGATCGGCAGCCGCGAAGAGCCCGCGCGAGCGGTCGCTCAGGACCAGGTGTATGGTCAGCACGTCGGAGCGACGCATGAGATCCGCCTTGCTCACCAGTTCCGCGCCGACCTCCTTGCAGCGTTCGGCGGTAAGATTCTGGCTCCACGCGATCACCTTCATCCCGAAGGCCTGGCCAACCCTCGCCACCCGCGCGCCAAGCTTGCCCAGCCCGGCGATTCCCAGCGTCCTGCCCTCAAGTCCAACACCAACCGTCCGCTGCCAGCCGCCCTGGCACACGTTGTGATCCTCCTGCGGGATGCGGCGCTGCATGCCGATGATCAGCCCCCAGGTCAGTTCGGCGGTGGGCGCCCCGGCCGACGGCGTACCGCACACGGTTACCCCCCGCTCCGCCGCCGCGTTCACGTCGAGCCCGCGGTTGTGCATGCCGCTGGTAATGAGCAGCTTGAGGTTCGGAAGCTTCTCGATCAGCGAGCGGGTAAAGGGCGTGCGCTCGCGCATCATGCAGACGATGTCGAAGTCCCTGAGGCGCCGGGCGACGGCGTCCTCGTCGTGCAGGTGATCCTGGAACACGGTGACCTGGACGTCCTCGTCCACACGGCTCCAGTCGGCGCTCGCGGTCGCCACGCCCTGATAATCGTCGAGGATCGCCACCTTCATCTTCCCGGCCTCCCAGTCTGAATCCGGGCGGCATGATGGTAGTATCGGCCCGGCAAGGCAACGGCTTCCCGGGGATTTCCCGCACAACCTTTGCACAATGTCAAACCCTGGCCTATATGGGGGTTGGGCATTTGCGGCCGGCCCGGTCCGAGCGACCCGGCCGGCCTTATCCGGCAGTCCATGACCGACAAGATCGTCGTCCGCGGCGCACGCGAGCACAACCTGAAGAACATCGACGTCGAGCTGCCGCGCGACGCGCTGGTGGTCATCACCGGCGTATCCGGCTCGGGCAAATCTTCGCTGGCCTTCGACACCATCTATGCCGAGGGCCAGCGGCGCTACGTGGAATCCCTCTCCGCCTATGCCCGCCAGTTTCTCGAAATGATGCAGAAGCCCGACGTGGATTCCATCGAAGGTCTGTCGCCGGCAATCTCCATCGAGCAGAAGACCACGTCGCGCAACCCGCGCTCGACCGTAGGCACGGTGACCGAGATCTACGACTATCTGCGCCTGCTGTTCGCCCGTGCCGGCATTCCCTACTCGCCCGCCACCGGCCTGCCCATCGAAAGCCAGACCGTCTCGCAGATGGTCGACCGGGTACTCGCCATGAAGGAAGGCACCCGCCTCTATCTGCTGGCGCCCGTTGTACGCGGACGCAAGGGCGAGTACCGCAAGGAGCTGGCCGATCTGCAGAAGCGCGGATTCCAGCGCGTGAAGATCGACGGCAAGCACCACGAGATCGAGGCCGTCCCCACCCTCAACAAAAACCTGAAGCACGAAATCGAAGTGGTGGTGGACCGGCTGGTGGTGCGCCCCGACATTGCCACCCGACTGGCGGATTCGCTGGAGACGGCGCTGGAGCTGGCCGACGGGCTCGCCATCGTCGAATCCGCCGATACGGGCGAGCGCAGGATTTTCTCGGCCAAATTCGCGTGCCCCGTCTCCGGCTTCGCCATCGAGGAAATCGAGCCGCGCCTGTTCTCGTTCAACAATCCCTACGGCGCCTGTCCGGCCTGCGACGGGCTCGGAACCAGCATGTTCTTCGACCCGGAACTGGTGGTGCCCAACCCGTCGAAGTCGCTCCGCGCAGGTGCCATTGTCCCGTGGGCGGGATCATCCTCCGCCTATTACCGGCAGACGCTGGATTCGCTGGCCCGCCACTACAAGGTTTCCGTGACCAAGCCGTTCGCCGAGCTGTCGAAAAAGGTTCAGGATGTAATTCTGTGGGGGTCCGGCGACACCCCCGTCAAGATGGTCTACAGCGACGACGAGCGCAGCTACACCATCGAGCGACCGTTCGAAGGCGTCCTTCCCAATATGGAGCGGCGTTACAATGAGACCGACAGCGCCTGGGTACGCGAGGAGCTGTCGCGCTATCAGGCCACCGCCAGATGCGAAACCTGCGACGGGCTGCGCCTGAAGCCGGAGGCGCTGGCGGTCAAGCTGGACGGGCGGAACATCAGCCAGGTCACCGACATGTCGATCCTGGAGGCGCGCGACTGGTTCGTCCGCCTGCCCGGGACCCTGAGTGCCAAGCAGCGCGAGATTGCCAGCCGTATCCTCAAGGAGATCAACGAGCGCCTCGGCTTCCTGGTGGACGTGGGGCTGGAATACCTGACCCTGTCGCGCGCCTCGGGCACGCTGTCGGGCGGCGAAAGCCAGCGCATCCGGCTGGCGTCCCAGATCGGCTCCGGCCTGACGGGGGTCCTTTACGTCCTCGACGAACCCTCCATCGGGCTGCACCAGCGCGACAATGCGCGGCTGCTGGAAACCCTCAAACGGCTGCGCGATCTCGGCAATACCGTCATCGTGGTGGAACACGACGAGGACGCCATCCGCGCCGCCGATTACCTGCTGGACCTCGGTCCCGCCGCCGGTGTGCACGGGGGGCGCGTGATCGCACGCGGCACCCCCGAACAGGTGATACAGGTTCCGGAAAGCCTTACCGCCCAATATCTGACCGGCAAGCGTCGCATCGAAGTGCCTGCAGCCCGTCGGCCGGGAAGGAAAGGGCAGAAGCTGACCATCCGCGGCGCGCGCGCCAACAATCTGACCGACGTCACGGCAGAGATTCCACTCGGCACCTTCACCTGCGTTACCGGCGTGTCGGGCAGCGGCAAGTCCACCCTGGTGGTGGATACGCTCTACAAGGCGGTGGCGCGCCGGCTGCACGGGGCGCGCGAACTGCCGGGCAAGCACGACTCCATCGACGGGCTGCAGTTCGTCGACAAGGTGGTGGACATCGACCAGTCCCCCATCGGCCGCACCCCGCGCTCCAACCCGGCTACCTATACCGGCGCGTTCACGCCGATCCGCGACTGGTTTGCGGGCCTGCCCGAAGCGAAGGCGCGCGGCTACAAGCCGGGGCGGTTCTCGTTCAACGTCAAGGGCGGGCGCTGCGAGGCGTGTCAGGGCGACGGCGTCATCAAGATCGAGATGCACTTCCTGCCCGACGTCTATGTCCAGTGCGACGTCTGCAAGGGGACGCGCTACAACCGCGAGACGCTGGAGGTTAAATTCCGCGACAAGTCCATCGCCGATGTGCTCGACATGACCGTCGACGAAGGCGCGGCGTTCTTCCGCGCGGTGCCGTCGATCCGCGACAAGATGACGGTGTTGCAGCAGGTGGGGCTCGGCTACATCCACATCGGCCAGGCGGCGACGACCCTGTCGGGCGGCGAGGCGCAGCGGGTGAAGTTGTCAAAGGAACTCTCCCGCCGGTCCACCGGGCGCACGCTCTACATCCTCGACGAACCGACCACCGGCCTCCACTTCGACGACGTGAAGAAGCTGCTCGAGGTGCTGCACGCCCTGGTGGACCAGGGCAACACGGTGGTGGTGATCGAGCACAACCTGGAGGTCATCAAGACCGCCGACTGGCTCATCGACCTGGGCCCCGAAGGTGGCGACAACGGCGGTCGCATTGTCGCCACCGGCACCCCCGAAGACGTGGCCGCGATATCATCCAGCTACACCGGCCGCTACCTGGCACCCTGCCTCGACGGCCGAACGACGCGGGCGAAACGCAAACGGGCCTGAGGCCCCAACTCCTGACTTTTCCGGGTCATCCGGCGACCCATTGAACTTTGCAAATTTTCGTTCATCTTGTCCCGTGGCGGAGAGCTGGCGGCACGTTCCTGTGGCTGGCCGTGCGCCGCACTGATGCGCACACGGTGGGGAGCGGCGCGCGTCGGTGTTGTCTTAACCCCCGAACCATAATCGCCGAGACACGGCGGCGGCGGCTTTGCTCGCCCCTTCGGGGCGGCGAGGCCGTGCTGCTGATCGTGGTTTTTCCGGCCGTTTCCGGAACCGCCGTTACGCGGCCTGCCGGGCCATGTAAGGAGAACCGATCAATGAAGCGTACACTGGCTACCCTTTCCGCCCTTGCCTTCCTGTTCGCCGCCGGCGCGGCGGTCGGCGCCGAAATGACCGGCAAGGTCAAGAACGCGAACAACGCCGCCGACACCCTGACCCTGGAGGACGGCACCCTGTTCTATCTGGGAGAAGGCGCCACCGTGAAGGGGCTGAAGCCCGGCATGATCGTCGTTGTCACCTATGAAGTGATGGCCGATCTCAAGATCGCCAGCAAGATCAAGAAAAAGTAGCGCCGCCGGCACCATCCGGCAGCGGGATGAAGGGATAACGGGGGCTGCACGCCCCCGTTTCGCTTCCCGCGCCGGAGTCGACTCGTCCCGTCCAGTCCTTATATTGCCCGTATGACCGGGCCCATCCACGTCATCGGCGGCGGACTCGCCGGCAGCGAAGCCACGTGGCAACTTGCCCGCGCCGGCGTGCCCGTGGTGCTGCACGAAATGCGTCCCGTGCGCGGTACGGAGGCCCACCGGACCGCGCGGCTGGCGGAACTGGTATGCTCAAACTCGCTCCGCTCCGATGACGCGGAACACAACGCGGTCGGGTTGCTGCACGAGGAAATGCGCCGCTGCGGCTCGCTGATCCTGAGTGCCGCCGACGCCAGCCGGGTGCCCGCCGGCGGGGCATTGGCCGTGGACCGCGACGGATTCGCCCAAGCCGTCGAGGAGGCCCTGGCCGCCGAACCACTGGTGGAGATTTGCCGCGAAGAGATCGCAGACCTGCCCCCCAGCGACTGGGCCAGCGTCGTCATCGCCACCGGCCCGCTGACCGCCCCCGGACTGGCAAATGCCATCCGGGCGATGACCGATGAAGATTCGCTCGCCTTCTTCGACGCCATCGCCCCCATCGTCTACCGCGAGTCCATCGATATGGATATTGCCTGGTTCCAGTCGCGCTACGACAAGGGCGACGGCTCGGACTACATCAACTGCCCGCTGACCGAGCCGGAGTACGATGAATTTCTCGCTGCACTGGACGCTGCGGAGAAATCCGGGTTCAAGGAGTGGGAGACAGACACACCGTATTTCGAAGGCTGCCTGCCCATCGAAGTCATGGCGGGACGCGGGCGCATGACCCTTGCCTATGGCCCCATGAAGCCGGTCGGCCTGACCGATCCGCGGACCGGAAGGCGCCCGTTCGCCGTGGTACAGCTGCGTCAGGACAACGCCCTCGGCACGCTGTGGAACATGGTCGGGTTCCAGACCAAGCTGAGGCATGGCGAACAGGCCCGCGTATTCCGCTTGATTCCGGGCCTCGCCAACGCCCGGTTTGCCCGGCTGGGCGGACTGCACCGGAATACGTTTCTGAACTCGCCGCGGCTGCTCGACCCGCTGCTCCGGCTCAGGGCCATGCCGCGCCTGCGCTTTGCCGGCCAGATCACCGGCGTGGAAGGCTATGTAGAAAGCGCCGCCATCGGCCTGCTCGCCGGTCGCTTCGCCGCCGCGGAACGCTTTGGCGTTGCTCCGGCGATGCCGCCGGCCACCACTGCCCTGGGGGCCCTGCTCGGCCATATCACCGGCGGCGCCGACGCCGAAACCTTCCAGCCCATGAACGTCAATTTCGGGCTCTTCCCGCCGCTCGAAGGGCGGCTGCGCGGACGCGATCGCAAGAAAGGCTACGCGCGCCGCGCCCTTGCCGATCTCGACCGCTGGCTCGGTGCGGCGCGAAGCGCGGCCTGATTCAACGCGCAACCACGGAACAAATTTCGATTTCAAATTGTAGGGCCGGAACGATAAGCTTCCGGAATCCAGCCGTAACAACGGGGGCATCCATGTTCCACGGAACCTTGGACCAGCAAACCGCGTCCGGGCTAGACACGCTGCGCAAGCGCATCGATGCGGCCGGTATTCCTTCATCGAAACTGGACGAGACCCTCATCCTCGCCACCTGGAATATTCGCGAGTTCGGGAGACGGCCCCGTACCCCCGCAGCCATCCATTTCATCGCGGAAATCCTCGGACAGTTCGATCTGATCGCGATCACCGAATTGCGCGACAACCTGACCGACCTGCGCAAGGTGATGGACGTGCTGGGGGGATACTGGAAGGTGGTGTTTTCCGATTTCAATACCGACGCCGCCGGCAATCGGGAACGCATCGCCTATCTGTACGACAGCCGGGCCGTGGTCTTCTCCGGCCTGGTTGCCGAGGCAGACCCGCCCAAGCGCAAGGATCGCAAGACGAAGAAATACGTTTCGACCATCGAATGGTGGCGCTCCCCGTTCATGGCATCGTTCCGCGCCGGCAATTTCGATTTTGTGCTTCTGACCGCCCATATCCGCTGGGGGGCCGGCGAAGGCGACCGGCTGGCGGAACTGACGCAACTGGCAGAGTGGGTGCAGAACCGGATGAAGGAGAAACACGTCTTTGACCGGGACATCGGGTCGTGTCCCCGGAGGTGGTGTAGGTGGATAGAGCAAAGCCGCCCGGCCGCGCGCTTTCAGTTAGCGCTGTAGCGGTCGGGCGGCTTTGCGGTGGTCACCGGCGATTTTCCGGTA
>Ga0326597_10007728_pt1 | contig 14585 bp, 8 predicted proteins | sample RVTome_12_FD_203789 | JGI IMG/M metagenome (GOLD analysis project Ga0326597, IMG submission 203789) | Soil microbial communities from uranium-contaminated site in the Upper Colorado River Basin, Wyoming, United States - RVT100D185 | ecosystem: Environmental > Terrestrial > Soil > Contaminated >... | reverse complement strand
TCGACGACACTGCCGGCGTCTGACTCACTCGGCCAAGAGAAGGTGCCTTCGTCGAGCCGCTTGGCCAGGACCCACACGCCGGACTCGTCGTAGACCAAGACCTTGAGCCGGTTGCGTCCGCGGTTGCGGTACAAGAAGAGGTCGCGCGAAGCCGGCGTCGCGCCGAGCAGCTCTCGGGCGATTCCGCTGAGACCGCTGAAGGACTTCCTCATGTCGGTAGCCCCCGGCACCAGGAAGATGCGCTTGCCCGTGAAGGTCAGCATGCCTCGAGCACCTCGATCACGCGCCCCAGCTCATCGGCGTCGAAGCCCGGCGGGACCTCGATCGAGCGGCTCCGACCGACGCGCACTACCAAGCCCGCCGTCCTCGCCGGGGGGACCTCGACCCCACGACGCACCTGCACGCGGACCAGTCCCGGGGGCTTCTCCTCGGGGCTTCCGCGACGGGCCCGAATCGAGCCGGCGACGCCAGTTGTAGAGCGTCGCCGGCGTGACGCCGATCTCCTCGGCGTACTCCGCCACGCTCAGCCCCTTGCGCTCCTGGTCCGCGAGCGCGGAGTCGTACCAGGCGGCCAGTTCACTGCGGTCCCTGGGCCGCGATTCGGCATGGATGGTTCTCATGCCGTTCAGCTTGCCGCCAGTCGCAGGGCCCACCAAGGGCCTGCTCAGGGGGCCGCCGGACGCTTACGGCAGAAGGGCCTGAAGCCCCGTCGCTTGCAGCTCTCCAGCTGCACCTGAGCCTGAGCGAGTGCCCCGGCGCAGTCGCGGACTCTCGCGGCGGCCGGCTGATGGCGGTGCCCGGATCCCGGGCTCCGGCGCGGACCAGGCTGGGTCGTGATCCTCAAGCTGCCGAGCCGATCGGGACGATGGAGGCGGTGGGGTGAAAGGTGAGATCGACCCCCCGTCGATGGACTTCGACGGGGGGTCACTTCTTGGGACCCGCGACGGGGAGCTTCTGCGCGCGTGCGCACCGCAGCGATCGCGGTCACCTGGCTCTCGCCGGTCCCGCGCCCGAGACCCGCGTCAGGCGCACCGGCGATGCACGCGACACGGCGTCAACCAGCGGTCTACCAAAGTCAACCTGCACGCCGTCGATCGCGCTTCAGCGCTTCCCGTTCGCACGGATGACCGAGCACCGGCCGCCCACGTTGCGCCGTGTGCGCAGTTGCGCGGGCAGGACGGCTCGCAGGTCGTCTCGCACGAGCCGCGCCTACGCGCGCACACAGAGCGCCTGGTGGCGCGCATGCAAGATCTCGGTTTGGAAACGGCCTGCCGTCGGCTACACTCGGGATGCACAAGCTTCGCGAGCGATCTCATCGAGTAATTGTCAAGCCAGCCCGGCGAGGCCCCGACGACCTCACGATCCCTTCGGCAGAAGGGGAGGAGCTGGCTTGGATCAACACGAATCGCAGGGTAGGACGCACGAGACGCTCGCCGTCGAGTGGGTCGCGATCGAGCGCGTCTTCCCCAACCCCGCCAACCCGCGCCTGAACGACGACGCCGTCGGCCCCGTGGCTGCCTCACTTCGCCGCTTCGGCTGGCGCCAGCCGATCGTGGCGAGACCCTCGGGCGAGGTGATCGCCGGCAACACGCGCCTGAAGGCGGCCAGAAGCCTGGGGATGGGCGAGGCCCCGGTGGTCTGGTTCGAGGGCTCGGACCTCGACGCGGCCGCCTACGGCATCGCCGACAACAAGACCCACGAGTACAGCGCCTGGGATGAGCCCGCCCTGGCCAAGATTCTGGCGGAGCTGCGCGCCGAGGACGCGCTCGAAGGGGTGGGGTATTCGCCCGCCGACATCGACGCGTTGGTGGCCGAGCTCGAGGCCCAGAACCCGATCGATGTGCTTGAGGACGCGGTCCCCGAGCCGCCCGACGAGACCGTCACCCGCCAGGGGGACCTGTGGGTCCTCGGGCGCCACCGCCTCTTGTGTGGGGACGCCGGGTCGGAGGAGGACCTCGACCGGCTGCTCGCCGGCACCCCGGTCCACCTGGTCAACATGGATCCCCCGTACAACGTCCGCGTCGAGCCGCGCAGCAACAACGCCATCGCTGCCGGGCTCAGCTCCTTCGGGCCCTCGCACCATCAGAAGCTCGACCTCGCGCGACACCCGGGGAAGCGCAAGCCCACCTCGGGAAAGCTGCGCGCCAAGGACCGGCCGCTCCAGAACGACTATCTCCCCGACGAGGAGTTCGCTCGGCTGCTGCGGATCTGGTTCGGGAACGCCGCCCGCGTGCTCTTGCCGGGGCGCTCCTTCTACGTGTGGGGCGGCTACGCGAACTGCGCCAACTACCCGAGCGCGCTCGCCGAGAGCGGCCTGTACTTCAGCCAGTCCGTGATCTGGGTCAAGGAGCACCCCGTGCTCACGCGCAAGGACTTCATGGGAAACCATGAGTGGTGTTTCTATGGCTGGAAGGAAGGAGCCGCCCACCAGTGGTTCGGCCCCAACAACGCCACCGACGTGTGGAGCGTCAAGAAGGTCAACCCCGGCTCGATGGTCCACCTGACCGAGAAGCCGGTCGAGCTCGCCGTGCGCGCGATCCGCTACTCCACCTGTCCTGGTGAGAACGTGCTCGACTGCTTCGGGGGCAGCGGCTCGACCCTGGCCGGGTGCGAGCAGACCGGGCGCAACGCCTTCCTGCTCGAGCTGGACGCGCCGTACTGCGACGTGATCGTCGAGCGCGCGCAGCGGCTCGCGAAGTGCGCGGCCGTGCTCGAGGGCACCGACCAGACCTTCGCCGAGGTCGCGGCAGAAAGGCTCGGGTCATGAGTCGCAAGATCCCCCGCGACGCCTTCACCTTCTACTTCAGCCTGGGCCCGGAGCGGAGCTACCAGGCGGTCGCCGACGAGTACGACGTCACCAAGCAGGCCGTCTGCAAGCTCGCGCAACGGGAGAAGTGGCAGGAGCGCATCGAGAAGCTCGAGGCGAAGGCCCGCGAACGCACCGACCAGAAGATCGCCGAGACGCTCGAGGAGATGGACCTCCGCCACTTGAAGGAGATCAAGCTCGTGCGTGCCCGGGCCATCGAGGCACTGTCGAGCGCGTCGCTGACCTCACCGATGGACGCCGTGAAGGCGCTGAATCTCACCTGGCGCCAGGAGCGCCTGATCCGCGGCGAGCCCACCGAGCGCAACGCGGTCAGCGTCGAGGAGGCCGTGAAGCGGGAGTACCAACGCTGGATGACCGCCCCGGAGGACGACGAAAATGTCGAAGGCGAAGGCGAGATCGAGACGGACGACGAAGACGGCGACGACGAGTAGGCCGCGCTTCAACAAGCTCGCCTTCTTCGGTGACCTCGGCTACGAGCCGCACACCGGCCAGCTCGAGGTCCACCAGTCCGACGCCCCCCGGCGGATCCTTGCCTGCGGAGTCAGATGGGGCAAGACGAAGTGCGCGGCCATGGAGGGGCTCCCCGCCGTTTGCCTCCCGCAGCAATGCAACATCGGGGCATACTCGGCGGTCATTGACAGTTCAGGGATGGCCCATACGCCGTAGTGCGTATTGCCCTGCCGATCGAGCCGCGCTGTGATTCTCCCGTCCGCGCTCGTGCGGAGCTCGATGACCATGCGCCTGCGCGGGGACGGACGGGCGCAGGAAGGTGACCATCATGATGTCTCTTTCCGGACATCGCCTGATGACGAAGCCCTGCAGGGCGCAGGATGCTGCCGCGATCATGGTAGTGTTCCTGGCGGCCGGTCTGCTCGACGGGTTCCTCGCTCCGATCCATCCTTCGACCCGGCGGGCGCTCTGCTCGGTCCTGGTCCTTGCGCTCGCGTGGCTAGGCTTCGCCTTGCCGGACCGGCGCGCGCTAGAGGCAGGGGCCGCAGCGGCGGGCGGGTGGGCCCGGCTCAGCTGGGCGCTGCTGTTGCCGGTCGGTCTGGCTTGCCTCGGCCTCGCGCGACCAGGCGCACAGCTCGGGGGGTTGGCGCTGGCCCTGACTGCGATCGGCCACGCCCTCCCGCGCACGTCCCGCTTCCTCACGGTGCGAGCACCGGCAGCGGTGCTGGGGTTTGCACTGTACAGTGAGTTCCGCCTCGAGCTGATCGTTCGCGATGGTATTGCCGGCCTCGCGCAGCTTGGTTCGCGAACCGTGACCACGCTGACCGGGCACGAAGTCCATCTGGGTGCTACTGCACTGGGACTCGACGCAGCCGTACTCACGATGATGGTCGCAGCGACCATGCTGCATGGCGCGCCGCTGCGGACGCAGGTGTCCCGGCTCGCCGCCTTTGCGGTCGCGGTCGGGACGGCGATCGTCGTCTATGGAGCGAGCTGGGTTGCGTGGGTGGTCTCGTGGCGGACGTTCACGCAAAGCGGCTTCGAGGAGCCGCCCATCGTCCTGCGGCCGCTCTGGATCCTGTGGGGCATCCTGGTCACGCTCCAGGTCCTCGCCTGGTGCACGATTCTCGCGGAGGCGCCGGAAAGCTCACGCCGGAAGGAACCGCAAGTCCGGACGGTTGCGTTCGTCGCCGGCTTGCTGCTGCTGGTTCTCTCGCGCTGGACCCCGCGATCGGAGGGGCCCGCTCGGATCGCGCTGGTCACGCTGGAGGACGACACGCGGTTCGCCGAGTATCCAACCGAGCCCCAGGGCTACTACCGCAACGAGTCCTTCGTCTTGTTCGCCCGTCTGCTCGCGCGTCTGGGGCACACGATCGAGACCGCCGTCGAGGAGCAGCTCGAGCTCGACCGACTGGACGCCGTGGTCTACGTCAGCCCTGTCTACCCAAGCGAGGCGGCCGCGCCCGCATTGCGAGAGTTCATCGAATCGGGCGGGCTGGTCTGGATCGTGGCGGACCACACGCCGGAGCAGGAGACCCTCGGGCGCATCAACTCCTTTTTGGCAGGCTACTCCAACGCGCTTCGATTCGACTCGGCCTTCAGCCATCTGATGTCGTTCGACGTCGCGGGCAGATCCTCGTCCTCTCCACTCGGCTGGGCGCGGGCGCGACTCGTGGAAGACAACTACGGCGTAGGAGCCTCGCTGGCCGTTTCAGCGCCAGCGCGCGTGCTGCTGGACGGACCCTGGTGCGTTGGCGACCGCGGAGTGTTGGACAGCGCAGCCCTCATCGGCAACAGGCACTACGAGCACGGCGACCTGTTGACTGACACGCCGCTCATCGCACAGGCGAGCCTTGGGCGCGGCGCAGTCATCGTCGTCGGAGACACCGGCATCGTGCTCAACTCGTCGATCCCTACCTCCCATGAACAGGTTGCTGCCCTCCTCGATGGCGGTCTGCGCGGTCTCCCGGCGCTTCCCGCATGGGCCCAGTTCCTCGGCTTGCTGCTCGCCCTTTGCGGCCTCCCCGCCGTCGCCTTCGCTGCGCCGTGGTCGAGGACGAAGTCTGGCGTCGGCCCGCTGGCCGCCGCCGCTTTAGTCTTGGGCAGCACGGTTCTCGGCGAGTGGTTTACGAGGCCGCGCGCGCATCGCGAGAAGGAGGCGGTCCCGATCGTACTCGTCGATGCATCGCTGCGCCCCACCTGCAGCTCCTTTGACAGACAGCCTGAGAAGGCCGTCAAGGGGCTCCTCGATCTCATCGGGAGGGAGGGATTCCTCCCACTGGTGAGTCACGACCTCCAGCAGGACCTGACGAGGGCGCCCGCCGGCGTCGTGCTCCTGAGCCCATCCCGACCGCTCTCGAACTCCCTCCGGGGAGAGCTGGAAGCGCTCGTCCGGGAAGGCGGCTTCCTGTGGATCGCCGCCGGATACGAGGAGCGCGCGATGGTCCAGGATCTGTTGCGGCGCTTCGGTATCTCCGTGCTTCCCGTACCGCTCGGCTCCAACCGCGCGCAAGCGGCAGTCCGGTCCGGAGAGAAGGTCCTGTACCAGGAGGGGTGGCTGCTCGATGCCGGGGCCGCCGAAGCGCTCCTCACGGAGCAGAGCCGGCCCCTGATCGCTAGACGACGCGTGGGCAAAGGTTCCGTCACGGTGATCGCGGACAGCTACTTTTTCGCGGACGCCGGGCTGCAGACCAGCAACAGCGTGCGGCCGGTGAACGTCGCCTTCGTTCGAGAGATGCTCCGGGGGGCCGATGGCACGCAACACTGATCCCTCGTCCACGGCGAGTGGGCAGCCCGGCATGCAGGTGGCCGCCTGCCTGCTCCTGGCGATGTCCGTGGGGTTCTGCCTGCCGATCCAGGGGGCCGGGAACGGTGTGATCTGGGCTTCGGCGATCGCCGCGAGCGTGATCTTGAACGTGGTCGCTGTCGGCTCCGCGAGCCCTGCGAACCGCGCGAGCGGACGCATCCTGCCCTTCGTCGCCTTCCCGGCCTTGCTGTTGCCCCTTCCCTGGTCCGTCGGACCGTGGCTCCTCGCGGCAGGACTCGGCCTCGACCTCTCCGGGAGGAGCGCGAGACTTGCGGCGGCCCTGACCCTGACCGGCTGTACGGTGTTCGTCCAGCTCGCGGCGGTGGTCCCCTACCTCGCGATTGCCGATCGGCTGGGCGCCTTCGTCGTCGGGCCCGCTTGCGCCGCCTTGTTCCGCGAGGTGCTGCAGTTTGATCTGTTCAGTTCCGAAGGCGCCAACTGGGTCAGCCATCGAGGAGACACCAAGGCGTTGGTCCTGACCCTTGATTCCATCGGCTGCCTGCCGGTGGCGCTGACCCTGGCCTCGTTGCTCGCCTTCGGCCGGAACTCCTTCGGCAACTTCCGCCGCTATCTTCTGCCGATCCTGGTTTACGCCGCCCTGCGCCTACTTCTCGTCCTCGTGGCCTGCGTCGAATGGCCGGGGCTGTACCGTCTCGCGCTCCTGCCGTGGGGCTCCGCGGTCACCTTCCTGCCGCTCGCGATCGCTCTCGCGGCGGATCGCCAGAAGGCACGGCTCCCGCTGCCGCACTCGCCGGCCGTCGGCTACGACGCGAGGCGCCGGACCCTGTGGCTGCCGGTGGCAGCGACGGGGCTCGCCGCGTGCCTCGTCGGCATCTACTCCGTCGACCCCGGCACCGAAAAGGCAGGCCGAATCCTCGTGGACGACTCTCACGGGTCCTGGGAGCCAGGAAAGGGCTCCGTCTCCGACACGGAGTTCGGGGCGCACACCATGTACAGCTACGTCAGCGTCTGGGACTGGGTGGGACGTCACTATCCGCTCCAGATCCACACCCAGGGCCGTCTCGACGCGAAGAGGCTCGAGGACGTGGACGTCTTGGTCCTCAAGATGCCATCTGTCCGCTACGACGAAGGCGAGCGGGCAGCGATCCTTGATTTTGTCCGGAAGGGAGGCGGGCTCTGGGTCGTGGGTGACCACACGAACGTCTTCGGCACGACGACCGTGCTCAACGAGGTGCTGGAGCCCTTCGAGCTACGCTTGGGCGAAGACATCGGACTGCTGCTCGACAAGCGAGGCGCAGGCAACTATCGCTACCGGATCAAGGTCCCCCTCCCATCCGTGCTGCTTGGGGGCCGACGCACGGCCCTGGACCTGATGGGGGCGGCCTCGGTGCGGTCGACGGGCGGGCTCGTTGAGCACGCGCTGCTCTGCACCGCGCAGGCGCTCGAATCGCTAGACTACAGGGACGGGAGCTACTTCGGAGACCGCGAGATCACCCTCGACGACGCCGTGCGGCCGTTCTGCGTCTGCCTCACGAAGCGCTTCGGCCTGGGCAAGATCTGCGCATGGACGGATAGCACCATCTTCTCCAGCTTCGCGGTCTTCGAGCCGGGGAAACCGGAACTCGTGATGGGGATCCTCGGGTACTTGAACCGCCGGCCGACCTATCCCGCGTGGTGTCGCTGGGGCCTCGTCGTGGCCGGAGGGCTCGTCGCTCTCATCGCGTCCCTCGCGGCCTGGACCCGGGGCCTCGGCCCGCTCGGCCTCGCCGCCGTTCTCGCCTGGGCGGGAGCGCTCGCCAGGGCGGGTACCGAGGCCGCCTGGAGCGCGTGGGCGCATCCGGTCCCCGAACCGTCGCCCTACACGGTGGTCGCCTTCGACCTGCGATCCAGCGAGGACGTCGTGGACTACCCTTGGGCCGGTGGCTGCGACGTCGAGCAGCAGTCTCGCTCGAACCGCTTCGCGTCGCTCTTCGCGAGCATCCTGCGCATGGAGGACGCTTTCCCTCTGGGGCTCTTGCGGGACGAGCAGCTCGAACGCACGGACGTCCTGGTTATCGCGGACCTCGCCCGCGAGCTCACCCGAAGGGAGATCGACCGGATCTACGAGCGGGTCACCGCCGGGATGCGCCTGCTCGTTATCTCCTCGAGCATGACCGACGGTCGACGGGCCAGCGCGTTGCTCGACCGCGTCTTCATGCGGTTCGAGCCGAGTTCGGCCAACGGACTCGACATCCACCGCTCGAGCCGCCTTCCCGAGGGGCTGATGGGATTCCAGAACGGTTCACTGGCCCTCCTGGATGCGGCGAACCTCTACCTGAGTCGCGACGACGGCTGGGGTCCTGGAAGCGAGACGCCCTGGAGCGGTGCGTCGATCCACGGCGTCCGAGGGGGCACGCCGCACTGGGTCGCCGCGAACTCGGTGCCCGTGCTCTCGTCGGCGGCCTACGGCCGAGGGCGCGTCTGGGGCTGCTCCTTGGGGATGCAGATGACCACCGAAGCACTCGGCAATTCGAGCGCCGGAATCCTGCCCGAGGACCCGCAAGCCTCACGCTACAAGGGCCTCACCGCTCTCATGGACCTCGTGCGACGCGGTGGACCAGACCATGGCAGACATGCTCACGTCCCGCTGGATGCAACCGAGCACGGCTCTCGCTCGGAGAGCCGTGAAGACATTGAAGATGCTACCGCAGCTTACACCGAGGACCACGCGGACGTCCTAGCGGAGGCCGGCGCGGATGCGGACACGGAGGAATACGAAACCGCCGGCGCGGAGGGCCACGCGGAAGATCGCAATTCCGCTGCCATGCTCGGCGAAGTCGACCTGGATCTGTCCTCTTCGCACGCCAGAGAGGACAAAGAGCTGACGGTCAGCGAGGTCATGCGCGCGCTCGAGTCCCGCCGAATGGAGCTACGCGGATCGGCCGCCGCCGATGTGTTCGTCTTTCAGAAGGACGCCACGACCGTGGCGTTCCTTTGCGGATACGTGATCGAGAACGGACGGCGCAGCGTCTTGCGCCTGGTAGGATGCCCCGCGACAGGTACGCTGGACGAACGCGCCTCTCCGGTCACGGTGGACCAGGACGCGAGTAGCTACCGATGGGCCCTGCCGGGCAGGCCGGTCTTCCACGGCCTCGAGCGGGACGCTTCGGAAGGTCTCGTTTCCGTGCTGTACCCGCGTCTCCGGGACGTCGGCGGATGGCAGCTTCGCGTCACCGATGACGTGCCGGCCGGTGAGCTCGAGAAGCGCATTCGGGTGGGCGGCTTGGAGGCCACCAGCAAGCAGCTCTGGGACCGCGAAGCGCAGCTCTTGTACGGGGAGGACCGCAATTGGGTCTCGGAGCCGGTCGCCGCTCGCTGCCTCGTCCTCTCCCAGACGGAGACCGAAGCCCTGAGCCCCTACCACGTGGGCAAGCAGGAGATCTGGCTCAACGCCGAGACGCTGCGGCTCAGGAAGTTGGTGCTCGTCTACAGGCGCAGGGGCGACGTCGGTGTGACGTCGTGGAAGCAGCTCGTTTGCGTGTTCTTCGATCACCGGAGCCACGGTGAAGACGCCCTGAACGGGGATCCTACAGGGATCCGCGACGTCTTGCTGCTCGGACCCCAGCAGGCGGCTTTCGTGCTGGAAGGTACTTTCCGATGAGACGGTGGCGAGAAGGAAGCTCGATGAGAACGACGGCTTTCTCCCTGGCGGCGGTCGCCCTCGCAGCGGTGTCCGCGGTTCTGCTCCTCGGTCGCTGGCGGCACGAGCCGGAGACGCAGCTCGCTCCGCGGGCGTCGCCTCCGGACGTGGCCACGTCGGAAAGCCCGCCCTCGCCGCCGGCGACGCGTCCAGGCGATGTTACGCGCGCTTCGCCCGAAGAGATCGAGATCGACTCACCTGTCGATCGGCAAGCAATGGAGAAACTGGGAGGTTGGCACCGGTTGCGGGGACGCGTCGTCGACGAGAGCTCCGGGACGGGGATTCCCGAGTTCCGCATCGAAGTCGAGGGCACATCCCAGGGCTCCACGTCGGACGCGGATGGTCGTTTCTGCCTCGTTCTCAACCTCGACCTCGAAGGGGAGGAGGTAGCGACCCTGCGATTGCTGCCGCCCACAGGATGGATAGTCGCCGTCGAGCGCTACGCGATCTCTCCGGAGATTCTGCGCCTGGGCCACGAGCTCGTCGTCTGGGCCAACCGCGTCCCGACGGAGCCGTGGAGGTTCACCCTCGTTGACGAGGCCACTGGGGAGCCTGTGCCGCACTTCGCGATCCTGGCCGAGGCGCGCGACGGGTCCTCCGCCGAGTTGGTCTCGGACGACAAGGGGGTGGTCGTCGTCGAAGCGAAGCTCTCCGGGCGACGGCTTACCCTTCAGTGCCGTGACCATCCCGCCCTGCGCAGCGCATGGGAGGACGAGCCTGCGCGTTCCATGGATCCGCCGCTGCACGACGCTCCGCGGCCACAGCTCGCGATCCCCGTCGGTCCGACGTACCGTCTGCACGTTGAGGGGGTCTCGAGCGATCGACCGCCGAACCTGCGAGCGCTCCTGTCCCCCCTAGCCTGGCGCGCCGAGGGCCGTTTCAGTTCGCACGCCGCCCCAGTGCGCACCGAAGGGGGAGGGTGGGAGTGGGTGCGCTTCGGACCGCTCCGCGCAGCGCCTGGTCCGGGCCCGCCCTGGGTGCTCCAGCTCTGGATCGAGGGCCCGGACCTCTACGGCGAGGTCGAGGTGCGGCACGCCCGTGGGATCCACCCCGGCATCCTGGATGTCCTGCTGGAGGGCCCCGGAGAGGTACGCGGCCTGGTCTGGAACGAGGACGACGACGTTCCCATCGCCGGCGCCGTAATCACCCTGGACGCGGTCGACGGCAGGCCCGGCATCTTGCCGGACCTCCAAGCCCGAAGCGCGCAGGGCGGGAGCTTCCGCTTCGCGAGGGTGCGCGCGGGGACCTGGTCGATCGGCGCCCACGCGGTGGGCTACCCGCCGGCGAGAGCGACGCTCGAGGTCGTCTCCGGCGAGATGGCGGAGCACGAGTTCCGATTGCGCGCGGCGGTGCGCTTCGGGGAGGTGAGCGGCACCTTGACCAGCGAGACCGGCCGATTCTCGATACCGACCCCCCTAGTCCTGACGCCCAGCGAGGGCGGCGTCAGTGCCCACAAGGAAGTCACTTGGCAGGAGCAAGAGGACGGAAGTCTGGTCGCGCCCTTCCTGTTCGAGAATGTCCCGCACGGAGCGTACCGACTGAGCCTCGCCGCCGCCCCCCGCGGTTACCTCTGGGAGCCGCGATCGATGGAAGTCAGTTGCCCCGAGGAAGGAATAGTGTTCCTGTGCAGAGACAACCTCGAGCCGATCGACTTCTGCATTCGAGCCGTCGACGCTAGCACTGGGCAGGCGATGCCACGGATATGGGTTTTCGTCGACACGCGCGTGGATGGCGATTGCGTCAGCAGGTCGGTGCAGGGTCCCATGCCCTCCGGCGTCACGGTCGGCGCTGTCTTTCCCGGGCGGACGAACCTCGACTGGGTGGTGGGTGCACCCGGCTTCGCCCCCGTCCGTGGGGACGGATCCTCGCTGGCCGAGGTCTCCGGGCCCACTGGGCCCGCGCTTTTGGCGGAAGCACTCCTGGAGCCGGGCTGGGGAATCCTGCTCGAAGTGCTCGAGACCCGTCAAGAGGGACAGGGGCCGCCGGTCGCGGGAGCGAAGGTGTATACAGACGGGCACCTTCTCGGCGTCACGGGCGCGGATGGTCGACTCCTGCTACGAAGTCCGCGGGCGCCCGAGAGGCTCGAGGTGAAGGCGGCGTCGTCGCGCGTCGCCGGCGCTGAGCCCTTCGACGAGGAAGGCCGTCTGCGCTCGGAGTTCATGGTCTACGGCCGCGTGTGGATGCACTGAAAAACAGGCGCCGAGCCCTATTGGCCCGGCGTCGGGGCCGATCCCTGGTCAGAAACACGGAGAAACAACGATGAAAGGAACCGCACTGGCGATCGTCACTGCGATCGCGTCGAGCTTGGTCGCGTCGGCCCGCGGGCCGCAAGCCCGGACGGAGTGGTCCCCGGTGTTCCCGGAAGGCGCCAACCAGGCCCTCCAGACCTACCGGGAGTACCTGCCCGCCCTGGACGGGTTGGAGGAGTCCCTGGGAGGGTGGTACCAGGGCTATCTGGACGACGCCGCCTTCTTCTGCGTAGGTGCAGGGAAGGCGGACAACTGCATCCTCTATCCAACGCTCAGCCAAGATGTGTGCCCGCCCGAGAATCCCTGCTCCTACCCGTGCAGCTACCCCTGCACGGACCCGTGCACGCAGGGCTGCACCTACCCATGCACCTTCTACTGCACGGCTCAGTGCACGACGACATGCACCTACGCCTGCACCTACGCCTGCAGCTACGCCTGCACCTACCACTGCAGCTACGCCTGCACCTATGAATGCACCTATCGGTGCAGCTACCCCTGCACGGACCCGTGCACGCAGACGTGCACCTTCTCCTGCACCTTCTATTGCACGGCTTATTGCACCACGCCCTGCACGTATGAGTGCAGCTACGCCTGCACCCAGGCCTGCACCTATGAATGCACGGCGTCGTGCACGCACGGATGTACGTACGCGTGCAGCGCTCCCTGTACCGCCGCCAACACCAACCCGTAGCGGAGACCGGGTCTTCAGGGTTGTGTGTGGGTAGCCGGCGCTCGACTTCAGGCTCTGGCGCTACGGGGCGCGGGACGACCCGCACTGGTGACCCTGATGTTGCATTGTTCAAGGCTCAAGCGGCTTGTTGGAGAGGGTGAAGGAATCGCTTGAGGTCGCGCTCGGCGTCCTCGCACTTGGCAAAGGTGAGCACGAGGCGACCATGCGGGCGGGTGATTCTTGCTGCCCGCTGGATGAGTCGCTTTCGAAGCGTGTCGATACGCTCCACGGCCCACAGGCAGGCCCTGGTCGCCGTGTTCCTCGGCGTGCGCGGCGTGGCGGCTTGCATCTGCAGCTCGCGCCCCAGCGCATGCGCGATCAGGTTGCAGAGCATGTAGACCTGGTTGCCGATCTGGCGCCGCGAGGGAACGTAGCCGAGCCCGAGCTGGGACTTGGTCTCGGCGAACGTGGCCTCCTGCGAGCCCCGCCCGTTGTGGAAGTGCAGCAGTGCCGAGGCCGAGAGGCGCTTGTTCGTCATCACCACCTTGTACTCGAAGTCGCGCTCGACAGGCTCGAACAGGTCAAGCTGGATGGGCCCCTGACGCGGCCTGGCGATGCGCCTGCGGTAGACGACGCAGCGGTAGGATCTTCGCGACTCCTTGTTCGGGCGCCACGACCAAGTGAAGTAGCTCCACTCGTCGTCGATGCGCCACCAGAGCGTTCTGTGATCGACGATCTCCTTGAGCTGCGGGATGCGCTCGAACGGGACGCTCACCGAAAACTCGATGCCGGCGTCGTGCAGGCTGGAGCAGGTCGCGTCGCTGTAGTGCGCGCCGTCCAGCCGCACCTCGAGGATGCCCGAGAACCCGGCCAGCCGCAGGTTTGCGTGGCTCTCCAGGATGAACTCCAGCGCGCCACGGGAGTCGTGGCAGTTGCCTGTTGACGACGATCTAGATCCGCAGGAATCTGACGACGATCGTCGTCGGAGATAGGGCCGCCGCTGGATCTGGTTCTCCCCCCAGTGAGCGCACTGGGTGGATCTGGTTCTCCCTCCGCGAGCCTTCGGGCCAGCCCCTGGGGAGGGGTGCGCCGGGAGGGGGTCGGTCTGGTAGAAGCCTGGCGCCGCCGGAGAAGACGGGGGAGGCCCAGGAAGTTGACGAGCCTCGGGCCTCCCCCTTCAAGAGGAACCGCATGCTGCGGCCCGACGTGATGGTCGCAGCTTCGCGCCCTCCTGTCGAGCCGCCGGCGGCAGGAGGACGCGGTCTGCGCGGAAGAGGAAAGCCACCGGCTGTTCTACTGCGCCCGATGCCGGGCGGCGGTGTGGGTCTGCCGGCAGTGCGACCGCGGGCAGCGCTACTGCGGGGCGTCCTGCTCGGGCGCGGCGCGGCTGGAGAGCCGCCGGGAGGCGCGGCGTCGCTACGAGCGCTCGCCGCTGGGTCGGCGGAACAACGCGCGGCGCCAGCGGCGCTTCCGTGAGGCTCGTCGGAGATCCGTAACGCATCAGGGTCCCCGGATCCGGCGGGCGGCGTTTCTCCTGTCGGCGCTCGTGGCGATGGTCGCCTCGAGAAGCCGATCGGAGGATTTTCATGCGACGACTGCTGACGAAGTCGAGACGGCCGAGCCCGTTTCGCCGGACCATGACCGCTTCGCCTGCCGCTTCTGCGGCGCGCTGGGGAACGGCTTCACGCGGACGATGCCCCTGGCACCACGCCGCCGCCTTCGCCGATGGTGGCGCTGAAGGCGAGGGGCGGCCGTGATCTCCGACGAGCTCGAGGCGCAGATCCTGCGCCTGCACCACGTCGAGGGTTGGACGGTGGTACGCGTTCACGGGGCGAGGCGTGTGACGGCCAGAATCGGCTCAGCTCGTAGAGAGTTGGCACAAGCGAGTTCCAGAAACGAGAGCACATGACGGCCTTGCTTGCGCAACGTGTGGACGACGGTCA
>Ga0326597_10007727_pt1 | contig 14586 bp, 7 predicted proteins | sample RVTome_12_FD_203789 | JGI IMG/M metagenome (GOLD analysis project Ga0326597, IMG submission 203789) | Soil microbial communities from uranium-contaminated site in the Upper Colorado River Basin, Wyoming, United States - RVT100D185 | ecosystem: Environmental > Terrestrial > Soil > Contaminated >... | reverse complement strand
CGCGCCGAGGCCGAACTCGCTTTGATCGGCGAGGGTGATGGCCTCGTCGATGTCGCGGCAGCGCACGAGCGGCGCCACGGGCCCGAAGGTCTCCTCGCGCAGGAGCGGCATGGAGGCGGTCACGTCCGTGAGCGCGGTGGGCTCGTAGTAGAACCCCTTGTCGAAGCCTGCCGGCCGGCGGCCGCCGGTTTTCACCCGCGCCCCCGCCGCCACCGACTCCGCGACCTTCTTCTCGACCTTCTCGCGTTGTGACGCGCTCACCATCGGCCCCAGGTCGACGTCCGGCCCCATCGGGTCCCCGATCCGCAGCGTCCTGGTGAACGCGACGAAGCGGTCGACGAACTCGTCGAACACCCCGTCCAGCACGTAGAAGCGCTCGGCCGACGTGCAGACCTGGCCCATGTTCAGGAAGCAGGCCCAGACGGCGCCGCGGGCGGCCACGTCGAGGTCGACGCCTTCGTCGACGATGAACGGGTCGTTGCCTCCCAGCTCCAGGTGGCACTTCTTCAGTTGCTGCCCGCAGGCGACCGCGATCTGGCGGCCGGTGGCCTGGCTGCCGGTGAAGGCCACGACTTCGACCTGGCGGTTCGCCACCAGGGCCGTTCCCGCCTCGGGACCGAAGCCGGTGACGGCATTGACCACGCCCGCGGGCAGGTCCTCGAAGCACTTCATGAGGCGCAGCGTGGAGAGAGGCGTGTACTCCGACGGCTTGGCCACCACCGTGTTTCCCGCGGCCAGGGCCGGCGCCAGCTTCCAGGCCAGCAGCAGCAGCGGGTAGTTCCACGGCACGATGAGCCCGCAGACGCCGTACGGCTCCTTGATCACGAAGTTGAACTGGTGGCGGGCCACGGGGCTGATCACCCGGCCCACCGCGTCGCGGCCGATCTCCGCGTAGTAGTCGAAGGTGGCCGCGATCCACTCGATCTCGTCGCGGTTCTCGGGCAGCGGCTTGCCGCCCTCGCGGGTCAGGAGGATCGCGAGCCCCTCCGCATCATCGCGGATCTTGCGGGCGACTCCGTGCAGCGTCGTGGCGCGTTCGATCCCCGGCGTGCGCCGCCAGTCGCCGAAGGCCCGCGCCGCCGCCGCCACCGCGCGGTCCACGTCGGCCGCCCCCGCCCGCGGTGCGGTGTCGATCGGCTCCTCGGTGGCCGGGTTCACGACCTCGAACACGCGGCCGTCCGCCGCGTCGCACCACTCACCGCCCACCCACATCCGCCCCATGTCCACCTCGTTTCCCGGCAGAATACCCTTCCATGCGCCGCTTCGCCCTCTGCATCGCGCTTCTGGTATCGGGCTGCGCGCGCGACACGCCGCCGCCCGCCCCGGCCGCCGCCCGCAACCTGGTGATCGTGACCATCGACACCCTGCGCGCGGACCGGCTGGGCTGCTACGGGAACCGCGAGGTCGCGACGCCGCGGCTGGACCACATCGCGGCCGGGGGCGCGCTGTTCGAGCAGGCGACGGTGCACGTCCCGCTCACGCGCCCCTCCCACGCCTCGATCTTCACCGGCCTCCTTCCCGCCGAGCACGGCCTCCGCGACAACGTCTCGCCTTCGTTGGCCCCCGAGGTCCCCACGCTGGCCCCGATGCTCAAGGCCGCCGGCTTCCGCACCGCCGCCTTCGTCTCCTCGATCGTGCTCTCCCGCCAGTCCGGGCTCCACCGCGGCTTCGACGAGTACGCCGACCGCTTCGAGGTCGACGGCGACGACGCGCGCTTCCTCAACACCATCCAGCGGCCCGGCGACGTGGCCATGAAGGAGGCGCTGGCCTGGATCCAGTCCGCCGGCGACGGCCGCTTCTTCGCCTGGATCCATCTCTACGATCCGCACGATCCGTACGAGCCGCCCGAGCCGTATGCGTCGCAGTACGCGGGACGGCCCTACGACGGCGAGGTCGCGTGGACGGACGAGCTGATGGGGCGCCTCGAAGGCGCGCTGCAGCGGCTCGGCCTCCACGACAAGACCGTGCTCGTCGTCACCTCCGATCACGGCGAAGGCCTGGGCGAACACGGCGAGACCGTGCACGGCTTCTTCGTGTACGAGTCCACGCTGCGCGTGCCGCTGATCGTGCGCGGGCCCGGGGTGGCGCCCGGGCGCCGGATGAAGGGAGTGGCGCGGAGCGTGGATCTACTGCCGTCCGTGCTCGACCTGCTCGGCGTGCCGGCGCCGGCCGGGTGGCAGGGCAGCGGACAGTCGTTAGGGCCCGTGCTGCGCGGGACGGCGTCCATGGCCGTGTCCGAGCCCGCGTACGCCGAGTCGCTGCTCCCGCTGCTGCACTACGGGTGGAGCGACCTGCGCGCGCTGCGCGACGGCCGGTGGAAGTACATCCAGGCCCCGCGCCCCGAGCTCTACGACCTCGAGGCCGACCCCGGCGAGACGCGCGACCTCGCCGCGGAGATGCCCGCGCGCGCGGAGGCGCTGCGCAACGGCCTCGCCGCCCACCTCGCCCGCGAGCGCGCGGTTGCGACCGACGCGGCGGGCGTGCCCCCGGATCTCCTGGAAAAGCTGGGCGCCCTGGGCTATCTCGGCGCCGGCGCCCCGCGGTCCGCGCCCGGCACGGCCGCCGCCGATCCCAAGGACAAGATCGCGGAGTACAAGGTCCTGAATCGCCTGGTCCGCGAAGGCCTCGTCGCGCTGCGCCAGAAGGATTACGCGGCGAGCATCCAGCGCTTCCGCTCGCTGCTCGCCCGCGGTGTTGCGAGCTTCGAGGTGCACTACTACCTCGGCCGTGCCCTTTCCGCGAGCGGAAAGCCGCGGGAGGCGATCCCGCACTTCGAGGCCGCCATCGTCCGGCTGCCCGGGTTCGCGGCCGCGTACCTGGAGCTGGCCCAGTGCCGGATCGCGATCGGGGACGCGCCCGCGGCGGTCGAGGTCCTGCGGCGCGGGCAGGCCGCGGCGCCGAAAGACCCGCGGCTGCACGAGCGCGAGGCGCAGGTCTGGAAGCGCGGCAAGCGCCATGCCCAGGCCATCGCGGCCTACCGCGCGGCGATTGCGCTGGCGCCGAAGGACGCCCTGCTGCGCGTCCAGCTCGGGGAAGCGCTGCGCGACGCGGGGGCGCTGGACGATGCGGCGCGCGCCCTGCGGGAAGCGGTGGACATCGATCCCGCCCCCGCGTCGTACTGGAACGCGCTGGGCATGGTGCTGGGGGCGGCGGGCCGGCTGCCCGAAGCGGAGGGCGCCTTCCGGGAGGCGCTCACCCGCGACGCCACGAACGCTCAGTACGCGTACAACGCGGGCCTGGCCGTCGAGCGGCAAGGGCGCGCGGCGGAAGCGCGTTCCCTCTACGCGGAAGCGCTCCGCCGCGACCCGTCCTTCGCGCCCGCCCGGCTTCACGCGCCGCGGAAGTAAGATCAGCCAACTGCGACCATGACCCCGGCCAAGCCGCAGCTCTCCTTCGGGCAGATCCTCAGCATGAACGTGGGGTTCTTCGGCATCCAGTTCAGCTTCGGATTGCAGCAGAGCAACATGAGCCCGATCTACCGCTACCTGGGCGCGGACGAGGCCAGCCTGCCGTATCTGTGGCTCGCGGGGCCCATGACGGGCCTCATCGTCCAGCCCGTGGTGGGCGCGATGAGCGACCGCACGGTGTCGCGGTGGGGGCGCCGCACGCCGTATTTCCTCATCGGCGCCGTCATCTGCAGCCTGGGCCTGCTCCTCATGCCCTTCAGTCCGACCCTCTGGATGGCCGCCGGCCTGCTGTGGATCCTCGACGCCGCCAACAACGTGACCATGGAGCCCTACCGCGCGTTCGTCACCGACCGGCTGGACTCCTCCCAGCACTCGATCGGTTTCCTGACCCAGAGCGCCTTTACCGGCCTCGGCCAGACCCTCGCCTACATGACCCCCACGCTCCTCGTCCTCGTCGGGTTGAACAAGGACCTCGTCAACGCTCATCACATCCCCTACGTCACCATCGCAGCGTTCCTGATCGGCGCGGTGTTCTCCCTGGGTTCCATCCTCTGGACCGTGAAGACCACCCCCGAGCTGCCCTTGCCGCCGGAAGAGCTGGAACGGATGCGGCGCCAGCCCACAGGCGTCGCGCACACCTTTCGCGAGATCGTGGATGCCATACGCGACATGCCCCCGACCATGAAGCAGCTCGCGGTGGTCAAGCTGTTCCAGTGGTACGCGATGTTCTGCTACTGGCAGTACATCGTGCTCTCCCTCTCGACGACGCTTTTCGGCACCACGGACCAGGCGTCGCAGGGCTTCCGCGACGCCGGGCTGATCAACGGCCAGATCGGCGGCTTCTACAATCTGGTCGCATTCATGGCCGCGTTCGCCCTCGTACCGTTCACCCGGCGCATCGGCCCCCGGGCGGTGCATAGCGCGTGCCTCGTCGCCGCCGGACTGGGCATGTTCTGCATCCCCCTCGTCCACGACCGCTGGCTCCTCCTGCTGCCCATGATCGGCATCGGGCTGGCGTGGGCGAGCATGATGGGGACCCCCTACATCATGCTGGCGGGCAGCATCCCGCCCCGGCGGGTCGGGGTGTACATGGGGATCTTCAACATGTTCATCGTCATCCCGATGATGATCCAGATCTTCACCCTGCCCCTGTACTACCGCTCCTGGCTCGCAGGTAACCCGGAGAACGTGATCCGCCTGGCCGGGGCGCTCCTGATGTGCGCCGCGGTAGCGACCCTGTTCGTACGGCTGGCACCGCCGGCCGCGGAATCCACGGCGGCCTGAGGCCGCCCCCGAAACGTCATGCGGAACCAGGTCCAGCTCATCGCCTACGTGGATCGCCTCGGTGGCGGCGGGCTGCGCGAACTGCGAGAGCTGCTGAATGGCCCGCTGGCCGGCCTGTTCGGCGGTCTACACCTGCTGCCGTTCTTCCTTCCCATCGACGGCGCGGATGCCGGCTTCGACCCCATCGACCACACCCGGGTCGACCCCCGCCTGGGCGGCTGGGACGATGTCCGCGCTCTGAGCGCGGACATCGAGGTGATGGCCGACGTGATCGTGAACCACGTCTCGTCCGATTCGCCGCAGTACCGGGATTTCTCGGCCCGCGGCCGCCGCTCCGAGTTCGCCGGGCTCTTCCTCACCCTGGATGCCGTGTTCCCGGACGGCGCGACGGAGCAGGACCTGCTGAAGATCTACCGGCCGCGGCCGGGCCTCCCCTTCACGGTGACGACGTTGGAGAACGGGGAGCGCCGGATCCTGTGGACGACCTTCACGCCGAAGCAGGTCGACATCAACGTCCACCACCCGCAGGGGCGGGCTTATCTGGATGGGATCCTGCGCACGCTGGCGGCCGCCAACGTGCGCATGGTCCGCCTCGACGCGGCAGGGTACGCGGTGAAGAAGGCGGGCGGGACCTGCTTCATGATGCCGGAGACCGACGCTTTCATCGGCGCCTTTGCCGCCCAGGCCAGGGCCCTCGGCATCGAGGTCCTGGTGGAGATCCACTCCCACTACCGCCAGCAGATCGAGATCGCCTCCCGGGTGGACCGGGTCTACGACTTCGCGCTCCCGCCGCTGATCCTCCACGCCTGCCAGTTCCGGACCGCTCGCTACCTGAAGGACTGGATCCGGATCCGCCCGAGCAACGCCGTCACCGTCCTGGACACCCACGACGGGATTGGCATCGTCGACGTCGGCGCCGACGCGGCCGATCGGGAGGGGCGGCCCGGCCTCGTGCCCACCGTCGAGCTCGACGCCCTCGTCGAGGGTATCCACGAGCGCAGCCGGGGACAGAGCCGCCAGGCCACCGGCGCCGCGGCCTCCAACCTGGACCTGTACCAGGTCAACTGCACCTTCTACGACGCCCTGGGCCGGGACGACGGGGCCTATCTTCTCGCGCGGGCCATCCAGTTCTTCGTGCCCGGGGTGCCGCAGGTCTACTACGTGGGCCTGCTGGCCGGAGAGAACGACATGGAATTGCTCTCACGCACCGGCGTGGGGCGCGACATCAACCGGCACTTCTTCAGTCCGGGCGAGGTGGCGCAGGCCCTGGAGAAGCCGGTGGTCCAGGACCTGCTCGCCCTGATCCGCCTGCGAAACCACCACCCGGCGTTCGACGGCCGCTTCGACCTCGAGGCGAGCGAGGACGACCGACTGTCGATGCGCTGGACGCACGAGGGCGAGAGCGTCGCCCTCACCGTGGATTTCCGGACCCTGCGCCACGAAGTGACGCAGGGCCGGACTTAGAACCGCAGCTTCGCCCCGACCATCACCCGCCGCGGGGAGACGTATTCGGTACCGAGGCCGAAGTTCTCCGAAGTGCCCAGGCGGTCCTGCACGTCTTCGTAGGCGTCGTCGTTGAGCGCGTTGAGGACGTCGGCGAAGAAAGCCACGTTCGCGGTGCCGCCCAGCTTGAACTCCTTCTGCAGGCGCAGGTCGAGGCTGAACTGGTTCGACACCTTGCGGCTGCCGTCGAGGCGCTCCGCATTGATGATCGTCGGGACGCCGACGATGTCGCCGAGGCGTAGCAGGCGTCCGAACGGCCGGCCGTCCTGGTAGGTGAAATTGGCGCCGGCGAGGAACCCGGCCGGGAACTGGTAGACGAGCTGCGTCTTGAACGTGATCGGCCGATCCGCGATCAGCCGGCCGTCCGTGTTGACGAAGTCGTTGGGGTTTCGGCCGAACGTTCCGGCGGTGCTGCTCTGGCTGCCGGCGGGGCCGCCGGCGGCGCCCGTGTTGGGCCGGCTGGAGCCCAGGCGGCCGGTGGACCGTCCCCACACGAATGACGACACCATCTGCCAGTTGTCCGCCATGCGCTTGACGAGCTGCACGGTCACGCCGTTGAAGCGGGAGAACATCTGGTCGGAGTTGGTGAGCTCGAAGATACGGTCGCCGCCCACGTAGCGCTGCAGCGGGATCGCCGCACCGCTGGCCCCCACGCCTTCGCTGTCGATGTAGGAATCGGCGACGTATTCGCCCCCGATGTCCCGGCTGGCTCCGTAGCGCTCGCCGCGTTTGTGCACGTAGTTGACGGAGAGCCCGAGGTTCTTCGCCAGCTCGCGCTCGATGCCGACCGTGAACTGGTCGGTGTAGGGCGGCTCGAAATTCGGATCGACACGCAGGTTCGTGTTGTCGGAGACGAGCTCCAGGCCCTCCGGGTTCCCTTGCGCGTCGTAGGTGCCGGAAAAGAGGTACCGGGGGGTGATCGACGGGGTGTTGTTGTCGAACTCGCCCGTGACCACACCGCGGTAGTAGCGGCCGGCGTGCGCCTTCAGCACGGTCTTGCCGTCCCCGCTGACCTTCCAGTTGAACCCGAGACGCGGAGAGACCGTATTCCACTTGAAGACTTGATCCACGGGGCTGGTGAACTGGCCCGTCTCGTTGCCCTCGCGGTCCAGTATCCCGAGCTCGGGGAAATAGGCCTTGCTGTAGTCGTAGCGCACGCCGGCGTTGACGGACAGCCGCGAGCCCACGCGGATCGTGTCGTCGACGAACACGCCCAGGTTCCGCATCCGCCCGCCCTGGTGGTAGGGGAGCTGCGTGTAACCGTAGGCGGGCTCGGTGCCGTAGGTGTAGATGTAGTCGTTCGGCCCCAGGACGTAGTCGCTGCCCCCGCTGTTGTACTGCACGCCGAACTTGAAGTCGTGGCTGGCGCCCATGAACTCGTCCGCGAAGTGCGAGACCTTGCCGCTGAAGGCGGTCTTCTCGCTGACCCCGTCGTAAAAGGAGTAGATGCCACCGGTGATCTCGCCGGTGTCGAAGTCGAGGAAGCGCGGGTTGACCCGCGGCTCACCCTCGGTGAGCGGATCACCGTGGTCCTTGCCGTAGAAGCCCGAGTAACGCGCCTCGAAGTAGGTCTTGTCCGAGAGCACGGACGTCCAGGTCAGGTTGGGTGACGGGTTGTGGCCCGTCTCGACGGTCACCGAGCTCGGAGCCGTGGCCGCGGTCGTGTCGCCCGGGATCTCGTAATAGTCGTCGTGGTAGGCGAACATCAGCCGGTTCTTGCTGTTGATCTGGAAGTTGAGCTTGCCGAACACCCGGTCGGCCTTGAACCTCTCCGGGAACTCGGGCGGCGTGCCCGCGAACGACTGGTAGTCGCGCTGGTACTGGTAGGAGGCGAAGAACCAGAGCCGGTCCTTCATGATGGGGCCGCTCAACTGGAAGGTGGCGTCGTTGTACTTGTCACGGTTGTAGGGCAGGCCGTCGTCCTGGGCGTCGGTGGTGTTGCGGCCGGTCAGGTCCTGGTTCTGGTAGTAGAAGTTCGCGTCGCCGTGGAAGGCGTTGCTGCCCTGCCGTGTCACCACGTTGAACACCGCGCCCAGCACGTTGCCGTATTCGGCGGTGGCCCCCAGGGAGAGCACCTCGATCTCCTCGATGGCATCCGTGTTGGGCCAGGGCCAGGCCGCGCCGGTCAGGGGCGCGGTGAAGTCGGTGCCGTCGAGCATGTAGGAGTTGTCGGTGGTCCCCGAGCCCAGAGAGGTCGAGCGCGAGCTGCCTTGGCTGGAGCTGGCGTTGACCCCGGGGGCGGCGTTGACCAGGTCGAAGAACGTGAAGCGCGGGACGGGCGCGTTGCGGACCCAGTCCTTGTCGTAGTTGGTGCTGATCTGGTTGGTCTGGGTGTCCACCACGGCGCCTTCGCCGGTGACCGTGATCTCCTCGCCGCGGGCCTGGCCGAGCTTGAGGGAGACGTTCTCCTCGACCGTGGAGCCGACGGAGACGCGCACGCCGTCCCGGTTGAAGGTGCTGAAGCTGGCCAGGGTGAAGGCCACGTGGTAGGTGCCGGGAGGCAAGGCCGGGAAACGGTAGAAGCCCTGCTCGTTGGTCACGTTGTCCTGCGTGCCCATGATGGATTCGCCGCGGATGACCACGGTCACCCCCGGGAGCACGGAGCCGGTCTCGTCCGTGACCGTGCCCACCAGCGTGCCCGTGGTGCGCTGGGCGAACGCGGTCCCTCCGGTCGCGAACACCACGGCCAGGCACAACATCGCCACCAGACCTCTGCGCATAACACTCTCCTCGAAATTGATACTCGGCCGGCCGCGCGGAACGCTCACCGGAAGCACATGCAGGGGGAGAAATTCGAGGCTCACTCTAGGCGGCGGTCCCGCCCCTGTCAAGCCGTCGAAGCGGCCCCGAACCAGGGTCCAGGACGTTGAACGCAAGGGCGAGGCCGAGTGCGCTAGAGTTCCACGCGCGAGGTCAAGATGAAGTCATTGCTGGTCGTGTCGTTCCTGGCCGCGGCTCTCGCGTTGCGCGCTGAAAAAGGGGAGAAGCCCTGGCCGGCGGCCGCCTGGCCGCGATCCACGCCCGCCGCGCAGGGCATGGACGCAGCCCCCCTCGAGTTGCTGCACGGCGAGCTCGCGGACGGGCGCCACGGGTACGTCGACGGCATGCTCGTGGTGCGCAACGGGCACCTCGTGTTCGAGCGGACGTACCCGCACGACTACGCCGCCTTGTTCGAGGGCAAGGACCCGAAGCGGGGGCCGTACAACTACTACGACCCGGACTGGCACCCCTACTACAAGAAGACCGACCTGCACACCCTGCAGTCGGGCAGCAAGAGCATCACCTCGGTGCTGGTGGGGATCGCGCTCCAACGCGGCCAACTGCCCGGCCTCGACGTCGAGGCCCGGCGATACCTGACCGGGTTCCGGACGTCGGCCGACCCGCGCCAGGCGCGGATCACCTTGCGGCACCTCCTGACCATGACCGCGGGGATCCGCTGGGACGAGACGACGGTCGCCTACACCGATCCCGCAAACAGCTGCGCGCGCATGGAAGCCTCGCCGGACTGGGTCCAGTTCGTGCTCGACCAGCCCATGGCCGCAGAGCCGGGCAAGACGTTCGTCTACAACAGCGGGGTCACCCAGCTCATCGCCGAGGTCCTGGCCCGGGCCACGAAGCAGAACCCCGCCGACTACGCCGTCGAGCATCTTTTCAAGCCGCTGGGAATCGAGCGGTTCTACTGGAAGCGCACCCCGACCGGCCTCCCCGACGCGGAAGGAGGGCTGTACCTGGCGGCTCCGGACCTCGCGCGCGTGGGCTACCTGTTCCTGAACGACGGCGTGTGGAAGGGCCGCCGCCTGCTGCCCGAGGGCTGGGTCGCGGCCTCCACGCAGCCGCGCGTGGAGACGACGCCGGGGATCGGCTGGCCTCCCCGTTACGGCTACCAGTGGTGGGTGCTGCCGGACGCCGCGGGCGCGCGGTATCCGGCCTACATGATGTCGGGCTACGGCGGCCAGCGCCTCATCGTGGTGCCGGAGCGCGCGCTGGTCGCGGTCTTCACCGGCTGGAACATCTACGACAAGCCGGGGCCCTCGTGGCGCCTGCTCCTCGATCGCGTGATGGCGTCGGCGGGACCGCAGGGCCGGCCGTGATCGGGATGGCGGTTTTCGATTACCCTTCCGCCTGCCTGTGGGAGGCGCCATGAAGACGTATCAGATGCTCATCGACGGCGCGTGGGTTGCGGCGGAGTCCGGGCGAACCTTCGCGGTGATGAACCCGGCCCAGGGCGAGGTGATGGCCCGCGTGCCGGAGGCCGAGGCGGCCGACGTCGACAAAGCCGTGCGTGCGGCGCGCCGGGCCTTCGACGAAGGCTGGCGGGACGTCACCGCCCAGGAACGCGGCCGCATCCTCTTCCGCCTCGCCGATCAGGTGCGCAAGGACCTGAAGGTCCTGGCCGAGCTGGAGACGCTCAACTCCGGGAAGCCGCTGATGGAGTCCGAGTACGACATCAACGACGTGGCCACCTGCTTCGAATACTACGGCGGCCTCGCCACCAAGCTCCACGGCGAGGTGCTGAACGTTCCCGACAACGCGCTGTCGCTGGCCCTGCGCGAGCCGCTGGGCGTGGCCGGGCAGATCATCCCCTGGAACTACCCGCTGCTCATGTCGGCCTGGAAGATCGCGCCCGCGCTCTGCGCCGGCTGCACCGTGGTCATCAAGCCCGCGGAGCAGACGCCGCTCACGCTGCTGGAGCTGGCGCGCTCGTTCGAGTCCTGCGGCGTGCCCAAAGGTGTCGTCAACGTGATCACCGGCTTCGGCGAGGCGGCGGGGGCACCGTTGGTGGCGCATCCCGCGGTGGACAAGATCGCGTTCACGGGCAGCGTCGAGGTGGGCAAGCGGATCATGCGCTCCGCGGCCGACACCTTGAAGAAGGTGAGCCTGGAGCTGGGAGGAAAGTCGCCCAACATCTTCTTCGCCGATGCCGACTTCGAGTCCGCGGTGGACGGCGCGCTTTTCGGGGTCTTCGTGAACCAGGGGGAGGTGTGCTCGGCGGGCAGCCGGGTCCTGATCGAGCGGCCGATCTACAAGAAGATGCTCGACGCGATGGTGGAGAAGGCGAAGCGCATCAAGCTCGGCTCCGGGATGGATCCCGCCACCAAGATGGGGCCGCTGGTCTCCAAGGAGCAGATGGAGCGCGTGATGCGTTACCAGGAGATCGGCAAGAAGGAGGCGAAGGTGGCCAGCGGCGGCGGAAGGCCACGCGAGCCCGAGCTGCAGAAGGGGTATTTCGTGGAGCCGACGATCTTCTACGACGTGGACAACTCCGCCACCATCGCCCGGGAGGAGATCTTCGGGCCCGTCATGTCCGTGATCCCGTTCGACGACGAGAAGGACGCGCTCCGCATCGCCAACGACACGCCCTTCGGCCTCGCGGCGGCGGTCTGGAGCCGCGACATCTTCAAGTGCTTCCGCATGGTCAAGCGGCTGCAGGCGGGCATCGTCTGGGTCAACCACATGCAGCCCACCTACGTCGAGGCGCCCTGGGGCGGCTACAAGATGAGCGGCATCGGCCGCGAGCTGGGCCCCTGGGGCGCGGAGGAGTACCTCCAGGTCAAGCAGGTCCACGTCAACCTCAACGAGGCGCCCATCGGATGGTACTGAGACGCGACTTCCTCAACGGTTTCGCCCTGGGCACCGTGGGCGCGCTCGCGCCGCGGTGGGCGCTGGGCCTGGACGCCTCTTACCCCCCGGCCCTCACCGGCCTGCGCGGCAGCCACGAGGACAAGGCGGCCCACGCCCTGCGCGACGGATCGCTCTGGGAGACCGCGGGACAGGTCCGGGACACCGGTGAGACCTACGACCTAGTGGTGGTGGGCGGGGGCCTGAGCGGACTGGCCGCCGCGTATTTCTACCGCCAGGCCGCGGGGCCGAAGGCGCGGATCCTCATCCTCGAGAACCACGACGACTTCGGCGGCCACGCGCGCCGCAACGAGTTCCAGGAAGGCGGGCGGACGATCCTCGGCTACGGCGGCAGTTTCTCCATCGACAGCCCGGCGCCGTACAGCGCGGTCGCGCAGGGGCTGGTGAAGGGGCTCGGCGTGGACGTGGCGAGCTGGCCGCGCGTCGTCGATCGCAAGCTCTACGGCGGGAGGGGACTGCGGCCGTCGGTGTTCTTCGACGCCGGGACCTTCGGCGCCGATCGCCTGCTGCCGCTGCCGGTCTACGAGCGCTACGGCGAGGCGGGCGACGCCCCCGAGGCCCCGCAAGACGCGTGGGCGTCCTTCCTCGCCAAAGCACCGCTGTCCGAGCCCGCGAAGCGCGACCTGAGGCGGCTGTACACGGAGCCGGCGGACTACCTCCCCGGCCTCACGTCCGACGAGAAGAAGGCGCGCCTGGCCCGGATGAGCTACGCCGATTTCCTGACCGGCCCCGCGGGCGCGCACCGCGATGTGCTGCCGTTCTTGCAGACCCGACCCCATTCGCTCTACGGCGTCGGTATCGACGCCGTCCCCGCGCAGGACGCCTGGGGCCTCGGCCTGCCCGGGTTCGCGGGGCTGAAGCTCGACCCCGGCGCCGGGCCGGGCATGAATCTGGACGCCATCCGCCACGACGGCGAGCCGTACTTCTTCCATTTCCCCGACGGCAACGCGACCCTCGCCCGACTGATGGTGCGGGCGCTGATTCCCCGCGCTATTCCCGGCCGCACCGCCGCCGACGTGGTGACGGCGCGGGCGGACTATGCCCGACTCGACGAAGCGGCGTCCCGCGCGCGGCTGCGCCTCGACAGCACCGTCGTGCGCGTGGCGCACCGGGGCAAGGCCAAAGACGCGCGCGCGGTGGACGTCACCTACGCGCGGGGCGGCCGGCTGCAACAGGTGCGCGGGACCCGGGTGGTGCTCGCCTGCTGGCACACCATGATCCCGTACCTCTGCCCGGACCTGCCGCAGGACCAGAAGGACGCGCTGGCCTACGCGGTGAAGGTGCCCATCGTCTACACCAACGTGCTGCTGCGGAGCTGGTCGGCCTTCGAGCGCCTGGGGACGAACCAGGTCTACGCGCCGGGCAGCTATCACACCAGCCTGAACCTGGACCTGCCGGTGAGCGTGGGCTCGTACGCGTCGTCGAAGGCCCCGGAGGAGCCGATCGTCGTGCACATGGTGCGCACGCCGTGCAGCCCCGGGCGGCCCGCCCGCCAGCAGCACCGTGCCGGCCGCGTCGAGCTGCTGTCCACGACCTTCGACCACTTCGAGCGGCAGATCCGCGACCAGCTCGCGCGGACGCTGGGCGGCGGCGGCTTCGATCCCGCGCGGGACATCCGCGGCATCACCGTCAACCGCTGGCCCCACGGCTACGCGTACCAGTACAACTCCTTGTGGGACCCGTTCTGGCTGGAGAACGGAACCCAACCGTGCGAGATCGCGCGCCGCCGGTTCGGCCGCATCTCGATCGCCAATGCCGACGCCGCCGCCTACTCATACGCGGACGCGGCCATCGACCAGGCGCACCGCGCGGTGACCGAGGTGATGGCCTGAACGATCGCCCCGCGTTTGCCCGCGTTCTGGGGCGGGCCGACCTGCTGCTCTTCTCCGTCTCCGCGATCCTCACCATCGACACCCTCGCCTCCGCGGCGAGCATGGGGCTCACCTGGTTCGGCTGGTGGGCCATCACCATGGCGCTGTTCTTCGTGCCCTACGGCCTCATCACCGCGGAGCTGGGCGCGGCCTGGCCGGGGGAAGGCGGCCTCTACGTCTGGGTACGGGAGGCGATGGGCCCGCGCTGGGGGTCGCTGGCCGCCTGGTTCTACTGGATCAACAACGCCTACTGGGTGCCGGCGGTGTACATGGTGTTCGCGGGCACGTTCCATTCGATCTTCCTGCGCGCGCACCTGCCCCCGGGCCTGCAGGAGGGCCCCGGCGCGACCTGGCTGCAGACCTCCATCGCTCTGGCCGTGACCTGGATGACGGTCGCCATCGGCGTGGTGCGCCTGCAGGTCTCCAAGTGGGTGCCGAACGTGGGGGCGGTGGTCAAGGTCGCGATCTTCGTCGTGCTCGGGGCGCTGGGCGGGCTGTCGCTCCTCGCCGGCAACCCTCCCGCCAACGCGTTCAGCTGGCGCGGGCTGGTTCCCGACGCGACCGCCTCCCTGCGCTTCCTGCCCGTGCTCGTCTACAACGCGCTCGGCTTCGAGCTGATGAGCTCGGCGGGCGAGGAGATGCGCGATCCGCAGCGGGACGTGCCCCGCGTGATCCTGCTCTCCGGCCTCGTGATCTCGGTGGTGTACACGCTCGGCGTGGCGGGCATCCTGATCTCGGTGCCCCTCTCCGAGCTCAGCCTCTTGACCGGCACCTGGGACGCGCTGGCCGCGCTGGGGAAGCCGTGGGGAGCAGCCGGCGACGCGCTCGTGCTGGCCCTGGGCATCGGGTTCCTCTACGCGTGCGTGGCGAACATCGTGACC
>Ga0326597_10007726_pt1 | contig 14587 bp, 10 predicted proteins | sample RVTome_12_FD_203789 | JGI IMG/M metagenome (GOLD analysis project Ga0326597, IMG submission 203789) | Soil microbial communities from uranium-contaminated site in the Upper Colorado River Basin, Wyoming, United States - RVT100D185 | ecosystem: Environmental > Terrestrial > Soil > Contaminated >... | reverse complement strand
TCGATGTCGACGAACGCGACGGACAGGGCGCGGTGGTAGCGCGAGGCGCGCTCGACCTCGTTGAACAGCGCCGGCAGGAGCGCCTGGCGGTTCGCCACCCCGGTCAGCTTGTCGACCGACGCGGCGTGCTGCGATGCGGACATCGCCTGGCTCAGGCCATTGATGGCGATCGCCAGCCGTCGCTCGAGGCCGCTTCGGGGCACGGCCACGACGATTTCGAGGTTGCCCCCGGCCATGCGCTCGGCGGCCTTGATGAGACCGTGAAACCGAACACGAACGAAGCCCAGGGTGATGAGCGCGGCCACGGACACGCCGATCGTCGCGGAGGCGACGACCGCCAGGGCCCACCGGGTCTCGCCGCCGATCCCCGGTGCCACGACGGCGGGCGCCGCCAGGTACAGGCCGGCAAGCACGGCAGGAGCAAGCAGCCCCAGGCCGCCGAGCAGTCGCATCACGCCCTGAAGGCTACGCGGCAGGTGGTGCAGGCGGTCCCCGCCGGAGGTACCGGCACCCGGGCGCGAGAGGTACCGGATCGCCGCCGGTGCGAACGGTACGGGGAGCGTTCGACCGAGTGGTTCGACGCCACGAATGGTCCGACCGGGACAGGTCGCCTGCTATACTCCGCGCGTCCTCGACCCCGCGGGAGGCCCGCGACCCACGGAGGCACGACTATTGCTCGAGGGAGGCGCGTCGTTCGCCCCGTGAGACGAACGAGCGGCCCGGCTTCGGACTCCCGCCGCATCACCGGCGGAGCGACGCGGGAGACGTCTATCCAGGTCCCAGGTTCGCAAACCCGGGACCTTTTTAGTTGGGGGCGTCCGTCATTTCGGCCGGGCTCTGCGTTGCCGCGCTGCGATCCTCGCTCACGCACCACAGGTGCGCTCGCTCCGGTGCTTGGACGGCGCCTTGATCCCGGCCGCCTGACGGCCGCCTACTGGCTCGACTGATGCCTGCCACGGTCATCGTGGGGTTGCAGTGGGGCGACGAGGGGAAGGGGAAGACGACCGACTTCCTTGCCGAGCAGGTCGCGATGGTCGTCCGCTACCAGGGCGGCGACAACGCCGGCCACACCGTCGTGAGCGGCAACGAGGTGTTCAAGCTCCATCTCGTCCCGTCCGGCGTGCTGTACCCGCACATCACGTCCGTCATCGGCAGCGGGGTCGTCGTCAATCCGGCCACGCTGATCGGCGAGCTCGACATGCTCGCGGCGCGCGGGATCGACGTCGCGCGGGTTCGGGTCAGCCGGAGCGCCCACGTGATCATGCCGTACCACGTCGCGCTCGACCGGGCGATGGAGGCCCGACTCGGCGACGGCAGGGTGGGCACGACCGGCCGTGGGATCGGCCCGGCCTATGGCGATCGCGCCTGGCGGGTGGGACTGCGGATGGAGGACCTGCTCGACGCTCCGACGCTCCGGGCGCGCCTCGGGCGCGTCCTGCCCGACGTCAACCTGCTCCTCGCGAGCCACGGCGTGGACCCGTTCACCGTCGATGTCCTCGTCGATCAGGCCCTCGCCTGGGGCGCCCGGCTCGAGCGCCACCTCGACGACTCGACGTCCCTCGTCCAGGATGCGCTCCGGCGCGGCGACCACGTCCTGCTCGAGGGCGCCCAGGGCACCCTCCTCGACCTCGACCACGGCAGCTACCCGTATGTCACGTCCTCGAACCCGGTTGCCGGCGGGGCGTGCACGGGCGGCGGCATCGGGCCGCTCCAGGTCGATGAGGTGATGGGGGTCATGAAGGCGTACGCGACGCGGGTCGGCTCCGGCCCGTTCCCGACGGAGCTCGTCGACGAGATCGGCGCCGGCATCGCGTCGCGCGGCCACGAAGTGGGCACGACGACCGGCCGGCCGCGCCGGGTCGGCTGGTTCGACGCCGTCCCGCTGCGCTACGCCGTCGCCGTCAACAGCGTGAGCAGCATCATGCTCAACAAGCTCGACATCCTGTCCGGGATCGAGACGATCCGGCTGTGCGTCGCGTACGCGGTCGACGGTCGACGCCTCGAGGCCTGGCCGTCGAGCGCGGCGGTGCTCGCCCGCGCGGAGCCGATCTACGAGGAATTCGAGGGCTGGCCCGATGCAATCGGCGGCGTCCGGTCGCTCGCCGACCTGCCCGAATCGGCTCGCCGCTACGTGAGCGCCGTTGAGGACCACGCCGGCGTCCCAGTCGTCCTCGTCTCGGTGGGGCCGGAGCGAACGCAGACGATCGAGCGGGCGTGGCGGCCGATGCGCCACCGTCCGGGGGTTCCCGCGTGAGCGGCCGATGACGCTCGTCGCACCGACCCGGACGCTCATCGTCGGCGGCGGCGGCCGGGAGCACGCGCTCGCCTGGAAGCTCGCCGCGGAACCGGGCGTCAACGAGGTCGTCGTGGCGCCCGGGAGCGACGGGATCGCCCTCGAAGCGCGGGTCGTGATCCGGCCGGACGTCGACCCCCTCGACGCCGCGTCGGTCGTCGAGGTCGCCCTCGAGGCGTCGGTCGAGCTCGTCGTGGTCGGCCCGGAGGCGCCGCTCGCAGCCGGCGTGGCCGACGCCCTCCGCGCGGCCGGGATCGCCGTGTTCGGCCCGGATGCCGCGGCCGCGCGGATCGAATCGAGCAAGGCGTTCTGCCGCGAGGTCGCCGAGGCGGCCGGCGTCCGGATGGCCCGCGGCGCGGCCTTCGACGACGAGCGAGCCGCCGCTGCCTTCGCCCGCGGGGTCGCCGATGCACCCGGGTCGAGCGGTGCGGTCATCAAGGCCGACGGACTCGCCGCAGGCAAGGGCGTGACGGTGGCCGACGACGCGGAGGCTGCCGAGGCGGCGGTCGCCGCGCGATTCGCGGCCGGCGACCGGGTCGTCGTCGTCGAGGAGCGACTCGAGGGTCGCGAGGCGAGCCTCATCGCGCTGTGCGACGGGCGCGACGCCCTGGCCCTGCCGCCGGCGCGCGATCACAAGCGCCTGCTCGACGGCGATCACGGACCGAACACCGGCGGGATGGGCGCCTACAGCCCGGTCGCGGACCTTCCGGATGCGGCGGCGGAGCGCCTCGTCGACGAGATCCACCGCCCGATCCTCGCCGAGCTGGCCCGCCGGGGCACCCCATTCCGCGGGGCCCTCTACGCCGGCCTCATGCTCACGGCGGACGGTCCGCGGCTGCTCGAGTGCAACGCCCGCTTCGGCGACCCGGAGACCCAGGCGATCCTGCCCCGGCTCGGGATCGCGCTGGGACCGCTGCTGCTCGCCGCGGCCCGCGGCGACCTGTCGGGTGCGCGTCGCGCGTTCGGCCTGGGTGGCTCGATCCTCCCGACCCGGTCGGAGTCGGCCGTCGCGGTCGTCCTCGCTGCATCGGGGTATCCCGACCGGCCGCGCTCCGGCGATCGGATCGAGGGGCTCGACGACGCGCGCCGGGCAGGGGCACTCGTCTTCCACGCCGGGACGGAACGGCTCGACGACGGGGCGTGGGTGACCCGCGGCGGACGCGTGGTCACGGTCGTCGGTCGGGGCGCAGACCTGGCGGCCGCCCGAGCCGTGGCCGAGGAGTCGGCCGATCGCGTCGCCCTCGAGGGCGTGCTTCGCCGCCACGACATCGCAGCGGAGCCGGCCGTCGCGGCGGACGCAAGCCGATGATCCGGCGCTACACGCTGCCCGAGATCGGGGCGGTCTGGACGGACGCGGCGCGCTTCGAGCAGATGCTGCGCGTCGAGATCGCGGTCGCGCGAGCCCAGTCGGCGCGCGGTCTCATCCCGGCTGACGCCCTCGCGGCCATCGAGGGCCGAGCCCGCGTCGACGTCGCCCGGATCGCCGAGATCGAGCGCATGACCGATCACGACGTGATAGCCTTCGTCTCCCAGGTTGCCGAGGCGGTCGGCGCCGACGGTCGCTTCCTCCATCTCGGGCTGACGAGCAGCGACGTGGTCGACACGGGTCTCGCGCTCCAGCTCCGGGCCGCCGGCGAGATCCTCCTGCGCGATGCCGACCGGCTCGTGACGGCACTCGTGACGCGCGCCCGGGCGGAAGCCGACACGGTCATGATGGGCCGGACCCATTCCGTTCACGCCGAGCCCACCACGCTCGGCCTCAAGGTCGCCGGCTGGGCGTTCGAGGTCGACCGTGGCCGCCGCCGGCTCGCCGCCGCGCTCGACGACGTCGCGACCGGCAAGATCTCCGGCCCCGTCGGGACGTACAGCCACCTCGGCCCGGACGTCGAGGCGGAGGTGCTCGCAGAGCTGGGCCTGCACGCCGATCCGGTCTCGACCCAAATCGTCCAGCGCGACCGCCATGCCGCCCTGCTGGCCGCCCTCGCCGTGCTCGGCGGATCGCTCGAGCGCTTCGCGACCGAGATCCGCAACCTCCAGCACACCGAGATCGGCGAGGTCCAGGAGCCGTTCCGGGCCGGGCAGAAGGGCTCGTCGGCCATGCCTCACAAGCGAAACCCCATCCTGTCCGAGCGGATTGCCGGAATTGCCAGGCTGCTGCGCGGGTACGCCGGCGTGGGCTTCGAGAACCAGCCGCTGTGGCACGAGCGAGACATCAGCCACAGTTCGGCGGAGCGGGTCATCCTGCCCGACGCGACGATTCTCGCCGACTACCTCCTCGTCCGGATGACCGGTCTCATCGAGGGGCTCGTGGTTCGGCCGGAGCGGATGCGCGAGAATATCGATCGCGGCCTCGGTCTCCACGCGAGCAGCCGGGTCCTCGTCGCGCTCGTCGAGATCGCCGGCCTGTCGCGCGAGGAGGCATACGCGATCGTCCAGCGCGCCGCCCTGCGTGCCGCCGACGAGCGTCGCCCGGTCCGGGAGCTGCTCGCCGTGGACCCGACGGTCGCCCGCAAGCTCACCCTCGAGCAGCTCGACGCATGCTTCGACGACGCGGCGTTCCTGCGCCACGTCCCGGAGGTGATGCGCCGCCTCGATGCGCTCGTGCCCGGCCCGGCCGAGGCCCGCCGATGACCGGCGCGACGTTCGTCCGGTCCGGCAAGGTCCGCGACCTGTACGAGATCGGCGCGGATCGTCTCGTCCTCGTCGCGTCGGACCGGATCTCCGCGTTCGACGTCGTGCTGCCGACGCCGATCCCCGACAAGGGCCGGGTCCTGACGGGCATGTCGCGCTTCTGGTTCGCCGAGACGGCCGGGATCGTCGCCAACCATCTCCTTGCGCCGGACCTCGACGACGTCGATCCGATGGACCGTCCGCGCGGCTGGGCCGGTGCGCCGCTCGAGGACCTGCGCGGCCGGATCATGCTCTGCCGCCGGGTCGACATGCTGCCGGTGGAGGTGATCGTGCGCGGCTTCCTCGCCGGATCGGGCTGGCTCGACTACCGGCGCGACGGCGCCATCGGCGGCATCCGCCTGCCGGACGGGTTGCAGGAGGGCGACCGACTGCCGGAGCCGATCGTCACGCCGTCGACGAAGGCGGACCTCGGCCGGCACGACCAGACGATCGACTTCGACACGCTCGTCCGGATCGTCGGCGGCGACCTCGCCGAGCGGGTGCGCGCGGCGGCGCTCCGGCTCTACACGCACGGCACTGAGGTCTGCGAACGGGCCGGCATCCTCCTGGCCGACACGAAGTTCGAGTTCGGCATGTGGCCCGGTCCGGCCGACCTCGTCCTCGCCGACGAGGTCCTGACCCCGGATTCGTCGCGCTTCTGGGACGCGGCGGCATGGGCCCCCGGTGGCCCGCAGGCGAGCTTCGACAAGCAGTACGTCCGCGACTGGCTCGAGGGCCAGGCGTGGGACAAGACCGATCCCGGTCCGGAGCTGCCGCCCGACGTCGTCGCCGGCACGCGATCCCGCTACGTCGAGGCGTTCGAGCGGATCACCGGCGCCTCGTTCGCCCGCTACCTCGAGGAGGACGTGATCGCCCCGTGAGCGCCAGTGCGAGCTTCCGCTACGCCGTCAACGTAACCCCCAAGGCCGGCATCCTCGACCCGCAGGGCCGCGCCGTCGAGGGCAGCCTCGGTCATCTCGGGATCTCCGGCGTGCGCGACGTGCGCGTGGGACGACGCGTGGAACTGACCGTCGACGCCCTGGACGAGGCGGCGGCCCGCGCGGTTGTCGATCGGCTGGCCGGCGAGCTGCTCTCGAATCCGCTCATCGAGGCGTTCACCATCGAGCCGCTCGGAGCCACCTCGTCGACGCGGTCCGAGGTTCCGGCGTGAGCGTCCGGATCGGCGTCGTCCTGTTCCCGGGTTCCAATCGCGACATCGACGCGCGGAACGCCATCGAGGTGGCCGGCGCGGAGCCGGTCATGCTGTGGCACGAGGACGCGGACCTGTCCGGCGTGGCCGGCGTCCTGTTGCCGGGCGGGTTCGCCTACGGCGACTACCTCCGGGCGGGCGTGATCGCCCGGTTCAGCCCGGTCATGCGCGCCGTGTCCGCGTTCGCCGCAGAGGGCGGCCTCGTGTTCGGGATCTGCAACGGGTTCCAGGTACTCGCAGAGGCCGGTCTCGTGCCAGGGGCATTGCTTCGGAACCGATCCGTTCGGTTCGTCAGCCGGGAGGTGTCGGTGGTCGCGGAGCGGCCCGATTCGCCGTTCACCCGCCTCGTCGGCGGGCGGCGGCCGCTGCGCCTACCGGTTGCCCACGGGGAAGGCTGCTACTACGCGGATGAGCCGACGCTCGACGCGCTCGAACGCGACGGGCAGGTCCTGTTCCGCTACGTCCGACCGGACGGCGAGGTCGCGGTTCCCGGCGACCCGGGCAACCCGAACGGCTCGCTCCGCGGCATCGCCGGCGTGGCCAACGCGACCGGGAACGTGGCCGGCCTCATGCCCCACCCGGAGACCGCGGTCGAGGCGATCCTGGGGTCCGACGATGGCCTCGCGATCATCCGCTCGTTCGTGGAGGGCGCCGCGGAGCGATCGCGCAGCGGGCCGCTCGTCGAGGTCGGCGGACGATGACCGTGGCCGAGCCGCCGCCCGGCGCCGCCGAGCGGCTCCATCGCCGCCTCGGCCTGACCGACGACGAGCTGGAGGCCATCCGCGAGCGCCTCGGGCGCGAGCCGAACGAGCTCGAGCTCGCGATGTTCAGCGTGATGTGGAGCGAGCACTGCTCGTACAAGAGCTCGAGGCCGCTCCTGCGGACCCTGCCGACCGGTGGCGAGGATGTCGTCGCGGGCCCGGGCGAGAACGCCGGGGTCATCTCGATCGGCGACGGGCTCGCGGTGGCGTTCAAGATCGAATCGCACAATCACCCGTCGGCCGTCGAGCCGTACCAGGGCGCCGCGACCGGGGTCGGCGGCATCCTGCGCGACATCTTCACGATGGGCGCCCGCCCGATCGCCGTGCTCGACGCGCTCCGCTTCGGCGATCCGGCGGACCCGCGGACGCGCCATCTCGTCGACGGCGTGGTCCGGGGCGTCGGCGGGTACGGCAACTGCGTCGGCGTGCCGACGATCGGTGGGGAGCTCGTGTTCGACCCGTCGTACGCCGGCAATCCGCTCGTCAACGTCATGGCCATCGGCCTGCTCGAGGAGCGGCTCCTCACCCGGGCCGTCGCGCCTGGGCCCGGCAACCTCGCCGTCCTGTTCGGCTCGACGACGGGGCGCGACGGCATCGGTGGCGCGTCCGTGCTCGCCAGCGCCACGTTCGCGGACGCGGACACCTCGAAGCGACCGTCCGTCCAGGTCGGCGATCCGTTCGCGGAGAAGCTGCTCATCGAGGTCTCGCTCGAGCTCATCGAGCGCGGGCTCGTCGAGGGCCTCCAGGACCTCGGGGCAGGCGGCATCACGTGCGCCACGTCGGAGACGGCGGACCGGGCCGGAACGGGGATCGCCATCGACCTCGGCGCGATCCCGCGCCGTGAGCCCGGCATGGCCCCGTTCGAGGTCCTCATCTCCGAGTCCCAGGAGCGGATGCTCGCCATCGTCCGACCCGAGCGGTACGGCGACGTCCGGGCGGTCTGCGAGCGCTGGGGCCTGCCATGCGCCGTGATCGGCCGGGTGACGATCGACGGCGACATCAGCGTCGCCGAAGACGGTCGCGAGCTGGCCCGGATCCCCGCCCGCGCGCTGACGAGCGAGGCGATCGTCCACGACCGCGTCGGCACCCCACCGGCACGCCGCCGCGCCGCACCGGCACCGGGCGCCCCGGCGGAGGCCTCGGATCGGCTACCGGAGCGCGGCATGGATCCGGGCGCCGTCCTCCTTGCGCTGCTCGGGGGACCGAACCTGTCCAGCCGGCGGGCGGTCTTCGAGCAGTACGACTGGCACGTCCAGGCCAACACGGTCGCGGGTCCCGGTCATGGAGCGGCGGTCGTGCGGATCAAGGGCACGACGAAGGCCCTCGTCGCGTCGACCGACGCGAACCAGGCCGTCGGCGCGCTCGACCCGTGGCTCGGCGCCGCGCTGAGCGTGGCTGAGGCGACGCGCAACGTCGCGATCACCGGCGCGCGGCCGCTCGGCGTCACGAACTGCCTCAACTACGGCGATCCCACCCGGCCCGAGGCGTTCTGGCAGCTCGCCGAGGGCGTCCGCGGCCTCGGCGATGCGTGTCGGGCGCTCGGGCTGCCGATCACCGGCGGCAACGTCTCGCTCTACAACGAAGCCCCCGGTTCCGCGATCGCACCGACTCCGGAGATCGGCGTCGTCGGATTGATCGACGACGTGGCGACGCTCGTCGGCCCGGGGTTCGTCACGGAGGGGGACGCGGTCGTGCTGGTCGGGGAGGCGACGCCGGGTCTTGCCGGGAGCGAGTACGCCGCCCTCGCCGGTGTCGCGCCGGAGGACGGCCTGCCGACGCTCGATCTCGACCGCGAGCGCCGTGTCCAGGCGTTCGTTCGGGAGGCCGTGGCACGCGGTCTCGTCGCGTCCGCCCAGGACGTGTCCGCCGGCGGTCTCGCCGCCGCGCTCGCGGAGTCGGCGATGTGGGCCGACCGCGACCGAGGTCTCGGAGCACGGCTTCGGCTCGCCGTAGCCAGCTCGCCGGCGGTCGACCTGTTCGGCGAGAGTCCGTCGCGGGTCGTCGTGTCGTGCCGGCCGCGCTTCGTGCCGGCCCTCCTCCTCGTCGCCCGCCAGCACGGCCTCCCGGCCGAGGAACTCGGCGTCGTTGGCGGCGATCGGCTGGTCGTCGAGCTCGCCGGGTCCGGGGCGACCGGGGCGGCCGAGGAGCGCGGGTCGCGCGTCGCCGACGCGCTCGACGTCCCCGTGACGGCACTGCGTCACGCGTGGGAGCACGGGCTGCCCCGCGCGCTCGGCTGGGACGAGTCGACCAACAGAAGCGGAGGGGCCGTCTGATGTGCGGCGTGTTCGGCGCCGTCCTGCCACCCGGCACGGAGTCCGGCGCCGCCGCCGTCGCCGCCCTCGGCCTGTTCGCCCTGCAACACCGCGGACAGGAGTCGGCCGGGGTCGCGGTGAGCGACGGCGAGCAACTCATGCTCTACAAAGACCTCGGGATGATCAGCTCCGTCCTCGACGAGCGGCGCCTGCCGAGCCTGCGCGGGGATCTGGCGATCGCCCACTGCCGGTATTCGACGACCGGCTCGACCGTCTGGGAGAACGCCCAGCCCACGTTCCGGCTCGGCCCGCGGCGGGCCGTCGCGATCGGCCACAACGGGAACCTCGTCAACACCCGCCAGCTGCTCGGCGAGCTGCGCGGCGGCCGGGCCCGCCTGCCGGCGTCGACCGATACGGAGCTGCTGACCGCGCTCCTCGCCGACGAGCCGGCGGCCGATACGGTCGACGCGCTGCTCCGGGTCCTGCCCCGGCTGCGCGGTGCGTACAGCCTCGTCGTGCTCGACGAGCGTCGCGTCATCGGCCTGCGCGATCCGTTCGGCTTCCGCCCGCTCGTCCTCGGCCGACTGCCGCTCGACGGCGGCCGCGCCGGCACGGGCCCCGGCCTGTGGGCCGATGACACGACGTCCGGCTGGGTCCTCTCGTCCGAGACGACGGGGCTCGACATCGTCGGTGCCGAATACGTCCGCGATGTCGAGCCGGGCGAACTCGTGATCCTCGAGCAGGGACGCGAGCCGCGCTCGGTCCGCTTTGCGCCGGCTACGCCCGCACTGTGCGTGTTCGAGCTCATCTACTTCGCCCGGCCGGATTCGTACATGGAAGGGCGGAACCTGTACGAGGTCCGGCGCCGGATGGGGATGCAGCTGGCCGGCGAGCACCCGGCGGCGGCCGACCTCGTCATGCCGGTCCCGGACACCGGTGCGGCGGCGGCGGCCGGCTTCGCCGAGGCGTCCGGCCTGCCGTACCGCGAGGGGCTCGTCCGTAACCGCTACACCGGCCGCACGTTCATTCAGCCCTCGCAGACGATGCGCCACCGCGGCGTGACGCTCAAGCTCAACCCGCTGCGCGAGGTCGTGCGCGGCCGCCGCCTGACGGTGGTCGACGACTCGATCGTGCGCGGGACCACGACCAAGCAGATCGTCGACCTGCTCCGCCAGGCCGGCGCGACGGAGGTCCACGTCCGGATCAGCGCGCCGCCGATCTATCACCCGTGCTTCTACGGGATCGATACCCAGGTCGAGACGGAGCTCATCGCGGCGTCCCACTCGGTCGAGGAGATCCGCTCGTTCATCGGCGCCGACACGCTCGGCTACCTGTCGATCCGCGGCGTCCTCGCCGCCCTCGAGCTGCCGTACGAGCGGTTCTGCTTTGCCTGCTTCGACGGCAACTACCCGGAGCCCGTGCCGTACGACGCGGCCAGCCGCAAATTCATCCTCGAGGAGGCCGGGGTCGCCGTCCGTGGCTGAGGGACGGTCGGGCTCGAAGGGTGCGGCGCCGCGCGATGCCTACCGTCGGGCAGGCGTCGACGTGGTGGCCGGTGACGCCGCCGTGGAGCTCATGCGCGCGGCCGTGTCCGCGACCCACGGCCCGGGCGTGCTCGCCGGTCTCGGTGGGTTCGGCGGGGCGATCGCCATCCCGCCGGGGTTCCGCGAGCCGGTCCTCGTCGCCTCGACGGATGGCGTGGGCACGAAGACCGCGATCGCCGCCGCGCTCCGGCGCTACGACACGATCGGGCGCGACCTCGTCGCGATGTGCGCGGACGACGTGGTCTGCTCGGGCGCCGCGCCCCTGTTCCTGCTCGACTACGTCGCCGTCGGCCGGCTCGATCCGGAGGACGTCGCCGCCCTCGTCGGCGGCGTGGCCGACGGTTGTCGCGACGCCGGCTGCGCGCTGATCGGCGGGGAGACGGCGGAGCACCCAGGGCTCATCGACCCCGGCGCGTTCGATCTCGCCGGGTGCTGTGTCGGGATCGTCGAGCGCGATGACCTCATCGACGGCTCGGCCGTCCGGGTCGGCGACGCGCTGATCGGGCTCGGCGCGAGCGGGCTCCATGCGAACGGGTACTCGCTCGTGCGCGCGCTCATCGCCGAGTGGGACCTCGATCTCGGCGGGCCGTACCAGGCGCAGCTGCGGCGGACCCTCGGCGACGCGGTCGCCGACGACGCGCTCAACGGCGAGCCGGAGCATGCGCTGGCCACGCTCGGCGAGGTGCTCCTCACGCCGACCACGATCTATGCCCCGGCGATCCTGTCGCTCCGGGACGCGCTCGTTGCGACCGGTCGGACCATCAACGGCCTCGCACACGTCACCGGCGGCGGCCTGCCCGGCAACGTTCCACGCATGCTCCCGGACGGGCTCGCCGCACGCCTCGACCCGGCGCGTTGGGCGGTGCCCTCCGTGCTGCGCCTCGTCGCGGCCCTCGGCGGTCTCGACGATACCGAACAGCGTGCCACGTTCAACGGCGGACTCGGCATGGTCGTCGCCGTCCCCGCCGAGTCGGCGGCTGCGGCGGTCGAACACCTGGTCGGCGCGGGTATGCCGGCCACGGTCGTCGGTGAGGTGGTGGCGGCCGGGGCGGTCGATGGGGCCCGCTACGTCGAGGGCTCGATCGAGGCGGTGGCATGACCGGCCGGCTCGCCGTCGGGGTGTCGGGAGGTGGGTCGAACCTGCGCGCGCTCGTCGCGGCGGCGCGCCGCAGTGCGCTCGGCGGCGAGGTCGTCCTTGTGTTCGCGGATCGGCCGTGCCCGGCGCTCGCCTGGGCGGCCGAGGAGGGGATCGACACGGCGCTCGTCCCGGGCGGCCCCGACGAGACGCTTGCCGACGCGTTCCGCGCGGCCGAACCCGACCTGGTCGTGCTGGCAGGGTACCTGCGCATCGTGGGTCCGCGCGTCCTCGCCGCGTTCGACGGGCGGATCCTCAACACCCATCCGTCGCTCCTGCCCGCCTTCCCGGGTGCCAACGCGGTCCGCGACGCGCTCGCCCACGGCGTCCGCGTGACCGGCTGCACGGTCCATCTCGTGACCGAGGTGCTCGACGGGGGCCCGATCCTCGCCCAGGAGGCCGTCCCGGTGATTCCCGGCGACGGCGAATCGAGCCTCCACGCCCGGATCCGCGCCGTGGAGCATCGACTTCTCCCGACGACCGTCGCGCGCGTACTGGCCGAACGGACCGGCCGTCCGGCCCCGACGCCGCGCCGGGCGCTCGTGTCCGTCTCCGACAAGACCGGTCTCGTCGACTTCGCGGCCGGCCTCGATCGGCTCGGCTTCGAACTCGTCTCGACCGGCGGGACCGCGCGCGCCCTGCGCGACGCGGGCCTCGCCGTCACGGATGTGGCCGCGGTAACCGGCTTTCCGGAGATGCTCGACGGCCGGGTCAAGACACTCCACCCGCGGGTCCACGCCGGGATCCTCGCCGACCGGCGCCAGGTCGCGCACCGCGCCGCGCTCGAGGCCGCAACGATCGCTCCGTTCGAGCTCGTCGTCGTCAACCTGTATCCATTCGCGGCCGCCGCGGAGCGGCCCGGCGTGACGCTCGACGAACTGGTCGAGGAGATCGACATCGGTGGCCCCAGCCTCGTCCGGGCGGCGGCGAAGAATCACGCGTCCGTCGGCATCGTCACGTCGCCGGAACGGTACGCGGCCGTCCTCGAGGCCATCCGGCGCGACGGGGGGCTTCCGGACGGACTGCGCTCCGCCCTCGCCGTCGAGGCCTTCCGCTACACCGCCGCCTACGACGCCCGGATCGCGATCGAGCTGCCGTACGCGATGGATGCCGCCGGCGTCGACCTCCCCCCGGAGCCGGGCCTGCCGCGGAGCGAGGATCCCTACCCGCCGACCCTGACCGTGCCGCTCGAGAAGATCGAGACGCTCCGCTACGGCGAGAACCCGCACCAGCTCGCGGCCCGCTACCGGCGGGTGGGGCGCGGCGCCGAGGACGGCCCGTTCTCGTCCGGCGCGCCGCCGCTGCAGGGCAAGGCCCTCTCGTACACCAACGTCCTCGACGCGTCGGCGGCGTCGGCCCTCGGCCGTGCGCTGCGGCACCCCGGGTGCGTCATCGTCAAGCACACGAACCCGTGCGGCGCCGCGGAGCGCGAGACGCTCCTCGCAGCGTGGCAGGCGGCGCTGGCCGGCGACCCGGTGTCCGCGTTCGGCGGCGTCGTTGCCCTGACCGGCGCCGTCGACGGCGCGCTCGCCCGCACGCTCACGGACCTGTTTCTCGAGGTGGTCGTGGCCCCGGTATACGACGAGGAGGCCCGCGTGGTCCTGGCCGGCAAGCCGAACCTCCGCCTCGTCGTCGACCACGGGCTGGGTGCGAACGGCGGGCCCACCTCGCCGTCGCCGACGGGGAGCATCCGGACCGCGGGCGGCGCCGTCCTCGTCGCCGCACCTGACACCCAGCCGGACGATCCGGCGTCGTGGGCAGTCCTCACCCGTCGGCCACCGACGGAGCGCGAGCGGGCGGACCTCGACCTCGCCTGGCGGCTGGTCCGCGGGGTCGTGTCGAACGCGATCGTGCTCGTGCGCGATGGCGCGCTCATCGGCACGGGCTCCGGGCAGACGTCGCGCGTCGACGCCGCCCGCCAGGCCGTCGACAAGGCCCGCGCGATCGCCGGCGCGGACGCCCTCCGCGGTGCGGTCTGCGCATCGGACGCCTTCTTCCCGTTCCCCGACGCGGTCGAGGTCTGCCGTGACGCCGGCGTGACGGCGTTCGTGCAGCCGGGCGGCTCCGTTCGCGACGCGGAGGTGCTCCGGGTCGTGGATGCGGCCGGCGCGACGATGCTCGCCACGGGCACGCGCCACTTCCGCCACTGACCGCGAGACGCTACCGTCTGCTTCACGGCTCCGCGCGCCGGGCAGCGAGGACGGGAGGGATCGATGGACGACGGCCGACCCACGATCGTGGTGGACGAAGCTCCGCTCACGACGGCCGACGTCGTCGCGGTGGCCCGCGGCGCCCGCCTGACGATCGGCCCGGCCGCGGCGGCGCGGATCGCCGCGTCGCGATCGGTCGTCGACGGCCTCGTTGCCGGCGACGAGCTGATCTACGGCCTCAACACCGGACTCGGCCACATGCGCAACGAGCGCGTCCCGATCGAGGTGCTCGAGGCGTACCAGGTCGTCACCGTCCGCACCCACGCCGGTGGGATCGGGGACGCGCTGCCGATCGAGGTCGTTCGGGCCGCGATGGTCGTGCGCGTCGCCGGTATCGCGCGGGGCGGCTCCGGCGCATCGGCTCCCATTGCCGAGACATACGTGACGATGCTCAATCGCGGCGTCCACCCCGTGGTGCCGGTCATCGGCTCGATCGGCGCATCGGACCTCATGCACATGGCGGCGATCGCCCTCGTCGCGATGGGCGAAGGCGAGGCGGACATCGACGGCCG
>Ga0326597_10007725_pt1 | contig 14589 bp, 12 predicted proteins | sample RVTome_12_FD_203789 | JGI IMG/M metagenome (GOLD analysis project Ga0326597, IMG submission 203789) | Soil microbial communities from uranium-contaminated site in the Upper Colorado River Basin, Wyoming, United States - RVT100D185 | ecosystem: Environmental > Terrestrial > Soil > Contaminated >... | reverse complement strand
TTCAACTGTCGCGGCAACTTCCGCTTCAGTGGCCCCTCGTTCAACCATCCGGTTTCTAGCGTGCGGATGCAATTGAATTCGCATAGTCGTTTCATAGTGTATCAAACAGATGTGCTTCCATCCGGCAAGATCGCTCCCCCTGAGAAAGCGTGGTAGGATACCCTTTCACATTCGATGCCTTCGGAGAAGGATGCAATGCCCTACAAGGATTTGCGCGAATATCTGCAGGTGTTAGAGGACAAGGGTCTGCTCTGCCACGTCAAAAAAGAAGTGGACAAGGACTGGGAGATCAGCGCGGTGTGCCGGCAGGCTTTCCGGACGATCCCGCAGGAGCGCAGGCCCGCGCTGATGTTCGATTGCATCAAGGGCCACAAGATACCGCTGGTGGTCGGGATCCTGGGCGGATCGCGGGAGATTTACGCGACGGCGCTCGGAACGGATCAGGCCGGAGTGTGGGAGAAGTGGGCGCAGGGAAAAAACCCGGTGCCGCCGCGGGTGGTTTCGAGCGGGCCGTGCCAGGAAGTGGTCCTGAAGGGCGAGGAGGCGAATATCGAGATGCTGCCGGCGCCGGTCTGGACCGTGGGCGAAGACCCGGGGCCGTATCACACGTCTCCCTTCGTCATTTCGCGCGACCCGGAGACCGGAGTGCGGAACGTCGGGACGTATCGTCTGCAGGTGAAAGGCCCCCGCAAGGGGGGATTTATGATCAACCCGCAGCGCAACATGCGGCAGCACATTCAAAAGAATGAGGCGCGGGGCTCGGCCACCGATGCGGCGATCGTGTTCGGGACCGATCCGGTGATCGGGCTGACTTCGGTGAGTCCGTTTCCCTACGGGACGGACGAGCTGGCGGCGGCGGGAGGCATTCGGGGCGAGCCGGTGGAGGTGGTCCGGTGCCTGACGGTGGATCTCGAAGTCCCGGCCACGGCCGAGATCGTGATCGAGGGCAGGGTTCCGTTCCAGGGGCGGGAGCAGGAGGGCCCGTTCGGCGAGTACGGCGGATACATGGGGGCGGGCGGGAACCACCCCTTGTTCGAAGTCACCTGCGTCACGCACCGGCGGAACCCGATCTACCAGGCGTTTCTGAGCCAGATGCCGCCGAGCGAGTCGAGCTGCATCAAGAGCTTCGGGCGCGAGATGGAGATCCGGCGGCACCTGCAGAACAATCTCGGGCTCGATATCCGGGACGCTTGCCTGACGGAAAGCAGCGGGGCGACGGCGATCCTGATCGTTGCGATGAAGAAGCGAAACCGGTTCCAGCCGATGAAGGCGATGATGGGGGTCTGGTCGCTGAATATCGGCATTGCGAAAACGATCATCGTGGTGGACGACGACGTGGACGCGCGGGACCCGTTCCAGGTGGAGTGGGCGATGAGCTTCCACATGCAGCCGGCCGAGGACGTGCACGTGTTCCGCAACATGGACCCGATTACGCTCGACCCGTCGCAGCCGCTGCAGGACGGGAAGCCGGTGCTGCCCTCCGAGCAGGTCAGCTCGAAGCTCGGGATCGACGCGACGCGCAAACACGCGTTCCCGGCGCGGGCCGTGCCGCCGAAGGAGCACATGGAGCGGGTGGCCGCCGTTTGGGAAAGCTATGGCATCGAACCGGTGAAGACGCGAGGGAGATAGGGAGTCCAGGGATTCTTACGGGCCGAGGAACCTGCTGGATATCAACTGCCCGAAATGAAGTGCAGGTCCCTCGCTGCGCTCGGGATGACACGGAAATAGTCTTATCAATAGAACTGCTAGAAGGTGGGGAATCGGGAATAGGGAAGCGGAAAAAGGAAATTCAAAACGATGAAGCTGGAAAACACTTGTGTGGTGCAGGTCCCCCGGCAAAGGCTCTGGGACTTTCTGATCGTGATCCCGAACGTGGCGGAGTGCCTGCCGGGCGTCGAGGAAGTGAATGCGATCGATGAGCAGAATTACGAAGGCGCGATCCGGGTGAAGGTCGGGATCGTGAAGCTGCGGCTGCGCGGGAAGATTACGGTGGAGTTCATGGACGGCAACAGCTACGTGGGTTCGCTCGCGGTGCAGGCGGCCGACCAGAAGATCAGCGGCCTGGTGCAGGGGAGAATGCAACTGCGGCTGCAGGAGATCACGGAGCGCGAAACGCGGCTGAGCGTGTTTACGGACCTGAACCTGCTCGGCAAGATCGGCGAGTTCGGGCACGGGCTGATCAAGAAAAAAGGCGACCAGATGATGGCGGAGTTCGAAACGACGCTGGTGTCGAAGGTCGGCGACGGTGCGGCGTAGGGCACGGAAACCGGATAAACAGCAGGTCCTTCTCCCGCTACGCGGGATCAGGATGACCGCACTCAATATGACCGCACTCTAATGGTTTTTCAGAAAGCTGCTAAATCAGCTTGGACACGTCCCCGCGGATCTTCAGCTCGATGATGATGTTTTCCTCGGAATTGTCGGGCGGCAGGGAGCGGTGAGCGATTCCCTTCGGGATCACGAACATCTCGCCGGATTCGAGCGTTACGTTGCCGAGCTCGGTCTCCCAGTGGATGCTGCCCTTGTAGCAGAAAATCAGCTCGTCGCACTCCATGTTGCGGTGCCAGAACTTCATGGGCTCTTTGGTCCGCTTCGACAAGTCAATGCGCACGCCGTCGGCCTGCAGGATGGGCAGCGGAGTGCCTTCGGACTTGGCGTAGTTGGTGGGGCGCAGAGCGGGGTCGTTGATGTTAATCTTCTCGATCTTGACCTTGCTGCTCTCGACGGAGACAACCTGGACGGGGGGGATTTCCCGCTGGAGTATCAATTCCTTGCCGGCCCAAGTGAATTTTTCGGTATATGACATGCGAGTTGTTCCTCCTGGCAAAACTTCCGGAATGCAGCGTTCCACTGTATCACGGGTTGATGGTCGCGGAGGCACAGCGGGCGGGGAGATGAATTAGGGCGGATTTGCCGTTGGTGCATAGCGCTCCGTTCAGCCGTCCCTTCGGGACTCGATCCGACAACCGAGCTGTGTCCCAGGATTTGCATCCTGATGGACTATTCTCAATCGCCCCTCCGGGGCTTTTCAAAACCCCCTGTACACCAACTGCAAAAGCGATATGGAAGCCAGAAGTCAGGAGGCAGAAATCAGGAGAAAAACAAGTGCAGGTCCCTCGTCGAAACGATCCTGCGGCGCGGGATCGCTTCCCTCCTCGGGATGACACTTCAGAACTAAGGCTTCCGGGGCAGCCCTTTGCTTGACATCCAGGGGAGCGGGTGAGTACCATTCCTGATTCGCCGGGAACCGCTCTGGCCGGGCGAAATCGGGCTCCGAAGCAGGCGTCATCGAAGTACACGTCATCGAAGTACGCAACCATGGCAGACATCTTTATTCGCGATGCGGATTGGCTGATCACGGTGGACCGGACCCGCCGAATACTTCGGTCGGGGGCAATCGCGATTGAGGGCGGCCGAATCGCGGCTGTGGGGAAAACAGCCGATCTGGAGCCGCGGTTCGGCTCTGCCTCCCGCGTCATCTCGGCGCGGGGCAAAGTCGTATTGCCAGGATTGATTGATTCGCATATCCATACGGCCTTCCAGTTGAGCCGGGGGCTGGCCGACGAAGTCAGCGCGGCGAAGTTCCTGTTCGAGCGCATGTACCCTTATGAAGGTTTGCTGACGGAGGAGGAAAGCTACTGGAGCGCGCAGCTCTGCGTTCTGGAATTGCTGCGCAACGGCGTGACGACGTTTATTGACGCCGGGAATTATCATCCGGAGCAGACAATCCGCGCCGTGGGCGAGGCGGGGGTGCGGTGCGTGATCGCCAAGAGCAACCTGGACATTCCGAAGTCCCCGTTCGGCGCGCTGCCGAAGACGTTTCTGGAAACGACGGAGGAGTGCCTGGAACGGTCGGAAGAAGTAGTCGAAAAGTGGAATGGGGCGCACCATGGACGTGTTCGCGCGTGGTTCCAGTTTCGGGGCATCCCGAACTCGACGGACCGGCTGGTCCAGGGGATGAAGCAACTGGCCGACCGGCACGGGGTCGGCGTCGGGACGCACGCCTGCTTTTCCCTGAGCACGCTCGAATCGTGCAAGACGCAGTTCGGGGTTACGGAGATCGAGCGGCTGGAGCGTCTCGGGGCGCTGGGTCCGAACGTGCTGCTGGTCCACTCGGGCTGGGTCAGCCCGCACGAATTGCAGGCGATGAAGGAGCACGACGTAAAAATCGTGTGCGCGCCGAGCTCGAGCCTGCACAACGGCTACGGATGCATCCTGATGGGCAAGATTCCGGAGTACCTGGAGATGGGCCTGGCCGTGGGGCTGGGGTCCGATCATGCGTCGTCGGGGATCGTGGACCTGGTGCAGGAGATGGGCTTGAGCGCCGGGGCGTACAAAGAAGCGCGATTGAACACGGGGGTCATGCCGCCGGAGCGGGTGGTGGAGATGGCCACGATCAACGGGGCGCGGTGCGCGCTGTGGGATCAGGAGATCGGTTCCATCGAGGCCGGGAAGAAGGCCGACATCACGATCTTCAACACGCGCACGCCGCAGTGGCAGCCGTTGTACAATCCCGTGTCGAACCTGGTTTACAGCGCGACCGGGGCGAGCGTGGACACGGTGCTCTGCGACGGAGTGGTTCTGATGGAGGGGCGGCAGTTGAAGACGCTCGATGAAGAGGAGATTTTCGCGCAGGTGGACCGCCTGATCCCCGGCATTCTGAAGAAGACGAATCTCGAAGAAAAAATCAAGCCACGATGGCCGGTCGAATAGGGAAGCCATGTATCCAATCGAAGTGACGATCAACGGGAAGAAATACAAGCACGAGGTGGAGGCCCGGCTGCTGCTGGTCCACTACATTCGGGAGAAGGCGCGGCTGACGGGAACGCACGTGGGGTGCGACACGGGCAATTGCGGCGCCTGCACGGTGCTGTACCATGGCAAGCCGATCAAGTCGTGCCTGATGCTGGCGGTGCAGGCGAACGGCGCCGAACTGGCCACCATCGAAGGAATGGCCACGAAGAGCGGCCTGCACCCGATTCAGGAATCGTTTCTGGACAAGTTCGGATTTCAATGCGGCTACTGCACGCCGGGGATGATCCTGGGCGCCAAGGCGCTGCTGGAGAAATCGCCCGATCCGAGCGAGGAGGAGATCCGCGAGGCCCTGGAAGGGAATCTGTGCATGTGCACCGGGTATCAGCAGATCATAGACTCGATCCGGGACGCAGCGGAAAAATCGCAGAAGTCCGAGAAGAAAACACCGGCGGGAGCGCAATCAAAATGATGAAGCTCGATGAAATATTCGCCACCCGAAACTGGGTGGGCAAGCCGATCCGAAGGGACGCCGACATCCGTTTCGTGAAAGGCGAAGGGGAGTACGTGGACGACCTGCCGATCGAGTGCTCGCACGTCGCGATTCTCCGCAGCGTGTACGCGCACGCCCGCATATTGAAAGTGGACACGAGCAAGGCCGAGGCCATGCCCGGAGTGCTGGCGGTGATTACCGGGGACGAAGTGGCGAAGGTGACGAAACCGGTCCCGGCCCGCGCCATCACCAAGCCCGCCGTACAGTACGTGATGGCGACGGGTAAGGTGCGATACGTGGGCGAGCCGGTGGCGGCAGTCGTGGCGCAGGACCGGTATTTGGCCGAGGATGCGCTGGAGCAGATCGAGGTCGAGTATGAGCCGCTGCCCCCGGTGGTCGAGATTCAGGACGCGCTCAACCCGGACTCGCCGCTGCTGTTCGAGGAGGCCGGGAGCAATATCCTGATGCAGGACACCCTGCAGCACGGGGACGTCGAGAAAGCGTTCCGCGAGGCGGACCTGACGATCCGCGAGTCCTTCAAGATGCATCGCTATAGCTCGACGCCGCTTGAGAACTGGGTGATCATCGCGCAATATGACCGGCCGTCGGACTCCTACACCGTCTGGGCGAACGACCAGCAGCACGGGCGAAGCATCCTGAACATCTGCACCATGATGGGGATACCGAACAGCCATTTCCGCCTGATCATCCCGGACGCGGGCGGCGGATTCGGCATCAAGCTGGCGCTGTGGCCCTACATTGTATTTCTGTGCCTGCTGGCGAAGAAGGTGGACGGGCCGATCAAGTGGGTGCAGACGCGCAGAGAGCATCTGCTGGCCGGCACGCATGCCCCGGAGTGCGAAGTCGAGGTGGAGTTCGCGCTGCGGAAGGACGGAAAAATCCTGGGACTGAAGTTCAAGGACATCGACAATGACGGCTCGTTTGTCCACACGGCCGGAATCTACGGGATGATCAAGTTCGCGACCCTGGTGGGGTCCTACGCGATTCGGGCGACGGAAGCGGAAATGATCAGCGTCGTGACGAATAAAGGCCCCACGGTGCAGAACCGCGGCGTGGGGAAGCCCACCATGATTTTCGTGCTGGAGCGGATGATCGACATCGCGGCGAAGCAGCTGGGGATCGACCCGATCGAGATGCGGCAGCGAAACTTCGTGCAGCCGGCGCAGATGCCGTATACGACGCCGTCGGGCGAAATCTATGAGAGCGGCGATTACCCGGAATGCCTGCGCCGGGCGCTCCAGTTGATGGGGTATGACGACTTCAAGAAGAAGCAGGAGGAATGGCGGAAGCAGGGCCGGCACGTCGGCATCGGGATCAGCGCGAGCATCGAGCCGGGAACATCGAACCTGGGATATTACTACACGGCGCGCGGCACGCCGGAGTACATGGGGAACGCCGAGGGCGCGATCGTCGGGATCGATTACGACGGCAATCCGAGCGTGATGATCGGCTCGGTGGACGAGGGGCAAGGGCACGCCACGACCGTCTCGCAGGTGGTTGCCGACATGCTGGCGATCCACCCGGACCTGGTGACCGTGCGCACGCATCTGGACTCGCTGATCTCGCCCTTCCTGGGCCACTCCGGGTGCTACTCGAACCGGTTCAATGACGTGGACCTGGGCGCTGTGATCATGGCGACCAAGAAGATTCGGGACAAGATGCTCCGGATCGCCGCCCACGCCCTCGAGGCGAAACCGGAAGAGCTGAAGCTGAAGGACGGACAGATTTGCTCCTCTGTCGATCCCAGCAGGACGATTCCGTTCAAGGAAATCGCGGCGCTGGCATATAAGAAAGTCCTGCTGCTGCCCGAAGGCGAAGAGCCGGGTTTGAAGGAAATCGCGTATTACAAGAGCACGATGGCGAAGCTGCCGAGCAAGACGGATTTCAACGTGCAGATCACGCATTCGAATTCGGTGCACGTCGCGGCCGTCGAGGTGGACGTCGAGACCGGGCTGGTGAAGTTCCTGAAGTACGTCATCGTGCATGATTGCGGGAACCAGCTGAATCCGGGAATCGTCGAGGGCATGGTGATCGGCTCGACGGTGCACGGGATTGGCGCGGTGCTGCTCGAGGAATTTATCTACAACGAGGACGGGCAGCTGGTGACGACGTCCTTCATGGATTACATGAAGCCCGTGGCGGCGGGGCTGCCGCATTTCGAGTCAGGGCACATGGTTTCGCCTTGTCCCTACACGCTGTTGGGCACGAAGTCGGTCGGGGAAGGCGGTGCGATTGGCTCTCTGGCCGCTGTCGGCAATGCGGTCGAGGACGCGCTGACGCCGTTCGGCGTGCGGGTCAAGACGCTCCCGATCACGCCCGAAAAAGTCGTGCGCGCCGTCGAGGAAACGAAAGTCATCTAAGAATGGAAGGCAACGGGGACCCAGATCATGTATCCCAGCAGGTTTGAATATTTCGCTCCGACAACGCTCGAGGAGGCGATCCAGCTGCTCGCGAAAAACCCGGACGAGGCCAAAGTCCTTGCGGGCGGGCAGAGCCTGGTTTCGTTTCTGAAGCTGCGGTTCGCGAATCCGAAGTACCTGGTTGACCTCGGGCGGATCGGCGGGCTGAGTTATATCCGTGAAGATGGGTCATCTTCCGGACAGGGGAACATCTCGATCGGCGCGCTTACGACGTATGCCGAGATCAAGGAATCGAAGCTGCTGCAGGAGAAGTGTCCGATCCTTCCGCAAGCCGCCTCCGTGGTGGGAGACGTTCAGGTGCGGAACCGGGGAACGCTCGGGGGCAGCATGGCGCACGCCGATCCAGCCGGAGACATGCCGGCGGCCGTCCTTGCTCTGGAAGGAGCAGTGAAAGCGGCCGGGCCCAAGGGGGAACGCTGGATCCCGTCGGAAGAATTTTTTGAGGGCATGTACTCGACTGCCCTGGCGCCGGATGAAATTCTGACGGAGATCCGGGTGCCGGTTCTGACCGGGCAGAAGAGCGCATATCTGAAGTTCGCCCGGCGTCCCTCGGACTTTGCGATCGCGGGGGTCGCGGTTTGCATGCAGGCGGGTTCGGGCGGGCGCTGCGAGAGAATTCGGATCGGAGTTGCGGGTGTTACGGATCAGCCGTATCGGGCCAAGCGGGCGGAGCAGATGCTGACCGGGGCCGAGATCACTCCCAAGCTTCTCGCGGAAGCCGGCGCTGCGATGACCGAGGGCCTGGAGCTGATCGAGAACATCCACGCGACGCAAAGCTTCCGAGCTCACCTCGCCAGCGTGTATCTCGCGCGAGCCATCGAGGCGGCTCGCTGACAACTCCGGCGCTTTTACGAATTGCTTTATAGCATTTTCACAAATGCTATAGACTGTCTATCGCTTTGCAAGACGAACCTCAGCGGCTGAAGCCGCATTGATTTGACGCCGGTTGCGGCACGACTGAAGTCGTGCCCTGACAGTCTACACCAAAAGTTGAAAAGCTCTAGACCCGAACTGTAAGTGCAGGTCCCTCGTCGCTGCAGCTCCTCGGGATGACACGACTCGGGGTATGGGAAACGGAAAAGTGAGAGGTGCGTTCTACCCCGACAGTTGAAGAACTAACAACTACCGAAGCAGAGCTTCCAGTTCCTGCTCGCTGATCACCGGCACGCCCAACTCCTTGGCCTTTTCAAGTTTCGAACCAGGATCGCTTCCCGCGACCACGTAATCCGTCTTCTTGCTCACCGAGGCCGTGACGCGGCCGGCGGACTGCTCGATGCGGCGCTTGGCTTCGTCGCGGGACCAGCGCTCGAGCGTGCCGGTCAGGACGAAGGTTTTTCCCGCAAGGGACGCGCTCCGGGCGGCCTTTCGCTCCTGCGTGAACTGCAGCCCTTCCTTTCGGAGGCCCTCGATCAATTCCATATTGCGCGGCTCGCGGAAATAGGAGTGGATGCTCGCCGCAACCTTGGGGCCGACTTCAAATACCGCTTCCAGGTCCTCCAGAGAAGCCTTCGCTAGGGCATCCAAGGAACCGAAGGCATCCGCAAGCAAAGTCGCAGTGCGCTCGCCCACGAACCGGATGCCGAGGGCGAAGATGAGGCGTGCGAGACTGCGCGATTTGCTCTCCTGGATTTCGGCCAGAAGATTCCGCGCGGATTTCTCGCCCATCCGCTCCAGCTCGACGAGCTTGGATTCAGCCAGCTGATAAACGTCGGCCACGCTGCGGACCAGGCCCTTGCCCACCAACTGATCGACCAGAACTTCTCCCAGGCCGTCAATGTCCATCGCTTTGCGCGCCGCAAAGTGCAAGACGGATTCCTTGAGCTGCGCCGGGCAGTTGACGTTGACGCAGCGCGACGCTACCTCGCCCTCCTCCCGCACCACCATTCCACCGCAGACGGGGCACTGTGCGGGCATGACGAATTCGCGCAAGGATTCAGTTTCTTCGGTGGGCAGAACCCGGACGACCTTCGGGATGACGTCGCCGCCGCGCTCGACGATGACCTGGTTGCCGATCCGGAGACCCAGCCGCCGGATTTCATCCTCGTTGTGGAGCGTGGAGCGGCTGACAGTGACGCCGCCGAGCGCAACGGGTTCGAGAATTGCAACGGGAGTCAGCGCTCCGGTGCGGCCGACCTGCACCTGAATGTCGAGTACAGTCGTTTCGGCCTGGCGTGCTGCGTACTTGTAGGCCACGGCCCAGCGCGGCGCCTTAGCCGTCGCGCCCAGCTCTTCTTGAAGGGCAATGGAATTCACCTTGATGACGACGCCGTCAATCTCGTGCGGCAGCGAGTCGCGCTTCGATTCCCACTCGCGGCAGAAAGCGACCGCTTCATCGATATCTTGGCAGTGCCGCCAGCTCCGATTCACTTTGAAGCCGAGCGCGGCAAGGGTTTCGAGGACTTTGGCGTGCACCGCGGCAGGAACGCGGCCGTTCGCCAGCAAAGCATAGGCGTAGTAATCGAGGCGGCGGCCGGCGACGACGCTCGGCTCGAGCATGCGGATCGATCCGGCGGCGGCGTTGCGGGGGTTGGCGAACTTCGTCAGACCGTCCTTCTCGCGCTCCAGGTTGAGGCGGTCGAATCCCTTCCTGCCCATGATGACTTCGCCGCGGACTTCGAACGCTTCGGGCAGCTTTGCTTTCGCGAGTGCGGCGGGGAGAATCGAAAGAGGGAGCGAGCGGATGGTGCGGGCGTTTTCGGTGACGTCTTCGCCAATCGTGCCGTCGCCGCGCGTGACCGCCCGGAGCAGCATCCCGCTCTCGTAGATGACGGACATGCTCATGCCGTCGAGCTTCATCTCGGCGACATAATCGATCCTTTCCTTTCCAGTGCTTTCATGAACCCGGCGGTCGAAATCGCGCAGCTCCTCCTCCGAATAGGCGTTGTCGAGACTCATCAGCGGGACGCTGTGGCGGGCTTGGACGACACCCTCGCGCGGCTTTCCGCCGACGCGTTGCGTGGGGGAGTCGGGCGTGACGAGGCTCGGGTCCTGCGCCTCGAGCTCCTTGAGACGCAGCAGCATCTGGTCATATTCGGCGTCGGGAATCTCGGGCGCGTCGAGCACGTGGTAGAGATGCTCGTGGCGGCGGAGCAGGTCGCGCAATTCGCTGACCTGCTTCTGAAGATGTTTTGCGGAAGCTGGCATATGAGGCATTGGCCGAAAACTTGCCAACGCTCATTATACCGTGGCACACAGGCAGCGGCCTGCGTTGAACTCCTCGGATGAGCATGGTATTCTCCCGCCTATGTCGCCCTCGCAGCAAGTTGCCCTCGATGAGATCGTGCGGATTCTGCTCGACCAGTACGGCCCGATTGAGAAAATCATCCTCTTCGGGTCCGCCGCGCGCGGCGACGACGACGAATACAGCGACCTCGACCTGATTCTCATCAAAGAAACCAGCAAACGGTTTGTGGAACGGCTCGTGGAAGTCCCGCTGCTGCCGGTCCATGCGGACGTCTTCGTCTACACGCCGGAAGAGTTCGAGCGGATGCGCGAGAACGATAACCCGTTCATCCTGAGCGCGCTGGAGAGCGCCAAGGTGATCTATGAGCGACCGTTGGAGAACCGGAAGCAACAGGGATCATGAAGAATTCGCAACAAAATGCTCTCCGTTGGATTCGAGACGCCGAGAATACGCTCCGTGTGGCGGAGATGAATTGCCAATGGGAAGCCTACAACGTGGCGTGCTTCCTTGCCGAGCAGTCTGCGCAGAAATCCCTGAAAGCTGTGCTGTATCTGGATGGAGCGCGATTCATCCGGACTCATTCGATCGCTGAGCTTGTCAAAGAAGTTGCGCGGGAAAGACCTGAATTTCAGAACCTTCGAGAGGATGCCGGCACCTTGGATCAATATTACCTGACGACTCGCTATCCAGATGCCGTGGCGGAACCGGCAATCCCCTCCGAGATTTTCTCCAAGAGGCAAGCCGAGGATGCTCTCCACATCGCCCGTAGCATCTTTGAGATGTCCAATTCGCTGATTTATTACACCTCTTGAGCTGGTGGAAGAATTGTTTCAAGCGTTCGTTACCTGCTGGCGGCGATTTCCTGAACCACGCGGTCCACGAGGCCCGTGGCGGGGCCGGCGGTCAGGTTGTGGTGGTTGATGAGGATCGCGAAGGCCAGCATGTCGCCGCCGGCGTTCGGGGCGTAGCCCGCGAGCGCGGCGATGCCCGCCAGGCCGCCGGTCTTGGCGCGGACGCGGCCCCGCGTGGTTCTTCCGTGCAGCCGGTGCAACAGCGAGCCGTCGGTCCCGGCGACGGGGAGCAGGTCGATCCAAACGCTGCGGTGGGGCGATTCATACATCACGCGCAGCAGCGTGGTAAGTGCCGAGGGCGTTAGCAGGCTCTGGCGCGAAAGGCCGGAACCGTCGCGCAGGAGCACGTCGTCATCGGGAATGCGATTTTCTTTGATGAAGTCGCCGATCACCGCGAGCCCCGCCTCGACGCTCCCCATCTGTCGCAGCTCATGTCCCAAGGTTCGGAGCAGCATCTCGGCGTGGAGGTTCTGGCTGACCTTGAGCATCACCTTGAGGCTGTCGGCCAGCGGAAGCGAGTCCCGAGACGCCAGGACGGTTGCCGGTGGGGCCTGCGCCGCCGGGTCACCTTGGGCTAAGTCAGCCACTTCACCGGGGTGGAGTTCGCGCACACGGGTAGCTCCCCGGACCTCGATGCCGTTGCGGGAGAGGGCTTCGCGGAACACTTCTGCGGCAATCGCGGGGGGATTGTCCATGGCGAGCGCACCCGTCCACTCGGGGCTGTTTGGCCGCAGTTCTCCCCAGAGCTGAACCACGGACGAGCCGATGGCGCGGTCAATCGTCAGCCGGCGGCCAGGGGATGTTCGCCGGTAGCTGGCGACCGTGGCGATCCGGTTCTCCAGTTGAAACCGGGCGGTGGACGGCTCCAGGTCAATGGAGGCCGTCCCGCCAACGCGCTCTCCGGGGCGGATGCGAAAGACAATGACGTTGTCATTGAGCGAGAGAGCCGCCACCGGCGCGCCGTAGCCCCATTGCAGATCGTCCACCGTCCAACCATCGCCGTAGGGCTGCGAGACGAAATAGGTGTCGTCGGCCACAAGGTCGCCTTCCACTACCCGGATGCCGCGCTGGGCGGCCTGCGCCGCGAGACCTTCGAGAGCCAGCGTGGGAGGACGGATGCGCTTCGTTGGGCCGTTGTACGGGAGCACTCTGCCGGAGAGGTTCGGGTCGCCGCGGCCGACAAGGAGCAAATCTCCCGCAACACTTCCGCCGTCGGTGACCGGGGCAGAGGTCTCAACGGTGGTGTGATAGAGGAAATCCGGGCCGAGTCGCGACAGCGCGACCGCGGCGGGAAAGAGCTTCGAGGTGGAGGCCGGGGTGAATCGCTTTTCCGCATTGATCGAAGCAAGACGGTCTCCCGTGCGGAGAGAAACGACGTTTACGCCCCAGAGCGCCTGGCGGGCGGGGTCTTCATTGATGATGGCAAGAATGCGCCGCTCTAAAGGAGTGCGTTGCGCGGGAGTGCGCTCCGGCTCGGAAGCCTTCTGGGCGAGGGCAGGGAAAAGGGACAGCGCCAGAAGGCAAATGAGCAACAGAACACGGGAGAAAGGAGTTTTCTGAAGAACAGATCCCTCGTCGCTTCGCGCCTCGGGATGACACCCACACCCCGGCTTGGAGGAAGGAAGCGGCGGCGGAGGTGTGGGTCGGTTTAGCACGCGAGCAACCGGGATGCGTCCTTGGCGAAGTAGGTCAGGATCACGTCGGCGCCGGCGCGGCGGATGGCGGTGAGCGACTCCATCATGGCGCGCTCGCGGTCGAGCCAGCCGCGCTGGGCGGCGGCGACGATCATGCTGTACTCGCCGCTGACCTGGTAGGCGGCGAGCGGATGGTTGAATTCCTGGCGCGCGCGGCAGATCACGTCGAGGTAAGGCATGGCGGGCTTGACCATCACCATGTCCGCGCCTTCTTCAATGTCGAGCGCGATTTCGCGCAGCGCCTCGCGAACATTCGCGGGGTCCATCTGGTAGGAACGGCGGTCGCCGAACTGCGGCGCGGAGTCGGCAGCCTCCCGGAACGGTCCGTAGAACACGGAAGCGTACTTGGCGGCGTAGGAAAGAATCGAAACGTGAGAAAGGGAAGACTCGTCGAGCGCCCGGCGGATGGCGCGGACGCGGCCGTCCATCATGTCGGACGGGGCGACGATGTCGGCGCCGGCGCGCGCATAGCTGAGCGAAGCCTCGGCGAGCAAGGCGAGCGTTGCGTCATTGTCCACGTCTCCGTTTTGGACGACGCCGCAGTGGCCGTGACTGGTGTACTCGCAGAGGCAGACGTCGCAGAGGATCAGGAGCTTGTCGCCCACGGCGCCGCGGATCGCCCGCACGGCCTGGGCGACGATGGAGTCATCTCCATAAGCGCCGGAGCCCTTCTCGTCCTTGCTCTCCGGGATGCCGAACAGGAGCACGGCCGGGATGCCGTGAGCGGCCACGTCGCGGCATTCCTCGCCGATCTTATCCACGGAAAAATGATAATTCCCCGGCATGGATGCGATCTCGCGCTGGACGCCGGAGCCGGGGCACACGAAGAGCGGATAAATGAAATTCTTCGGCGAGAGGCGCGTCTCCTGCACAAACGACCGCAGCAACTCGCTCTTGCGCAAGCGGCGAAGACGTGTGGTGGGAAAAGTCATGACGTTCCGCAGGGCCTCCGGCTTCCCAAATCATAGCATAGGTAAAACAAGGCAGACCGCGTCCGCTCCGGCCTGTGCTCAATTTGCAAACCCGACCGCAACAAGCCCTAAAACAGCCGCTCCTGCCGCTTCAGGTTGCCGAAGGTGCCGATGTTGGCGAGCGAGAAAGCCAGGCGGAACTGGTTTTCATTGCGGACGGGGCCGAGGGCGAAGCGGCGGTACTCGAAGCTGATGCCGCAGCA
>Ga0326597_10007724_pt1 | contig 14590 bp, 10 predicted proteins | sample RVTome_12_FD_203789 | JGI IMG/M metagenome (GOLD analysis project Ga0326597, IMG submission 203789) | Soil microbial communities from uranium-contaminated site in the Upper Colorado River Basin, Wyoming, United States - RVT100D185 | ecosystem: Environmental > Terrestrial > Soil > Contaminated >... | reverse complement strand
GAGTCCAATCGGTCGCCGTTCTGTCGCCGGCGGAGTGACAAACCCCGAGCCGCGTGCCGTGTGGATTGTGCTTGAGGCGCCCATGAACATGCTGGATCAGATTCAATCGCCCGCCGACGTAAGGAGCGTGCCCGCGGCCGACCTTCCCCGCCTCGCCCGTGACATCCGTAACCGGATAATCGAGGTCGTAGGGAAGAACGGCGGGCACCTGACGAGCAATCTCGGCGTTACCGAGCTTACGATAGCGCTGCACCGCGTTTTCGACTTCGCGCGCGACCGCCTGCTTTGGGACGTGGGTCACCAGTGCTATCCGCACAAACTGCTGACCGGCCGAAACGAACGCTTCGGGACGTTGCGCCGCGCGGGCGGGATCAGCGGGTTTCCCGACAGGGCAGAGAGCGAATTCGATCTGTTCAACGTGGGGCACGCCGGCACCGCGGTCGCAACGGCCGTGGGAATGGCCCGTGCCGACGAGATTCTGGGCGAGGAGCGCAACGTCGTCGCGCTGGTCGGCGACGCCAGCATCGTCAACGGCGTGGCGTTCGAAGGTTTGAACCAAGCCGGCACTTTGAGACGGCAGTTCCTGGTAGTGCTCAACGACAACGAATGGGGTATTTCGCCTACTCAGGGCGCCATTGCCGAGTTCCTCGCGAAGTTCAGGGTGAGCGACTTCTATGATGAGGTAAAAGCCAACACGAAGAGACTGCTGCCCCGCCTGCCGCTGTTGGGCAAGCCCGTGTTCGAGATGATTGCCCACCTCAAGGAGGGTATAAAGGCCACCGTGTCGCCCGGGCAGGTCTTCGAGGCCCTGGGGCTTCAGTACGTCGGCCCCGTAGACGGCCACGACATAAGCCACCTGATCGAAATACTCGAGATGTTGAAGCGCGCCCAGCATCCGGTGCTGCTGCACGTCCACACCGTGAAGGGTAACGGGTGTGATTGGGCCACGGCGGAGCCCGGAAAATATCACAGCCCCAAACCATTCGTGATTGAGAGCGGCAAGGTCACCTTAAAAAGCGGGACCGGGAAGAGCTGGACGTCCGCGTTCGTCGACTCCCTGATCGAGCTGGCGCGGAAAGAGCGGCGCATTTACGCCATGACCGCGGGTATGCCGGACGGCACGGGCCTGAACAAGTTTCAGGAAGAGTTTCCCGACAGATGCAGGGACATCGGCATCGCGGAGAGCTGTACGGTCGATATCGCCGCGGGGATGTGCCGGGCCGGTCTGCGGCCGGTGGCCGCGATCTACTCGACGTTCCTGCAGCGTGCGTTCGATCAGGTGTTTCAAGAGGTCGTGTTGCAGGGCCTGCCGGTGATGTTCTGCATCGATCGCGCAGGGCTGGTGGGCGGCGACGGGCCGGTACACCACGGATTCCTGGACATTACATATCTGCGCGGCATGCCCGGAATGGTGCTGATGGCACCGATGGACGAGGCGGAGCTTGCCGAGGCGATGAAGCTGGGGCTCGCCATCGACCGGCCCTGTGCAATCCGATATCCACGCGACATAGTGCCCGAGCCACTCCAGGATTGCCCCCTCTTCGAGCTTGGCCGATCGCGGACACTCCGGGAAGGCGACGCGGCCACGGTGTTATGTTACGGAGTCACCGCGGTTCACGCGCTGGCGGCCGCGGAGTTGCTCGCGGAATGCGGAATCGAGGTTTCCGTCGTCAATGCGCGCTTCGCGAAACCCATAGACACGGATATGGTCAGGGATGCGATCGGCCACGGCAGGCCCGTGGTTACGGTAGAGGACCACTCGGTGGCCGGCGGGTTCGGCTCCGTGGTGTTGGAGGCAGCGCAGGAGATGGGGCTGGACGCGGGCCGGATGGTTCGACTGGGCATTCCGCCCGATAGATTCATCGCCCATGGATCGCGCGCGGGACAGCTCGCGGAATGTGGCTACGACGCGACCGGGATTGCTTCCGCCGTCGAGCGTCTTCTCGAGCTCGGGGCGGACAAGGATCGGCCGCCCACTTATCGCGGGGCCGCGTCACTGCTGCCGAGTTGAATAACTCACCGCGGCCCGGAGCGCTGCACGGTCAGCCGCGAGCCGCGGCGTTTCCTCGGGGACGACGAAGCGCCGGCCGAGTTGATCGGCGTCTGCTTGCCGTCTGGGGCTTCGGCCGCCGCAGAGGCTCGCCGGCCTTGCGGAGGTATCCAGCCCCTCGACCCCACGCTCACGGAGCGCTTGCGAAGTGCCTGGCACAATCAAGACAAGGCGGGCGTATCTCCTCGGCAATCCGGACAAACCCAGCGCCACACAAGCGCTCGCCGATCTGTGCGCATTCGCCGCGGCGCGCTGCGAGATAGCCGGTTCAGCCACGGCACTTGACGGGCGTCTGGCCGTCGACGCCGGGGCCGACAGGCTCATCGTCATAGGCGGCGACGGGACGCTGATCGGTGTGGCCCGTTCGCTCGGTGCCCAGCAAATCCCGATGATCGGCGTCAACGTCGGAAAGCTCGGGTTCCTTACGGAATTTTCGGCGGAGGAACTGAAAGCCGATTTTGACCGCGCGATGTCCGACGCGCAATTGCTCAGCCCGCGGGCGATACTTCACGTGGCCATCAGCAGCGCAGGCGGAGCGCCGGCGACGCACCTTGCCGTGAACGACTGCGTCATACAGGCGGGGCCGCCGTTTCGGCTTGTAACACTTGGTGTTTCGATCAACGGCGACCATCTCACGGAGATCGGCGGGGACGGCTTGATCGTGTGTACTCCCGGCGGTTCGACCGGGCACAACTTGTCCGCGGGGGGGCCGATCATGCAGCCGGTGGTCGACGCGATCGTATTGACCCCGCTTTGCCCACACTCACTGACACACAAGCCCCTGGTTATCGAGCGCCAGGCCCGGATCGAGATCGAAGCGTGCCGAGCCAACGAGGGTTCGACGCTTATAATAGACGGCCAAGTCTCCGCGCCTTTCCGGACGGGAGACCGCGTTACCATCCGGCGATTCGAGGCCGACTATCTAATCGTTCGCAACCCGCAGCACGCCGATTGGCACAAATTGGTCACCAAGCTTCACTGGGGCCGCCCGCCGAGTTATGAATGACGCCAGGCTGCGTCCGGGCGTGTGCATTCCAGTTCGGCCGCATTCGCGCGCTTGCGTTTCGACAGTAGAACTCGTCACCAGCCGATTCAGCCGCCGAAACGGCGCACGTTCTCGTCGGTTATTACCATGTCGACGTGTCTGTCCAGCGGGCCGACGGGGACGGAGGGCATGATCTGGACCTCGAGGGCGAGTCCACACGCCACGCCGTCGAACTCGGGGTGGGCAAGAAACCTGTCGTAAAAGCCTCGCCCCCGGCCGAGGCGATTGCCGTATTCGTCGAAGGCCAAACCCGGCACGATCACCATGTCGATCAACGATACCGGAAAGGGGATGCCGGTCACAGGTTCGCGAATTCCCATGTTCGCGATGGCGAGGTCTTGCGTGAGCGAGCGGATTTCGATGGGCAACATGCGGCGCTGATTCCAGCTAACTTTGGGGGCCAGAACCCGCTTGCGGTCCTGCCACGCACGGAGAACCAGCGGCGTCGTGTCGATCTCCGTGGGCAGCGACAGAAAGACCATGATGACCTCGGCGTTGATGTACTCCCGCTGTTCGAACATCCGGTGGCAGGTCTTGACCGACCGGGTCTCGAGTTCTTCCGGGGGTACGTCAGCCAGGATTTTTCGAATCCGCTGGCGTAATTCTCTTTTGGCGGACAAATCGATCCGTCGCTATCGTCGGTTCAGGCTGCGCCGCGCGGCCCGCCGGCGTATCAAGCGTCCGACGGCCGACCGGTCTTCAGTCTGGCGTTGGAGCATTCTTACTCGCTTGCCGAACTCGTCACAAGACGCGGCGGACAATTATACGTCGGAAACCGATGTAATGAACAAATCCCGCCCTTGCGACTCCAGACCGTTGCGGCCGCCGGAACCGGCCGAAAATGCGGACGCATCGCAACGCCGCCGCTCGCCCGGCACGATAAATCCACATCCGGCTTGCACAAATAGGCGACGCATCCGATAATATACCAGGGGGTGGAACTCGCGCGCCGGGCACGGGGAGGTGCCGGGAAGTTCAGGCGTTAGGAGACCCGGCGGCGGCATTACTACGATCATGCATAGGAGCACTCCATGTGCGGAATTATAGGCTACGTGGGCGGCAGACGCGCTTTGCCGATCCTGCTGGAGGGGCTGCACCGGCTGGAGTATCGCGGGTACGATTCTGCCGGTGTTGCACTCGTGAACGGTGACGGCGTCTCGGTCAGCAAGTCCGCCGGGCGCATCAGCGTCCTTGAGCGCCATGTCAACCACGAAGCCGACCAGACCCACGGTATCGCGCACACCCGCTGGGCGACACACGGGGCACCGACGGACTCGAACGCCCACCCTCATCTCGACGCCTCGGGCCGTATCGCCGTGATTCACAACGGGATCATAGAGAATGACCGCGCCTTGAGAACGTACTTGCAGCAGCAGGGCGTGGTATTCCGCAGCGAGACGGACACGGAAGTGCTCGCTCAGCTCATCGGCCGGTTCTATAAGGGCGACCTCGAGAAGGCGGTACGCCGGGCGTTGCACGAAGTGTCAGGCACCTACGGTATCGCGGTGGTGTGCGCCGACGACCCCGACGTGATCGTGGCCGCAAGAAACGGGAGCCCGTTGATTATCGGCGTGGGCAAGGGTGAACACATTGTCGCGTCGGACGCGGCCGCTATTCTCGCCCACACTACGCAGGTTATCTATCTAAACGACGGAGAGATGGCGCGCGTAACGCCTGAATCTCTGCGGCTCACCACTCTCGACGCCCTGCCGGTCGCCCGCGACATCGAGGAAGTCGAATGGACTCTGGAACAGATAGAGCTCGCCGGCTACGAGCACTTCATGCTCAAGGAGATTTTCGAGCAGCCCGAGTCCTTGGAGACCTGCCTGCGCGGCCGGATAGACCTGGCGAGCGGCGCCGTACACCTGGGTGGGCTTGCGGACTGCGCCCGCGAGTTGATTCGCACCCGCCGCATCATCATCACGGCATGTGGGACCGCGTGGCATGCGGCGCTTCTCGCCGAGTACATGTTCGAAGAACTGGCCCGCATCCCCACGGAGACCGAGTACGCCAGCGAGTTTCGCTACCGCAACCCGATAGTTGACGAAGGTACCGTGGTCATTGCCGTATCGCAGAGCGGCGAGACTACGGACACACAGGCGGCACAGCGCGAAGCCAAGCAGCGCGGGGCGCTGGTGCTCGGAGTGGTCAACGTGGTCGGCTCTACGATCGCGCGTGAAACCGACGCCGGTGTGTACCTGCACGTCGGCCCGGAAATCGGTGTAGCCAGCACCAAGGCCTTTACGGGGCAGGTGGCCGTGCTCGCTCTAATGGCTTGCTATCTGGGGCGCCGAAAGCACATGTCTCCGGCCGCGGCGACCGAGTTCATTACCGCACTTTCAAAGATCCCCGACCAGATGAGACAACTGCTGGCACGTGCCGACGACGCCCGCACCGTCGCAGAGCAGTTTCATAGCTTCGACAATTGGCTATACCTGGGCAGAGGCTACAACTATCCCGTGGCGCTCGAAGGGGCCCTGAAGCTCAAAGAGATCAGCTACATTCACGCCGAGGGGCTGCCCGCGGCCGAGATGAAGCACGGACCGATTGCGCTGATTACCGAAGGAATGCCCGTGGTGTGTCTTGCCACGAAAGGCTCGCAGTACGATAAGATCCTCAACAACATCTCGGAGGTCAGAGCCAGGGGCGGCAGTGTGATCGCGATCGCAAGTGCAGGTGATACCGAGGTGAGCTCGCTGGCCGAGCACGTTATCTATGTGCCCAGAACGCTCGAACCTCTACAGCCGCTTCTAAATGTAATCCCGCTGCAACTGATAGCCTACCACGCGGCCGTGCTGCGCGGTTGCAACGTAGACAAGCCGAGGAACCTCGCCAAGAGCGTGACCGTGGAGTAACGCCGCTTTGTGCCCGCCGCGCATTCTCTTGACGGTCAGGGCAGGCTCCCGAACGTCACGGTGCCCAGGTCCACTTCCGCGGTAATCGTGCCGCCGCCGCCGTTGAGTCTTGCCGATGTGCTGCGCAAGGTCTCATCCAGGTTGGTCACCGTAAAGTCGAACAGGTCCGCGTCTACAACGCCGACGTTGACTTCCAGGGACAGGTCCGCGGCAAAGTTCGAGGGCGTACGCATACCAATGGACCCGACCTCGACGGTTGCAGTGATCGAGCCGCCGGCCGAAGGCCTCGCGTCGATCGTAATCGTTCCGCTGTCGACGATCGCATCCACGTCACCGTCCGTTGAATCGACGTTGACGTTTCCGTGAACCACGTCTACCTCGACGTCTCCCGCATGGTCCGTTACGGCCACCGTGCCGTTGTCCGCGGTTATGGACGTACGGCGATCGTTGCCGGCAACGTCGACGACCGCGTCATCACTGTTGATTGTCAGCCGCAATCCGGAAGGCACCACGATCTCCACTGTTGCCCGGTAGAAGCGGGCGGTCTGCGACGGAGCGTTGAATCTCAGGAACGCCTGCGGCGGGGCCGACTCGGCGATCGCCAGCTCGATTTCCCACTCGGAAACCGCGTCTTCAGCCGCCGAGACCGACTCCGCGGTCACGTACTTGGTGCCGGTTACCTCAATGCCCGCGGCACCCGGATCGATCCGCACTTGGATTGCCCCGTCCTCCCAATCCACGTTGAGAGACGCGGCGTCGGAAACGTCCGCATCTATGGAGAACTCCTCGTCGGCCGTGAATATCGTGGGTTCGATGGTTATACGGCATGCACCCATGCCGACGAGCAACAGCGCCGCAAGCGCCGATTGCAGCCACGTGCCAATTGCCATTCGAGCTACTCCTGTGTGTGCATTTGCGTCTTGGCGCACAGCATCACCTTGGCACGGGAGTGCAGGTCCCGCCGGCCTCCGCGCGGCAGACAGCCGCGCAGCCCGGCCCGTGGGTGCCATCCACTCGCGCCCGCGCCCCGCCGCGCTTTTGTCTGGCATTATACGCGACCGGGCAAGTGTCCGCACAGCGCTGCCATGCTCGCCGCTCGGATCAGTGCGACGACGGTTTCTCGGCGCTGCGCCCGGCCATGCCGCCGGTGGCCATTGCAGCACCGTTGCTACCGGCCAAGCTTGATCGACACCGCGTCGCCGGGGCCGATCCCCCGCCGCGCCAACTCCCCGGCGGGCAGTTCCAGCACGTAGGGCACCGGTTCAGCGGATTTGTGCCGCATGGTGGTTAGCGGCTCCATCGTGTCGATCGAGGAGATCGTCAGGTCCGCGCGAATGAACGCCATATCGAGCGCGATCGGCGTGTCCTTCATCCAGAACGACTGATAGCGGGAGACGTCGAATATGAAGAGCATGCCCGCGTCCGCGGCCAGGCTCTCCCGGTCCATGAGCCCGCGGTTGCGCGACTCGGTAGTGGCGGCGACCTCAACGTTGAACACGTGCCGGCCGATCGTCACGACTCCGATGGGAAGCCCGGCCGGGCTTACGAATTGATCTGAATCCTCCAGCGAACCTCCCTCACGATGGGCATCAGGACGACTGTTTCCGTCTTCGGCTTCGGCAGAATCGCGGACTGGTACGTGTGACTCCGTCCCGGCCGTCTCCCGATCGGCGCCGACCCGCGAGCCGCCGTTCCGTGGGCTACACCCGATCAGCGTACAAAAGACGGCCGCGGTGCAACCGGCGCAGGCAAGTTTCGCGTGGGTATTCATCCGGCAAATTCTACCGTGCCCGCGAGAACCGGGGCCGCGGTGCCATTCCTCGCACGCTTCGAGCGGCAATTGAACGTGCCGCTCCGCCGCGACTGCGGCACCTGGGCGAATCTCTTGGCCGCGGCAACACTTGCGGGGCGAACGCATTTGTGGATGATGGTTACTCCAGGGTACAGATCGCGTCCGCGTGCGGCGGACGAAGGAACGCGAATCATGGTTTCCTCGGCAGAGCGCTCGGCGAAGCTTCGCAAACTCATTGCACACGGCACGGTTACGATGCCGGGCGCGTTCAATGCGCTTTGTGCGAGGTTGATCGAGCGCGAAGGATTCGACGCAATATACCTTTCCGGCGCGGTACTCGCTAATTCCGTCGGTGGCGTTCCCGATGTCGGCATTATGACGCTCACCGAGGCCCAGGACCACGCCGGCCACGCGGCCGCCGTTACATCGTGTCCAATCCTGGCCGACGCGGACACGGGATACGGCGGCCCGGAAAACGCCGCCCGAACGGTCCGCGTTCTCGAGGCAGCCGGAGTCAGCGGAATTCACCTGGAGGACCAGGAGTTTCCCAAGCGCTGCGGGCACCTCGAGGGCAAGCGGCTCGTCCCCGTCGAAGAGATGTGCGCGAAGATCGCCGCGGCCGCGGCCGCCAAGTCCAGCCCGGACTTCCTGCTGCTGGCCCGCACGGACGCGCGCGGCGTGGACGGCTACGACGAGGCCGTGCGCCGGGCACACCTTTACCTCGAAGCCGGCGCGGACGGTATCTTCCCGGAGGCCTTGCGGGATCGTGCGGAGTTCGAGCGCTTCGCCGCGGACGTAGACACCGTCCTGCTCGCCAACATGACTGAGTTCGGGAAGACGCCCCTGTTGAGCGTGGACGATTTCGCGGAGATGGGCTACAAAATCGTGATCTTCCCGGTAACATTGCAGCGCGTGGCGATGCACGCCGTGCGGGAGTCTCTGCGCGTGCTGAGCCGTGAGCGGTCGCAGAAGGCCCTGCTCCAGAGGATGCAGACGCGCGCGGACTTGTATGAACTGTTGGAGTACGACTCCGGAAGAGCGCCGCGACCGTCGGCGTGATCCCCAATAACGCGGTTCCGTACTGGAACAAATAGTCGAAAGGCCCGACACCATGCAAAAGCTAAAGAACGTTCTGGCTGAGAAATTCTCCGAGTATCGCGCCGAAGTGAAACGCCTGATCACAGAGCACGGCGAAAGAGTGATTTCTGAGGTCACCGTTGCCCAGGCTTACGGCGGAATGCGCGGCATCAAGGCGATGATCTGTGATACCTCCACGGTCGACCCTGACGCCGGCCTTGTCATCCGCGGCATCCCGCTCGCCGACCTCACCGACCGCAGCCCGGAGGAAATTTTCTGGTTGCTCCTCACTGGCGATCTGCCCGATACGGAATCGCTGCAAGGTCTCAAGGACGAGTTGACCGCCCGCGCGGACGTGCCCGACTATGTCTTTGATGCCCTGCGCGTTCTTCCCAAAACCAGCCACCCTATGGCCATGCAGAGCATGGGGCTGCTGGCCCTCGAGGAGGGGTCCAAGTTCCGCCAGCACTACAACGAGGGCATGGGCCGCGAGGAATATTGGGAGATCTGCCTGGAAGACTCGCTCGATCTGCTGGCCAAGATACCCACGCTCACCGCGGGCGTATTCCGCATCCGATACGAGGATGGCAAGCTCATCCCGCGCGACCCCCAGCGCGACTGGAGTGCGAATTTCGCCCATATGCTGGGCATTTCGGATCCCAGTGGAAACCTTGCGAATTTGATGCGGCTCTACCTTGGACTTCATGCGGATCACGAGGGTGGCAACGTCAGCGCCAATCTCTGCCACGTGGCCGGGTCTGCGTTGTCTGATCCATATTATTCCGTGGCCGCAGGCTTGAACGGCCTGGCCGGCCCGCTCCACGGGCTCGCCAACCAAGAATGCCTGAAGTTCCACCTCGCGATTCAGGAGAAGTTCGGGGGGGTGCCCAGTAAGGAACAGTTGACTCACTATTGCTGGGACACGCTCAACGCGGGGCGGGTCATTCCCGGCTTCGGCCATGCCGTGCTGCGCTGCACCGATCCGCGCTATACCGCCTGCCACGATTTCGGAATGAAGGCCTGTCCCGACGATCCACTCTTCAAGCTCGCCGACGTCATGCGCAAGGTAGTTCCCAAGGTGCTCACCGAGCACGGCAAGGCCAAGAACGTCAACCCCAACGTCGACGCCCTCTCCGGAGTTCTCATGTACGCCTTCGGCGTGACGCGCCCGCGGTTCTACACGGCGATCTTCGGCGTCTCCCGGGCGATCGGCATGTGCGCCCAACTGGTCCTTAACCGCGCGATCGGCACGCCGATCACCAGGCCCAAGTCCGTATCGACGGCTTGGGTTAAAGACAAAGTCAGCGCACGCTAACGCCTGCAATTGTAGGGCAGGTCGTCGACCTGCTTGCGCCGAGGACGATCGGTCTCCTGGACTACGTACCGTCGAACTCCGCGTAGGTCTTGGGCGTCTCCCAAACTCGGACGTTGGTGAGCCGGCAGCCGTCGAAGGCGCCCGCGAGGCGGTCCCAGATCACCCGGGCGATGTTCTCGACGCTGGGGTTGAGCGACGTAAACTCCTCACAGTCGAGGTTTAGGTGCTTGTGGTCGAAGCGGGCGATCACGCGCTCTCGCACCGTTCGCTGGAGGAATTCCAGGTCCACGACCCGGCCGGTGGCCGCGTGCGGCGCATCTGAGTCCGCGCGCGCCGGATCTCCGCTGACCGTAACTTCGAGCACATAGTTGTGGCCGTGGCCATTGGGGTTGGCGCACTTGCCGAACACGCGGCGGTTTTCCTCCGGCGAGAGTTCGTCGCAGTACAGCCGGTGGGCGGCCGAGAACTCGAACGATTGCGTCACGCTCACCATGTGTTTCTCTCCACGATTGGCCGTAAAGCTAAGATGCGGGGAAACACACCACTGAATGCTCACCAGCTCCAACGGCCGTTTGCAGTGCGAATCTCCCGCCGCGAGCGCGTCGATCAAAGCCCCGGCCGGGGCGGCGAATCCGCCGGGCGCCGCGCGTGCCCGCTCGTAAACCAGCGGCGCCACCACCTCCCGCAGCACGGTATCGAGAGTCTTGATGTCACAGAGATATCCTGTGCGCTCGTCGACGGGCCCTTCCACCGTCGCCCGCAGGACCCAGAACGGCCCGAGCGGGGATTCACCCGGCGAACCCGCCCACGAATTGACAACGTCGCGGCCCGTAGACCTAGCGGTCGGGAAGCAGCGTATTTCGCGCATCAGCCTCATCGCGGGATTCTATCAGGGTGACCCGTAATTCGCCTACGGCGCAGAATGGGACACCGGCTCGTCGCATTGTCGCGGGCTTTGCATGGCCACCGCGGCGCAAACCGCGACGGCGGCGGTCTCCGTCCGTAGTGTGGTTGGAGCGAGCGATATGCGTCTTACGCCCAAAGCAACGGCGCGCGCACGCTCCTCGTCGGTCCAGCCGCCTTCCGGCCCGATGAACACGATGATTGACCCACGCGCAGGGGCGGCGCGCAGGAAGCTCGGAACGTCACTATCGGAATCGCCCAAGTCGGCAATCCCGGCACCATCAAACCGGCCGATGTTTTCAATCGCTTCACGAAAACCACGCGGCTGCGCTATCTCGGGCACCCACGCCCGGCCGGCCTGCTTCGCCGCCTCGATTGCCCGGCGGGCCCATTTATCAATCGCGGCCGCCCGTGGGCGCCCAACGCTGTGCGCGGCGATCATGGGCCAGATTGCCGCCAGACCAAGCTCCGTACATTTCTCGATGAGAAAGCCCTGCCGGTGAGCCTTAGGCATGGAGACGGCAAGAGTCAGTTTTCGAGGCAGTTCGAATGGGCGCGTGATTACTTTAGAAACGGACACTTCCGCCACTCGGCGATGCGGCCGCTCGAATTCGCCGAACCCTTCCGTGCCAGCCCCGTCAAATAGTACAACCTCGTCGCCGGACTTGAGGCGAAGCACTGCGGCCGCGTGGTGCGATTCCTCAGGGGAGAGAATCTGCCGGCCTTCGGAAATGCTGCGGGAAAAGAGACGCGGAGGCTGCATCGGCTTCGATTATCGGCCTGCGGCCTTCCCCGGCAACCTCAGATCATCCGCGCAAGGGACCGATAAACCATTGGCCATACGCAATACAAGGAGAAATCCGCGTAGGGCACGCGCGACGGTACGGGGCGCAACGCTTTTTCGGGGCTTTCGGTCCGTGGGCTCATAAACGCGTACTAAACCGACGGGCCCTTGTCAACCGCGCAAGAAAGACCATGACCGACGAATCCTCCGCAGTTCCACCGTCTTCCGACGATCCCGGACTCGAGCTCGGCTCCTGCCCGGAAGACGAGCTCGACTCCTTGCTCGAGCAGGCGGTCACGCTCGCCAACGCCGTAACCGAGGAGATTGGGACGACCGACGGACCATCCTTTTCCCCGTATGAAGCCTTGGATTCCGATCTCTCCGATTCGGCCGACGCGGCTGTCGACGAACGCCTTGGAGAATTGGACGGATTGCTCGGGCGGACCAGAGAGGAGCTCGGCACCGCAACGGCCTCCGATCACGAAGTCCCAGCCGAACCACCGCCCAAGGAAGCCACCGCTTCCGCTTCGCCCGAAGACGACATGCCTGATTTTATGGCGGAATTGACCCGTCCCGAGGTTAGGCCGGAAGCCGATGTACCCCCGCATACGCCCTCGCCCGCAAACGCCGCGTCTGGTGCTTCGCGCCGCGGCGCAACCTCTACCAAGTGCGATCCTGCAACAACTTTCGCCGCCGCGCCACACAACTCGGACGAACGTGCCGGCGCCGAGGCAGAAGCCGTTATTCTCGAAGACTTGAGTCTGAGTCCAGTCGCGCCGCCTAGCGCCGCGCCTCACGCCGCCGCCGGCGAGGAGAATCTTGCCGCTGAACTGGATAAACCAGTGCCGGCGCGCAAGGTTAGCAGACGGCTTGCCGCCGGTGCGGCGTTTCTGCGGAAACGGATCATCGACAAGGCGGCGTCATCCGCTATCTTCGTTTGCGACAGCGTAGTTCACGTGCTGGAGCTGCTCGACCGGCCCATCGCACGGCTCGGCTACGTGGGCCGCCGCATGATCGGCTGGCTCGCCATCGCGACAATGGGCACGTCCATTGTTGTTTACGTGATCTCGATGTTTTAGAATCGGTGCCGCACCGCCGGACGTACGCTTACAGGTGGTTTCTGCGAATTGCACTGATGAAAATGGACAAGCCAGCCAGTCTTCCGCGGAAGGTCGCAGACCGATCAGTGCGCAGTCACCTGCGCAAGACGGTTGCACTCGCGTTCGTGCTTGCGACTCGCGGATACCAATTGGCGATTCGCCCTCATTTGATCGGTACCTGCAAATTTTTCCCCAGTTGCAGCGACTACGCCGTCGAAGCGGTGACCATACACGGTCCATATCGGGGTCTGGCCTTGGCGATCCGCCGATTGTGCCGGTGTCACCCGTTCACTCCCGGCGGACTCGACCCCGTCCCGGTTGGCGAGGCCAACCGAGCGGCCGATCCCGCCGAATAAGCTCACGCCTCCGCCCAAGGGGCTCGATAATATCGTAGGCGCCGTGCCGCACAATGCGATGATCGCCATTCGCGCCGGTACGCGCCGGTCAAGGCGCCCGCGCCGCGGCGGCCGGTTTTCAACGAGTATGGATTCAAACGACTTTTCGTCCGTCGCAATCGTCGCGGAGGAACCGCTCGACAGAGTCGAGTCCGCGTCCGACCGTGTACAACCGCCGGAAACCGGCGCGCCCGTAACGCGGTTCGGCCGGTCCATATATCGGCAGGCGGCGCTGGCCTGCCTGGGGCGCTGGGTGCGCGTGGCCGGCTTTTCCCCCTATCATGAACAACTGCGCGAGCACGGCCGATCGCCGGTTCGCAGCGCATCGCGGCTGCACCGGCAGCAATCGGCCGCAACGGCGCTCGGCTTGCTTGCTGAGACCGAAACCGGCCGCGCAGACGGTGAATTCCTCCACGAATGCGTGCGCACCGCGCTGATATCCTGGCAGATGTCCTTGCGCTGTGACGGGTTTCCCGTCAGCCCGGCGCTGCGCCGCAGCCCCTTGCCGTGCGTTTCCGCGTTCCTTATAATTCAGCTTCTTAATGAAACTTCCGGTTTCCAGACGGCCCCACTGCTCGCCGACGCGGAGAGGCATGTCCGCCTGCTGGCCGCGCGCCGCAGGCAGACACCCTGGGTGGAGGCCGCACTCGCCGCGGCGCTCGCGGAAGGGGCCGTGCTGTTTCGCGATACTTCGCTGCTCGGGCATGCCCGCCGGCGCGTTAAAGACCTGTTAGAGGTGCAGGATGAAGAGGGATGGTTTCCTGAGCGCGGCGGTGCGGACGTCGGCCGATTGTCTCTGACGCTCGACGCACTCGCGCGCTCGTACCGTCAGAACGAATGGGGCGAGCTCGAGGAGCCCATCCGGCGGACTATCCGGTTCCTCGGCCATTTTGTGCGGCGCGACGGGCGCGCCGGCGGCTGCTATTCCTCGTGTGGAACGGCGTTCATTAGTCCCTACGGACCGGAGCTGATGACCCCGGTGCTCGACGAGGCGGTGGCGTTGGCCCAGGCCTGCCGGCGACGCTATGAATCGCTGGCGGCCCAGAGATTCTGCGCGTGGCACGACGGTTTGTGCGCGCTTCTTGGCCCCGCCGTCGTATTAGCCGCACGGTGTGCCCGGCCCCATCTCCCCGAGGCGCCGCCCTTGCCTTCCGAGCTTAACGGCGTTACCCATTTCCCCAGTGCGGGTCTGCACGTGTATGCGACCGACGCCTACCACGCCGTGGCCGCGAGTAAGTTCGGCGGTGCGGTCCACGTGGAGTGGAAGTCCGGGG
>Ga0326597_10007723_pt1 | contig 14590 bp, 12 predicted proteins | sample RVTome_12_FD_203789 | JGI IMG/M metagenome (GOLD analysis project Ga0326597, IMG submission 203789) | Soil microbial communities from uranium-contaminated site in the Upper Colorado River Basin, Wyoming, United States - RVT100D185 | ecosystem: Environmental > Terrestrial > Soil > Contaminated >... | reverse complement strand
CCTTTCGTGTGCTTTGGCGGCTCACGATCGAGAGTTTCCGCTGATGGACTCCCGTATATGTCAAACTCTTACTGCCTCCCCGGCAGAGCCGGGGGGTCTCCCGTAGTAGGCTAGCATTGCAGTCCTGCTCGAGAAGAATGTTGGGCAGGGGCTAAAAAACATGGGCTTTGAATTAATTCCAGCTTTATCAGCTTCTGAAACGCGGCTGACAATCAATGTCTTAAGTTTTTATGTCGTTAGCCGACCCGGCCTGGACAACTGGACTGGGGATCTAAGTATTAAAGTCCAACTCTACAAGAACGAAAGGCAAGTGCTTGACAAGGAGTATAAGGTCGGCTTTGTTGAACGCATGAGACATTCGGCGCGACCCCGAACGGCGTCGCGAATGAGCCGTCGCAGTCACGCGGTTGATGGACGCGTCAGCGGCCCAGACGTAGACTTTCGGCAGGAACGGTAAACGGGGGGACCGGTGCATCCTGCACGAACAATTCACCCGCAGGCGGGTCGCATCCGCCTGTTCGCGGTATTGCTCGCTTTGCTCTTCGTTCCTGCGGAACTCAAGGCGGCGGAAAGTCGCGCGTACAATTCATTTCCCGAGACCATCGATCGGGCAGCGAAGTATTTGATTTACCTGCACGGCCGAAACGTGGAACTCAAAAATGACGGCAGAACTCCGCCCGGCCCCAATTTCGATTTCGCCGGCATCAAGGCCGCGTTCGTCGCCCTCGGCTTCACCGTCATCGCCGAATCCCGGACCGCCGATACCTTGGTGCCCCACTATGCGCGCCACGTCGCCGAACAGGTTCGCCGGTTGATGGCGTCCGGCGTCGCCCCCCGAAATATCGTCGTGGCAGGTTATTCCAAGGGTGGTGCCATCGCACTTTTCGCCGCCGCCCTCCATAGAGCGTCCGATCTCCGGACGATCGTAATGGCCGGATGTGGTCGCGAGGGTTCCCCGTTCGGATCTGGGTATGCCAAATTCCTCGCCCAGCTGGCCCCGCGTCTAGAGGGGCGTTTGCTTTCCATTTACGACGAGGCCGACGACAAATTCGGCACCTGCGGCCGAGCCTTTGCAGCCGCGCCGCAAGCCGCGGGAGAGGAAGTCGTGGTTCGCACGGGGCGAGGTCATTTTTTGTTTTACACCCCGCAGGCGGCATGGCTCGACCCGGTGAAAAAGTGGCTGGATCGGTAGATCATGACTTCGCCCTCGATTGATTGTCATGCGTCCCACCGCAGCGATCGAGAACCTCGGCGATAGAGCGGGGAAATGCGTCCACGAGAACGGCGCCGAAAGCCCGGATGAGTCCGAAGAAAAGATACTCAAACAATTTTTGCGACCAAGCCGGTTCCGACCGGCGTTTCGCGATGCCGCGGTCGACGACGACCGTTACTTAAGCTTGAAAATGCGGCGCGGATTTTCCACCGCGACTTTCTTGGCGATTTCATCGGGCAGAAGTTTAAGCCACCGCAGGGACGGCGTCAAAACGTTGCGCGATTTGCAGGTTGGACAAGGCGGCGAATAAAATTGGTCGCTCCCGATCAGGAAACGATCCGGAAAATCCTTGATCAATTGCATCCAGTCGGGCGCGATGCCGCCGGTACCCTTGAGCGGTAGATTTTCAAGAAACAGATATCCCGGCAGGACATTGAGACTCATCGACAAATTGGGGTGGCGCTCGAGCAGTCGGCGGATCACCGCCGCCTTGCGGCCGCCGGTGCCGTCGACGGAGTGAGACAAGATAATGCGAGTCTTCGGATTATGCGCTAGCAGGCGGTCGAAACCGTCGAGGTTCGCTTTCAGTCGAGGTGGATTGTTTGCGCTTGCCTCTCTGAGCTTGGCCGGTGTGGGCATGTCCTCGACGACAAGATCGATGTGCAAGTCGATCGGCACATCGCTGCGGGCGGCGATATCGGAGAGCAGCAAGAACAACGGGTGATCCGGCGCTGCTTCTTCAAAAGGGTGCTGTTTGAAGTAAGAAAGGTGCAGCGCCGACATTTCGCCGAACCCGATCGCGCCCGCGCGAAGCGCGCGTTCGGCCTCTTCCTCGAAGCTCCGCCGTATCTCTTCCGTTACGTTGCCGGGAGCCGTAGCGTGAATAACAGGATTAAGCGTCCCACCGCCGGCTAAGACCGCAAATCGGTCGGGACGACGCTTCGCCTCCGCGAGCAAGCTTTGATAGCGGAAACGACCGAAATGGACGGCGGGCGGAATCATGATGACGGACATGCGCACGTTGTTCTTGTCCATCTGCGCTATGGCTTCGTCGGCCGCGGCTGCATAGTCGATTATCAGCCTTTCCCCTACGGTCCCGCTCGGATCGCCGTGCAGATGAACGTGCACGTCGACTGGCGAAATACGCGCCGCGAACGTGGTCTGCCTGCGGCGCGACGCCGACTCCAGTTCCTCCCTCGTGATGAATCCGTCTCGATTGGAGTCCAGCACGTCGAAGCGCGGAGGGGGTCCGCGCCATTCCTGACGCGAAATGCGGCCATCGCGATTTGTATCCATGTTATGCAGGATCATTTCGGGAGATGGCTGCGCGGCAGCCATTTTTATCGCCAAAAGGAAACTCAGCGGCAAGGCGGATACGATATGCGCAGGGAGCATCGGTGTTTCCGCGGAATGGTCATACCGTATCAACGCATTTTGTGAATGGACGACCGAGTGACGCCCCTAAGTCGACGCTTCGCCGCCGAGGCCGTTCGATGTTACTTGCTGAAAGTCCAACCGAATGGGCTGCCGTTGCGGCGGTTCATCGCTGTGACCTTGTCGCCGTTCTTGGCGATCCGGGGACAGATTTCTTGTCCCCAGGCCAACGCGTGGAACTGCATGCAGAAGAAAAAGTCTTCGGATGTATAGTTTTTTTGGGTCTTCACGGAAACGTGTGGGTGATTTTGACGGTTTCTAGAGCTTTTGGAGCATGCAGGTGAGAACTTTCAGCCGCAGGTATTCCTCGTCGCGCAGTCCGTATGCTCGGCGCTGGATGACGCGAATCTTGTTGTTGAGTCCCTCGACGAATCCGAGAGACACCTTGTTCTCCGGCTTGCAGTAAACGGCGATCCCATCCCAATGACGCTCGATCATTTCGGCGAACTTCTCGTAGGGCCCGAGCCGCTGCCACTTCAGGCTCGCACGCCAGTTCTCGAAGAAGCGACGCGCCCAACCCTCGCTTTCGTAGTCCCAGAGCTGACCGAAGGATTCCTTGAGCAGGTAAGCCCTGTTGAGGCGGTTGTTGGCGGCGAGCAGTTTCTTGAGCGCCTTCCTGCCATCCAGCGTCAGGTTCTCCCGGCGCGACAGCAGCGTGTATTTCTGCCCCTTGATATAGCTTCGATCCCGGCCGCTGAGTCGCCGATATTCGGACTTGCGCACCTGGTCGAGCGCCTTGCCCAGATGGCGCATGATGTGAAACTTGTCGAACAGGATCGCTGCCTGCGGAGCGCGTTCGTGGGGCACATTGCGAAACGGCTTCCACATGTCCATCACCGCCAAGCGAATACCCTTGACCTTCTTCTCGCCCAGCCAGTCGTAGAACATCGCCATGCTCTTCTCGGAGCGGTCTTCGCCGCCGAACCAGATCGGGCGGGCGCGAATAAGATCGCTCACCACGATGCGGTAGGTGTGCCCCTTGCGGATCGAGATCTCGTCGATACCAATCGCCTTGGGACCGGGCGCTCCGACTTTGGCAAGCTGCGCCCGCATGTACTGCATCTCCAGAGTCTTGATCGTCTCCCAGTGAAGCCTGCACTCCTCGGCAACGTCCTTGATCGTGGACTGACGACAGCGCCGTCCTACGTAGTAGGCAAAGCGCTTGGTATAGAAGGGATTGTCCGCCAGGAAGTCCAGTTGCTCGCTCTTCACGTGCCTGCAACCCTTGCACAGCACCCGACGCACCTCGATCTCCAGGAAGATGCGCGCATCGCCACACGGCAGATCGCGAACGAGTCGCGTACGTCGGTCGTACCAGCCCCTGTGCGCTCGACCACAGCAACCGCACAGTGTTTTTTTGAGCGCCGTTTGAAGGTGATGACACGCGCTTTCGGATCACCGAACACGCCGCGCACCATGGGGAGCGGACGAAACCCAGGGAACGCGTATGCGTCCCAAAGTCGCCGCCGTCGCTTCGCTGAATTGGCCATCCAGATATGATGCCAATTACGAGGCACTCACGAAATGCCTGAAAGCCAGTATCCATGCGGCTTCCAGCCATGTTTACCCCCTCAATTTACCCACTCGATTCCGAGAAGATCGGGATTTTTAAAGCACCTTTTTCGCTGACCGTCACTGTATCGCGCGCCGGTTCGGGGATCAATCGCTCTGTGCGCGTTGAAAAACGTCGCTCCCTCGGTTTTATTCTGACTCCTTCACCTGCCCGAGGCAGCCCACGTCAGGGCAGTTTGGGCGTTTCGCGCATCCGCGCGCCGAGCCGGGTCGCCGGCCTGGGTCGCAGAGCCGTTGTGGCGCTTTCGGATCAGGCCGCCTGGATGAGTTCGAGCGATCGCGCCAGGGCGCGCGGCAGTGCACGCTGACAAGATCCTCAGAGGTGCACAAGTCGCCGACGTGCCTGTCGAGCAGGCTATCCAATTCGAGCTGGTCATCAACCTGAAGGCCGCCAGCGCGCTCGGCATTAAGATCCCAGCGTCGATCCTCCTGCGCTTCGACAAGGTGATCGAGTGACCGGTTATGGCCGTTATGGAAAGCTCTCCATAACGGCCAAGACCGGGCGTTCGCCAGACGACTGCGCCTTGGGAGCCGGTTGCGGCCACTTTGCGGGCCGCCGATGCGGGTGACAAATCCCGGCGGAACCGGCACGCTTCCCGTCGTCGCCCGACAAAAAATCAGGAGGAGGCACCATGGATCTCGACCTTGCGGGAAAACGCGCGCTCGTCACCGGATCGACGCTCGGCATCGGCCGGGCGATCGCCGCAGCGCTGGCCGCCGAAGGGGCGGCCGTCATCGTCAACGGCCGCGATCCGGACCGCGTTGAAACCGCCGTGCGCGACATGTCCGCGCGCGGCGCGGTGACCGGCTGCGCCGCCGACCTGTCGACAGCGGCAGGCGCCAAGGCGCTGGTCGCGTTCGCGGCGCGAGGCGGACCGGTAGACATCCTGGTCAACAATGCCGGGACGTTCACGGTGAAGGAGTTCTTCGAGATCGAGGACGCCGACTGGCAGGCGATGTTCGACCTCAACGTGATGAGCGCGGTGCGCTTGTCGCGTGCCCTGATGCCGGCGATGCTCGCGCGCGGCTGGGGCCGCATCGTCTTCATCGGCTCCGACCAGAGCTCGAAGCCGAATCCGTCGATGGCGCACTATGCGATGACCAAGACGGCGCTGGTGTCGATCGCGCGCAGCCTCGCCGAGCGCACGCGCGGGACCGGCGTGACCGTCAACACGGTGCAGGTGGCGCCGACCTGGACCAACGGCGTCGAGGCCTTCATGCGCCAGATGGCCGCGATCGGAGGCTCCACGCCGGAAGAGATGAGCCGGGCCTATTTCGCGGAGGGCGAGGGCCGCACGTCGCTGCTCGCGCGCTGGGCGCGGCCCGAGGAAATCGCCGCGGTCGTCGCCTTCCTGTGCTCGCCGCTGGCCTCTGCCATCAACGGAGCCGCGCCGCGCGCCGACGGCGGCATGGTGCGCTCATTGTTCTAGGGAAATCGGTCTGTCCCCGATTTCCGTCAGACCAGCGTCACCTCGAGCACGCCGCACTTCTCGACTTCGGTCACCACCTTGTCTCCGGGTTTGAGCCACACCTGCTTCTCGGGCGGATAGCCCAGGATCACGCCCTGCGGCGTGCCGGTATAGATGATGTCGCCGGGCAGCAGCGTCATGTGGCGTGAGCAGTAGCTCACGATCTGCGCGCAGCTGAAGATCATGTCGGAAGTGTTCGAGTTCTGGCGCTGCTCGCCGTTCACGTAGATGGCGATTTTCAGGTTCTGCGGGTCCGGAATCTGGTCCGCGGTGACGAGGTAGGGGCCGAGCGGCGCAAAACCGTCACAGGTCTTGCCGAGCATGAGCTGGCTCGAGGCCCGCATCAGGTCGCGCGCCGAGAAGTCGTTCCCGTTGGCGTAGCCGAACACGTACGACAGCGCCTTCTCCTCGGGCACGTCGCGCGCCTTCCTGCCCATCACCAGCACCAGCTCCACCTCGTAGTCGAACTTCGTGGATACCTTCGTCGGCAACGGGATCCTGCCGCGATGGCCGGCGAGCGCATTGTTGTACTTGTTGAACAGGACCGGCGCCGGCGGAATCGGGTTGCCGGTCTCCTGCGCGTGCCGGCGATAGTTGAGCCCGACGCAGATGATCTTGCCGGGACGCGGCACGGCCGGATCGAATCTTGCGCGCGATTCCGGAATCAGCACGCTCTTGCCGCGCTTGTCGCTCAGCGCCTTCGCCGCCAGCTGCACGAGCGGCGCGCAGTCGGCTCCCTCGATCACGGCGTGAATATCCGTCGGCGCCTTGATCCGGAACAGCTTGGATGCCTTGGCCACATCGAGGATACCCCGCTCCGTCTTCAGTCCCAGGGTGCCGCCATCGCTTCCGGCCAGCGTGCAGAACGTCATGTTGCGCGCCCGCATGGATCTCGACGCCGCCGGCTTCTTCGTCTTGGTCGCCATGTCTCCCTCCGTCTGGTCCGATCGTTTCATCCGACCGGCGAGTCAACCATACCCTTGGGGGAGGCGTCAACGCCGGCACAACTCCCAATGCAAAACCGGCGTCAGAAAAAATGCAGGAAAAAGATGGCGGGGTTTCGAATTTCCCCATGCTTGGCTTCACATTCGAACGCTGCGCGCGGGTTTCTGTCCGAATCGTCAGCCGGTTCTGCTCTTAGCAGCCGGCCGAACTGCTAAGTCCGACAGGCTGCTAGATTATCTGGTTTTGCGCGATCAGCGTTTTCTGGAGCTCGGGCATGTCGACCGCCCTCGGCTCCACGCCCGCTCTGATCGCCAGGGCGGCTGCCGTGCCGGTGGCCTGCCCGGTCATCATGCAGGCTGCCTGCGAACGCGTGCAGCCCTGGGCCACGTAATCCGCCGATATGCACCGGCCGGCCACCAGAAGATTCTTGATTCCTGCGGGAACGAGCACCCGGTACGGCACATGGAACCAGCCCGCGCCGCCCACCTCGGCCAGCATCAGGGATTGCTTGCCGTCCTTATCATGCACGTCCACGACGCTGCCGTACCGTCCGATGCCGTCGTCGAACGTTTTTCCCGAGAGAACATCTTCCTTGGTCAGGGTGTAATCGCCGACGATGCGCCGCGAATCGCGCACGCCCACCGTCTGCGCCGTATGGACCAGGTAGGCATCCTCGTAACCCGGGACGTACTTGCGGTAGAAAGCGGCCATCCTCACCGCGGCATCCCGCATGGCTATGGTTGCTTCGGTCAACTGCTTCCTGTCCGTCGCGTCGACGTTGTAGGCCATGTCCATGTTGTGGGAGATCAGGTCGTAGCGGAACTTGCCGTTCCGGAACATCGGTCTCGCCATGTAGGTCAGGGTGTCGGGATTCACCTTCTCGATTCCATACGGTATCGGATAGTCGCCATTGGCCAGCGCCGAGCGGATCTTTTCCTTGAACGGGAGCACCGTGAACGGCTTGCCTTCCTGGCGCAGGCGCTCGACCGTCGCAACGTAGTCCGGTCCGAATTCGGCCGGGTTGCTCCTGATGTACTCCAGCGTTTTATCCAGGTTTACGCCGCCCATGACAAAGTACAGCGTCATCGGCTGGCCGTAGCCCGTTTCCGGATCACCTTTTTCAAAGCGGGCACCGGCGGCTGCACACACCTCCCCGTCTCCTGTGGTATCGATCGTGACCTTGGCGGTGATTTCGACCCGTTCGAGCATGTTCTCGACCGCCACGCCGTGGACGGCATGATCGGTCATCAGCACGTCGGTCGACTGGGAATAGAACCAAACGTCGACGCCGGCCTCCAGAACCATCCGCTCTATCATCCACTTCGCGATTTCCGGATCGAATAGTTGCCGGGCAGTAGCCTGGCCCTTCGTTCCCCACGCCGAACCGGTGTCCAGCATCCGGTCTATGTACTCCTGTGCGATGGAAAAAACGACCTGCTGGTCGTCATACGAGCTTTCATAGCTCGCGATCATGACCTTTTTTTCGTCCGCGCCCTTAGGTGCTCTCATGTGCCGCATCGAACGGATCATCATGACCATGCCCCCGGAGTGGGTGCCGCCCAGGTGATCGCGTTTTTCGACGAGAATCACCTGGGCGCCGTTTCTTGCGGCTGCGATCGCCGCCACGAAGCCGGCGGTACCGCCACCGACCACCAGGACGTCGGTCCGGACCTGCCGATGCTGTTTTGCCGCTTTGACGCTCATGGCGTTTTCCTCGGAGATGTTTGGCCCGCACCAGCCGTGAACGAGGAGCCCGTTTCGATTCTCATGGCCGATAGTTGGCAGACTACCCCCTGGGAAGCACAAAACCTTGACCTACCGCAAGGTTTGTCACGGCAATCCGTCGGTGGTCAAACCGATCGCGAGCCGATTGCCGGCCGCGCCAATCTCTGTTTGGCATCCCGCGGAAAAAATCCGTTGAATTCGTATACACTACTGCGGCACCGGGACCGTGGCTCATGATCGAGGACACGGCCGGGACTTGCGGAGGAGCGAACGATGGCACGCAAAGCGAAGGAACCGGCAGTTCGCAAGCGGAGCACGACCACTCGCGCGCGGGCGCGCCGCAGTGTTGTGCTGGTCGCCACGCGCAAGGGCGCATGGTTGTATCACGGCGATGCGGCACGCAAGACCTGGCGCGTCGATGGCCCGCACTTTCTCGGTCATGTCGTCAGCCACCTGGTGCTCGACCCGCGCGACCGGCGCACGCTGCTGGCGGCGGCGAAGACCGGCCACCTCGGTCCGACCGTCTTTTGCTCGACCGATCTCGGAAGAACCTGGAAGGAAGCGGTACAGCCGCCCTCATTCGCGAAAGCGCCGGAGGGCGAACAGGGACGCTCGGTCGACCACACGTTCTGGCTCGCGCCGGGCCGGCCGGCGGACGCCGGCGTGTGGTACGCGGGCACCTCGCCCCAGGGATTATTCCGCTCGAGCGACGGCGGCGCGACGTGGGAGCCATTCTCCTCGATCAACGATGATCCGCAGTTCCGGGAATGGATGGGCACGGCGCAGGACGGGACGCCGGACGGGCCGAAGTTGCACTCTGTCATCGTCGATCCCCGTGACAGCTCGCACATCTACATCGCGATGTCTGGTGGCGGCGTGCACGAATCGGGGGACGGCGGCCGGACGTGGAAAACGCTCCTCAAGGGGCTCGAGGTGGTCGAGGGGTTCGGGTTCGACGCGTCGAAACCCACCTTCCACGACCCGCACTGCATCCGGCTGTGTCCGAGCAATCCGGATCGCCTGTACCAGCAGAACCACTGCGGCATCTACCGCCTGGACCGGCCGTCGGACACGTGGGTGCGCATCGGTAAGGCCATGCCGAAGCAGGTCGGCGACATCGGCTTTCCGATGGTGGTGCACCCGCGCGACGCGGATGGCGCCTGGGTGTTCCCCATGGACGGCACCAGCGTGTGGCCGCGAACGAGCCCGGAAGGCAGGCCCGCGGTCTATGCGACGCGCAACGGCGGAAAGACCTGGCAGCGCCTCGACAAAGGCCTGCCCGCGAGGCATGCGTGGTGGACCGTGAAGCGCCAGGCAATGACGGCGGACGCAGCGGACCCGGTGGGTCTGTACTTCGGCACTACCAGCGGAGAGCTCTGGATGAGCCGCGATGAAGGCCGGCGGTGGGCCTGCATCGCGCGGCACTTGCCGGAGATTTACTCGGTGGAAGTGGCAGAGCTATAGAGCCTTGCCCGGATGAAGGTGCTGATCCCCAGCGCGCTGCGCTCGTACACCGGGAAGAGCGAAGCCGAGGCGAGCGGCGTCACGCTTGCCGCCGTGCTCGCCGACCTCGACCGGCAATATCCCGGGATTCGTTTCCGCATGATCGACGAGCAGGACCGGATACGGCGGCATATCCGCATCTTCGTGAACGGCGATCAGGTGCGCGAGCTGTCGCAGCCGCTCAGCGCGAGGGATGAGGTCATCATCGTGCAGGCGTTGAGCGGCGGGTGAAGACCCAATAAAGCCTAGCCGCCCGGAACGCCAAGAAAAGCAGTACGAGAAAAAAATCGGGGCCCAACGGCCCCGATCTCTTGCTCGCCGGTTAGCGCGGTTTCAAGCCGATATCGCGCACGAGCTTGCCGTACTTGGCGTACTCCCTTTTGAGGAATTTGTCGAAGTACTCCGCGGATTCGTTCTGGACGATCAGGCCGAGATCGACCAGCTTCGCGTTGACTTCGGGAAGCTGCATCGCGCGGTTGATCTCTTCGTTGAGGCGCTTGACGATATCGCGCGGCGTGCCGGCCGGCGCGACGAAGCCGAACCAGCCGCGCATGTCGTAGCCGGGCACCACGTCGGCGAAGATCGGCAGCTCCGGCTTGTTCGGCACCCGCACGTCGTTGGTTACCGCGATCAGCCGCAGCTTCCCTGCCAGCACGAGCGGCGAGAGGGATGTATAGGAACCGACTCCGGTCTGGATCTGCCCGGCGAGAACTTCCGTCGTGATCTGTCCTGCGCCCTTGTATGGGACGTGCAGGAATGTGAATCCCGCCGATCGTGCGAGAAACTCCATCGTGAGATGCGGGTAGCCCCCTTCGCCGTTGGTCCCCACCGAAAGTTTCCCCGGGTTCTTCTTCGCCCAATCGATCATTTCCTTCGACGTCTTGAACGGGGCACCGGAATTCGCCACTACGGCGAGATAGTTCGTCGCGGCGAGCGCGAGGCCCGAAAAGTCCTTCAGCGTGTCGTACGGCAGCTTGGCGTAGGTATGCGGCTGCACCGACATGTTGCCGCCCTGGCCCATGCCGATGGTGTAGCCGTCCGGCGTGGACTGCTTGAGCAGGTGCAACCCGATCTGGCCGGCTGCCCCGGGGCGGTTGTCGACGACGAACTGCTGGCCCAGCCGCTGCGAAAGGCCAGGCGTGACCAGCCGCGCGATGATGTCGGCCGCCTCGCCCGGCGGAAACGGCACGATGATGCGCACCGCCCTCGCTGGATACGATTGTGCCGCGAATGCGCCGGTGGAGCCGAACAGGCCCGCGAGCAGCGCGAGTGCAAAAACCGTCAGGGTTCTCATGTCTTCCTCCTGTAGGGAAAGTGAGTGGCGATACTGTATCTGAACTACCGAAGACAGGCCACTCGAGGCACAACCCGGCGCCGCGCCCCCCGGCCTGCCTCAACCGACTTCAACTCGACTTCCTGCCATCGCCAAGTCCATAATGTGTCAAGACGTTCAGGCTCCGACCCTCTCGACCATCGTTTCGCTGGGAGGAGGGAAACCGGTATTTCACCGTAGCCATGGAACAGCGGTCCCGTGATCAGGAACTGGCTGAGGCCCTGGAACAGCAGCGGGTCACCAGCGAGATCCTGCGCGTCATCGCCGGCTCGTCGATCGACCCTGAGCCGGTCTTCGAGACCATCGTCACCAACGCCGCGCGGCTCTGCGAGGCGAGCTTCGCCTTCGTCATGCTCAACCAGGGAGGGCGAATGATGCTGGCAGCCCGCACTGCTTGCACACCCGAGTTCGCCGAGTTCCTCAAGGGCGGCAAACCCCCGAACCGTGCGACGACCACCGGCCGCGCGGCCTTGGAGCGCAGACCGGTGCAGGTGCTCGACTTTCTGGCCGAGCCGGAAGCCGTTGTGACACAGGCGCATCGAACCGAGGGCATTCGGACTGTCCTGGCCGTGCCTATGTGCCGCGACGATCGATTGCTCGGCGTGATCTCGGTTTGGCGGCGCGAAGTGCGGCCGTTCTCGGACAAGCAGATCAAGCTGCTCGAGATGTTCGGCAACCAGGCCGTGATCGCCATCGAGAACGTGCGGCTCTTCCAGGAGGTGCAGGCGCGGAACCGCGATCTCACCGAGGCGCTCGAACAACAGACCGCAACGGCCGAGATCCTGCGAGCGATCAGCGGCTCGCCGAGCGACGCGCTGCCAGTGTTCGAGACCATCGTGCGCAACGCGGTCGCATTGTGCGGAAGTTTGTTTGCCAACGTGTTTCGCTTCGACGGCGAGCTGCTGCACTACGTCGCCAGTCACAACACGGGACCGGGCTACGTCGAGCTGCTCCAGTTAAAGTACCCGATGCGCCCCGACATGTCCCAGGTATCCGGAAGGGTGATACTCAGTAAATCAACAGTCAGGCTGGAGGATGCCCGTGCCGACCCGGATTACGATCAACGATTCCCCACGGCCAGAGGCTGGCGGCGAATGCTGGGGGTGCCGATGTTGCGGGACGGCAAGCCGCTCGGTGCAATCGTAGTCGGCTGGGCCGAAGCCGGACCGATACCGAAGGCCACAGAAGCGCTTCTGAAGACCTTCGCCGACCAAGCGGTCATCGCGATCGAAAACGTCCGCCTCTTCAACGAGATCCAAGACAAGACGCGTCAACTGGAGCTTGCCAATACCTACAAATCGCGCTTTCTCGCCGCCGCGAGCCATGATCTGCGGCAGCCGTTGCATGCCCTGAACTTGTTCGTGGGCCAGTTACACGCCGAGCCCGATCCGGCGGAACGGAGCCGCCTCGTCGCGCGGATCGATGCTGCCGTCCACGCGATGAACGAGCTGTTCAGCGCGCTCCTGGACATGTCGAGGCTTGACGCCGGCATGCTCGAGCTGAACGTGACGGAGTTCCCAGTCGAGCGCCTTCTCGCGCACATGGAGACGACGTTTGCCGAGGCCGCGCGTGAAAAAGGATTGCGGCTGAGTGTGGCGCCGAGCGGCGCCTGGGTCCGCAGCGATTTCATACTACTGGAAAGAATTCTGCTCAACCTGATATCCAACGCAATACACTACACCACGCGCGGCGGGATCGTCATTGGCTGTCGCCGCCGCGGCGAGCGGCTGCGCCTGGACGTCTGGGACAGCGGAATAGGCATTCCGGAGGATCACCAACAGAACATATTCCGCGAGTTCTACCAGCTTCCGGATCCCGAGCGGGATCGTCGAGGCGGGCTCGGCCTCGGGCTTGCGATCGTTGACCGGCTGGGGCGTCTGCTCGACCATCCCGTCGAGTTGACGTCGCGTCCCGGCAAGGGCTCGCGCTTTTCGGTCTCGGTTCCAATCGTGGCGAAGCGGCCACCGGCCAACGCGCCGGTTGCGCCAGCGACAGTCACCGATCCGGTGTCCGGGAAGCTGGTGGTCGTGATCGACGATGACGCACTGGTTCTCGATGGCATGCGCGGGCTGTTGCGAAGCTGGGGCTGTGAAGTGATAACCGAAGTTTCGGAGAATGGAGCACTCGCTCGGCTCGCGGAACTTGGCCAACAGCCCGATTTGATCATTTCCGACCACCGACTGGCTGACGGCAAGACCGGCATCGAGGCCATCGACCGCCTTCGCGACGCAATGGGTATCTCGATTCCTGCTTTCCTCATCAGCGGCGACACCGGGCCCGAGCGATTACGCGACGCACGCGCGAGCGGCTACCACCTGCTGCACAAGCCGGTGACGCCGATGAGGCTTCGGGCAATGCTCAACCGACTCCTAAAGACTCGCGACATCGCGAGCGAAGGCACGCCGACGGCAAAACCCCGACCTACTCGACGCCCTGGTGCGGGTCGAAACCGAGTTCCCCCGCCTTGACGACCGCCTCGGTGCGGTTGGTCGCCTTCAGCGCCTTAAGGATGGCAGTGACGTGATTTTTCACCGTTGGCTCGGCGAGATCGAGTGCGCGGCAGATCACCTTGTTGCTCTTACCCTGCATCATCAGCCCAAGCACATCAATCTGCCGTTCAGTCAAGCCGAGATCGGCGGCTGAAACTTGTCGTCCTGACCGCGGCGGCGCCGTAAACGGCTGCGCCGGTGCGGGGCCGTGGCGGACGAGAATTTCAGGCGGGATGTACATGCCCCCCGAGAAGATGAGATTGAACGCATTGAGCATGACTTCACGCCGCGCCGACTTCGGAATGAAACCCAGTGCGCCCAGATCCAGGGCTTTCGTGACGCTGTCCCGGTCGTCGCGGGCCGAGAGCACCACGATCGAGATGGCAGGATAGCGCTCGCGCAGTTCGGCGAGACCCTCGAAGCCGTCCCGATCGGGCAGATTCAAGTCGAGAAGGATCAGGTCGAGGTCTGCACTCAGCTCGATTTGCCGCATCGCCTGGCGCCAATCCGACGCCTCGACGACCGTCACGTCCCCCTTCAGTTCCCTGAGGACACCGCGCAACGCCTCACGAATCAAGGCGTGATCGTCGACGACGAGAATCTTCATTCGGGTCGGCCTCGCCCCATTTACCTCAGCAAGAATACTTTAGTACTGGGACCGATGCACCTCCCCCGGCGAATGTCGTGCGCAGCCGGAGCTTCATTGATCAATGACGATTCCGCGTTCCGGGGACCCATGCCGCAACCAAAGTATCAGGACGTCTGACGGATTTATCTGGTCACGAAACAGCGCCACGCTATGCCTGCCGAGTGAAGTTTTGTCGCAGCGCCTTTTACGGAGACAGAAACATGCAAACTTTGCTAACAGCGAAAGCGCTTCACGGCGATACGAGCCCGGCGATTCACC
>Ga0326597_10007722_pt1 | contig 14592 bp, 11 predicted proteins | sample RVTome_12_FD_203789 | JGI IMG/M metagenome (GOLD analysis project Ga0326597, IMG submission 203789) | Soil microbial communities from uranium-contaminated site in the Upper Colorado River Basin, Wyoming, United States - RVT100D185 | ecosystem: Environmental > Terrestrial > Soil > Contaminated >... | reverse complement strand
GTTTGATTTCAGTGCCCGAGTATTTTCCGAAAAGGATCTTATCCCCAGCCTTAACACCCAACGGGATAACTTTCCCATCTTCATATCTGCCAGGGCCGACCGCCACAACTTTACCTTCCTGCGGCTTCTCCTTGGCGGTATCCGGGATGATGATACCTCCCTTGGTTTTCTCCCCTTCCTCTGTGCGCTTAACGATCACCCTGTCATGCAGGGGACGAAACTTTATCGCCATACGAACCTCCTCAAATAAAACGTAGATTTACACTGCCAAAAATTGGTTGGACTGAGCCAATTTAATCTCGGAGCGCTCATCGTCAAGGGGGGGGAGGGCAGAAAAAAATAATAATCAATGCTTTCTGCTTGTGTCGGGCCTGTAGGGAGGATCGGCTATGGTTCTCAGGTAGGCGACGATATCCCGGATTTGCTTTTCGTTAAGAGAGCTTCCCCAAGCTGGCATGAAGCTGGACTTGCCCACTGCGCTCCCGCCTTTCGATATGACTTCGATCAAGAACCTGTCAGGAAGCTGATTCATGACCACCCCATTGGTATGGTCTGCCGGTTTAACCGGAAGCGCCTGGGCGGCCATACCACGCCCCTTGCCCTTTTCACCGTGGCAGGCGGCGCAATAGGTTACGTAGAGCTTTCTACCTTCTCCGTGATTCTGTGCTCCCGCCGTGTCAATGCTAGTGCTGGAAAACGCCAGAAATCCGAGGAACGCGACCATCCGGTTAATCAAATCTAGACCACTTTCAATTTTAAAGTCTTTCCCTATACCAGATTGGAGAGCAAAACGAAACCGGACCGGGTTAACCTACACCGTCCGCCTTAACGGGCGCTATCCATCGCGAAGAAAGAGTGATAAGAATTCTGGCTAAGGCAATCGGCCACGCTTCGGAGGACTGCATGATCAAGATCTGGGGCAGAACAGATTCATCCAACGTACAAAAGGTACTGTGGTGTTGCGGCGAATTGGGGATCGAATTCGACCGGACTGACCTGGGCGGCAAATTCGGCGGCAACAAAGAAACCGCCTATCTAAGTATGAACCCCAATGGGCTGGTGCCGACGATTCAAGACGGCGACTTCATCCTTTGAGAATCGAACAGCATCATGCGCTATCTCAATGAGAAATACGGCCAGGGCAGATTACTACCATCGACTGTCGAAGGCCGGGCCAACGCCAACCGCTGGATGGATTGGCAATTGTCGGCGTTGAATCCCTCCATCGTGCCCCTGTTTTCGAACCTCGTCCGCACGCCGGCGGATAAGCGCGATCCCAAAGTCGTTCAGGCCGCATTGGACAAAACCAGCGCCGCATGGCAAATGGTTGAGAATCACCTGGCGCACGGCGCGTTTATCGCCGGCGAGAATTTCTCCCTTGGGGATATCCCCATCGGCGTATGGGCCTATCGCTGGTTTAATCTACCTATCGAACGGCCGAAATTCGCCAGACTGGATGCTTGGTACCAACGGCTGCACAAACGCCCGCCGTACCAGAAGCACATCATAATACCGGTGACGTAATCGGCTACACTGAGCGGGCTTACGGTTTCACCCGAGTGTGGACGGCGTGTTCGTTGTAGCAAAGTAGGGGGACGGTTAGCAATCGTACTCGGCGCCGGGCGCTTTGAGATTGTGCTTTTCAATACGGTAGCGAAGCGTCTCACGAGAGAGACCGAGCAATTGGGCCGCCTTGGTTCGGTTCCAGCCGGTTTGCACAAGGACGCGCTCGATAATTGCTTTCTCCAACTCCTCCAACACGATGCCCTTAGAGAGATCGATGGCGAAAGCGCCGTCTCCGATTCTCGCTCCATCCGAACGGACCGGCATGCTCGAGGGGCCCAAGGCCAAGTCGTCGGGCTCGATTGTCTTGCCGGTTTTTAGCAGCACCGCGCGTTCCATCACGTTGCTCAGCTCACGCACGTTGCCCGGCCAGTTGTACGCGGCGATGGCGCGCTTTGCCGCGTCCCCCGCCTCTTTCTCACCACGGTTGTAGCGCCGCGCATGGAGCCTGACGAAATGCTCCGCCAATATCAAGCTATCGCCACCCCGCTCTCGCAGCGGCGGCAGATGGACTTCCAAAACTTTAAGCCGGTAGTACAGGTCCTCGCGAAAATTGCGTTCTTGAATGGCGCTCTCCAGGGGCTGATTGGTCGCGGCGATCAACATGATATCGAAACGCCGGTTTTGAATGCTGCCGAGACGCCGCAGCGACTTTTCTTCGATGGCCTTCAAGAGCTTGGCCTGTAGCCCCAAATCCATCGAGCCGATTTCGTCCAGAAACAGCGTCCCGCTGTCCGCCGCTTCAAAGAGACCGATTTTGGCAGCCTTGGCATCGGTGAAAGCCCCTCGCTCATAACCGAACAGTTCGGCCTCCAAGAGATTGGCAGGAATGGCCGCGCAGTTGATTTCCACGAACGGCGCCTTGGCCCGCGCGCTTTTGGTATGAATCGAACGGGCCACGAGCTCCTTTCCCGTGCCGGTTTCTCCGGTCACCAGGATCGCCGGAGATTCCCGGCCCGAGGTCGCTTCGATAGTCGCGATCTGATCGATCAATTTCTTGACTCTGACTATCTGATCCGATTCCCCGACGATATCGCGCGACGGATTTTCCTTATCGATCTGCGCGCGCAAATAATCCAGCTCCTTGTTCCGCCTCAGGGACTGGAGCGCCTTGGCAACGACCAGCCGCAGTTCCTCTAGATCAAGGGGTTTGCTCAAGTAGTCGTAGGCGCCATGTTTTATCGCATTCACGGCGCCTTCCACCGAATCGTGAGCGGTCAACATAATGACTTCGACTTCGGGACGGCTTTCTTTGATCTTGCGCAAGACTTCCAGTCCATCCATGCGCGGCAAACGGTAGTCGAGGACAACGATATCCGGGGGCTCCAGGTCAATCGTCTTAAGGGCCTCCTCGCCGGAGGACTTTACCTGCACCGCGTACCCGTGCCGTCCGAGGCAATCCCGCATGGCTCCCGCGAGCACGGTTTCATCGTCGACGACCATTACAGAATTATTCATAAGTCTCTCAACTCAATCCGTTCCAAGGAAACGTAACATCGATCTTCGCCCCTCCCGAGGGCGCGTCTAAAATCCTGATCGTTCCGCCGTTGCGTTCGACGAATTTTTTCGCCAGGGGCATTCCGATGCCGGTGCCGCGGGACTTGGTGGTAAAAAACGGTTCGAAAACCCTTTGCCGGTTCTCAAGAGGTATGCCTTCACCGGTGTCTTCGACTGAAACCACGACCCTCGGCGATGCTCCATTGCCGGGTTCGCTACGCGTGCGAATCGTCACGCTCCCGCCCTTGGGCGTCGCCTCAAGGGCGTTGGTGATGAGTCCCATGAAAACCTGCTCGACGTGGTTCGCATCCAAATGAATTTGGGGAAGGTTTTTGTCCAAATCCAGCTTGGGGTCTACACCGGCTTCAGCAAAGCGCGCCTGCAAAACCTGAATGATGTCACGTAAGAGAGGATTAAGTTCGACCGGCGCGGGCCGCGGCTCCATCGGTTTGGCGAAATTGAGCAGCCCCTGCATGCGCTTCTGCACCCGGTCGACTTGCTCGATGATGCTTGCCAACGTGCTCCCGGTTCGCGTCTGATATTGGCAATCCCCGGTCTCCCCACAATCGAGCTGAGCCACCTGCGCGGCCGCCCTGATTGACGATAGCGGATTGCCGATACCATGGGCCACCGCCGCCGCCATTTCGCCAACCGCCGCCATCCGTTGTGAGGCGACCAGCTCGGACTGCATCTTCAGCAGATTTTCCTGCTGCTCGGCGATCTTGCGAGCCGCTTGGCGCACGATCGCGAACAAAGAGACGTACAGGAGCAACCCGCCGCCAATCGCCCCCAGGAACACGACCGTTCGCGCTTTTGTGATGTCTTCGTAAATCATATCGGCGCGTTTATAGGTTTCGATAATCGCGAGCAATTTGTTGGTCGACGCCGAGTATATCGGCACGTAAATTTCAACGGCATTCCGCGTTGCGTCATGTTCGTAGACATTTTCCTTCTTGCGCAACGAACTCATTTCCGCGACGACCTTGCCCTGCAGAGCCTCTTTAAGCTCTTCGTTATCGGGATCTTTCTGCCCCACCACTCGCTTATCGTCCGACCAGATCACGACACCTTCCGGATTGTAAACTTTGAACCGAACGATGTCCGGAACCAGGATCATATGCCGCAGGAGATTATCGAATTTATAGGCGACCGATAAGCGGTCTACGGCAGTGAAATCCTCGTCCGCGAGGAACTGTCTAACGTCGGCGCGGACTATCTGAGCGGTCGTCTGCCACTCCCGTTCGAGTATTTCATTGATGAGATAATTGGAAACGATAAACCACAACCCCGCCGTCATGATGCCGATACAAACGAAGCTGTAAACACCGAAACGGGTGGTCAAGTTGGCGTTTGCCAGAGGACAAGAAAACTCGGCTTTTCCGAGCTTCATCGGGGCATCCGAAGAGTGTAAATTCATGTGCACGCTAGCACTTGGGTTTCACCGGGTCAAACTTATGCAAAGGGCTAACGGTCTTGCTCGCCGTATCGCTGCTGTCGCAACGGCAAAGGACAAAATTAGGCTTTTTCATAAGCGTAATTATTCTGACCTGGATATATTATTAACGTAAGCACGAGCGCAGAGCGGAGTCGGGTAAATGAATGCGGCAAGGTCGCGAGCCGACCACGGAGGATGACAAATAAACACTGGGACAAGCTATCCGTGTCGCTCACTTTCCAGGCTTAGCGGCCGCCAGCGCCGCGGTCTTCGTTATTTTTCCCAATTCCCTAGTCTTCGGTGGTGCTCGTCCCTGTAAAGAGCAGCACTCATGCCAAGGAATGCTTATTGGGCCAATGAATTCAAAAAAGAGGTAAGTTCAATTAAAGTCAGATGGTTACATGAGCAAGGCGACCGTGGCATCGCTCAAGAAAAGTGACTGTGGGTAAAGATGTGGGCAAATCCACCGGAAAATTTGCCCACGCACTGGGCATATCAACCAGTCACAAGTAACGATGGAACAAGTGAGATGGCCGATGCGCTACGATGATCGAAGCCGTCCTCTGGTCAGAGGACTTCACATGCGAGGGAAGCAAACTGCTTGAATTAATCCGCTTTGATGTTTTGGGATAGGTCCGTTAGAAAATTTTACTTAAGGATAAACCCGAAGAACGCCGCAGCGCGCACACCCGGCATGACCGTCACGCCGAAACCGCCCAGCCGCAAAACGGCGACCAGCGGAGCAGCAACCACGCCGAGCCTGTACGCTGAATCGATCACAGTCATGGTCCGCGCCCGATGGGCTCGGTTTCTGTCCGAGAAGATCGCAATAATGGCGCCCCCGGGAGAGGGCCTCTGAAAGCGGAACTCATTGGTAGGGATTCGGGCAGTGAAAAGACAACGCCGAGGAGACCGATGCCCGCGGAAATAAGAAATTACTTCGGAGACTTCACAGCTGCATACGCGGCGGTTTCTCTTACCCATTCGTCGCGGTCGTCGGTTTCGGCCCGCGCGAGGGCGGAAAGCGCCTCACGGCCGCCGATGGTGCCGAGAGCCGATGCGACGGCATCACGAACGAACCAACGTGGATCGTGAGTCAAAGCGTAAGTGAGCGCGTCTATAGCTTCCTCCCCGACCGTCCGCGCCAAGCCTCGCGCGGCTTGCTCGCGAACCAGCGCATCGGAATCGTAGGCCAAAGCATCGATCAACGGTAGGACGGCGCTCTCACTCCAGGTTTTTCCCAACGCCTGTGCCGCGGCCTCCCGAACGGCTGCGCTGCTATCTTGCAGCATCGCCTCCGTGAGTGGCACGACCACATGTTCGTTCCAAGTTTCCCCCAAGGCTTTCGCGGCCGCCGCACGAACGTTGGAGTCCGGATCCTGAAACAGCGCCTCCGTTAATGGCGTAGCGGCGTTCTCATCCCAGGTTTCTCCCAAGTTCTCGGCCGCCTCCTTGCGTGATTCAGCGTTTTTCTCTTCGAGTAACTGCTTCGCCAGTCCGGCGATGACCGGATCGTATTCTCCGCCGCCACTCGGCCCGTTAGCATCCTTGGCTATTGTACCGACAGCACGCCAATTCCCTTGGTCTGAGCTGGATTGCGACACGGTGAAAACTCTAATTTCACTCGACGCGCCAGCACCTGTTCCAAAAATGAGAACTTCTTTGAGTATGACGTCGGGGCTTTTTGCCACTCCTTTTGATTGCGAAGAGTAGAAATAGGCTGCATTCCGTTCTCCTAAAAGTCGACGCAGACCTTCCTCGAGCGGCACTTTTTGAAACGTCATGCTGACCGTTTCATCTGCTGGGCCGTGAAGCAAAATTCGTGCGCCGGTCTTCTGCGCGACCATCTCCAGAAGATTCGGGAGCGAAACATCTTCCAGTTGCACCGTCAGGCGACCGTTGATAACTTCCACCAACGGCTTGGCGACAACAGACTTGCGCTGGGTTGGCGGTTGTAAAAACTGTACACCCGCCGGCGAGGAAGAAGCGACGACAATGTGCCAAGTCATGCACCCAAGAAGCGTAAAAAGCCAGTATCCGATTTTCATCCGATGTCCCTATGTCAAAGAGAAAGAGTCGCCTTCGCCGTTGACGAAAGCAACTCTTTCATAGCCCCGTGACTTCCGACTCATTTACCGCGATCGGACTGTGCAGGTCGCAGTCTGTTCCCCTATGCCTACGACTTGTGCGGTCGCTGTGGTCCCGATGAAGGTACCCGGAATACGAACCGCACCCGCCTCCGTACCACTATCGAAGTCCAATCCGAAGGAATCCTGGCCCGCAGGTATGTTTGCGGTGCCGTTGGCTTCGCCGCCAGCCGAGGTCAGTTTCACGGTAGAATCGCCGGCTCCGAGGCCTTTGGCTTGGACCGTCGCTCGCGATCGGTTACCTCTCTGCTCGCATTTCAGTCTTATCTCCGCCGCAAAAGCATCAGCAGCCATACTCGTAAGAAACATTGAACAACCGAGAATCGCGAAAATTCTTGTACCTTTCATCTCTATCCTCCTTCTTCGCCTTACGGCGAGTTTAGTAAACATTTGTTTCGACACTACTCAGAACAGTTTTCTAGGTTTGCAAACCACCCCGTTCACGAAGGTGGTAATTGCAATGGCTATGCCAAGCGTCCCGCCACATCTGACACGGCGACCATTGCGATCAAAACAACCCCGGTCGTTCAGCAAGTTAGAGACACCGATAATAATTCTGAGTTGGCGAATCGGAAGTCCAAGGCAGGCTTGATGTGGGGAAATCAACCGGTGGATTTGCCCCACACCGGAAAATTTGCCCGCGTATTTGGGGTATATCAACCAGCGCCCGTGGCACGCAAAAGAACGAATGGGAGATGGAAAAACAATTTTGCGACCGACGTAGCGGCGACCGCTGACCGAGTAAGATCGCGTTCGTCGGATCAATCGGGTTTTCCGGTGGTGAGCAGCAAAAATTATTCGCAAGGTAGGAGGGAATAGTTTACGTCCCTCACTCCGTCTACAAGCGAGCGATGTGGCGATTACCGCTGAGGTCCAACGCATACGTTGGTTCTATTATGGAAGGTTTGGGTAGCCGCCATTTGTGTACCCGCCGTTTTTCTACCACCGTTGAGAAAATTGCGTTGAATAACAATTGGGGGATTTCAGCCGGAAAATATGCCCGCCGCTGGTTGATATCAGCCCGCGTCTTCCGAGTAAGTTGAGATGCGGGCTCGCGATCAGAATTTCACGCCGCGACGCGCCGTAGCGGCAATCGCACAAAACCGATCGCCGGGAAACAATCTTGGGTGTACTTCCGACTAGCGTTGTCCGCAATGTTTCGTATTCACGCCACCAACTAACCGCCGCTCCTTCGGCACACGCGTTGCTCTAGGCACATACGTTTTTTCACTATCGATTTTCTGAGCGACGGATCGGTCCGATCAAATTTAAGAGCGACAAGGAGGATTTATGTTTAAGAAAGTACGGCTAGGGACAGTTTTCTTGCTGGCGTTGCTGTTCGGCGTTGTCTATACCGAACAGGCTTCGGCCCAGAGCTTCGGGGAAGATTTGGGAAATTTTCCAGACGCGATCGAAGTCAGCGCGGAATTCACGACGGTAATGATCGATGGTGTCCCTGACCCCGTACCAGGATTCATTTTCCACCTGACGAATACTTCTTACGGGGGCCATTCCTCCTTTGATAACGACCCCGACGGCGATTTCGCGGTTCGGGACGTACTGACGCCGACCGCAGGAAATGCCATCGCCGCCGCGCAACCGTTTGGGATTTATTCCTTTGGCGCGATGTTGCCCGAAGGTTCCGGCGAATTTACCTTGGCGCCGGATGGGTTTGCCGTTCACTTCGACCCGCTCGACTCGGTGACCAACATGCGGGAAATTAATTTTGCGATCAATCTTAAAAATCCGAGCGGGCTCATTTTTGACGCGAATGCCCCGTTGATCCCTGGAATCTTCACCAATCCACAGTTCGGACCCGTCGATTTCTTTATCTCCACGCCCAATGGATTCGACCCAAACATCGATTTGCCGCAGGTGCGCAACGATCCCGGCATCGACATTTCCACGCAAATGGCCTGGGCGGAAATGAAGAGCGGCGTGCAAATCGTCCAAACCAAGTTCAAGTTTAACGGCCGCAGGCTGCGTCCGCGGGGAGAGATCATCGCCATCGATCAGCCTCCACCGCCGCCGCCTGCATAGTTCATCCTTCGGCGCGCTGGCTCAATGGCGCCAGCCGGTGATCAGTTGTGGTCTTTGTGACAAACAGCGAAGCTCGCGAGCGGCGGTTATCGAATCCGTCGGCGCGAGCTTCGCTGCAATCCTGCGGTTGTCGGCGCCCGTGGTCTGGCGCGAATCAGGAAACTTTTCCACCCTCGGCCAAGCGCATCACCGCGTCGACGACTTGATCGACATCCGGAATCATCGCGTCGACCAACGGCGGGCTGTGCGGTGGGGGAATTGGCTGCGCGCCGATTCTCACCACGGGTCCCTTGAGATCGGAAAACAAATTTTCTTGTATCAGCGCGGCGATCTCAGCCGAGAGGCCGCCAATCATCGGCCCTTCGTCGAGGACGATGGCCCGTTTGGTTTTTGCCACCGAGCCGAGAATTGTTTCTTTGTCCAACGGCGCCAAAGAGCGCAGATCGACGATCTCGATATCGATGCCCTTTTGCTTCAGCAGATCGGCAGCGGCGTCGGCTTTGAGAACCATGCCGCCGCAGGTGACAATCGTCAGATCTTTTCCTGCGCGGCGCACCACAGCCTTGCCGATGGGCACCAGGTATTCGCCCTCCGGGACCGGTCCGCGTACGCCGTAAAGATAGTGGCTCTCAAAGCAGAGCACGGGATTGGGATCGCGGATCGCGGACAGCAGCAAGCCTTTCGCGTCCGCCGGCGTCGTCGGCATGATGATTTTCAATCCGGGAAAGTGGATGAACGCGCCGTGATTGCAGCTCGAATGGCTCGGCCCGCCGCCGGCGCGGGTGGCGAACTTGGTGCGCACGACCAGCGGCACGTTGACTCGCCCGCCGGTCATATAATGGTAGCGCGCCGCGTGGCTGGCGAGCTGGTCCATGGCAAGGGGCAAGAGATCGCAGAACTGGATTTCCACGACCGGGCGCATGCCGTTGATCGCCGCGCCGACGGCGAGTCCGATTATCCCCGCCTCCGAGATCGGCGCGTCGAGCACGCGGCTCTCGCCGAACTCTTGCAGTAAGCCGCGGGTAACGCCGTAGGCGCCGCCGAACAGTGCAACGTCCTCGCCCATGATGAAGACCCGGCCGTCGCGCACCATTTCGTAGCGCAGCGTCTCGCGCAGCGCTTCCTGCACGCGCATCTCTTTGACTGCGCCTTGAGTTTCTCCCGTGGTCATCGGCTTAGCCATTCGCCACCTCCGTCGCCGCGTAAACGCTGCTCAAGTCCACTTCTTTCTTAGGCAGCGGCGCCGCCTCCGCGCGCTTCGCTACTTCGTCCAGCTCCGCGTAGACATCCGCCGACATCTTCGTGAATTCCTGCTCGGTCAGATGACCCTCCTGAATCAGCTTTTCTTTGAGCTTCTTGATCGGACACTTCTGCTTCCAAGCCTCGACCTCTTCCTTTGAACGGTAGCCGGTGCCCGGATCGCCGCCAAAGTGGCCATCCCAGCGGTAGGTGACGCATTCGAGAAATGTCGCGCCGCCGCCGCCGCGTCCTTTGGCCGCGGCCGCTTGAGTCGCCTCACAAACCGCTTCGACATCGTTGCCGTCGATGGTCTTGCCTTCGAAGCCATAGGCTTGTCCGCGCACCGACAACTGCTTCACCGCCGTGCTCTTCTCCAAACTGACCGTCATCGCGTATTGATTGTTCTCGCAGACGTAGATCACCGGGAGCTTCCAGACGCCGGCCATATTCATCGCCTCGTGCACCACGCCCTGATTGGCCGCGCCGTCGCCAAAGAAGCTGACCACGACTTCCTTCGATCCCCGCACCTTCGCGGCGAGCGCCGCGCCGGTGGCCGTGGGCACCGTGCCGCCGACCGTGCCGGTGTTGCCTATGAAACCAAAGCCCATATCGCCCATGTGCATCTTGCCGCCACGCCCTTTCGAATAGCCCTCCGCCCGCCCCATGCACTCGCAGAGGAGCGTGTAGAGATCGGCGCCCTTGGCGATCAGATGGCCTGTGCCGCGGTGATAGCTAGCAATCAGGTCCGTCGCCTGCAAAGCCGAACAGACGCCCACCGCAATCGCCTCCTGGCCGCGATAGGAATGGGTGCTGCCGAACATCGCTTTTCTTTGGTAGAGATCTTCTAACTTCTCTTCGAACGCGCGCACCAAAACCATCTGCCGCAGCATCGCTTTTCTTTTCGCCGTGTCCAGCATGAATCCCCCTTCTCGCGGAAATGGATCGAGATTTCGATCCCAACCTTCCGCTCGTCCTCTTCTTTAGTTATTTGTAGTCGGTCCCGGTTGTCAAGCCCGGCCTGAAAGCATCGGCCGTACGTGCACTACCCCACGACGCCGACACTAAACTGCCCACCGGAAACACTCGGACCATGACCTGGGACAATGACGACCGGAGCCATGACCAAGTATGAGCGGGTTGGCGCTGTGAGCTTTACTTCGAAGAGAGGGGCGCACGCCCTGCGGCGATCAACCGAGCTACTCCCACGATAGTGATCGAGCCGAGGACGGCGGTTGCAAAATCGCTCAACGCATTGCCTTTGCCGATGACGATCCAAAAAAATAGATACTCACCGACCATGGCGCCAACGACCCCATAGATCGAGTGGAGCCCCCCGGCAAGCCCGGGGCACCGATTCCGACCCCTCGATTTTCAGGCGGAATCCCGAGCGAGTGGCTCCCGGCCATGGCCGGGGCTCGATTCGAGGGGTCGAGAACATGTCTTTCTCTTACGACTTTTACACGACCCTCTAATTCAACCGCTTTTCCCGTCAACCAACCGGCAAGTCCTCCGATTACGATCCGAACACTATGACATTCATGAAACCCGTCAGGGTGGAGCCCTTCGGCCTTACGGCCGTGGCACCTTTCCACATGCTTTTTCGTGGGCGGAACCCTCCGACCTTCGTCGGCCGTAGCCGACTTCGGACGGCAACGGCCGAAGCGTACCCTCCGTAGCCTTGGCGAAGGAGGGTAATAATGCAAGCTGGCTAGCCCGGATTATTCATGGTACCAGGCAAAACCACTACACTGTGTCGATCGAGGGGTGAGCCTGGAGGAGCGAAGGCACATAGCCGAAGCGTTTCAATGGCGTCTCTGGCGCTCGGCACGGTGTGCGCATTCGTTCCAGGCGTCCGCTCCATAAACCCAGCTTGCAGGCCGCTACAAGACACAGGCCATTTCCCCCGGAGGCGGATCAGCCTCGGGCTGAGCCTTCGCTCCGGAGGGCTCGCCCCTTGATCGGTGTCACCTGCGAATAATCTGGACTAACTGACCGCGCTGGCGGCGATCTGGTGGGAGGTCGAGTTTCCAACCTCAAAGATCTTTACTTTGGGAGCGCCTTCAATCACCCGCGATAGGGCCTTCAAAACCTCGGGATATGCCTTCCGGTTATAAGCCTCCGCGTCGTCTTTTTTATCCCAGAGACTGATGGCGACTGCCTCATTACGTTCCGGAGCGATGAAGCTGATTTCATCCTCAAATCCCCTTTGTCTTCGGAGCAAGGGAATGATCTCCCCCTCAAGGATGCGGGTAAACTCCGCCGTGCTCTTGGCCTTGAGTTTGAAACTCACGTTACGACTATACATTTCAACCTCCTGGCTTGGACCGATTAGAGGGTTGCGGATGTAGGCTTACTTGAAGAATTTCAGGTAACCGCGGAGTGAAACCCTATGCCATGAATTGCTATCAATCTACGCCGGCCGGTAACGAATTGCTGTCTAGTATTGGACAGTTTTGAAAAGAATTACCCGGAAGCAAGAGCCGCCAACGAGCGAAAACTTATCAGCTTTTGTTGTTTTTCATCGTACAGGGCTAGGCCTAGCGACTTGATGCTCGTTCGGATGGTCACGGGCTTGATTGCGTGAAAGGCGGGAGTGTCATCGTGGCAGCGTTGCAGGTTGTAATTGGGAATGTTTGGTCGAACATGGTGAATGTGATGCAGTCCGATGTTGCCTGTGAACCACTGGAGAATTTTCGGCAGCTTGAAATAAGAACTACCGTCCAGCGCCACTTTCATCGGATCCCAAGACTCGTGGCGCGCCCAATAGACGCTCTCAAATTGATGCTGGATATAGAACAGCCACAACCCAAGGCTGGCGCCGATCAATATGACGGGCAACTGAATCAAGAGATAGGTCTGAAAACCGATCGTCAAGCTCGCCGTTCCGATAATAACCAAGAGCGCCACGTTAGTGAGTAACACGCTCCGTCGCTCCCTCTTCCCCGCACCCTTGGTAGTAAACCGCTGGAAGAGCAAAAACAAAAGTGCTGCACCCGGACCAAACAAGACGAAGGGATTCCGATAGATCCGGTACGCGAGTCGTCTGCGCAGGGGCGCTGCCAGGTACTCCTCTTTCGTCATCGTCCGAATATCGCCGACGCCCCGGCGATCGAGGTCTCCAGCCGTGGCATGATGCATGTTGTGGGCATGCCTCCAGTCCGCAAACGGTGTAAATGTCAAAATACCTGAAACATAGCCGAGGATTGTGTTGGCCCGGCGCGACCCAAAGAAAGAACCATGACAGCAATCGTGGAAAAGGATGAAAACGCGTACCAGGATGCCTCCTGCCACCGCCGCCAACGCGAGAGTGACCCAATAGGGATAGCCCTGTCGAATCGTGTAGAGCATCAGCGCCCACAGGGCGCAATACGGACCAAGGGTATCGACGAGTTGCCAGAGCGATTTGCTAAGATCCGAATACGCGTACTTACCGATGGCCTGATACCAAGGCGTTTTGGCCATTCTGAAATTGGTGGAACCTGCATCAACGAACATTGCTTACCTCAGGATTGAGAAACCCTACGTCGAGAATTGGTTTAACGATACGGCGACTAAGAAGAGATTGTTGTCTAATATTGGACGGTCTTAATAAGAGAATCTTCAGGTTTTTTATGTAGCTGACTGCAGATCCGTCAAAGGACGGATCAGCCAGAATCCTCACGGCTGAGGCGCGTAGCTCGGCGAAGGATAGAGCCGGCTTAAGCGATCTGAGCCAGATAGTCAGTAAGTTTCTTTTCTTTGATGATGAGAAAGCGATCTCTATTCGTCTCGATCAGTCCAAGGTGATGAAATCGCTGCATAAACAGACTGACTCGGGGCCTCGTCGTGCCCACCATCTCGGAGAGTTCTTCATGGGAAATCTTTAGCTCGATGCGAATGCTGCGCGGGTCCTTCTTTCCCACGGAGCGTGCCAACTGTAACAACGTCTGGCCCAGACGCTGTTCGCTATCCACCGTCACCAGGTTGGCGATGACCTGCTGTTGGTCGGCAATGCGCACCGCCAGGTAGCGCACGAAGCCCTCAAACAGCGAGTCGCGGCTTAAACGCGCAAAAAACTGAGAGCAAGGTATTTGTTTCAAGGTCGTTGCTTTCATCGCCGTCGCCGTTTCCAGCCGTGCGCCTAACCCGGATAAACATAGCTCACCGAAAATATCTCCCCCACTGTGGATGGCAAGGAGGCACTCTTTGCCTTCGGCCGAGAGCATGAGCAGTTTGATCTGGCCGCTCTCGATGAAGTAGACCATCTCGTCTTGATCGCCGCAGGTGTAAACGTTGGCGTGTCCGGCAATCTTGATGGCGCGAGAATTCAAAGTCTCGCGCTGCAACGAATCGCGCAATTGCCGTTTGAACTCGTCGGCTTGAGGAGTCTGTTGAATTGTCATCATGTCTCCTTTCGAAGCCCACGATGATTACAACGACAGTCTGCTTACTCAGGGGGCTCGGTCGGTCGCTTATCGTTGGGTCGTGAAACCGCGGCGGTTGAACCACTCATCAATATATTATCTTGTTGCCTGCGCTATGTCTAGACGGGCATGGCTCCAGAGACTAAGTACCCTGTCCCATAAATTCGATGACGTATTCGCTCACGCAGCTTTGGCGAGCATTTGCTCGTGCGCCTGGATTTTCGAGAGAAGTACCTGGAGGTCATGACGGGTGAACTTCCATTCGAAA
>Ga0326597_10007721_pt1 | contig 14593 bp, 7 predicted proteins | sample RVTome_12_FD_203789 | JGI IMG/M metagenome (GOLD analysis project Ga0326597, IMG submission 203789) | Soil microbial communities from uranium-contaminated site in the Upper Colorado River Basin, Wyoming, United States - RVT100D185 | ecosystem: Environmental > Terrestrial > Soil > Contaminated >... | reverse complement strand
GCTGCGTTGCGCGGAGCCAGCTCCACGTCGGTGATGCGCGCGTTTGCCGGATTCCCGGGGTCGAGGACGAAACGGACGCGGCCCTTCAGCTCTTCGTAGGGTCCGGCCGGGCCGAAGGGCCGGCCGTCGGCCAGCGGGCGGCGCAGCGCAACGTCGAAGCCGGCGACGGGCATCAGGGCCTCATTGTGCAGGATGAAATATTCGCAGGCGGAGTATAGCCCCTGCGTTACGGGGGATGCTCAGTGGCGAGCAATTTCGGTGGCTGGTGGTCCCGCCGTCTCGAGCAGGCGCACTGCTCCGATCGAACGTGACGTCAGACGAGTGACGAGATACGGGTGACGAGGTGCGGGTGACGGGTAGCTGCTTTTCCGGCACTGCCGGGAGTTCCATTATCTCGTCACCTTTATTCGTCACCTTTATCTCGTCACCCTTATTCGTGGATTTCTGGTGCGAAAACCTGCGTCGATTTGCGGAGAACCAGCCGCTGCTGGGAGTGGTGGAACGGCGGGCGGGCTACTGAGACCAACGGATCAGGTTGGACGGCGAATCGCCGCTTCTATAATCGCAGCTCGGTCAAAGGCTCCGACCGCTAGCGACCCGGAGCTGACATTCCAGGCTCTAGGAAAATTTGTGCGCCCCTGTCAGTCTCGGTCGTTCTTGATCTGTAGCCCCATTTGAACTAGTGACGGTTCCATCTAACCCGTGCACGCTCACGAAGCGTGTTTTCTGTCTGTTCGGCTGCACGCATATCGGTCGCGTCAATATTGCAGTCCGGCATGTACTTGGCTAGGTAGCGAAGGGCTGCCGCTCGGCCAGCGGCCAGGAGAAATTGCTTGTCTTTGTCGTCGAGGTCAAAATCAATCGTGTCGATCGGATTGGGGTCAATTAATACGATCTTGTCTGCATGATTGCGCACGATTTCCGGCTCGTCTCCCGTCGTCACTGCATCGATGAGTTGCGATACCTTGCCTTTTTTCGGCGTGTCAGAGGAGCGAAGGCACAGACCAATGACCGGCTTGTCCGGATGCTTAGTGATGAACCGCGTGAACGGAAAGTTCTCTCGCAAGCCCCCATCGAAAGCATCGGCCCCGTCTATCGCAGACCCGCCGAAGTAGCCTGGAATCGCTGCACTGCACCGGACAGCGTATGCGGCCGGGGTATCCGATCTATCACCTTGGGAATCAAACTCGATGAGTCCTTCCCGGCTGCACGAATACACAATGGCACGACGCGGCTTGAAGTCAGCCATCTGGGGACGTCCGACAGCCTGCGTCTTGCCCCTAAGCTGTTTGCTCATCCAGTCTTCAATACCGGCCCCGTTGTATAGCGTCCGGAAGCGAATGAAATTCCAGATTTTCCCAAACAGCTTCGCATTGCGAAAGGTATTGAAATCAAGGTTCTTGAATACGTCTTCCAGTTGCTTTGGTGTGTACCCAGCGGCAAGGAGAACCGCAGCCATTGATCCTGCCGACGTACCGCAAAAAACGTCGAACTTGATGTAATCGGAAAGTACACGTAAAGCGCCTACCAGGGCAAGGCCCTTTACTCCTCCGCCTTTGAGAACAAGTGCGTAGGGTATGTCATTCGCCACGCGCTTGCATAGGAGATCAAGAGCCTCCTTGGCGTCCGGCGAAAGGAATTCGGAAAGCGCCGCTCTATGCTCTTCGCACAAGCCTCCCGTTTTCAGACTCTCCTGTATGTCCGGTTTATATTCTTTCAGGTCGAAAAAACAATTGCGTGTTTCTTCGTGATTCCGCAAAGCAGGGGCGACAAAGCTTATGGCATAGCGAACAAGGTAATAGCGAAAATAACGGACGAGGTCGACGACGTACTCGCCTATGCCATGTGTGGTGAAGATCGCCAGCCCAACCGACGCCCGGTGACCTCCATATGCGTTTACATAGTCGGGAAGACGCGTAAGCCTCCCGTCGACAATTCCAATGATGAACGGGTGGTGCCCTTTGTCCTCGGCACGATAGCTAGCAAGCCAGTCAAGCGTGTCTTTGACTTCACGCACCGTACTTCGCAGCACGAGTGCTTTCTGCTCAAGAGCTGGCGGAGGTCGATGGAAGTAGAATTCTTTTTGCAATGAATTCAGCGAGGCAATGGCGCGGTCAAGGGCAACGGCCACGTCAGGATTCGACGAAACGACTTCGATGGCGTACATGTGAGGCTATTCGTAAACGTATAGATAGGGATCTATGTCCTCTACTCCTTCTCCAGTGTCAAGCCGGTTCACCTTCACTCCATACTTGTACTTCCCCGGTGACATGGGAGGCGCGACAATCGCGCCCCCCTTCCTAAGGTCGTCCGGCGTCGTGGCCGCCATATGGCTGATATGCCAGGGAAACGGGGTCCCATAAGGAAAGTAGATGGTGAAGCGTGCTGGGAAAAATTCAACCTCCAGTATGAAGCGCCAGGTTATCAACTCACCAACTTTGGCTTTTGCTTCCCCGGGTGACACGTTCAGGCCCTTCTTGCTCAGGACGACGTCAATTTGATTGGGCATCGGATCCTCCCCAAGTTTCTGGCAAATCGCTGATAGTAGTCGACGAGCTAGTTCGAGGCGAAAATCGCGAGAAGAACAAGTTGTGACATTGATTGCGGGGATAACTATGCATTTGTATTGCGAAAGATTCTACGCGAATTAGGAAAAGTAGGGTCAGTGTAACTTTTTCCGTAGGTGAAGCGTTGCGAGGCGTGGGAAATCTTACAGTGACCCTATTTTGACTGCTGGTGCGAAAACCTACGTCGATTTGCGGAGAACCAGCCGCTGTTAGGAGTGGTGGACCGGCGGGCTGGCTACTGACAACAGGGACGTGCACCATTTTCCGGCATCCGGGAAATTGTGTGCGTCCCTTTCAGCCCTTCACGGGAACCAGGATTGATACGGGAAAAGGTGTGCGTCCCGTTAAGTTGCGTTAAGTTGCGCTCGGGCGAAGGTAACCTCAAGTAGCTCCTCGGCTCCAGCGAGCCCTGGGATGGCAGCGTACTCGCCCTTCAAGCGTAGTACTTGAAATTGTGCTTCCACTTGTCCGGCGGTAGGCCAGGATTGGCAAGCAGGATTTCGCCCACTCGGTCGGAGTACTTGATTGTAATGGGCCGCCCCTCGCCTAGCTGACATGAGTTGTAGTTCAGCTTCGTGAGTCCCAGGATGTCCCTAGCGATCTGAATTAAATCGCCGGCGCCATGCTGAATCGTGATTGCCAACGGAACGGGAACCTCGAATCCATCATAGGTTGCAATTCTGGGTTTGAAGCCATTCGTGAACAACAGCCCGTGGCGCGCAGATCGCTGCCAGAAGACACCGCGCTGAACCGGATGTTGGCCTCGCTTCGCAGCGTTGGGGTGCTCGTCGTACCTGTAGAGCCGGAGGCCACCCCGGTCTTGGCGAACACGAATGGCGACCAAGCTGACACCCGGCGGGCACGCCCGCAGGAAACCATCGTACTCCTTCGGGTCAATCCCAGACCACGCGTGCAGGAAGATTTCCTTCAAGGGGCGGCCGTCTTCCTGCTTGTAAGTCTCGATGGTTCCACGTAGCAACGCTTCGGCCTTGTCAGGCGGCAGATGGAACTCACCGCGCTTGTGGGAGTACCACGGGCCGAACTCGCCGACGAAGACGACACCATCACCGCTGTCGAGAAACAACTGTGCGGCGCAGCATGCATTCCGTCCATCCTCAGTGAGCTTGTAGGCGAGTCCGACGTAGCAGACACCTTCCCGAGCCCAGGGCGTCTTCCATGGTTTGGCGCCGCACTTATAAAAGATGGCTGTGCCAAAGTTCCAGAGCCGGTCGGAAAGAGGGTTGGTGCCGGGCTCGCCGTTGCGCACCTGCGGCGTGACGCGCAGCGTTGACTCTCTGATGATTTGAACCGGCAGTTCGTGAGCCATCATCCGCGCCTTTAGCTGTCTCCGAAAATCCGGTGACAAGCCGCGCGCCGCCTCGAATTCGTCCATCTCCTCAAGCGCTGCAGTGACGGACGGGTCCTCGTCATCGAACATCCGTGACTGCCCGCTGTTACGGTCATCGATGGCCTGTTTGAGAAAGTTCTCTTCAACCTTGGTTCGGGCAGTATCGCTTCGCTTGTCGACGGCCACTGACGAGTTGGGACGACAATTCTCGTAGACCTGGTCGGGAACGACACATACGGCAATCGCTGGCCGAGCGTCCAGCTTGGACAGGCGGTCCAGTGATTCCATGTAGAGATTTGCAACCGCAAAGGCCCGGTCAAACTTGTCAGCCTTCCGCGATGCCTCCGAGAGCAGATTGGCGTCTACCGCGCAGTTTCGAATCGGGCTGGGCCACCTTGCTCCGAAAGCAACGTCGAAGCCTGGGAATGGGGGCCAGGCGCGATGACGCACCGGGTCTCTGCAGGCTGCCGGCGCGTTCAACGCCGCGCACCACTCCTTCCAAAGATCAATGCCTTGAGGCGTGCCGATAACGATGTTGTCCGGCAACTGGGAGCGAGGTTCCGCGGGGCCAAAGAGCGCCAAGCCATCATGTGGGTCTTCAGCTGTCTGACCGAGCCCGAATTGAAGCAGCGGCTCGCCGAGGAAGTGAAAGGTGTCGGTCATGGCCCTGACTCTCCTGCCGCCGAGGCGGATGCTCCGTCGTCCCCATCTTCATCATCGTCACGTGTGCGGTATTGCGCTATCTCCTCGCCAAGGTCGGACATGCCAGACAGAGCCAGGACATCCAACCCGACGGGGCACTCCCAGCTCAGTGGCTTGGTCTGCATCTCTACTGCCCGACCGACCTCGCCGATCTCTATGAGGCCTTTTGAAGTTTGAAGGGCTTGAACGACGCCGAGGAGACGTGCGAGCCACTGCTGGTTCCACCAGCTCCTGCTGACAACCTTCCGGCGCCGCCCAATCTCCTTGCCCTCGAACGTCGCACCCGCAGGCGTCGTGACGCGAATGTAAATTTTGAGGACAACATTCCAGGTTCCGTCGTCGTCGAACCGAGGAAAGAACCGAGGGGCGAGTTGATAAAGGAACGGAGAAGCGCGCTCGCCCGACCCCTTGGTCCGCTCACCCGTAAGTTGTACTGTGGTCGAACGCCCGTCGACGTGTTCGATCGCCTGGTTCCATTCCCCCGACTCGCGCTTGGGAAAGTAAAACACTTTCCTATCAGTACAGAACTGCAGGCCTTTCTGCGCACATACGACTTGGAGGCTTCTCCAAGCAAGCTCCTTGGCGAGGTCGGTGGTCTTTTTCCCATACTTCTCTGTGATGTGGCGCCAAAGAAACTCCGGTGTCTGTTCCACGTACGCCGCTTGTATGGCGTTTTTTGGCGGAGGCGTGAGTGCGACCAGACGATATGCGCCCAATTCGACAAACGCCCATTGCTTGCGCAATTCGAGCGTCGCCGTTTCCGTTAGCACTTGGCGCAGGTCGAAGACAAGCATCGTTTCCGGCAGTTTCAGTGGAAACACATTGGCGAAGACTGGCTCGGGCTTCGTGGTCGTGACGCGCGTCGGCAGGTAGTCGCCTAGGGCAATCTGCCGCCCTCGGTCAGGATCAAGCGATGGTTTGACGCCGAGCGTGCCGAGGCGGGCGAGCACATGGCCCAACCCGACGTTCCATGAATCCCTAAAATCCGCTGGCGCCAACTTGCCGAGCCTCGATGGCATCCGTGGATCTTGGGCCGTAACCGAGCCGCACGGAAGCACGAAATCTTCCATGGTTGCGGCGATCGTACAACGCTCAAGGAACACACTAGCTTTCGGCTCCGTCACCCCTACGCGAATCCCTAGGGAACGCACACTTCTTCCCCAAGGTCTGCAACGTTCGCCTCTGGCCGAGTCGCGCCCATCCTTAGTCAGGTTTTAAGTGACGATTTCAGCCAAACTCGCTAAGTAGGGACCGTCAGCGGTAATGCGCCGCCGTCTTACATCGTCGGTATGGGCTTTGGGTTGCGATGCATCGAGTCATGCCAGGGAACCGTGCTCCTGGCCGAGCGGGGGTTATCGACGTCCCCGTTTACCGTCCTGCGTACAGCATTGGAATGTCTTTTCGCGCTATGGCGAAACCCTGAGGTGATGGCGAAGATGGAAGCGTGGCACCATGTGGAGCGTGTGAAACAAGCGCGGGAAATGCTGTCTCGACGACTTCTACGTGGAGCAACCGGACGGCTCATTCGACATGCAGTGCGAGCCGACCTCCAAACGGCTTGCGTGGCTACTCGGCTTGGTGGCTAACTGTCTGAATTGCGGCATTGCTCGACATCGAGAAGCCCGCAATGCAACTTGAACTAGACGCGGAAGCGGAGGCGCGGATTGAGCGCCTAAAGCGGCACGTACGGGGTCAGGTCTTGCCTTTTGCCTGACCATCTAGCCTGCCTCGATGTCCGACCGCTGCGGGTGAAGCAAAAGGCAAGACCTGACCCCATTCACCAAGCACGGCCGACCCGGCCTCCCGAACGAGGAGTTGGGCCGGCTACGAGCGGCCCGGGTATTTTAGCCGGGAATCGGTTAGGGGACCCAGTTTGCCTTGCATGCGGATAACGGAAACCGTGGTCCTCTAATAATCTAGTGCCCTGACTGAAAAATTGCGTGATTGACGGTGGGGTGCTAAGTTTTAGTCTGAACGGGCCTATGGGGCTGGAATAGAAATAGCCGAGTGAGATTTGAGAACCAGGCAAACGGTTTCGAAACGAAACTACAGACGAAACCACCGAATATGCGAGATTCAATATGACCGCAATATTAGCAAGGATGATGCGACCTGCCGATTCGACCCCGCTGAAGTCGCGGACGTCGCGAGGCGCGTGTGTGCTCGGCTTGGCAGCCGTGCTCATGATCGCCAGCTGTGCCCAGCTTGCTGTGGGCGCAGATTCGCCGGTAGAGGCGCGGAAGACTGTCGCGGCCCAAGAGCGGCAGCGCGAGCGACAGCAACATGACACAACACTTCTGCTCGAACGCTTTTCGGCGCAAATGCAATTGAGCCTGCTGGGGCAGACGCATGTCGCTCGGCAAAGGCGGCTACAAGCACTGCAAAAGACGTTCGACCAAATGAAGGAGGGTCCAGTGCTAAGAAGCGATCTCACCATTGCGGAGGTTATCTTGGCCAAGGCGAGCGTGGAGCTAGTCAAAGTGGCAGCGGCCCTAAAGGCTGGGCTAACTAGTTACGAGGCGCATTATCATGAGCGGATCGAGAATACTGAACTGGTGGCACCGGTCTGGGACAAGCGTTTTCCTGCCAGTAAGGAGGCAATGCTTGAGATGGTGCGTCAAGAAGACAAGAGCAAGGCACTTACAGCTTGGCATCGCGTGCAAGATGCCATTAGTATAATGGCTCAGCAAGATCAGCAAACGGAGGCGTTGGACACAGCACGTACCTCGTATGCCCAGCAGTTTGCTTCCCGTCAACTCACGCTAAGGGGTCTAGCTGCGTTAGAAATAATCTACCCTGATCCAAGGATCGAACGTGTGCGTGCGCACACTGAGTTACTCAAGGCGAAGGCAGCAGTGCTCGCCTTGATCGGTCGCCTGCGATCTGACGACCTACCGTCCGTTCCGAAAGCAGGGACGGTGAGTCTGGGCTTGTTGGTTGATCCGGGCGAGCCAAGCCTTACGTCCAACGTCTTAGGCGCGAGCCCGGCTAATTTCTCCAAGCTACCAACTCAGGCGCCGATTCCTGCGCAGATAAATCTACTCGACCGTTTCTCGGCACAATTGCAATTGAGCCAGTTGGTTCAAACGCACACCTTTCGGCGTGAGCAATTACAAACGGCGAAGAGGACGTTCGAACAGATAAAACTACGCTCAGACAGAGGCGTAGGGCGAAGAGCTGATGTGGATCGTGCGGCCGTTGTCCTGGCCAAGACGAACATTGATCTGCTCGAGGTGGATGCAGCCCTAGCGTCTGGGCTAGCCAGCTATGAGGCGCATTATCACGAGCGAATTGAGAGGACTAAACTTGTGGAGCCGGATTGGGCCGATCGTTGGCCCGCTAGTATGGCGGAGATGCTCGAGATGGTACCTGAGGGGGGTAGAAGCGAGGTAGTTATAGCTTGGCAACGCGTGCGAAGTGCCGACAATATTCTGGTCCAGCAAGACCGGCACACGAAGACGCAGAACGCAGCAAGTATCGCGCATAACCAGCTATTCTCTATCGGTCGACGCACATTAGTTGACCTACTTGAAAGTGATATAGAGTTGATAGATTCACGAATCGAACGTATGCGCGCACAGACCGAATTGCTCAACGCGAAAGCGGTAGTGCTGGCCCTGTTGGGTCGTCTGCGGACCGATGATCTGCCGTTCCGAAACAAGGGCCGATAAATCTAGGAAAAAGGGCAGGCTACATTATCTAGCACAATGTTCCCTCCATGTCGTCTGGCGAGCCGCGAATTGTACCGACGTCACGCGAAGTATCAGACACATTCAGAGATAAGCTTATGGGCTCAATCTCTCACCGCGCTGCTTGGGACTGCTTGAGAAGTCGCGCAGCACGTAAGTCTCCAAAAACTTCAGCGTTTGGCGGCCACGGTCCCGACAGAAGGAAGTGGCCCTTCCGCCGGCCCGGGCAGGGCTGAACACTGGCGGCGATACGGAATGTCCCCCACCCAATTCCTCCATTCTTTCGTCGACATGTTGCGTGGCAACTTGGCGCACAGAGCCTCGGCCCACCCCTCAAGCACGGGCCATAGGCGAAGCGTGCTGTCTTGACTCCCCGACACGATGTGCTTGCCATCGGGACGAAAGGCCACGCTCAGCACGGCACTCGTATGTCCTCGTAGCGGCTCGCCCAGCACAATGCCTTTATCTGGATCCCACAACCGCAGCGTGTTGTCTGCACTCGCCGACACGACGTGCTTGCCATCACGGCTGAAGGCCACGCTAAACACATGACTCATATGCCCGCGCAGCGGTTGGCCGAGCGCGACGCGCTTATCTGCATCCCACAACCGCAGCGTTCTGTCCCAGCTCCCCGACACGATGCGCTTACCGTCGGGGCTGAAGGCCACGCTCGACACCGTACCCATATGCCCGCGCAGCGGCTCGCCCAAGGGCACGCCCTTGTCCGCATTCCACAACCGCAGGGTTCTATCCTCACTTCCCGATGCGATGCGCTTACCGTCGGGGCTGAAGGCCACGCTCCGCACTGCACTCGTATGCCCGCGCAGCGGTTCGCCCAGCACGACGTGTTTGTCGGCATCCCAGAGCCGTAGCGTGTTGTCCCAACTTCCCGACACGATACGCTTGCCATCTGGGCTGAAGGCCACACTAAACACGTGACCAGTATGCCCGCGGAGCGGCTCGCCCAACGCGACACCCCTCTCTGCATCCCAAAGCTGCAGCGTACTGTCCCCGCTCCCCGACACGATGCGCCTGCCATCGGGGCTAAAGGCCACGCTCGACACCGCACCCGTATGCGCGCGCAGCGGTTCGCCCAACGCGACGCCCTTCTCTGCATCCCAAAGCCACAGCGCGCCGTGCAAACTCCCCGACACGATGCGCTTGCCATCCGGGCTGAAGGCCACGCTAAACACGCTACTCGTATGTCCGCGGAGCGGCTCGCCCAGCACGACACCCTTTTCCGCATCCCACAGGCGCAGTGTGTTGTCTTCACTTTTTGACACAATGCGCCTGCCATCGGGGCTGAAGGCCACGCTCGACACCGTACCTGTATGCCCCCGCAGCGGCTCGCCCAGCGCGACACCCTTGTCCGCATCCCACAGCCGTAAGGTTCTGTCCTCACTGCCCGATACGATGCGCTTGCCGTCCGGGCTAAAGGCCACAGTCCGTACTGCACTCGTATGCCCGCGCAGCGGTTCGCCCAGCGGCTCGACCAGCCCCTCGACGGAGCCCCCCAATTCCAGTAAGGCAATGGTAGGGCTGTCGGCCTGCGCGTCGGCGGGCGATCGTGCTTTCCTCACATTCCACAACCGCAGCGTGCTGTCTAAACTCCCGGACACGATGCGCTTGCCATCGGGGCTGAAGGACAGGCTAAACACGCTATTTGTGTGCCCTCGCAGCGGTTGGCCCAACGCGACGCCCTTTTCCGCATCCCACACCTGCAGCGTGCTGTCTTGACTCCCCGACACGATGAGCTCGCCATCAGGGCTGAATGCGACGCTCCACACCGGATGCAAATGGCCACGCAGCGGCGCACCCAGTGCGACACCCTTTTCCGCATCCCACAACTGTAGCGTGTTGTCTTGACTCCCCGAGACGATGCGCTTGCCGTCTGGACTATAGGCCACGCTCAACACCGCCTTCGTATGCCCGCGCAGGGGCTCGCCGACCACCACGCCCTTGACTGCATCCCACAGCCTTAGCGTGTTGTCCTCACTCCCCGACACGATGCGCTTGCCATCGGGGCTGAAGGCCACGCTTAATACGATATTCGTATGCCCGCCGACCAGCGGCTCGCCCAGCGGCACGCCCTTTTCCGCATCCCACAGCTGCAGCATCTTGTCACCACTCCCCGACACGATGCGCTTGCCATCGGGGCTGAAAGCCACGCTGATTACAGGAGACGAGGCTTCAATTAGCCGAAGCAGCTGGTCCAACTGCTTGGTCGTGGCCTGCAAGGCGAAGATCGACTCAGCACCCGGCTGGGCGCGGTGTGCAGCCAACACCTGCAGTGCGCCGCGCAAGGTATCGCCCGGACGCACTTGCGCGACGATGCCCTGGCCTTCAACGGAAGCGCGTATCGCGGTCGCTTCGACGAACGATGCTCTTGCACGCGCGGCTGAGGTGGTGGCGTTCGCCTCAGCCGCGCGCGCTTTGACTTCATTTTTCTCGGCCTTCTCTTTCTCTTGCGTCGCGTGCTCTTCGGCCATTCGGGCCGCTTTGCTGCTCTGCTTCGATTCGGCTGCACGCGCCTCAGCCTTCTGCTTTTCCTGCTCGGCCTTCTCCCGCTGGCTTTCCGCTTCCTTCCGGTTGGCTTCGCCAGTGCGCCAGAAATTGGTCGCAAAGACTGCTGTGATCACGGCTATCATTGCGATAGTAAACGCAATTGCGGCCAGCCTGAGCGACTTCCTAGCGCCGGCCTCGGCAACCGCCTGCTCACGCGCCGCACCTTCGGCACGCTCACGCTCAGAAGCGAGCTCTGCCTGAGTCGCGCGGTCCTTGGCGGCTTGCTGCTCTTGCTCTGCGCGCCTAATCGCTTCGGCCCTTTCGTGTTCTTTCGCCTCGCTCAGCTTGATGAATTCGAGCACCCGATTGAATTCGGCTGCTGCGTCTTCACGCACCGAGGTTCGCGCGTAGCGAGCGGCCCAGCTCGCCATGGGTTTACTGCGGTCGAAGGCAGCGTACTTGTCCAGCGATTCACCGGTCGGCGGCGCACCGTCACACCAGCGTAGGGCCGCCGCCAAGTCCGTGCCGCTGAGTAACTCGCCGCCTTGCTGCCAGTAATGGTCGCTGCGATCGCGCCAGCGCCGGTACGCTTCGGCCTGTTCGCCCTCAAGTGCCACCAGGTCACGCAGGCGATCCCACTGCCGGATCAATGCCTCGTGGGAGATATCAACCACCGTACTGCCGTCAATCGGCTCTGCAAAGTGGAGAAAGTTGACACCCTCGCTGGCAAATGCGCGCAACACCGGGGCGAACACGTCCCATTCCTCAGGCTGGAGACCAGCAAACCTTGCTATGTCGGCCAGTTTCTGAGGTCGACGTGCGTCGCGGTTGCCGCCCTCGGGCATGGCGGTGATGGCGCGGAACAGCGCGTCGGCGTGCAACTGTTGCATTGGCGTCAACTGATTGAATAAGCTTTCGGCATGCTTGGACAGCGCCTTACCGATGCCGCCGGTCTGTGCAATATCGTCATCGGTGATCACCGAGTGTTGCGAGTCGCGCTGGCTGGCGGTTTCCCACATGCGCGCGAGCGCATGCTGCAAGATAGGCAGTTGGTCTGGCGTGTTAATCACGCTGTTGACCAGCCCAGTCACGACTTCGGGATCGACGCGGCCCTCGAATACCCGCGCTGGCTCGGTGATCGCGCGGCGCAGTTCCTCAGGTCTCAACCGCGGTGTGAGGTACTGTGCGCGGTTGATGGCTTCGGGTAGCTCCAAGAAGCGCGCGCATTCGTGTAGTGCATCGGTGCGCATGGTCAACGCCAAGTAGATGCGCTGGGCTGCTGCCGAAGTTTCCAGGCAGGGCTGGAGGATGGCGTTAATGAACGCTTCGGACTCGTTGCCCTGGTCGGTGCCGGTTTCAGCGTAGCGGAATATCTCTTCGAACTGGTCCACCAGAACCAACAAGTTGAACTTCGATGCATCGCCGACGATGCGCCGCGCATCTTCGACTAGGTCGATGAGTCCGAGCGGCCCGCGGCGTAACTCGGCTTCGATGAGTGGGGCCACACTGGCGCCCGCTACAGCGTTGCCCCCCGGCCCGGCGAGTTCGTCGCATAAGGCGCCCGGCTCCAGCAGCGCTTCGGCCAGGCGGCGTAGCGGCCGGTCTCCGGGGCGCATAACGGCAATGCGCCAATCGCTGACGTCCCCGGTCCACCCCAGCGCCAGAGCCGGCAGCATGCCCGCGCGGATGAGGCTCGACTTTCCCGAGCCGGAAGTGCCGATGACGGCCAAGAACCGCTCGCGGTGCAGAATCTCCAGCAGCCGACTGACATGCGCTTCGCGGCCGAAGAAGATAGGAGTTTCATGCGAATCGAAGGGTCGCAAACCGACGTAGGGCGCATGGATCTCGCGGGTCTCACGCACGATGCGCTGCTCCAGGAATACGCAGCTGGTCGAAGAAATGGCCGAGTTTTTCCAGGTCGAAGCCCTGACGGCATTCGATAGTCATCAGGTTCGGGCTGCGTACCTTAGCCGCAAAGGATGATGGATGAACGTGGAACGATGACCTGATCTTTCAAGCCCACATCAAGCGGGTCATCCTTCATCCTTCCATGTTCCACGTTTCGCGAGCGGCGCCAGCCGCTCGCCGTCTCACTCCTGCGGATACCGCCACGGCTTTTCGGGCTACGTGGCCCTCCCGTCGATCGTTGAAATTGGGGGCCAGGCTCGTAGCTGGCTCCGAAAAGCTCACCGCTAGACGACTGCCTCCCCGGCCGTCGTGGACTTGTGCATGAGCCGACGCGCGTTTGGAGAAAAGGCGTTGCGGTGATGCATGGTGCAGCGGTTGTCCCAGACCAGCAGGTCGCCGACGCGCCACTTGTGCTCCCAGACGTACTTGTCCTGGCAGGTGTGCGCCCAGACCGCGTCGAGCAGCTCTTCGCTTTCCGCGAGCGGCAGATCGAAAATATACGAGTTGAGGCGGCGGCCGAGATACAGGCATTTCCGCTTCGTCACCGGATGCGTGCGCACGATCGGGTGCTTCACCCCCGGTGCCTTCGACGGGTCCGTCACATCAGCGAACTCGGGACGCCGCACGCCGGCGGAGTTGTGCACCTTGGAATGATTTGCATAGCGGCCGTTGATCTTCGCCGCCAGCTCGCCGGACATATCCTCGTACGCCCGGTACATGTTGAGGAAAGCGGTTTCGCCGCCCCGCTCGGTGACCTCGATGGCGTGGAGCAGGCTCGCGGAAATCGGCGTTTCGGTGAACGAGCTGTCGGTATGCCAGAACGCTTCGCCGTCGCCCAGCGCGCCGATCGGCTTGCCCGCGGTGTCTACGATGTTCGAGATGATGGCGACGTTGTCGGGCAACTCGGACGGCAGGTACTCCTTGCGTTTCAGGCCGAGGAGCTGATTCGCAGCCAGCCCAGGCGGCCCGAAAAACTCACTCAGCCGGAGGAGATCGGTGAAGCTCAACGATTGCCCGCGGAACAGGAGCACCAGATTGTCGATGTAGGCGTTGAAGATGAACTCACGCTGCGCGGCGGAAAACTCTTTCGCGAGATCGATGCCGGTAATCTCCGCGCCAAGCGCGCGGCCCGTTGGAATCACGTTCATAGGCCTGAAACCTCCTCGAGTCAGAACTTCAAAAATGCGCAGGCATCGACGTCCAGACAGAACCTGGTCAGTTGCTCGGGCGCCTACTCATCCCTCGTTGCGCTTTTATCCTTGAGTGCGTGCGCCAGATATCCGGGGCTGCGCATTCCACCGCTATTTTAGGACCACGGTAACGTCCTCTTCCCCAACCTCGAACCGTGTTCCAAAGGGAGTGGACATCTGAATCATCCTCTCTACAACCTGAGGTGACTCCGCGGGTCGAGTGAAAACTGGAGGTCCGTTTCCATTCAGCACGCCCGGTACAAAACTGAGCCGTTGAATCTTTCCGTCACGTATGAGGCATCGGACGAGCAACGCCATCAGCTTTCTGTGCTTGAAACTGCCCAAATCGTGCACGAAATTGGCTAACGAATACAGGATAGGCTTGCCCTTGTAGATCTCAATCGGCTGGGGTTCGTGGGGATGGTGACCCACAACCATGTCGGCGCCGCAATCAATGGCATACCGGCCCATCTCCTTTTGATATTCCATAACCTCAACCTCGCCCGCTCCGGCACCGGGATAAACCTGAAATGGGGAGAGGCCCCAGTGCCATGAGACGATCACCACATCTGCTGCATCTCGTGCCTTCCGAATATCTTCCGTGAGTTGTTCACGATGCACGCCACTGTCGGCAACCGTATGGACAATCGGCAGCAAACCGGGATTTGAATGTACTCGCGAAGG
>Ga0326597_10007720_pt1 | contig 14595 bp, 15 predicted proteins | sample RVTome_12_FD_203789 | JGI IMG/M metagenome (GOLD analysis project Ga0326597, IMG submission 203789) | Soil microbial communities from uranium-contaminated site in the Upper Colorado River Basin, Wyoming, United States - RVT100D185 | ecosystem: Environmental > Terrestrial > Soil > Contaminated >... | reverse complement strand
TACCTATGACCGCTTCAAGGGCACGCCCCGATACCTGACCGACTTCGCGGGTTTGGGGGACGAGGCCAGCCAGTGGATCGTCGATCAAGGCATCAAAACTTTCGGCGTCGACTCACCCACTCCTGACAACCCGATTTCGAAAACCTACCCGTGTCACATGATGTGCCGAGCGCACCACATCACCCACTACGAGAACCTCGTGCTCACCGAGGTGGTTGGAAGGCGCTTCACCTTTGCCGGGTTCCCGTTGAAGGTGGTGGGGGCTCATGGGGGGCCGACCCGGGCCGTGGCGATTCTCGACTAGAAGGAGCATTGGTAGTTCATGTCATTAACAATCGACATACACGCCCACATCTTGGTTCCCGAGATCTCGGATCTCGTTGCCTCCGAGTTCGACGTATCCAAGGACCCATTCCTGAGATATGGGGGCGCCTCGACCCCCAACAACGACGAGATCTTCGCCAAACTGCTGCCCCGCCTCGTGGATCCAGCACAGCGGCTCCAGACCATGGATCGACAGGGTGTGACCTTCCAGGCTGTGTCGATCGCACCTCCCCAATACCACTATTGGGCCGAACCCGACCTTGGCACCGAAGTCGCCAAGATGGGCAATGAGGCCATAGCCACACTGGTGGATACCTTGCCCGAAAGAGTGGTCGGTTTGGGAACGCTGCCGATGCAATCACCGGAGCGAGCCGTTGCAGAATTGGAGCGGATAACCGCTACCTTCGGCTTCCCGGGAGTATCGATCAATCCGAGCGCCGAAGGCGTCGACTACGACGAGGCTCGCTACGAGCAATTCTGGGCCAAGGTCGAGGAGCTGGACATTCTGGTTGTTCTCCACCCCAATGGTTTCTCCAATGGAGAGCGGCTGTCTCGCCACTATTTAGTGAACGTGGTCGGCAATCCGATGGAGACCACAGTTGCTCTGAGCAACATCGTGCTGGGGGGAGTTATAGAGCGTCACCCACGCTTGAAGCTGTTAGCCGTGCATGGTGGTGGCTATCTGCCGTTCTATATGGATCGCATGGACCATGCCTTCCGAAACCGACCCGATGTTGGGGCCAACATCAAGAGGGCGCCGAGCACCTACCTAAAACAGCTCTACTTTGACAGCGTGGTCTTTGGCGATGGCCTCGACTACCTGGTCGACAGGGTTGGGGCCGATCACATCCTCATGGGCACTGACTATCCATATGACATGGGCGAGGTCGATCCGGTGGGAAGGGTCGACCGAGTTGGCAACGCGTCTCCCATGGAGAAGAGACTCATTAAGGGAGACAACGCGGCCCGGTTGTTGGGGTTATAGAAGTCGGAAGTCGGAAGACGGAAGCCCCGAAGGCGTGAGGCGAGAGAAGTGAGTCGTGAGTCAGAGCCGACGGAGGACATCCATCGCTGCCGACAAGTCGGGTAGCTCGAGGGCATCGTCAGTGACCCAGCGATAGCGCACGATGCCATCCTTCCCAACCACGAAGAGCGATCGCTTCGCCAGCCCCCGGTGACCTTTCCAGATCTCGTAGCGAACTCCGTAGGCGCGAGCAGCAGAGCCTTCCCAATCGGAAAGCAATGGGAACTCGACTGCCAGAGACCGCGCAAAGGCCATTTGGGCGAACGTGGGCGTGACCGCGAGGCCCACTACTTCGGCTCCCAACTCCCTGATCTCTTTGGTTAGTTCTCCCAACTGGGAGAGCTCATTGCTTCATATCGGTCCGAAGTCGAAGACGTAGAAGGCCACCAGCACCGAACCGTGTTCGATGAGGTCGCGGAGACGCACTTTCTCTTCGAAGGTCCTGCGCAGCTCGAAGTCGGGGGCGGGATCACCCACATCAAGTGTCATGGCAGGGCCACGATGGCATCGATCTCGACCCGAAATCGTGGGTCTGCCAGACCGGCGACCACAAGGAGTGTGTTGGTCGGAGGCGGGTCAGGGAAGAACCGTTGACGGGCAAGGCCCACCGCCTGACGATCGGCCAAATCCAGGAGATAGACAGTCGTCTTTACCACTCCGGACAAGCTACCTCCGGCCGCTTCGACCACTCGTTTGAGGTTGGCGAGGACCTGATCAGCCTGGGCCCGGGCATCGTCGACACCCACCAAAGCACCCGTCTCATCGAGAGGCACCTGTCCGGCCACAAACAGCCAGCGGTCGGCGGCAGCCACGATCCCATGCGAGTAATGACCCGCCGGTTGGGCAAGGCCCTCGGCTACCACCCTGCTTCGTTGCATCCAACCCTCCTCATCTACGTGGTCGTTTCCAGACCCAGGAATCCGGCGACGGCTTCGATCAAAGAGTCGGGGCCCTGGAGGTGGGGAGCATGGGCTAGATCGGGTAGCTCCCGGAAAGCCGCTACCGGTATCAACTCAGCCAGGCTCCGTCCCATCGACGGTGGGGTGGCCTCATCACGGGAGCCGGTGACGATCAGTGTCGGGTTGCGAACTGATCGGGCAGCTACGGCATAGTCGACCGTTGCCAGTGCTCCGCAGCCGGTGATGAACGCGCGGGGGTTTATACGCATCAACACCTCGCTTCTTTGCAGTGCCTGATCCGGATGGGAGGCCAGGTATTCCTCAGTGAAGATCCTCCGAAGCGCCACCTCCACGATGGCAGCCATCCCGCCCTCATCGACGCGGGCTGCCATTGTCTGGAAGTTCGTCCGTGCCGGCGGCGAGAAGCCCGTACCGCATCCGAGAAGGAGAAGACGGTCGAAGAGGCTGCCGTTGCGTACGGCCACCCCTAAAGCGACAAATCCCCCCAGACCATTGCCGGCCAAGGCGGTGGTCCGCGGATCGAAGCCACCATCTTCCAACAAGGCGGCGATGGCATCGGAGTACTCCTCAATACTCGGTCCACAGTGACTGGTCTGGCCAAAGCCGGGGAGGTCGACGGTGGTGACGCGCCACTGCCCGGCGAGGCGCGGAACCAGATCATCGAATGCTGCGCGATCGGTGAGCAACGAATGCAACAGCAGGAGGTCGGGGCCCTCGCCGGTCACCTCCCTCGACATCGTGCCTCGCGAAGTCTTTGTGATCTGCACGCGGTCCTCCCTGGGGTCTTCTCGTATTCCATAACATATAGGATCACGCTCTCCCAGGACCCGAGGAGGCGCAGCATGGCTGGTGAGATTGGTTTGGCGAGCATCGGGCTTGGTAGGTGGGGAGCCTTACTGGCCGAGCGGACTACGGCCCGAGAAGGCGCCCGTATCGTCACCTGCTTTGCCCGTAGACCCGAGCAGCGCCAGGCGTTTTCCGAGCGGTTTGGCTGTGAGGCGGCGGAGTCCGTAGAGGATCTCTTGGCCACCCCCGAGGTAGCTGGCGTGTTGATCGCGACACCCCACACCAGCCACCTCCAGCTAATCGAAGCCGCCGCCTCGGCGGGGAAGCACGTCTTCGTCGAGAAGCCCCTCACGCTCACTCTCGTTGATGCCCGGGCGGCAGTGGCTGCCGCCGAGGCCGCAGGTGTTCATTTACAGGTGGGCCATCAGAGACGAAAGACCGCGGCCAATCGTCAGATCAAGTCGATGCTCGAGGAGGGAATCCTTGGAGAGGTCCAATTGATGGAGAGCGTCCACACGAGTTCAAATGGCATGAAGTGGCCGGCCGATGCCTGGCGGCGCAGCCCGGAGGAAAGCCCTTTGGGGTCGATGACATCGTTGGCGGTGCACACCTTCGACACTTTCATGTACTTTGGTGGTCCCATCAAGCGGATCTTCACCGCCACCCGCGCACCGCGGGCGACCATGCCGATCGATGAGGCGACCGCCATAACCGTAGAGTTCGAAAGCGGGGTCCTCGGGGCGATCACGACCTCGTTCTATGTTCCCGATCTGGTGCGCCTATCTGTCATGGGGTCGGCCGCTGCCGTCTTCAACGAAGACGACAGCAAGAAACTCTCGATCATGCGCCGCGACGTCGCCAGGGAACCCGTGGAGTTGGCGACGAGCGATCCGGTCGCTGACCAGATCGATGAATTCGTCGGGTCCATCGCAGGGGAAACCACGCCCGAAGTAGGGGGTCGCGAGGGGTTGGCGGTAGTGGCGGCTCTGGAAGCCGCCGTCAAGAGCAGCCAGACCGGTCAGGCGGTTGAGCTTGACTGAAGGCTCGTGACCGCTGGGGGTCCACTCGTCTCATTGAGCAAGGTCACCGTTGTTCGTGACGGATCCACCTTGTTGTCGGACGTCGACTGGGTTGTCTACCCGGGGCAACACTGGGTTGTGTTCGGAGCCAACGGCTCTGGCAAGACCACCCTGATGGAGGTCGTTTCCACCTACCTGTTCCCGTCGAAAGGATCGGTGTCGATCCTGGGAGAGCAGCTGGGCCGCACCGATGCTCGACTCCTGCGCGCCCGGATCGGTTACGTCGGTCCCGGCCCATCGTCTCTGGTCCGCCAGAGTTTCACCGCCGTTGAAATAGTCGTCACAGGGCGACACGCCAGCTTTGTCGGTTCCAAGTGGCATCACTACACCGACCGCGACTGGGATCACGCCCGGCTCTGCCTCGAGAGACTGCATGCGTCCGACCTTGCTGACCGCCGGTATGCCACCCTCTCCGAAGGCGAGAAGAAGCGCGTCGTCATCGCCCGCAGCCTGATGTCGGAGCCCGAGCTTCTTGTTCTGGACGAGCCCGGGTCGGCACTCGATCTCGGGGCCAGGGAGAGATTGATCGAATCGCTCACGGCTCTCGCCGCCGACGCCGATGCACCGTCGTCGATCCTGGTTACCCACCACGTCGAAGAAATCCCGCCTGGATTTCGCCACATTCTGATGTTGGCGAGCGGGAAGGTCGTCGCAGCTGGCATCATCACCGATGTGCTTACCCCCACGACGCTGTCGGATACTTTTGGAATGCCTCTCCAGGTCGAACGGATCGGTGAACGTTGGCGAGCATGGGGATTGACAGGACCGATCCGATAATGTTCATTGCCTGACGAACGAGGTCCCGTGGATAACGCGCTGTCAAATCTAAGCGATCGCCTGCGCACACTCAGCGCTGAATCGATGAGTCCCAATCGTCAAACGGCCCATGAGTTCGTGCGAAGCATTCTTCGGCGGGCGATCCTCAACGGTGAACTGGCCGGTGGCACCAGGCTGGTTCAGGCGGAGCTGGCAGCGGTTCTCGAAGTCAGCACCACGCCGGTGCGGGAAGCCTTGCGAGACCTGGCCACCGAAGGGCTGATCAATTTCGATCCTCACCGTGGAGCAGTGGTGCAGGAACTGAGCGGTGAGGAGTTGCACGAGATCTACGAGATCAGGCTGCTGCTCGAGCCGCTGGCCCTGCGTCAAGCCGTTCCCAAAATAACCGAGCTCCTGTTGGAACAACTGAGGCGTCTCCACAAGAAGATGCTGGACGAACCTCATTCGGCGGAGTGGGTCGACTACAACCGGATCTTTCACATGGCTGTGATTGAAGCTGCCGCCTCCCCGCGGCTGGCCGCCATCATTCGGAGCCTCCAAGACGCATCTGTCATGTACATCGGTGCTTCTCTGAAACATGTTCCCGGCTTGCGAGATGATGCCAACCGTGACCATGCGGCCATCCTCATTGCTCTGGAGAGGCGAGACATCGAAGCCGCCGTTTCTGCTGTCAGGGATCATTTGAAGGTGGCCATCCGGGCGTTTGACCAGGGCTCAAATCACCGATAGATCCGGTTGATCCGCCTCCCCAGGTGGCTTCCCCATGGCGCCACAGTTCTGGCATCCAGCGAATCATCGCCAGGGCTCCGGCCACACAAGCTACTCCCCCCGAGACCACTGAGAAGCGGAGCGAAGTCAGGGCGGCCACGGCTCCAGCCTCGGCGTCGCCGAGCCGCGGGCCACCTGATACCACTGCGTTGTGGATGGCCGAAAGACGCCCTCGCAAGGCGTCGGGGACTGTGAGCTGGAGGATGGTGGCTCGAAAGACCGCCGAAACGACATCCGCGGCTCCCGCCACCGCCAGCGCCACCAAGGCCAACGGAAGGCTCGGAGCCAAACCAAAAATGGCGATGGCCACCCCCCAGACGATGACTGCGTAGATGATCGCCCGCCCCTTCCGTTTGATGTTTCCCACCCAGCCAGACGTGACCGCGGCCAGGAACGCTCCGACTCCCGGTGCCGTGTAGAGAAGGCCAACGGTGCTGGCGTCGCCTCCAAAGACACTGGTGCCTATGGCGGGGAAGAGCGCTCGCGGCATTCCAAAAACCATCGCGTTGATGTCGATCAGAAAGTTGGCTCGGATCAAGCGTTGCTCCCGGAGGTAGCGGAGGCCTTCCATGATCGAACCAAGGCCAGCCGCTCGGCCACCGCCTTCGGGGTGCATTGGCGGGAGGCGACGCACGAGCACGGCGGCGACGAGGAAAGAACCCGCCTCGGCCAGGTAGGCGGCGGTAATGCTTACCCGGGCCAATAGCAACCCGACCACCGCCGGAATCACGGCGTGACCCACGTTGACCATCGTCTGCTGGAGAGCCATCGCCGCCGGAAACACCTCCCTTCTCACCAGGGCCGGGATCATCGCCATTCGGGCGGGCGAGTCCAGAGTCGAGATGGCGGCGTTGAGCCCGCTCAGGACGTAGATCGGCCAGATCAAGGGGTGGGGACGGGCTGCGTTGTAGGCGAGGCCGAGCGCGGTGATGGCCAACAGAATCTGGCTGATGGCCACGAGCTTGCGCCGGTCAAAGGCGTCGATTACGGCCCCCGCCACCAAAGCCACCAAAAGCAGCGGGACTAGTTGGGCCACGCCGAGGAGGCCGACCGCCAACGATGATCCCGTCAGCAAAAACACCTGGAAAGGCACCGCCACCACTGTCACCTGGCGCCCCACGAAGCCAGCGAGCGTTCCCAGATATAGCCACCGAAAAGAGACAGACTCCCGGAGGGGGGTGACATCGACGATGACCTGACGTCCCCACCGGCGTGGCGGGCGCCCGCTCATGAACGACTCATCCGGGTATTAATCGCGCACGTTGCCAAGGAATCTGAGCAAGCTTACATTGTGTAGGACGGGGGCCCAGAGGCTGAGGAGCACGGGTTGAGCGGATTCAAAGTGGTCGTCACGGATCAGGTCTTTCCCGATCTGACCATCGAGCGTGACCTGCTGTCAAGGATTGGGGCGGAAGTCTCGGTAGCGGCGGGCGACAGCCCCGAGGTCTTGAAGATGGCGGCCGATGCCGACGCGCTGCTCAACACCTACCTTCCGGTTGACGCGGCCTTCATCGCCGGGTTGAAGCAGTGCAGGATCATCGCCCGGTACGGAATTGGGGTCGACAACGTCGATCTGGCCGCTGCCAAAGCAGCGAAGATTACGGTCACCAATGTTCCGGACTACAGCGTTGAGGAGGTGGCGGCGCACGCTGCCGCCATGATCCTTTCGCTTCTGCGCAAACTCCCGGAGGCAGATGCGCGTGCCCGGGCGGGTGCCTGGGGCATCGAAGGCCTCCGGCCGATAACACGCATCAGCGACCTGACCGTCGGTCTGGTCGGTTTTGGCCGCATCGCCCGACGATTGGCCATGGTGTTGGGGGCGCTAGGGGCCAAGCTGGTGGTTTACGATCCCTACTTGACTGCCAGTCCCGGGATACCAGAGCTGACAGGGCTGGAAGAACTGGCACGGCGATCAAATGTCGTCTCGGTCCATGCCCCTCTCACTTCCGAGACGGCCGGAATGATCAACAGCGGGTTTCTGTCCCTATTGCCTGCTGGAGCCATCCTGGTCAACACCTCCCGCGGGCGGCTGGTAGTGCTCGACGATGTCATAGCTGCTCTCCGCTCGGGGAAACTTGCTGGGGCGGGTCTCGATGTCTTCGACCATGAGCCTATTGAGCTAGCTCGCATCGAGGGCGCTCCCAATCTGATCGCGACGCCTCATATGGCCTACTACTCCGAGCAATCGCTGGCCGAATCACAACGCAAAGCCGCAACCCAGATCGTGAAGGTCCTCAGCGGTCAAAAGCCGGACTATCAGGTCAATCCCTAGAACAGGGCAAGGAACTCCATGTATTGTGCATGATCGACGATCTGGTCCGGAGGAGTTATGGATTCTGAGCCCTGGAAGACTGATAAGTGGTTTTCGAGTCCCTGGAATTACCTGCCTGAGATCGTGTCCGGCTTCAACCTGGCGGAAAAGGTGCAGGTTCACGATGTCACCCTTCGCGACGGTGAACAACAAGCAGGCGTTGAGTTCACAGCCGATGACAAGTTGCGGATTGCGACAGCTCTGTCCGAAGCGGGAGTTCATCGGATTGAGGCAGGCCTCCCGGCCGTGTCGCCGGCCGATGAAGAGGCGGTGCGTCGCATCGTGAATGCGGGTCTTGACTCAGAGATCTATGCATTCTCCCGGTGCATGGTCTCGGATGTGGCGTTAGCCATCGACACCGGTACCTCCGGGGTCGTCATGGAGATTCCCTCGAGCCATCACCTGATCGAGTTGGCGTATCGGTGGCCAGTGGAACGAGCGATAGAAGCGTCGATCGAGGCCACCTCATTCGCCCACGAGAACGGCCTCAAGGTCTCGTTCTTCCCGATCGATGCCACCCGGGCCGGAATTGTGGCCCTGCTTGACGACCTCGAGAAGGTGGCCAAGGAGGGACATGTCGACACCGTGGGACTGGTGGACACCTTCGGGGTCCTTTCTCCTCATGCGGTGGAATTCTTTGTGAAGCGGGTTAGGGAGCGGCTCCAAGTCCCGCTCGAGACCCACTTCCACATGGACTTCGGACTTGGAGTTGCTAATACTGCCCTCGCAGTCGCCCAGGGGGCAACCGTCATTCAGACGACGGTCAACGGAATCGGGGAGCGAGCCGGGAACGCCCCGATGGAGGAAACGGTGATGGCTCTGCTCACGATGTACGGGATCGATACCGGGATCAAAACCGAGAAGTTCTACGAGATCGCCCAGTTGGTGCGAAACCTTTCTGGTGTCAGTCAGCCCTCTAATCGTCCGGTGACGGGAGAGCGGTTGTTCCATGTCGAGTCGGGCATCATCACGACGTGGGTGAAGAATGTCGGGTCTGAGCACCTCACGGAAGCGTTTCCCTATCGACCCGAATTGGTTGGGCAGGCGCCGCCCCAGATCGTCCTGGGTAAAGGCTCGGGGCTCGATTCGGTCGGGATCTGGCTCTCCAAACACGGTATCAACGACGCCGAAACCAAAGAGATCGAGGCGATCCTGGCCGAGGTCAAAGGGCGTTCCCTTGCCAAAAAGGGTCTGCTCGATGATGACGAGTTCCTTGACATCGTCCGGGACATCCTGCCCGGCCGGGTCGACTAACCAGAGGAGGAGTCGCATGCGGGAGGCGTTCGGAGTTCTCAGTACCGACTGGAAGGAAGGCATCAACTGGGGCGCGGTACGCGACTATCGCCTCAAGCGTGCGCACGAGGCGATGGAGCGCCATGGACTCGGTGCGCTGCTCCTGTTCTACGACGAGAACATGCGATACGTCTCCTCGACCCTTACGCCAGGGTGGAACCGCCTCAAGCCGGGTCTTCGCTACGTCGTGCTGATCTCTGGCAAGCCACCAATCCTTTACGAGCAGGGAGACATCGGCTTTCACATCGCCGTCCACAGTCCCTGGATTCCCAAAGAGAACATCCGTTACTCCTATGTATGGATCAAAGGGGCGGTAGGTCCGGCCTCCGAACAGCAGGTCACCAAGTTCGTCAACTCGTTACTCAACGATCTTGAGGCAGCCGGAGTGAGGGGGATGCCATTGGGGGTGGACTTCATCGATATCAACCTCATCAGGGCCTTCCAGAAAGCCGGGCTCGAATGGACCGATGGCATGTCTCCAATGATGGAAGCCCGTGCCATCAAGAGCCCCGACGAGATCAAGGCGTTTTCGATGGTCGGCTCGATCTGCGACAAGGTTCACTATGAGATCACCAATTACATCAAGCCAGGCATGACGGAGAACCAGGTGGCCGCCTTCGGATTCCATCAGCTGTATTCGATCCCCGGCATGGAGGACGTTGAGGATGTAATCGTTTCATCCGGACCCAACGCCTGGCCCAACTGGCGCAATTTCTCCGACCGGATCATCAGGCCAGGAGACCTGGTGATCGTCGACCTGGCCGCCCTGACCTGGAACGGGTTCAAGTCGTGCGTGTACCGGACGTATTGCGTCGGCGGCAAACCCACTGCCGAACACCAGCAAACGTATGACGAAGCCCACAAGTGGCTGTGGGATTCGATCGAGGCCGTCAAACCGGGCGTTACGACCGCCGACGTGGCCTCCAAATGGCCATCGGCCAAAGAAGTATGGGGCTATGAGGAGGAAGACCAGGCCGCTGCCAACTTTTGGGGTCACGGCCTAGGGCTGGCTCAGTACGACCCGCCGGTCATCTCCCGGATATGGTCGCTCGATCATCCAGTCGAGATCAGGCCGGGCATGACCTTCGCTCTCGAGACCCAGCACGGCAAGCTTCACCAATACGGTGTTCGGCTCGAAGAGATGTTGTATGTGACCGAGACTGGTCATGAAATCGTCTCTACTTACAAGAGCCACGAGATCATCGCCGTAGATTGAGTTAGGTGACTCGACTGGTCGTTGATCTCGACGACCCGACTGTTCTCGATCCAATGGTCGGGGGAGCCAAGGCGGCTTGGCTGGCTCGCGGGCGTCGCGCCCGGCTGCCGGTGCTACCGGGGTTGGTAGTGGTGGCCGCCGCTTCGGAGACACCCTTCGAGTTGGGTTGGGAACGGCTGCAAGAAGGGGGCAGCGGGCAGGCCCGTCTGGCCATATCTGAGGGCGGCCTGCCCGACGAGGTCGCGGTAGCTCTGCAACGGATCAAGGTCGGATGGCCCCGGCTGGTGGTGCGATCGTCGAGCCTTCTCGAGGACGCGGGTGAGTGGTCAGGAGCCTTCGCAACGTATCTCGATGTGGGACGGGCGGACCTACCCACAACCATTCTCGGATGTTGGGCTTCGGTCTTTGCGTTGGCGACCATCGAGCGTTGTCGAATGGCCGGTAAGCAACCGGCTGCCATGGGCGTCCTCATTCAACCGTTCATGGTCGCTAAGGCGGGAGGCACCGCGGATGTCAAAGATGGTGCAGTCACAATCCACACCGTCGAAGGGTCACCCGCAGGGCTGCTGTCTGGTCAACGTCGAGGACACACGACCGTCGTTGACAGGAGCTCGGGCGCCGTCACCGGATATCAGAACCCGATGGTGGAAGAGATGGCTCACATGGCAATTGAGGTCCAAGCGCGGACCGGTGCCAATTCGATGGAGTGGGCCATCAACCGCAACGGAGAACTCTTCATCCTGCAGCTGACGAAGTCCCAGAGACCCGAAGCTGGTGACGCTGAGATGGTCATGCCCGATCACCCCGATCTGATCAGAGTTGCGCGGACAATTCGGCGTTTTCCTGGAGCTATCGGCGCCGAGATGGTGCTGCCATGGGCTCTGGGCCTCAGGGAGCCGTCGCTCTTTGACGACGTAGACGCGCTCCCTGTCACAGATCCGGACGCAGCCTTGGGCGAGGCCCGGAGCGTTGGCCACATACTCACCAACCATGTCTGGGAGAGTCCATTCGGCGACCAATCGGCAATGGCGTATCTGGCGGCTCTGGCCGGCGACCCCGTAGCAGCGCTCTCGCGGATCGGGAGGCTGAATCCTCCCTCGAAAGCAGATGCGGCCCGAGTCGTCGGTCTGATCCGGGGTGCTGGCCGCGCACTCTCTGAACGAAAGGCCATCGGTCATCCCGACGAGATCTGGTATCTAGACCCTGACCGCAGTCTTGCTCTGCGATTAGGGCTTGATCGGTGGGAGCCGGTGGGAGCGGCCGTCACCGCATCTCATGGATCGCGTGCAGGCGGGCTCGCTGCAGGTGCCGGAGTCGGTTTCGGTCGCGCCCAGCTGGTTGCCGAACGATCGCCTGGTCCGATTGGACCGCGCCGGGTGATCGTCGCACCCGAACCGATCCCCCATCTGGCACCATTGCTGTGGTCAGCGGCAGGACTGGTCACCTTCGACGGCAGCCCTGCGGCGCACCTATTCGAGGTCGCCCGGTCGCTTGGGGTTCCCGCCGTGGCAGCCGTTGATCTCGATCCAGCCGTGCTGGCCTCCGGGGACTGGGCTGTGGCAGTCGACGGGAACCAGGGCACGGTATCCATCATGGAGTGGTAACGGGGAACCCCTCCCATCTTCGCTTTTATCACCCAGACCCGCCGGAAAACGACGGGTCTGGGTGATAAAAGTGCGGTTAGAGGACTTCTAGACGTTTAACTGCCGTAGCGGACCACGATCAGTGCATCGGCCTCCGACTCCGCTCCCCATACCTCGCCTGGTCTGCCCAACAGCTGGCGAACATTGCCGGCGGCCGAGACCAGAGGAAATGACTCGAATCCCTCGGTCTTGGGGTCAAACCGCACGAGGGCCCCGTCGCCGGCGAAATCGGTCAGCCACACCCGGTCGGTTTCGTCAACAAAGACCGCGTATGCCTGGGGAGCCTCACCGGGCAAGGCCCACTCTCGCCAATTGCCGGTGGTGGGGTCGTAGGCTCCGACTTGTCCGGCTTCCCATTCGCTCACCCACACAACCCCCTGACTATCCGACCACACCCTTCTGGCTCCCTGACTCGGCGTTGGAGGTTCTATCGGCTCGGCGGTGCCGGACTCCCGGTCGATAAGGGCGATGTGATTGCCCGCCAACGACGCATAGAAGACTTCGTTGTTCGGTGTGACCGTGATCCCGTAGGGACCCCGACCCCCGGGAGCGTCGAACACTTCGGGCTCCGGGTTGTTGGGATCGAGGCGGCCAAACACTCCGCCTTGGCCGGTGAACCAGAGAATGCCATCAAGGTCGAACACGGCGGTATTGAGGTTGACCGCACCGCCGGGCAATGGAAAGACCTCGACCGCTGAGGTAGCTGGGACAACCCGAACGATGGCGTTGAGCCCGCTGTCGGTCACCCAAGCCGCTCCGTCTGGTCCGACGATCACACCATGAGGCGCAGATCCGTTTCCGAGCGGGATCTCCTCGATGTCACCGCTGATGGGGTCAAGTCTCCCCAGGACCCCGTTGCCCTGACCCGTGTACCAGACGGTTCCGTCGGGTGTTGGCGCTACATCGTGAGGGTGGCTACCGGCGGGGACGGGATACTCCTCGATCGCGGTTACGAGGGGGACCCCGGTGGTGGTTGTGGTGGGGGAAGCCGTGGTCGTTGGGGAAGTGGTGGAGTTCGCAGTCGTCGCCGGCGCCGCTGTGGTTGAAGAATCGGTGCTCTTCGTCGCTGGGTCGTCCAACCCGAGGTTGCAGGCAACGGTTACCAGCAACAGCGATAACCCGAAACGTCGCATCCGCTAACCCTATAGGGCAAGGTCGATTAATGAGACCGGACGGAACTAGGGGGTGAGGGCGGCATCAGCTCGGACGTTGGCGCCAACGCCCCCCAGGACCAAGATCAGCCCTGCGAGAGTAGCGACAGTCAACACCTCATTTACGAAGATCGCTGAGGTGAAGAGCCCGACCACGGGAACCGCCATGAGGGTCAGATTGGTGGAGACGGCCGGCATCCGCTGGAGGACGGTCTGTTGGGCCCACACCGCCAGTGATGTGGCCAGCAGACCCTGATAGCCCATGATGGCTGTCAGTGAAGGCGTCCAGGTGACCCCGGGGCTTCCTTCGAGCATGAGCGCCAGAATCGTGATCGGGATCGAAGCCACCAGCAACTGCCAGGGCATCAACTCGAGGGTGGTTGAAGTCCATCCATGTCGTCGGATGTGAACGGCGCTGGCAGCATTGACCACAGCGGCGAGGAGCAAGAGAACGTGGCCGGTGACCGTCCGGCCGCTCATCGAGGACAAACGCCATGGCTCGAACAGCAGGACTATTCCGCTGATGCCGATCGTGAGGCCGAGCCACCGCTGGCGCGTCATCCGCTCACCGAGAAACATCGCCGCCAGCGGTACCGTCCACAGACTGGCGGTCCACACGAGGACTGCAGATCGTCCCGGCGGAACGATCTCGAGGCCGGTGAACACAAGCATGAAGACGATCGGGAGGCGGAAGAACCCGACGGTCCAAACCACGGGAAGATCCCGTCGCCGGGGCAGGTGCAGGTTGCTGGTCAGAGAGGCAATCACGGTGGTGGCGACGAGCGCGATCAACAGTCGAATAGATGCCATCCAAAGCGGGGACAGGTATCGAAGCCCGGTGGTCTGTATGGGCCAGTTCGAGCCCAGAGTCACAACCACGATGGCCATGAGGGCGTAGGTGCCAACACGGCCATTCCTAGTCGCCGTGGTATCGGGGCTGTGGGTCACTGAATCAGGGTTCGAGCAGGACTTTGCCGGTGGTTGACCTCGACTCCAGGCGCCTGTGGGCCTCGGCCGCATCTGTCATTGGCAAGCGCAGACCGATGCGAACCTCGAGATCACCGCGACCGACAAGGTCGAACACCTCGCTTCCACGCCGCCTCAGCTCCTGTGTGGTGGCGACGTGATGAGCCAAACCGGGTCTTGTCAGAAACAACGAGCCAAGCTGGGATAGGCGCAGCGGTGCAATCGGATCAACTGGTCCGCTGGCATTTCCGTAGGTCGCCATCAATCCCCGAGGACGCAGAAGCGTTAGGCCCCTCTCGAAGGTGGCCCGCCCAACCCCGTCATAGACAACATCGAT
>Ga0326597_10007719_pt1 | contig 14595 bp, 8 predicted proteins | sample RVTome_12_FD_203789 | JGI IMG/M metagenome (GOLD analysis project Ga0326597, IMG submission 203789) | Soil microbial communities from uranium-contaminated site in the Upper Colorado River Basin, Wyoming, United States - RVT100D185 | ecosystem: Environmental > Terrestrial > Soil > Contaminated >... | reverse complement strand
TCGCTCTCGGCGGACGAGATCGACAGGGACCGCCCCCAACAGCGTCTTGTGATCGGTCTCGGTCGTTCATCGATCCCCGCCGTTCATCGGTCCTCCACCCTGGACGGGGCCGCGCTCTCTCCCGCCGCGGCGAGCTCGATCGGCACGATCGGCCGGGCCACCTGCCGGGTCGTCCACTCCTCGAGCTCGGCCCACCGCTCCCGCACCGCCGCCGGCACGTCGCCCGCGGCGTAGGGGTAACCCTTCATTCCGTGGTGCGGCAGAGGCCGCACCACGTCCGGGCTCGCGGAGTTGATGTCCATCTCCTTGCTGAAGCCGTCCCCCGCCAGCAGGAACGTGCGGACGAAGCCGGCGCTCGTCGGCGGCAGCCCACGGGCATCGAAGGAGAGCGACACCTCGTCCCCCGGCTTCGAGATCACGAACCGGTCGTCGGTCCCGTCGAGGAGCGGACGCACGTCTCCGAGGCGGGTGTATCGGCCCGGCATCGTCTTCCAGGGTGAGAGCCACGACACGCTGGCGTAGTCGTAGCTCCACGGCTCGCGCCCGTCGGGGCTCGTCTCCGCCGAGAACCCGCGCTCGCGGAGCAGCGCCCGTTGCGGCGCGAGAGGCGCGGGCCGCAGGACGACGTCGTCCGCCGGCGCCGCCGCCTTCGCCTCGTCCCAATAGACACGCATCGAGGTGACCACCCGAACCCGCCGCGACGGCCCGAGGGGGAGGCCCGAGAGGTCGACCACCACCGTCTGGGGCCGGCCGACCGGCACCCCGACCTGCCCGACCACCGTCGTCCAGCGGCCATCCGCGGCCTCGGCCTCGAGCCGGGGAGGCACGAGGGCCAGCCCGGCCTGGTGGGCGGCGACGTTGTCGCTCGAGAAGGCGTAATCGGTCCAGCCGGTGAGGAGAAGGAGGGTGTGAGTCGGCGGGAGGCCGCCCAGGTCGAGCGTGAGCGCGTGCTCCTCCGCGTAGCCGCGGATCCGGAGGAGCGGCAGCTCGTCCACGAACACCCGGTCACGCCGCGCGAGCCGAAGGGTGACGTCGCGTCCTTTGTGGTCGGTCGCGCGCGGCACGCGCGGGTCGCGTGCGGCGAACAGGCGCGCCGGCTTGGGAGGGACGGTCATCCCCTCGTTCGGGAAGACCGACACGTCCGCGGGGTGGTCGATCGCGAGGAGCCGGATCTGGTCGAGGTAGAGCACCTCCTCGAGCTCGTTGGTGACCCGGAGCTCGTAGCGTCCGTCGCGGGGCCGCAGCTGCTCGGGCGCGATCCGCACGAGCTCGTCGGGGTCGGGCTCGTTCCACACCCCCGGCGCCACCTTGTACCCCATCTCGCCCCCGCCCAGAAAGTCGGTGACGAACTCGAAGCGCTCGCCGTTCCAGGCATAGAGAAAGGGACACGAGGACGGCTTGCGGTCGAGCTCGGTCAATGCGAACGCTTCCCGGGTGCCGGTCACCGGCGCCTTGAACTCCGTCTCCGTCTGGACGATTCCCGACACCCAGATCACGCGCACCGCGTCGGGAGCGGTCCTCGAGCCGAGGCCGAAGACGAGGTCGGCCGGCGCGGGCATGGGCACCGCGGCCACGGTCTCGAGCTTCTGGCGCAGGCTCCCCGCCCGGATCTCGATCTTCACTCCCACCCCGCCGCGGTTGGTGACGCGGCCGGAGAGGTCCACGGCGAAGGAGTGGTTCCGGTTGCCACCCTCGTTGACGAGCGCCCGCAGCTTCCGGGGCGTGGCGAGGAGGAGGTCCTGGTCGCCGTCGGCGTCGAGATCGGCCACGCCGAGGGCGCTGCCATCGAGCGTGGTGGTGCCCACGCCGGCGAAGGCAGTGGCGGTGACGTCGCTCCAGGAGGCGCCGACGTTGCGGAGCAGCCGCATCCCCCGCTCCGTGGCCACGACGAGGTCGATCAGGCCGTCGTTGTCGTAGTCGACGAGCTGCGCCGCCTCGGCTCCGGCCGCGCCGGCGGGAGCCTGGGTGACCACGAAGGCCCCCCGCCCGTCGCTCAGGGCGAGCCACGAGGTCGTGTCCCCGCCCAGGAAGAAGTCCACGTAGCCGTCCTTGTTCACGTCGGCCGCGGCCGCGCTGCGAAACGGCCCCGCGGCCACGAGTCCGAGCTCGAGCGCCACGTCACGGAAGGTCCCGTCGCGGAGGTTCTTGAAGAGGGCGGGCGGGGCATCACGCCGCAGCACGAAGAGGTCGACGTCGCGGCGGTTGTCGAAGTCGGTGGGGATGACGGCGAGGGCGTGAGCGGGCGCCCCCAATCCGGTCCGCGACGTGATGTCGGAGAAGGTCCCGTCGCCGTCGTTCTGGAGCAGCAGCGAGGGAGCGGGAGCGAAGGCCTCCGGGAAACGCCCGGACCCGCCTTGCGGGGTACCCTCCACGTCGGCGAGCCCGGCCACGAAGACGTCGAGGTCGCCGTCGTGGTCGATGTCGACGAAGGCCGCGCTCAGCGCGACGTGGGGCCAGGCCGGAAGGTGGGCCGCGGACGTGGCGTCCTCGAAGCGCCCCTTTCCGTCGTGGCGGAACAGCGAGAGACCCCCGGGGCGGAGGACCAGGAGATCGCCGTGACCGTCGTTGTCGTAGTCGCCGGCGACCGCCGCCGCCGCGGACACGCCGCCGAGGCCGACGCTCGTCGTGACGTCGCGCAGCCCGCCACCTTCGTTCCGCAGGACCCGGAGGCCGGAGACGCCGGCCTCGACGACGTCGAGGCGGGAGTCCCCGTCCACGTCGGTCAGGGTGAGGGCGGCACGGACGAGGACTCGGGCCGCCTTCTCCGGCGAAGGTGGCTCCCCGAGCGAGGCTCCCCGCGGGGCCGCTGGCCCGGTGGACGGCGAAGGGACGTCGGAACCGTCTTGCTCGACGAAGGAGACCGCGGGAGTCCCGGCGTCGACGAGGTCCTCCTCGGCTCCGGTCGAGGGCAGGGCCTCGGCGTACCGGCCCTGCTCGAGGTAGTTCTGCCCGAGAGACGTCTTGTACGCGCTGTCCCGGAGCTTCTGGAACTTCTCGAGCGTGGCCTGCGCCTCCTCGCGCCGTCCGGCGCGGTTCTGGGCCACGCCCAGGTTGTAGATGGCGCTGACGTTGTAGGGCTCGGCGGCGGCAGCGGTCTCGAACAACGCCACCGCCCTCTCGAACTCGCGAAGCTGGAGGTAGACCTGACCCAGGGTCAGGTTCGCCCCCACGTCCGTCGGATCGCGGGCGAGGATCTTCTCGAGGTAGGGCACCGCGTCCTCCGCCCGGCCCTCCCCGCGCGCGATGAGGCCCAGGACGTAGTTGAGCTGGGGGGAGTCCGGCTGCTCCTTCAGCGCCTCCTCCGCCACCTTCCGCGCCGCGTCGTGGTCGGGCACGTAGAGGCGAGCGATGGCGTGGTTGACCTTCGCGAGAAAGAGGGTCGGGTCCTTCTGGAGCGCCCGCGTGAAGGCGTCCGCGGCGTCGGCGAAACGGAATTGCTCGAGCAGCGCCACCCCGAGGTTGTTCTCGCGATAGGCCGCCTCGCGTGCCGGCGACGCCGCCGACGAGGGTGCGTCCCCGTCCGCGGCACGCACGACGTGCGGGGAAGGGCCCGGGGAGAACGCGAAGAGGGCACAGAGGAATCCGAGGGTTGCTCGTCGGCGATGGCTCATCATTCGATTGTGGCCGGCCCCCGCCTTCGACTCAAGGCACGAGCGGCTCGCCCTTCGAAGGGAGGGTCCGGGCGGAGACGAGACCCCGGCCCTCCTCGACGAAGGCGACCTGGTTTGCCACCACCGGGCCCACCCGGTCGACCACCCCGCTCGGCCACACCACCTCGATCTCCTCCGCGCGCTGGTGGCTGCCCAGGCCGAAGGTCAGGGCGGTGTCGCTCTGGGAGCAGTAGCTCGAGCCGGTGTGGACGAGCCGCCACTGCTTGTGTCCGTCGGCGAGGGTGACCGTCACCTTGGCCCCGATCCCGCTGCGGTTCGAGCGGGTGCCGATCGTCTTCACCCGCACGAAACGGTTCCGGTTGCCCCCGTCGTTGCGGTACAGCACCGCGGGCCCGTCGTTGGCGTTGACGAGCACGTCGAGGTCGCCGTCGTTGTCGAAGTCTCCGTTGGCCGCACCGCGGGCGACGACCGGGCGCTGCATGGCCGGGCCCAGCCGGGGCGTCACCTCCTCGAAGCGTCGGTCGCCGAGGTTGCGGAACACGTGGGGCGGCTGGGCGTGCTTGACCTTGGGCTGGACCGCGCTGATGTCGTCGGCCACGTGCCCGTTGCCGGCGAAGATGTCGTAGCGGCCGTCGAGGTCGTAGTCGAAGAAGAAGATGGCGAAGGCCAGGGTGAGCAGGCTCGACCTCCCCACGCTCGAGACGGGAGCCTCGTCCACGTAGAGGCCGTTCCCCTCGTTGTGGTAGAGGCCGATCATCTCGTTCGAGAAGTTGCCGATCAGCAGGTCGGAGCGACCGCTCCCCGAGTAGTCGACGCTGTCGATGCCCATTCCCGCCCGGGCCACGCCCGTCTCGCCGAAGGCGATGCCCGCGGGCATCCCCACGTCGCTGAACGTGCCGTCCTGGTTGTTCCGAAACAGCTTGTTGGGCTGGGTGTCGTTGGCGAGCGCGATGTCCGGCCAGCCGTCGCCGTCGTGGTCGAGCATCGCGACGCCGAGGGCCTTCGACGAGGGGTCCCACAGCCTCGCCTTCCTCGTGACGTCCTCGAAGGTCTTGTCGCCCCGGTTGCGGAGCAGCGTCGGGCTCTCCCCTTTGTAGGACTCGGGGGTGCAGTAGGACTTCGTCTTGCCGTCGAGGGTGCAGAACAAGTCGTTCTCCAGCGACCACGTGACGTAGTTGGCGATGAACAGATCGAGGTGCCCGTCCTTGTCGTAGTCGAAGAACATGACGCTCGTGGGGAAGGTCCCGCTTCCCGCCGCCCCCGCCGCCTTCGTCACGTCCTCGAACGTGGAGTCGCCCCGGTTGCGGAACAGGTGGCCGCCGCCGATGGCGGTGACGTAGAGATCCGTCCAGCCGTCGTTGTCGTAGTCGGCGGCGCTGACGCCCATGCCGTAGAGCTCCACGGCGAGGCCCGCCTCGCGCGTGACGTCTTTGAACTTGCCGTCGCCGGTGTTGCGCAGCAGCGCCGAGTAGGTCGGCGGCCCGGTCTGGCCAGGCCAGCGGCGAGAGTTCACGAGGAACACGTCGAGCCACCCGTCCCCGTCGAAGTCGAAGAAGGCGCACCCCGAGCCCATGGTCTCGGGGAGGTACTTCTTGCCGGAGGCCCCGTTGTTGTGGCGGAAGCGCAGGCCGGCGTAGGCCGCGCCGTCGGCGAAGCGAATCGGGGCGGGCTGCGATCGCGCGAGCCCGGGCAGGAGGAGGGCCCCGCCCAGGACCGGTACGAGCAAGGGGTAGAGGACGGACGGGCGGACCCTCATCGACGCCCTCCGGACGGTCCCGACCCGCCATTCGGCTGGCTCGTCGGAGGCGACCCGATCTCGGGGCGCGAGGCGCTCTTCGGTCTTCCGGCACGGCCGGGTTCGGGCTCGTCCCGCGAGTACCGCGGGGGCACTGGCGCCCCATCCCCCGCCAGGGTGATCCCGTGCTCGTGGACGGCCTGGCGCTCGTTGTTGTCGTAGGGATGCAGCTGGCGATACGGGCCGGTGATGAACTGGGACGACTCGTCCGCCTTGAACCGCCGGTAGAGAGTCTCGTGCTTCCGTGCCATCTCGGGGTTTCCCACTCCCTGGTAGCTGAGCATCAGATTGTAGTGTGCCTGCAGGTCCTCGGGATCGATCGCCAGCACCTGGCGCAGCTCCTCGACCGCGGGAGCGAACAGCCGCTTGAGGAAGAGCACCCGGCCGATCTGGTTGCGCACGACGCGGTCGCGCGGGTAGCGGGCGGCGGCCTTGCGCAGGTGCTCGAGCGCGTCGTCGTACCGCCCGTCGCCCTTGAGGCTCATGGCGAGGAAGAAGTGGGCGCTGGCGAGCGAGGGGTCCACCTCGAGCGCCTGGCGGAGGACCTCTTCGGCGCCCTCCAGGTTGCCCTCCTGGACGCGGGCCCGCCCGACGTTGACCCAGCCGTCGGCGTAGCCGGGCTCCATCTCGGTGACCTTCAGGAAAGCGGCCTCCGCCCCCTTGAGGTCGCCCTGGAGGAGGAGGCCGATCCCGTAATCGTTCCAGCGCTCGCGAACCGACGCGTCGAGGAAGGCCGGCGCCGCGGGCGGCGCGTCCTTCGGCAGGACCTGGAGCTCGGCCTCGCTCTCCGAGAGGACCGTGATCGGGATGTCGGGGATGGACTTCACCGTTCCCGAGACGTCGGACGTGTCGCCGGTGAACACCCACCGCCCGTCGTCGTGACCCGGGCCCACCGAGAACTCGCCCTGCTCCGGGTCGCGGACACCGGCGAACGCCCACTGCGTGTTCCACCAGGCGAACTTCCGATAGTTGACCCGGGCCCTGAGCGTGATCCTCTCGCCGCAGTCCTCGGGGACCTGGAGACGGAAGTGCACCGTGTCCGCGGCTCCGGGCGGGATGAGCCGCACGTAGGCGACCGACCGGGTGGCGAAGGCGTTGCGCTTGTTGATCGGGTTGCCCCGCTCGTCGAGCATGAGGCTGCGGTAGAAGTGCGCGCCCGGCTCGACCGGTCCCCGCCCGTCGTCGGTGACGAAGCCCGAGTGCAGGAGCGTCCTTCCGTTGCTGTCCGTGGCCTCGAGCTCCACCCACACGTCGAAGGCGTCCACGGTGCCGCCGGGAAAGAAGTGACCCACTCGCCTCGTCCTCACCACGACCTCGACACGGAGAGACTCCCCCCGGCGCACCGCGGGCTTCACCCGGTCGAGAGGAGCCACGACCTCCGCCGCGGGGGCGAGGACGGCGCGCGCGGCGCCGAAGTTCATCGCCTCCTCCCCGGCGGCGAAGGTCGTGCTCAGCTCGGGTCCGCCCCCCCCGATCGCCTTCTCCTCGCCCGCTCCTTTCTCGCCGCGAGTCAAGCCGAAGACGTCGACCGTCACCGAGCCCTTGAGAAACGCCTCCACGACGCGGAGCTGCTCCACGTCGCCGTTGACGAAGGGCAACGCGGTGTTCGCCGCCGGGAAGCGGTGCGAGTGCACCTTGCCCTCCCGGGCGGCGGGGTCCTTCGCGGGAACGAGCGGCATGTGGCAGTCGGCGCAGTGCTGTGGCGCCGGCGGATAGTAGAAGGACCTTGCTCCTTGTCCCGACACGCCCGACGCCTGCCAGTTGTCGTACTCGTTGAACCCGCGCACCCAGCGGTAGTCGTTGACCGGGACGTCGAGGTGGACCTTGTGGCACGAGGCGCAGAACTCGGCGGTCTGCTCCGTGTGGAAGCTCTTGAGGAAGGTGCGAGCGTGGGGCCCGGGATCGAGCCGCAGCAGGTAGTCGTGGCCGGCCCGCAGCAGGGGGTTGTCGCTCACCGCGAGGTCGTGCAGCGGAGGGTACTCGATCGTGAAGTCCCCCTGCCCCATCGTGCTCTTGACGCGCACGATCGAGTGGCACGAGGTGCAGGTGAGCCCGGCCTGCGCCTCGGGGGTGTGGATCTGCTCCTTCATCGGGGTGTCGAAGCGCCCGTTGAAGAGGACCGCGTGGTCGTGGCACCCCGCGCACCATTTCGAGGGCTTCGTCCCCACCACGTCCTGCATGTACTCGATCGACTTGCGATACCACTGGTTGTTGAACGAGGAGAAGTGATGGGCGGAGGACTCCCACTGCTCGTAGACCTCCTCGTGGCAGCGCCCGCACTCCTTTGCCGTCATGAAGAAGTTCGAGGGGACCTTTCCCCCGACGTTCGTCTCCGCCGACGAGGGAAAGAACGGACCCGCCGCGCCCTGGCCCTCGCCCTCCATCGCGACCGGCGGCAGGTCGGGGTTCACGATCCGGTGCTCGGGCGGCCACAGGTCGCTCGCCGCCCGGACGAGTGGCGAAGCGAGGGCGAGGGTGGCCGCCGCCACCGCGGCCGCGCGCACGCGCCCGGAGTGGGTGACGAGCGCGTCCCGGAGTCCGGCCAAGAGCGCCAGGAGCGCCCCGAGGCCGGCCAGGGCCACGTGGAGGTAGAGGAGAAGGCGGAACGAGCGGGTGGCCCCCGTCACGAGGAGCACGCAGCCCACGATCGCGGCTCCGCCCAGCAGCGCCGCGGCGCCGCGCCACGGCGCCGAGAGGCGGCTCCAGCGCCGACGAGCCAGGCGCGCCAGGGCAACGGCCAGCGCGAGGCCGAGGGCGACGTGCAAGAGGACGCTCGCGAAGTAGAGCGGGCTCGCGTCGGCCCGCGCGCCCAGGTAGACGCTGTTGAGCGCGAGGGCGAGCGACGCCCCCGTCAGGATCGCCGTCTTGCTCATGTGGTCGGACTCTCTCCTCGAATAGGCCCCGGGGGAGACAGAAGACGCCTCAATCAGCCAAGCGCTTCAAGGAGTGCAATCCGCGTGCCGTGTGGCAAACGCACCGCCGGCCGATCCTTCGCCTCTCTGGCTCAACACGTTGCGGGCCTGCGGGTGGCGGGTGAAGCGCCGGGCACGGGTATGAAACGTAGGGTCTACGCCTAGATCAGATGATTCTCTCAGCCTCGTCCGAAAAGGAAGAAGGCGCCGAGGATCACGAAGCCCAGGCCTGCCGTGCGGCGGATCCAGATCTCGGGGACGACCCGGGCGACGCCCTCGCCGAGGAGGACGGCGATGGCGCTCGTGGCGACGAGCGCGGCCGCCGCGCCCAGAAAGACGAGCAGCCGCGAGCGACCCGACGCGGCGAGGGCCAGGGTGGCGACCTGCGTCTTGTCGCCGAGCTCGGCGAGGAAGATGAGGGAGAAGGTCGACAACAGCAGCTTCCAGTCCAAATGACCTCCGGTGCCTTCGAGTCAGCGGCGGCGCTGCTCGGTCGGCGCGACCACGGATCTCGCCTGGTCGCCGACGGGATCCCCGGTGGCCATGACCTGCAGCTCGGCGCGGCGGGCGAGCATGAACTCGAGGAAGGCCCGCGTCGCCGCGGGCTGAAAGCGGCCCAGGGAGATGACGGCCACGGTCCGACGCAGCTCGTGGCCCTCGATCCGCAGGCGGGACAGCCAGCCCCAGGCGACCTCGTCCCGGACGGCCCAGGCGGGGAGGAAGGAGATGCCTTGCCCCCGTTCCACCATGAGCTTGATGAACGCCGTGTCGTTCGACTCGAGAGCCAGCGAGGGCTGGATCGCGACCTTGTTGAAGAACTCGTCGGTGGACCGGCGGATCGAGCCACCCCGTTCGAAGAGGATCAGCCGCTCGTGCCGGAACTCGTCGAGGCTCGCCACGGCCCGGCTGGCGAGGCGGTGAGAGTGCCCCACCACCACGAAAAGCTCGTCCTCGAACAAGCTGGTGATCTTGAGGGCGGGCGAGTACACGGGCAGCGAGGCGAAGCCGACGTCGGCGGCGCCGTTGAGGATGTCGGCCACCGTCTGGTCGGTGCTCGCGGTCGTGCGGAAGGACACGTCGATCCGCGGCTGCTCTCGCATGAACGCCTCGAACAGCGGAGCGAAGATGTGGACGAAGGCCTGGGTGGCGGCGGCGGCCCGGACGCGGCCGGCGGGCGAGTGCTCGCCTCCCGAGACGCGCTCGCGCAGCGCCTCGGCCTCGTCGAGGATCCGGACGGCGTGCTCCAGCGCGGCCTGGCCGGCCGGGGACAGCTTCACGCCGCGCTTGGCCCGGATGAAGAGCGGCTCCCCGAGCTCCGTCTCGAGCGACTTGATCTGATGGCTGACCGCGGACTGGGTCAGGCCCAGCCGCTCGGCGGCGCGGGTGAAGTTCAACGTCTCCGCGACGACCCGGAACGTCCGGAGCTGCGAGAGTTCCATGACCTCTCTCTCCTGAGCCGATCGGAACTGCTCATGGAGGATACCAGAAAGATCGAGGGCATCGTTGGCTGGCATCGGGCCGTCGGGCGTGGGGCACGCGCCGCCGCGGCCGGCCGAAGCCCTCTTCCCCCGCGCGTTCCATCGGGACGAGAAACGGAACGTGACCGGGCGGGGGCTATTGCCCGCCCAGGGGCAACGTCACCACGAGGAGGAGGCTGCCGCTGCCGGGATTGATCTCCCCGAGATTGGCGTTCGAGAGGTGGACGACCTCGAGGCCGACCCTCCACCCGCTGCGCAGACACCAGCCAATCTCCAGGCTGGATCGGAACTCGAGCGTGAGCCCGAGATCCTTTCCCGTCGCGCCCCGGTCGTAGTAGCCGGGAGCAAAGCCGAGGCGGAGGAGCAGTCGGCGGCTCGCCGGGATCTCGAGGGCGAGGCCGGCGTAGAGGTGGAAGGCGCCCGCCGAGGTGACTGTGCCCCCCGCCATCGGCCCGAAGGCACCCAGACGCACGCCCAGGCGGTACTGCGCGCCCAGATCGCCCGCGCGGTAGGTGTCGTCGGTGAACTCGAACAGCCCGCCGAGCACGCCGAGGCTCGGGCTCCGGCGCGGCTCGCTCGGGGGAGGCTCACCGCGGGCGTGAGACGCCGACAGCGTCAGGGCGAGGAGGGCGAGGGCGACCCGCCTCACGGCGCCGTGAAGACGGCCGAGGAGAACGCGGGCACGCTCACCTGCAGCCGGCCCGACTCCACGCCCGCCCTCGCTCCCGAGCCGAGCCGATCCTGCGCCGTCCAGCCTTCGGCGAGGCCGAGGACTCGCGCGTCGGCCTCGAGAGCGACGGGAGCGGCGGCGAGATTGAAGGCGACGACGGCGACGGCTCCCTCGTGCCGACGAGCGTAGGCCCACGACCGGTCCTCGACCTGCAGGTTGATCGTGCGCCCGCGACGCAGGGGCGGGCTCTCGCGACGCAAGGCGAGAAGGCGGCGGAGGTGCTCGAACACGCCCTGCTGCTCGTCCGTCCGGCCCGAAGGGGTGAAGGCGTCGCGCGGGTCGCCGGGCCAACCGCCGGGAAAATCCCGGCGGTTGTCGGGGTCGGCGCCGCCTCTCATCCCGATCTCGTCGCCGTAGTACACGAGCGGCGTGCCCCGGGCGGTGGCGAGAAAGGTGAAGGCGGCCCGCAGCGAGGCCGCGGTGGCCCCCGGCTCGCTCATGAAGCGCGGGACGTCGTGGAGGCCGAGAAACGTCACGAGGCGCGACGGGTCGGCGTAGACGTGGTCGCGGGCCAGCATCTTCGCGACGTCCCGCAGCGAGCCCTCGCCGGCAAAGGCCCGGCGCAGCTCGAAGAAGAGGGGAAAGTCGAAGAGGGTGTCGATCCCCGAGTCGATGCCGTCGAAGCGGGCGCGACCTCCCTGGTAGAACGACACGAGGGCGGGGTCGCCGTCGAACAGCTCGCCGACGACGTCGAGGTCGGGGTACCCCGCCTTGATCGCCGCCATCCATTCCCGCCAGAACCGACGGTGGACGTAGGGCAGGGTGTCCTGGCGGATCGCGTCGATCCCCGAGACCCCGATCCACCACAACGTGTTCTGGACGATGTAGCGCGCGACCTCCGGGTCGTCCTGGTCGAGGTCGGGAAGGATGTCGATGAACCACCCTTCGAGGGTCGCCTTCTGCATTTCTGGCGTCGCGTGGGGATCCTGCAGGGTCCACGTCTGCCAGGTGTTGGCGAGGTGGTCGCGGGGCGTCCCGTAGTACCACGTGGGCGTTGGGGGATCCTCCGTCCACGGGTGATCGGGGCCGGTGTGGTTGGCCACCTGGTCCTGGACGACCTTGATCCCCGCGGCGTGCGCGGCGTCGACGAGGCCGCGCAGCTCGGAAAGCGTCCCGATGTGCTCGTCCACCGCGTAGAAGTCGACGGCACCGTAGCCGTGGTAGTCGGTGATGGCCTGCCCGTCGTAGGTCTCGCGCTCGTTCGGCCGGTCGTTGTTGTCGTACCACGGGTTGAGCCACAGCGCGGTGACGCCGAGGTCGGCGAGATAGGGCAGCTTCTCGACGAGACCCCGGAAGTCCCCACCGTGGTAGTAGCGGGGCTTCGACCGATCGAGGAGGCCCCGGGACTTGGCGGGGTCATCATTGGAGGGATCGCCGTTGGCGAAGCGGTCGGGCATGGCGAGGTAGACGACATCGTCGGGGGACAGGCCCTGGAACCGCCCCGCGGGAGACAGGGGCGCCTCGAGCGCGAACGAGACCTCGGCGAGACCGGTGGTGGTGCGCAGCCACAGCGTACGACGGCCGGGGGCGGCCGCGGGATCGACCCGGACGTCGACGAAGGCGTAGGTCCCGGCCCCATTCACCCGGACGAGGCCCACCTCCAGGCCCGAAGCCAGAGGCGCCGTCACCTGGGCCCCTCCCAGACCGCGGCCCCGTAGGAGCAGTCGGACCGGGTTGATCGAGTGCCCCGCCCACCAGCTCGGGGGCTCGACCTTCCGGACCTCGGGTCTTGCTGTGCCAGGGGCCGCCCCCGCGAGGGCGGGGGTCAGGAGGGCGAAGAGAAGAGGCAGCGCTCGGGCGCTCGGGCGAGGCATGGACACAGGCTCCCTTCTAACTCACGGCGGCGTCCTCGTGCTCCTCGGCCTCCCCCCCCTGAACGAACAACACGAGGAGCCCGGCGAGGAGGAGCGACACACCGCCGGCGAGGACCGCGGCGAGACGGTTGTTGTTCAGCAGGTGCAGCATCACCCAGCCGAAGAAGAGCGAGGCCAGGATCTCCGGGATCACGATGAAGAAGTTGAAGATGCCCATGTAGACCCCGGTCCTTTCGGATGGCAGCGCCCCCGCCAGCATGGCGTAGGGCATCGCGATCGTGCTGCCCCAGGCGACCCCGACGCCGACCATCGAAAGAAGGAGCAGCCAGGGCGTGTGGATGACGGCCACCGAGAGCAGACCCACGGCACCGGCGGCGAGGCTCAGCGCGTGGGTCCGTCGACGGCCGAGCCCGTCCGCGATCCGCGGCAGGAAGAAGGCATAGGCGAACGTGACCAACGAGTACATGGCGAAGCACAGGCCCGCCCACTCGACGCCCTGCTGATACAGCGGCGACTTCTCGTCGGGCGCGCCGAAAACGTTGCGCGCCACCGCGACCGGGAAGTAAAGCCACATGCAGAACAGCCCGAGCCAGGTCAGCATCTGGACGGGGGCGAGCTGGCGCATGGTGCGCGGCATGGCGGCGATGGCGGAGAAGATCTCCCGGGCGCCGCCCACGATTCCCGCGCCCCGGGCCTTGTGCGCCCGGAAGGCTTCCATGTCCTCGGGCGGATACTCCTTCGTGGTGATGACCGTCCACAGCACGGCGAGGAGAAAGGCGAACGCCCCCACGTAGAAGGAGAGCTTCACCGCGAGCGGGACCTTTTCGCCCTCGGCGCTCCCCGCGGCGATGGCGAAGAGGTTGGTCATCATCCAGGGCAGAGCGGAGGCCACCACCGCCCCGAGACCGATGAAGAGGCTCTGCATGGCAAAGCCCCTCGTCCGCTGCTCCTCGGGAAGCATGTCGGCCACGAACGCCCGGAACGGCTCCATCGACACGTTGATCGAGGCGTCGAGGATCCACAAGAGCCCTGCCGCCATCCACAGCGCGGACGAGTTCGGCATGAGGACGAGGGCGATCGAGCTCAGGATCGCCCCCACCAGGAAGTAGGGGCGACGGCGGCCGAGCCGCCCCCACGTCCGATCGCTCATGCTCCCGATGATGGGCTGGACCAGGAGCCCGGTGAGTGGCGCGGCCAGCCAGAGGATCGGGATCTCCTCGGCCTTCGCGCCGAGGTACTCGTAGATGGCGCTCATGTTCGCCATCTGCAGCCCCCAGCCAAACTGGATGCCGAGGAACCCGAAGGACATGTTCCAGATCTGCCAGAAGCTGAGTCGGGGCTTGACCAAGGGGGGTGCCTCCTGAGGTGCGACGAGTTCCCTACGGACCGTTCACGAGTCTCGAGCGGCGGAGCGAGCCGGATTCACTCCGGCGAGCGCAGCGGGGGTCTCAGGGGGGTGCGGCGCAGCACCCCCCTGCTCAATGACGCCCCCGAAGGACATGTTCCAGATCTGCCAGAAGCTGAGTCGGGGCTTGACCACGAAGCTGCCTCCCTGTGGAGTGAGAGCCTTCTGCCGGCGGAAGTCTACAGTCAGCGAGGGGGCGGAGGGGACACCACGGGGTCACGTTCGTCCCCGGTCCGGGGGGGCACGCGCCCCGACACCTCGGTGAGGGCTCGGAGTCGTTGTCGGAGCTCGGAGGTCAGGTCGCCGGCCGTGTAGCGCCAAGTCCAGTTCCCGTCGGGTCGGCCGGGCAGGTTCATACGAGTCTCGGCACCGAGACCAAGCACGTCCTGGAGCGGAATGATGACCGTTTCGGCGACCGACACGAAGAGAGCCCGCATCGCATCCCAGTGAATCGTGGCGCCGTTTCCCCCGAGATAGGCGAGGGCCCGCGAGTGCTCGCTCGCCACCTCCTCCTCCGATCGGGTCGAGTCGCCGACGCCGCTCTTCCACCAGCCGACCACGGTGTCGTTGTCGTGGGTCGCGGTGTAGGCGAAGGTTCGCGGGGAGAAGTTGTGCGGTCGAAACGGGTTGGTCGGGTCGTCCTCCCCGAACGCGAACTGGAGGACGGCCATCCCGGGAAAGCCGAGCTGCGCGCGCAGCGCCTCCACCTCGGGGGTGATCAGACCGAGGTTCTCCGCCACGACCGGCAGCGGTCCCAGGGCGGCCCGCATCGCCTCGAACAGGGAAGCGCCTGGCCCGCGGCCCCAGCGCCCCCCCACCGCCGTGGTGTCGTCCCCCGGGACCTCCCAGC
>Ga0326597_10007718_pt1 | contig 14598 bp, 10 predicted proteins | sample RVTome_12_FD_203789 | JGI IMG/M metagenome (GOLD analysis project Ga0326597, IMG submission 203789) | Soil microbial communities from uranium-contaminated site in the Upper Colorado River Basin, Wyoming, United States - RVT100D185 | ecosystem: Environmental > Terrestrial > Soil > Contaminated >... | reverse complement strand
ACGTGCTCGGGTTCCTGAAGGCCTTCACGATCACCTCGCAGGAGCTGGAAGGCGCGTTCACCGAAGGCATGGGGTTCGACGGCTCGTCGATCGACGGGTTCAGCCGGATCCAGGAATCGGACATGGTGGCGATCCCGGACCCGGCCACCTTCCAGGTGATCCCGTGGAAGACCGAGGCGCAGGTCGCCCGGATGTTCTGCGACGTGTTCAACCCGGACGGCACGCCGTTCGAGGGCGACCCACGCCATGTGTTGAAGCGTCAGCTCCAGCGCGCCGCCGATCTCGGCTACACCTTCTACGTCGGCCCCGAGCTCGAATACTTCTACTTCAAGGCGGCGGACGATCCGTCGTTCCTCGATCAGGGAGGGTACTTCGACGAGACGCCGCTCGACCTGGCGACCGATTGGCGCAAGCGAACGGTCGCGTACCTCGAGGCGATGGGCATCCCGGTCGAATACGTGCACCACGAGGTCGCCCCGAGCCAGCACGAGATCGACCTGCGGTACGCCGACGCGCTGACGATGGCCGACAACGTGATGTCGTACCGGCTCACGGTGAAGGAGGTCGCGCAGGAGTTCGGGATCTACGCGACGTTCATGCCGAAGCCGGTGATGGGTGTGAACGGGAGCGGGATGCACACCCATCAGTCGCTGTTCACCGGCGACCGCAATGCGTTCTTCCAAGAGGGCGACGAGTACCACCTGTCGAAGATCGCGAAGCAGTACATCGCGGGCATCCTGGCGCATGCGCCCGAGATCACGCTCGTCACGAACCAGTGGGTGAACTCGTACAAGCGTCTGATCCCCGGGTATGAGGCGCCGGTCTACGTGTGCTGGGCGCGGCGGAACCGCTCGGCGCTCGTTCGCGTTCCCCAGTACAAGCCGGGCAAAGAGGAGGCGACGCGGATCGAGTTCCGCTCTCCCGATCCGGCGTGCAATCCGTACCTCGCGTTCGCGACGATGCTCGCCGCGGGCCTGTCCGGCGTCGAGGACGAGCTCGAGCTGCCGCCCGAGGCCTCGAACAACATCTACGAGATGACCGAGGACGAGCGGCGCGCGGCGGGGATCCGGTCGCTCCCGGCCGATCTGCACGAGGCGATCGAGCTGGCGAGCGAGTCCAAGGTGCTACGGGGCGCGCTCGGCGAGCATGTGCACGAGTTCCTGATCCGCAACAAGCGCGAGGAGTGGGACGCGTACAAGTCCTACGTCACGCCGTACGAGCTCGAGCGCTACCTGCCGATCTTGTGATCCATCCCAGGTGCCCCTACCGCGAACGACGTAGGTCCGACGTTGACACGTCGAGCCACTCGTATCTAGGCTCATTGAGTACGAACCGAGCCAGAGGGGGAACCTTTCCATGTCGATCCGGTCGTCTTTGCGTACGCGCTTGGCCGCCTGCGCCGCAGGCGTGGCGCTCCTGCTCGCTGCCGCCCTCGCCGGTCCGGCCGCGATCGCCGACACGACGACCAAGCCGGCCCTCGCAACCATCACCCCAGCCTCGATGCCGGCGGGCGCGACCGTGCCGTTCCAGGTCGTCATCACGAACCAGGCCTCTCCTCAGTCGCTCGGGGCGGCGAACCTCACGCCGCCTGCCGGGCCGCCTGCCCTGACGGTGTCTGGGGTCTCATTGACTGGCGCCGGAGACATCGAGGTCTCGGGATCCACGATCAAGCTACGGAACCTGAACCTGGCGCCGGGAGGATCCGTCACGGTGACGGGGAACCTCACGGCTCCCTGCTCGTCCACGGGCGGCCCGTGGACCATCGCGATCAAGCAGGCCAACAACTTCAGCGGGCCCCCAGGGAACGACTTCGTCCTCGCCGAAGGCAGCTCGACCTCGACCACGGTCTCCGGATCGTGCCACCTGGAGTTCTTGGTCCAGCCGCACAACGCGGAGAAGAGCAAGAACGTCACCGGTACAGATTTCGTGGACTCCGGCACCCCCGTCAAGGTCGAGCTGCGCGACGGGTCGAACCAAGTGGTGACGTCCTTCACCGGCCCGATCTCGCTCACCCTCAACACAGTCGCCGGCTCGGGATCGCTCGTCGGCGGCGGGTCAGTGAACGCCGTCGGGGGAGTCGCCACGTTCACTGGCCTCCAGGTCACTGCGGCCGGGTTGTACACGGTGACCGCAACCGCGACTGACCTGTCGCTGTCGGTCATGTCTGACTACAACCTCAGCACCCCCGCGACGAACGACCCCTTCACGATCGTGGATGACGCCTGCGCGCCGGGGGACACATGCACGGTGAACATCCCCACCCAGATGCAGGTCCAATCGACGAACACCGGGGCGGCGGGCAGCTTCCTCACACTCTCGGTCGTCGATCGGATCCTCGATTGCGGGGACTCGTTCCAGCACGCCCCCTTCGTGACGGAGATCAACTCCACCGACTCGGCCACCACTGGAACGAAGACCGACACGGTGACGATCTACAAGCAATACGTGAACGCGCAACCCAACAACGGTGCCGCGTTCTTCCAGGTCTGCTACCAGGCCCCCTACACGTTCACGACGAGGGACGGGACGCCGGCGACGGAGGATCCGACGGGAACGTTCACCGGGTTGCTTCCCGACTGCGCAAGCCAGAACCCTCAACCGCCGTGCATCCTGATGAAAAACAAGACCGGCAAGGGGGATGTGGTCATCGTGCTCCTCCTCCCCGCTGGAGACCCCGGGCACAAGTGAGCCCGCCGAGTACGGGTCGCACGCCGGTGCAGCCCCGGCGAGTGTAGGAAGGGCCGAGGGACCCACCCTCGGCGCTGTGGTCGGCCACGCCGATCGGGCGTCTGGAGGCGAACCGGCTCGGCCCGTAGACTCATCCCGTGCAGGTCTGCCCCAGCTGCGGTGAGGAGAACCCGGATCGGTTCCGGATCTGCGGGATGTGCGGGGCTCAGCTCGCGCAATCGGCTCCGGCGCAAGAGGTCCGCAAGACCGTCACGGTCGTTTTCTCCGATCTGAAGGGCTCGACGAACCTCGGCGAGCGGCTGGACACCGAAACGCTCCGCGAGGTCCTGAGCGTCTACTTCAACGAGATGCGGACGGTGCTGGAGCGACACGGCGGCACCGTCGAGAAGTACATCGGCGACGCGATCATGGCCGTCTTCGGACTCCCCAAACTCCATGAGGACGACGCGGTTCGCGCGGTGCGCGCAGCCTTCGAGATGAAGCAGACGCTCGAGCGCGTGAACGAGCGGCTCGAGGAGCGCTGGGGCGTCCGGCTCGAGAACCGGACGGGCGTCAACACCGGAGAGGTCGTGGCCGGGGACGTGTCGGCCGGCCAGCGGCTTGTCACGGGCGATACGGTGAACACCGCGGCGAGGCTCGAGCAGGCGGCGCCGGCGCGCGAGATCCTGATCGGCGAACCCACGTACCGGCTGGTCCGCGACGCGGTCAAGGTGGAACCGGTCGAACCGCTCGAGCTGAAGGGCAAGGCGGAGCGAGTGCCCGCGTACCGCCTGCTCTCGGTGACCCTCGAGGAGGGGATCGCACGCAGGCACGACACGCCGATGGTCGGTCGCCTCGAGGAGCTCCGGCTCCTCATGGACTCCCTCGCTCGAGCAGAGTCGGATCGCCGGTGCCAGCTGGTCACCGTCTTCGGACCCGCTGGTGTCGGCAAGTCACGGCTGCTGCGCGAGTTCCTTGTCGGGGCTGGCAACCGCGTCGTCTCGCTCCGCGGTCGATGCCTTTCGTACGGGGACGGCATCACGTTCTGGCCACTCGCCGAGATCCTGCGCGAGGCGGCCGACATCGGCGACGACGACCCCCTCGAGGTGGCGAGGGAGAAGCTGGCGGCGCTCGCGGGCGAGGAAGGTCGGGAGGCAGTCGAGCGCGTGGCGGCGGCGATCGGCCTCTCGGAGGAGACCTTCTCGGTCCAAGAGACGTTCTGGGGGGCTCGACAGCTGATCGAGCTGCTCGCCCGCGACCGCCCCACGGTCGTCCTGATCGACGACATCCACTGGGCCGAGGACACCTTCCTCGACCTCCTCCGGTACCTCGCGGAAAAAGCCGAGGCGGCGGTCGTCGTCGTGTGCTCCTCCCGGCCGGAGCTGCTCGAGGACCATGCGGATTGGGTGGTTGATCACGACAACATGAGACGGATTGTGCTCGAGCCCCTCTCCGAGCATGAGAGCTCCCGGATCGTGGAGAACCTCCTCGGCTCCGACGAGCTCGATCAGGCTGTCCGCAAGAGGATCGTTGAGGCGGCGGAGGGCAACCCGCTCTTCGTGGAGCAGATGCTCTCCATGCTGATCGACGACGGAGTGCTCGCGCGGGATGACGACGGCAGTTGGATCCTGCTCTCCGCCGTCGACGCCTTGATGATCCCGCCGACGATCGCGGCTCTGCTGACCGCGAGGCTCGACCGCTTGGGTGGGCAGGAGCGGGCGGCGATCGAACGCGGTGCGGTCATCGGGCAGGTCTTCTTCCGAGGAGCCATCGAGTCGCTCGCGCCGGACGACGCGCAGCCTTTCGTTGGCGCGAGCCTCCGGAAGCTCGTGGCAAGGGAACTGATCCGACCGCACGACATGGTCTTCGCTGGGGAGGAGACCTACCGATTCGAGCACGTCCTGATCCGCGACGCCGCCTACGGCGGGCTCCTCAAGCGCACCCGCGCGGAGCTCCACGAGCGGTTCGTGGATTGGCTGGAGCAGGTCGCTTCTGACCGCATCGTTGAATACGAGGAGATCCGCGGCTACCACCTCGAGCAGGCGTACCTTATCCTCAGTCAGCTAACGTTGCCGGACGATCACGTGCGTGACCTGGGCCGCCGGGGCTCGCTCTACCTATCGTCCGCCGGCCACCGAGCCCTTGCCCGCGGCGACATGCCGGCGGCCGCGAACCTACTGCAGCGAGCTGCCGCGTTGACGCCCGAAAGTGACCCGGCCCGGCCAAGGTTGCTCCTGGATGCTGGTGATGCTCTGCTCGAGGTCGGGGAGCTCTCGACCGCCGACAGCGTCTTGGCCGCGGCCATCGCGGGCGCCGGAGCCCTCGGACATCTTGGCCTGGAGACGACGGCCCGACTGGCGCGCCTGGATCTCCACTACACCACGGATCCCGAGAGCAGCAAGGAACGCATCGTCGAGCAGGTCGAGCAGGCGATCGCCGTTCTCGAGGAGGCTAGCGCTCACGACGGTTTGGCCCGGGCGTGGCGACTCCTGACGCACATCCACTGGACCGCTGGCTCAAACGCCGATGCGCAGGTGGCCGCTCTCCGCACGATCGAGAACGCAAGGCTGGCCGGAGATCGCCTGATGGAGACCCGATTCCTGCCGTCGCTCGCCTACATCGCTTTGTACGGACCGACGCCGGTCTCAGAAGCGATCGCGCTGTGCGAGGAGCTGCTCCAGAAGGCCGGCGGCGACCGCCGGGCCGAAGGGCTCACGCTCAGTGCGCTGTCTCACCTGGAGGCGATGCAAAGTCGATTCGACCGTTCGCGCGAGTTATACCGTCGGAGCAGGGCCATCTTCGAGGAGTACGGATGGAACCTCCTCGCGGCGCTGACGTCCACCGACTCCGGGGTTGTGGAGCTGCTCGCGGGAGATCCCGCGGCCGCCGAGGCGGAACTGCGGAAAGACTACGAGACGCTCACTCGGATGGGTGAGAAGAACTACATCTCGACGGTGGCCGCCCTCCTCTCGGAGGCTCTGTACGAGCAGGGACGGAACGAGGAAGCAGAGGAGTTCACGGCCATCAGCCAGGACGTGGGTGCCTCCGATGACGTGCTCACACAGTTCCAGTGGCGAAGCGTGCGCGCAAGGGTACTCGCCCGGCGAAGAGACTTCGAAGCAGGGGAGACTCTGGCCCGGGAAGCGGCACGGCTCATCCAGGCAACCGACCAACCCCACCTGCAGGCGAACGCCTTGATGGCCCTGGCCGAGGTCCTCTACCTATCGGGCAAGCAGGAGGAGGCGGGAGCGATGGCCCGCAAGGCGATCGGGCTGTATGAGCAGAAGGGCAGCATCGCATCCGCAGACAGGACTCGACGATTCCTGGAGGATCTGCTCGCCGGATCGGGAGTCCGCGTTCCGGGCGATGGGTCGCTCTCGACCGGATGAGGTACGACGCGTGGTCGCCCGGGCCATCGTGGTGGCCGCGCCCTATAGTGAACCACCGGGAGCCTCGCCATGGGAACCGAAGGGCGTACGGAAGAACTCACCCCCACCCTCGCCGAGACCGCGCGGCGGAGAGCCGACCTGCACCTCGCCCTCGTAGCGGTCGAGCAGGCCATCTCCCGCCCGGCGATCGGGCGAGAGGCCGATTGGGCCAAGGACGTGCTGCGTGACCTCGAAGAGTTCGGCCGCACGATTTCGGAGCACATCGAGGTGACCGAGCGGCCCGACGGTCTGTACGACGAGATCGCGGCGAAGGCGCCTCGGCTCTCGAACAAGATCGGCCGCCTGCGCGAGGAGCACCCTGTGTTGCGGGACGCGACGAACGAGCTCGTTACGAAGCTCCGCACGACGGGCATCGGTGACGCGTGGCCGCTCGACCAGGCGCGCGACGACCTCCAGCGCCTCCTCGGCCGGCTGTCCCGACATCGCCAGCTCGGCGCCGACCTCGTCTGGGAGGCGTACAACCTGGACATCGGCGGCATCGAGTAGGGATCACCGCTCTGAAAGCCCCGATACTCTGACGGCGATGGTGCGCATCGCGCTCGGCCAGATCGACCCGACCGTCGGAGACCTCGACGGCAACGTGGACCTCATGATCGCCTGGGCGTCCCGGGCGACCGAAGCCGGCGCCGATGTCGTCGTGTTCCCGGAGCTGGCGCTCACGGGCTACCCGCCCGAGGACCTCGTGCTGCGATCCGCGTTCGTCGACGACAACCTCGCCGCCCTCGAACGGCTCGCGAAGGAGACAGCTGGAGGATGCTCCGTCGTCACGGGGTTCGTCGACCGGACCGACGCCGGCATCCACAACGCTGCCGCGCTCCTCGCGAACGGTGAGGTCGTCGCCCGGTATCACAAGGTGAAGCTGCCGAACTACGGCGTGTTCGACGAACAGCGCACGTTCGTGGCCGGCGAGGCGGAGTGCGCCGTCCGGCTCGCGGGCTCCGAGCTCGGCCTGTCCGTGTGTGAGGACGCGTGGGCCCCCGGGCCGCCGTTCGACGCGTACGCGAGGCGGAAGACCCCGGTGATCCTGAACATCAACGGCTCCCCGTACCACCGCGGCAAAGCGGGCGAGCGCATCGAGATCTGCCGCGACCGCGCCCTCGAGACGAACGCGTGGATCGTCTACGTGAACGCCGTGGGGGGCCAGGACGAGCTCGTCTTCGACGGCGGCAGCATCGTGACCGCACCGGACGGGACACTGCGGCACCGGGCTCGCGTGTTCGATGAGGACCTCCTGATCGTCGACATCGACGAGGACGGCTCCTTCGCCGACGAACGGCCGGAGTGGCCCGAGGAGCCGGAGGACGTCTACCGAGCGCTCGTGCTCGGGCTCGGCGACTACGCGCGGAAGAACGGGTTCGCGGACGTCGTCCTGGGCCTTTCCGGCGGCGTGGACTCGGCGTTCGTCGCGACGCTCGCCGTCGACGCGCTCGGGCACGGCGCCGTCCGAACGATCGCGATGCCCTCGCGGTACTCGTCTCTCGAGAGCCTCGAGGACGCCGCCGAGATCGCGCGCCGGCTCGGGATCCGCCTCGACGTGATCGGGATCGACGAGATCTTCTCCGCGTATCTCGCCGCGCTCGAGGAACCGTTCCGTGGGACCGAGCCCGGGACCGCGGAGGAGAACCTGCAGGCTCGGATCCGTGGGGCGCTGCTGATGGCGATCTCCAACCGGTTCGGCTCGCTCGTGCTCGCGACGGGGAACAAGAGCGAGTACGCGGTGGGATACGCGACGCTCTACGGCGACATGGCCGGGGGGTTCGCGCCGATCAAGGACGTTCCCAAGACACTCGTGTACGAGCTCGTCCGGTGGCGGAACGCGCAGGGCCCGGATGAGGGCCCGATCCCCGAGCGCGTGGTGGCGAAACCCCCGTCGGCGGAACTACGACCCGATCAGAAGGACACGGATTCGCTCCCGCCGTACGAGGTCTTGGACCCGATCGTCGAGGCCTACGTGGAAGACGATCGCTCGCCCGAGGACATCGTCGCCGAGGGCGCCGACCCGGACCTCGTCGAGCACATCGTGACGATGATCGACCGCGCCGAGTACAAGCGCCGGCAGGCCGCCCCGGGGATCAAGATCACGCCGAAGGCGTTCGGGCGGGACCGTCGGATGCCGATCACGAACCGCTACCGGCGGACCGCCGACGAGGCGGCCCGCCGATCGTGAGTTCGCGCGATTACACCAAGGACCAAACGACGTTGACGCTCACCTGCGTCTCGAGGGTCGGTGGCAGGATCGGCGTCGCCATGTCGACCGCGACACCGGCCTCACCGTAGAACACCGGCGGTGGGTAGCTCGAGCCCGACTCCGTGATGCTCAGGACCACGCCGAGCTCGTCGTCGCCGGTTGCGGCGAGCAGCTCCGCCTTCCTCTTCGCGTCGGCGACCGCCTCGGTCAGCGCGCGGTCGGCGGCCTGGTTGTCGTTCGAGACGCGGAACGTGATGCCGCCGGCGAGATTCGCACCGGCCTGGACTCCACCGTCGATGATGGCGCCGACCCGGTCAAGGTTCGTGACGGTGGCCGTGATCTGGTTCTCCGCCGTGAAGCCGACGACCTCGCTTCCGGTGTCGTTCCACCGGGGATAGAGGCTGATCGTCGACGTGGCCAGGTCGTCCTGGTCGAGTCCCGCGTCGAGGAGCGCGCGGATGACGTCCTCCATGCGATCGGCATTCGCCTGCATCGCTTCCTCTGCGCTCGGTGCGTCGGTGTAGACGCCGAGGGTCACGAGCGCTTCGTCCGGTGCCGAACGGACGATCGCCACCCCGCTGGTGCTGACGGTGCGTTCGGACGTTTCGGTCCCGGGGTTCGGGGAGGATTCCTGTGCGAAGGTCGGCAGCATGATCGCGACCGCGAGCCCGAGAACCAAACCGGTGATGCCCCACTTCACGTTCGGCTTCATTCGTCCCTCCACGGGAGTCGGTGGCTCCGGCTTGGACGGACGATGAGACCCACCCGGTTCCCGCCGTACACTGCCGCGCAAGGGGCGGTAGCTCAGCCTGGTCAGAGCAGGGGGCTTTTAACCCTCGTGTCGCGGGTTCGAATCCTGCCCGCCCCACTCGGTCCCGAACCCGTCGGACCCACGGACTAGCGTGAAGGGATGCGACGGATGCTCCTCCACGGCCCTCGCGGTGTGATCCTTCGGTGCGATGTCCCTGAGCGACGGCACGAACGCGCTCGAGGTTTGCTCCGCCGACATGAGATCGCATCGAACGAAGCGATACTGTTCTCGAACGCGACGTCGGTGCACACATTCGGGATGCGGTTCGCGATCCTCGTCGTTCGGCTCGACCGGTCGTTCCGGGTCATCGACGCCCGGCCGGTGGCACCGCGACGGTTCGTGCCTCCGATCCGCGTTGCACGGCACGTATTGGAGTGCCATCCGGACGTCGGCCTTCGGACCGGAGACTGGCTCGAGATCTGGCCGTCACGATCGCGCGGGCCGGGCATCGGGTAGTGGATATACTGCCCAGGCTGCCCCCAGGCCGGGGGCGGGGACGAGCACGGTGCGCCCGGGCCCCCATCGTCTAGCGGCCTAGGATTTCGCCCTTTCAAGGCGGCGACACGGGTTCGAATCCCGTTGGGGGCACGCACAACTGAATACACGCGGCTGTGGAGGAGTCCGGAGTCCTCATCGCCCTGTCAAGGCGAAGATCGCGGGATCGAAGCCCGTCAGCCGCGCGGGACGAGCGCCGGTCGGAGACGGCCGGCGCTCGAGTACCCGGCCAGGTCGGCGTGGTTGAAATCGACCAAGGCCCAGGACATCGACCACCGTCTACACCACCGCGGTAACGGGATCCGCCAATCTGGTAATGCCACGGGCGCGAAGACGCGCCTATCGGCTTCCGTCCAAGCTGGCGTCCGCATCTCCGGATCTGTCCGCTCTCTTTCACTCTTATGACCGATCACGGGGGGCTGGGGGGTCGGCTATCGGGATCTCTCTGCATCCATCCGGGTCGCATCATCCTCGTCTGTTTCCCTTCCTCCTCGCTCAGCGCCGTCGAGGTCGCACTCTTTCGTCTCGCCTGCTCGTAGCGGCGATCTTCCCTCTCTCAGCGCGCCTTTCCTCCTCCACAACACGGCGTCGTAGACGGCTTGAATCCCGGGCTCGAACGGACCTACGTTCACGATATTGAGCCGCCTCTGAACGGCCCACTTCCGGTCAGGCAGCCAATGATCCGTGCGGCGTCGGCGCCGACGCGCCATCGGAGGGCTACCGCGCAAGCCCATGCCGTTCGTCGTCATCCTCGTCGCGTACTTCTCGGCCGGGTTCGACCGAGACCCCTCTTCCGGATGTCTCGCGCCCCTGGATCGATGCCGCGCTTCGTGTTCTTCGCGACCGGCGGGAACGAACGACGTTCTGGCGTCTACAACATTCAGCGCGTTTGCGTTCCGGGCCTTTCCATGCTCGATACTTGCGGCGAAGCGGCGGGAAGGAGGACCACATGCGATCCGCGAGCGTTCACGATTTCCTCCCCTGGGCAAGAACCGCCAGGAGTCGAGCGCCGAGCATCCTCGTGTCGGCGCTGTTGACCCTTGCCGCCGTTCCCTCACCCGCCGCTGCGATCCCGGGCCCGGATCCAGCCGATGCCCCGCCCGAATTCTCGATCGTCGTGTACGGCACGCATGCAGGCGAGACGGAGATCTTCGACATGCTGGACTTCTCACGCGCCGACGGCTGGGACTTCGGTGATCGCGAGGCGTACCGCTGCGCGTTCGTCGAGTACATCGTGAACGACGAGGTCCAGTTCACCCTCACCTTCGACCGGCTGACGATCCCTGGCCACGATGCCGGCTACATCACGATCTCGGACCGACACGGCATGGAGCTCGAGGGCAACGCCCCCGAGTGCGGCTACGTCGAGGACGGCAGCGGCATCGGCCAAACATGGGACGGTTCGCCGTTCGTACCGGGCGGTGCGAGCTTCACCGTCTACAAGGACACCGTACCTCTCGTGGTCTATGCCCTCCCCGGCGTCTCCCCGGTCAACGTGGAGACCTTCTGGTCGGTCGGCGACGAACCGGGCGAGGCCTACATGTGGTACGTGGAGGAAGGGGAGGCGAACGACGCTGTCGTTCGCTTCACGATCACCCCGATCGCGCCGGGCGTATCGCTTTCATCCGAGCCGGCGCCCGAACCCGAGCCGGAGCCGCTCCAGCACCGCACCAGAGTGATCCTGAAGATCCAGCAACACATCACCTTGTTCGGCCGGGTCCGGATCCCCGATGGGACGGAGGCGTGTCGAGGGAGACGGACCGTCGTGATCGAAAGGAGAGCTTCCGGCAAGTGGAACCAGGTGGGGATCGTCCGCACGGCCGCTGCCGGGGATTACCGCACCCATGTCCGTCCGAGGGACGGCACGTACCGGGCCCGGGCGATGGAGTCAACGCTCGTGAACGGTGAGATCTGCGCTTCCGCCACGTCACGAACGCGGGTCTACGAGCGCGCCTGAGGCGCATGGTTCCAGCGCGGAGCAGAGTCGGGAATCTGCTGCGCATCGGCGACGGAGAGCCATGCGGGTCGTCTTTCGGGTGGTCGGGGCGTCGACGGCTGGCCCTGATGGTGCTACCACGTTCGCCCCACCTCAATTAGCTACACTCAAATGCGCTGGTGATGACCTCGGCGGTGATCTCTGCCAGGTTTCCTTCCGGCCCGGGCCAGGTCGGGGTGGTAGAAGTCGCCTCCCTCCCCGGTCACACGCGGTGCTGATATCCCGCTGGTAACGGATTTCGCCGATTCGGTAACGCCGGACCCCCTGGCAGCACACCGAACCCCGTACCGGATGGAAGAGAAGGTGGCGCGCGAGCGCCGCAACGCAGGTCCGTGCGACAAGCGAACAGTGACTAGGCTAAGGGAGCCACCCGTCGCGAGGAGCACCCGTCGCAAGGAGCCGGAGCATGGCAAAGGGCAAGGGACGTCTGCCGCCAAGGTGGTTCATCGTCGCCTTCTGGCATGGGCATCGGTGGGTCGTGCGCGCCACGAAGGGAAAGCGGGCGCTTTGGCCACCTCGCCAAGGCAAATGGGGCGCCCTGCGGCTCACGGTTGAGGGCCGGCGCAGCGGTGAGCCGAGGAGCGTGATCGTGGGCTATTACGAGGACGGTCCCGATCTGGTCACGATGGCGATGAACGGCTGGGGACCCGCCGAACCAGCCTGGTGGCTGAACCTGCAGGCCCATCCCGACGCCGTCGTAGATCTGGCCGGCGGGCTCCGGCGAGAGGTAACCGGGCGGGCCACCACAGGATCCGAACGCGAGCGGCTCTGGCAGCGTTGGCGGGAACTCGATAAGCACCTCGACGAGTGGGCGACTCGGCGCCCGAACGAAACCGCAGTCGTCATCCTCGCGCCCCGCTCCTCCTGAGGCCGTCTCGGCTCGCCGGGGCCACATCCCTCGCAGACCTCGACAGCGCTCAGTCGACCCGAGAGGTCAGACGTAGGCGTTACCGAACCTTTCTCTCCCCGAATCGCCAGACTCGGGCGTCCCGGAAACAGAGCGCCTGTACGATTTCGACCAGGATCTCTACCGGCCCCGGCCAGGTCGGGGCGGTGGAAATCGCACGCCACCCAGGTCATCTGCAACGGCTACTTACTATCGGTAGCGGATTCCGCCCATTTGGTAACGGACCCCCCAACGATCGAAGCATGGCCCGTGGTGAACCGCGTGTCGCTCCAACGACTCACGGGAGTGGGACACCGAATGGCGCTCCCCGGCCGCCATCTCGGTCTTGAGGACGACCGTCCCGATCCAACTCGTCTCGCGTCAAACTAGTATCGCCCGATGGCCGGGGCCCGCCTTCGACGCTGGTGGGATTCCCTCATGTCCCTCGGCGCATACGCGGGAGAAACCGACATCCATCGCGGGACGAGAAGGATCGTCGTCGGCTATTTCATCTTTGGTGCGCTGGTTCGCCTACCCGTCTCGGCCTCGGAGTTCGGCGGTGGGCTGCCAGGGGTGGGCGTGGTCGACCTCACCGCCGCGCTCACGAGCGTCCTCCTGCTGGGCGTGCTCGCGCTGAAGCCTGATCGCTTCCCGTGGATCGTCGATGCAGCGTTGTTCCTCATACTCGTCGAGGTCCTGGCGGGGACGATCATCCTGGGCGGGCTGGTGCCGTCGGACCTGGTGATCCTGTGGGGCTCGTTGGTCGTCATCGGCGCGCTGATCGTTCTCACCACCAGGGCTGCGTTCCTATGGTTCCTTGCCTACGGGCTCACGCTCGTCCTGGCCGTGGTGCTGCCCGAACGGATCGAGCCCTTGTACGTGGTCGAGGGGTCGCCCGCCGGCATCGCGGCAGTGATCGTCGGGGTCACGGTCTTCGTGTTCGCCTCCATGGCCTACTTCGTGCGCCAACGTGTCCGGCTCCAGAAGGAATCCGACGATCTGTTGCATGCCATCTTGCCGGACGAGATCGCCCAGCGGCTCAAGTCGGACAGAACGATGATCGCCGACGCTCACGAGTCGGCCTCGGTCCTGTTCGCTGACGTGGTCGGCTTCACGCCGATGTCGGCAACGATGTCCCCGCCCGAACTCGTGGGGCTTCTGAACAGCGTGTTCACGATCTTCGACGGGTTCGTGGAGGAGCTGGGTCTGGAGAAGATCAAGACCGTGGGAGATGAATACATGGTTGCCGCCGGCGTGCCGCACGGACGGTCCGATCACGCGCACGCCATCGCCGAGCTGGCCCTTCGGATCCGCGACCACACCGAGCGACACCGGTTCCACGGCCATGACATCAGCCTGCGGATCGGGATCAATTCGGGCCCGGTCGTCGCCGGGATCGTGGGCACCCACAAGTTTGCCTACGACCTGTGGGGAGATGTCGTGAACACAGCAAGCCGCATGGAGTCTGAAGGGGTCGCGGGATCGATCCAAGTCACCCCGGCGACCTACGAGCTGATCCGAGACGAGTTCGTCTGCGAGCCGCGCGGCGTCGTCTCGGTGAAGGGCAAAGGCGACATGAACACCTACATCCTCGTCTCCAGGGCATGAGCTGCGCCCAGCGAGGGATCGATTCGGCCACGGCGGCCGTCGATCTCGAGGCCGCTGGGGAAGGCGTGCCGGGTAGCCTCGTCCCCTCCAACCGTCTGCACCAGAGGGACGCCAATCGCAAACGCGGGTTCAACCGGACCGAGAACGTTCGGCCCATCCCTCCCCCGAACCCGGACTTCACGCGTCGGTCGAGATGCTCGGCTGGGTTGTGATGGCCAACGCCCTCACGATGGCCCGCTACAGAGCGGCAGAGGGCCTCGAACCGGCCGCCTGACTGACTCCACATCCGGCGTCACCCGGCAAGGATCAAGGCTGTCTGGGGGCATCCCTTAGACCGAGATGGAGTTACCGAGCCCGGACCCACCTCCACTCGCTACACTTCAACGCGCTGGTGGTGACCTCGGTGGCGATTTCTGCCAGGTTCTCTACCGGCCCGGGCCAGGTCCAGGGCCAGGGGCCAGGTTGGCCAGGTAGCTCAGTTGGCAGAGCACGCGGCTG
>Ga0326597_10007717_pt1 | contig 14600 bp, 10 predicted proteins | sample RVTome_12_FD_203789 | JGI IMG/M metagenome (GOLD analysis project Ga0326597, IMG submission 203789) | Soil microbial communities from uranium-contaminated site in the Upper Colorado River Basin, Wyoming, United States - RVT100D185 | ecosystem: Environmental > Terrestrial > Soil > Contaminated >... | reverse complement strand
CCCGGCATCCGTGCTGGATCCCACATGAAAGTAGCTTACGCCAAAGCTCGTGATGTTGTGGAAGAAATGGCTGCCCTGGCTTGCCTCGACGAGCCGCGTCTTCGAGGTGGCCTCGACGACGGCCTTCGCCCCACTGACCTGTCCCCATTTGACAGGTATTCCGAGCCACGGGTCCGAGCTGCCCCACCGACCAAAGCCGATGAGGAGATAGGGATGCTGGCGCGCGACGAGTTTGGAATTCAAAATGGCCAGTTGCTCCGCGATTTCCTGCGTGCGGTCAAAGCTGAAATGATCGGGTCGGACGTAGATCACGTCCTTGATCTGGTCGACCACGCCATTACCCATCACTCGGCTTGAGGACAGGAGGAGGTTTGCCGCCTCGAGTTCGGCGGAGTCGACAACCACTTTCTCTTCCGGAGTCACCATCGGTCGGACCTGGACGCAGCCGAGACGCGGCCTTCCTTCCTTTCGTGCGCCCGGAAACGTCATTGCAAACTCAATCTCGACGTCGCGCTCCAGCCGGGCCCTGCAGGCGATCAAAAGCTTCGAGATGGCGTCGTTAAAGGAGAATTCTTCGAGCAGCAGCAGCGGCGCAAAATCCAGAATACGAGGTCCATCCCTACCCACTCCAGGCCAGATCCGTTCCGACGCCGGATCGAAAGTGGATGCCAAGTAACGCAAGACGCCGTCATACTCGGCGTCTGCGATGTTTGCACGCACGAGGTATTCGGTTTCCTTCGTTGGATCGAAGACTGGAGGCCTTCCCATGTTGACGGCCCAGAACTCGGTTTGCGTGTTCCGAAGCCGGTCGCCGGCCGAAGCAAACGGAGGGGGCCGTTTGGGCTGCGACGGTGCGTACGGATAGCTGACGCCGTCGTCCACGATGATCTTCCCCAAGCCAAGCGCCAAGTCGACGATGCCGTCCTCCCGCCCGATATCCCCCATCGGGTAGAAATTGAACGAGCGCCCGACACCCGACAGATTTGGGTAGAAGCGATCCTGGTGCGCCGTACCCACGACCTCCTGGATGATCACCGCCATCTTCTCGGTCTGTGTGCAATCTGTGATGGTCCCCAAGTAGTCTCCTGCGGCGCTGAAGTAGGTGCTCGCATAAACGAATTTTATTGCCTCGACGAGTCTCTGGAATCGAGTGTCCGCAGCCGGCTGATTATTCGGCGTCATTTTTGTCTCATAGACGCCGGCAAATGGCCGAAACAGGGCGTCCTCGAGGCGGCTCGACGAACGAATCGCGAGAGGCCAGCGCACTTTTTCCGTCAGCGCACGGAGGTCTCCCAGGATCTCATGAGGAAGCGAGGCCCTTTGAAATGCGTGGGCGATGCGCTCGTCAGAACTCATTTCGTTGACGCGACCGAGAAGGTCGTTGCGCACGATGAAGGCGTCGAATACGTCAGTGGCGATCACGGTGAACGTGGGCACGAGCAGATCAATACTCTCGTCCGTCGACGCCTGTACCTCTTCGACGATCTCCCGAAGAAGCAGGAGGCCCTGGGCCTTGCCACCAATCTCGCCGGAGCCGATCCGGCTTACCCCGCCGGCCGGATCCCAGCTTCGGTCAAATCGCGGCAGCTCGTGCGGTGGAGAGTGCCTGTTCATCGCTTCGAGTTCACCGCGGCCGCTGGCTCACAACCAACCACGGTCGCGGCATGCCTGGGTAACGCGGTCGACGGCAATGACATAGGCTGCAGTGCGCATCGGTAGATGCTTTGACTTGGCCATCTCCGTCACTGCCATGAACGCATTCGTCATCCTGACGTCGAGCTTACCGAGTACCTCATCCAGATCCCAGTAGTAGTTCATATTGCTCTGCACTTGCTCGAAGTAGCTACAAGTGACGCCACCGGCATTGGCCAGCAGATCGGGGATCGTGAAGATGCCCTTGCCTTGCAAGATCTCATCGGCTTCCGGCGTCGTTGGTCCATTTGCGCCCTCCGCCAAGATCTTGACGCGAGAAGAAATCTTCCCCGCGTTCTCTGCGGTGATCTGATTTTCGAGCGCGGCTGGGATGAGAATATCGACATCCTGCTCGAGCCAGGAATCGCCCGAGAGGACCTCGTAACCGAGGTCGAGTGCCTTGCCACGGTCAACCCCGCCGAAGCGATCGGAGATACCAGTCAATTCCTCGTAGTCGATTCCGTCCTTACGGCGATAAGTGTAGCTCGTTTGGTCCTGCTGATCCCAGCAGGCGACCGCGATGACGGTTCCACCGATCTGGCCGTAGAGCTGTATGGCATGGCGGGCCACGTTTCCGAAACCCTGAACGGCCGCGGTGGTGTCCTCGGCGCGGATCCCGAGATCCCGTAACGCCTCTCGCAACGTGAACACCACACCGAATCCCGTGGCTTCGGTGCGTCCGCGTGAGCCTCCCACGCCGACCGGTTTTCCCGTGATGAAACCGGGCTGCTTCTCGCCTCGAATGGCCTCGTACTCGTCGAGCATCCAGAGCATGTGCTGGGAGCTGGTCATGATATCAGGGGCGGGCACGTCGAGATGCGGCCCGATGTTGCGCCCCAGTCGCCGCACATAACCGCGACAGAGTGATTCCTGCTCTCGGGCACTGAGATTGTGCGGATCGCAGATGATGCCCCCCTTGCCGCCGCCCAGAGGGAGGTCGACGACGGCACACTTCCAGGTCATCCACATGGCGAGAGCTCGAACGGTGTCCAACGTCTCGAGCGGATGAAAGCGGATACCGCCTTTGCAGGGACCCTTTGCATCGTTATGCTGAACGCGGAATCCGCGGAAGATCTTGGTTTGGCCGTCGTCCATTCGGGTGGGGATGGCGAACGTGTATTCCCTCATGGGATTCCGCAACAGATCCCGCGCGGATGCATCCAGGTCGAGGATTTCGGCGGTCGCGTCAAACTGACGTTGGGCCATCTCGAACGGGCTGAATGCCTTCTTGCTCATCACGATCTCCGTGGCTACGTCCTACTGGGTCAGAATTCGGCCTTGAAGATAGCCTGATCGTCGGAAGATCCCAGGCAGATCTTTGTGATCTGCTTTCGCGCGGGGATCACTCACGGAGTCCCAGCTTCCGCGCCAGGTGGTGGAGATTGCTCCGGTGCATCCCCAGCTGGCGAGCGGCTGCGGCCCAATTCCCTCCACTGGCTTGCACCGCCGCCTCGATACTACGGCGCTGAAAGTCCCTTGTCCGCTCAGTCAGGTTGCGCGCGTCGTCGGGACGAGTCTCTTCTCGCGCGCCCAGCGCTTTTGGAGGCCCGCCGCTGGAGGCGGGCAGGTCGAACTGACCGGGTTCGAGCACCAGAGGAACCTCGCGGGGATGCCCGGCGGCGGCGCGGAGCGTCGCCCGGCCGACGACGTTTTCCAATTCGCGTGCGTTTCCTGGCCAGTCGGCCGCCATGAGCGACTCTCGCGCATCAGGGGAGAGGCGGACCGGTCCCAACCCCAGCCTGCGTCGCGCCAGACCCAAGAAGTGAGCGGCAAGCAGAGGAATGTCCTCCCGTCGCTCGCGGAGCGGGGGAACGCTGATCGGATACGCCGCGAGTCTGTGAAACAGATCGGCGCGGAATCGGCCAGCGGCAACTTCCTTCTCGAGATCACGATTCGTGGCGGCCACGACGCGCACATCGACACGATGCGTCCGATCGTCGCCGACGCGCTGGATCTCTCCGTGTTGCAGGACTCTGAGGAGCTTCGGCTGGAGCGTGAGAGGCAGTTCACCGATCTCATCCAGGAACAAAGTCGCACCATCGGCGATTTCGAATTTTCCCGCTCGATCCCGTATGGCGCCGGTGAAGGCACCGGCGATGTGACCAAAGAGTTCACTCTCGGCGATCGACTCAGGGAGGGCCGCACAATTCACGTGGATGAGCGCCTCGTCGCGACGCGCGGACTCGGCATGCACCTGCTGCGCGACGAGTTCCTTGCCGACGCCCGTCTCGCCGAAGATCAGAACCGTGAGGTCACTTCTGGCAACAAGGCTGATGTCGCGTCGAAGGCGTTCGATGACGGCTGTATTCCCGAGGAACTGCATACCTGCGGCGCTGCGTTGGAGCTCTCGCGCCACGGCTCCTTTTCTTTCGGCGAGACGCTCGATGGAGTCGATGAGTGCGGCCGTGTGGATCGCGGCGCCCGCCAGGGCCGCGAGGGCCTCGAGCCACTGCGGATCGAGGGCGTCGAAGGCGTCCGGCGAGAGCGCGTCGACCGTCAGTGCGCCGACCACTTGGCCACCCTCGGTCAAGGCGCAACCGAGACACGCGTGAATGTGCTGGAGCGCCTGCGGGTCCGACGCCAAGTAGCCGTCGAACGGATCGGGCAGCTTCGAGTCCACGGGAAAGCGCACTGCGCCGTCAGACGAGAGAATGATGTCCAGACGCGGATGGTCGTTTCGAGGGTAGCGGCGGACCAGCGCCTCGTCTGTCAGGCCGTGGCCCGCCACGGGAACGAGATCGTCTCCCTCGAGCCGCAGAAGGCAGGCCGCGTCGCAGGCAATCAGCCGTCGCATGGCCGTCAGGAGACGTTCGTAGCGATCTCTCTCGGCCAACGATCTCGTCAGGTCGCGCGCGAGTTCGAGCAGGACTCTTGGGCCCTCGGCGTGTTGTTGATCGTACAACAAAGTTGTCTCTTTCATAACGACCAATCCGTTGTTCGTATCATAACTGATCGCTTAATCAATTGCAATATTGTAAGTTATGTTCTGGCACTCGATCTGCACTAGCGAACTCGCAAAGGAGGTTCTCCGCATGGAAACCACGAAGATGACCTTGGCCGAAATCGCCGTCACCCATCCCGCCGCCTCTCGCGTTTTTCACGGTCACGGACTGGACTACTGCTGCGGCGGCCAGCGCTCCCTCGACGAGGCCTGCCGCGAGCGACAGCTCGATGCCGCGGCGGTCCTGCGGCAGATCCAAGAGCAAGAGAGTTCTCGCGGTGAATCTCCCGACTGGTCGACGCGTCCGCTCGATCAGCTCACCCGATTCATCATCGAGCACTATCACGAACCACTTCGGAATGAGCTTCCCGAGCTGGTCGCCCTTGCAGAAAAAGTGGAGCGCCGCCACGCGGACAAGGACAGCTGCCCCTCCGGACTCGCAGCACATCTGCGCGCGGTCCATGAGGCCGTGTTGATGCACCTGGAGAAGGAAGAACAAGTGCTCTTTCCAATGATCGCCGGAGGCAGCGGCAGCCATGCTGGAGGACCCATTCACGTCATGGAGGACGAACATCACGAGCACGCTCACAACTTGCGTCGGACGCGCGAACTCGCACACGACCTCGTGCCACCGGAGGAGGCCTGCACGAGCTGGCGAGCGCTGTATCTGAGACTCGAAGAACTCGAGGCGGAGCTCATGGAGCACATCCACCTGGAGAACAACGTATTGTTCCGGCGCGCTCTGTGTGAGTGAGTTCAGGGCGTCGCTGGATTGGTCGGGCATCGATCGCCGAATTTCGTGGCACTCGAGATCATGAACTTTCCACTGACCAAAGAGAAGGGACACTCATGAACGGCATTCACATCCGCTCGAACGCCTTGGTTATCGCCACGCTCCTCGCGACCACCGTGATCGGCTTCACCGCGCCGGCCGCCGCCCATTGCGACTCGCTGGATGGGCCAATCATTCCCGAGGCACGGCTCGCGCTGGAGGCCGGCGACGCAACTGCCGTCCTCAAGTGGGTTTCTCGAGACAGCGAAGCAGAAATCCGTGCCGCCTTCGCGCGCGCACTTAGCCTCCGTTCGCGCGGCGAAGATGTACGCGAGATGGCCGATCAATACTTCCTGGAGACGCTGATCCGCATTCATCGACAAGGTGAGGGTGAGCCCTACACCGGTCTGAAGCCGGCCGGGTCGGTGGCTCCGATCTTCAAGGAGGCCGACGCGGCGTTGGGTGGCGGGGATGCTCGTCATCTTGCCGAGCATATCGCGGCGAACGTCCGCGCCCAGATCGAAGACCGCTTTGAACATGCACTCGGAATGCGCACCAACGCCAACGAATCGGTCGAGGCCGGTCGTTCCTACGTCGCGGCATACGTGGATTACATGCACTTCGTCGAGACTCTGGACCGCCTCCTCGCAGAGGACCATGATGCTGGGGCAGCGGGGCATGATGGCCATCAGGGACACTGAGCAGGTTTCCTGCTAAGCTCGACGGGCCAGTCCCACATCACGGAACAGGAGCGGGCATTGGATCGCGATCTGCGCCTTCGCGGGCTATCCTCGGACCATCATCACGCCATCGTGTTGGTCCGTACCATCCGCCGGCAGCTCGCGAGTGCTCCCGCGGGGCCCGAGCTTCGCATCCTCTTGCGGCGCGAATTCGACCTGGAGCTGGCGCCGCACTTCGCCATCGAAGAGGAGATTCTCCTGCCTGCCCTGGCGAAGGCTGGAGAATCTGAGCTCGCCGAGCGAACGCGTGCCGAGCACGCCACATTGCGTGAGCACGTCCGGGCGGCCGAGGGCGGAGATTCCGTCCATCTGCTGCGATTCGCAGACGCGCTCGAAACCCATGTCCGCTTCGAGGAGAGAACGATGTTTCCCGCCTGCGAGGCCAAGCTGGACGCGGCGACTCTCGAGGCCGTCATGTCGAGGCGACCACCGCCGTCGCGGTCAGGAAATTCGGCGGACCAATGAGCTCTTACTCTGTTTCATCCGTGGCCCCATGAAGGTCCAACTCACCTTCGAAGGCGCAGCAGGCACCGTCACAGGTTCTAAGTCCCTGCTGACCCGCGGGCCGAAGGGCGTCCTCGTCGACGCCGGGCTGTTCCAGGGACTCAAGCGGCTGCGCCTGCGGAATTGGGCAAAGCCGGGATACGATCCGAAGAAAATCGAGTCCGTGCTCCTGACCCACTGCCACCTGGACCATTCGGGTTGGCTGCCGCGCCTGGTCTCCCTGGGATTTCAAGGCCATGTCTTTGCCACGCCGGCCACCATCGATCTGTGCGCCATCCTTCTGGCCGATTCCGCCCGCCTGCAGGAAGAGGACGCGAAGTACGCCAATCGCAAGGGCTTCAGCAAGCACAAGCCCGCGCTGCCGCTCTACACCGAGGCGGAGGCGGAAAAGGCCGTTCGGCGCATGCGGCCCGTTGAATTCGACGTCTGGACCGATGTGGCCGACGGGATTCGGGCGCGATGGCACAACTCGGGACATATCCTCGGCGCCGCGTTCATCGAACTGAAGATCAACGCGGGTGACGAAGAGATCGGCGTCGTGTTCAGCGGCGACCTCGGCCGTTACGACGTGCCGCTCCATATTGATCCGGAACCGCGTCCTGCGTGCGATGTCCTGGTGATCGAATCGACCTATGGCAACCGCACCCATACGCACGTCGATCTCGACACCCAATTCATCGACGTGTTCGGCGAGACGCTGGAGCGCGGCGGCGTGGTTTTGATTCCGGCATTCGCCGTCGGGCGATCGCAGCTGCTGGCTTTGGTTCTGCGGCGCCTGATGAAGGCTGGTCGCTTACCAAAAGTCCCCATCCACGTCGACAGCCCTATGGCAACGCGCGCAACTGCCGTGTATTCCAAGTATCTCGATGCGCAAAACGTCGATGAAGACGTGTTCGAGGATGGTCGCCGCCGCCTCTTTCCCGACACGGTGAAGCTCCACGTCTCGGCCGCGGAGTCCAAGCGTCTCAACGAGCTCGACGGGCCCTTCGTGCTCATCGCCGGCAGCGGCATGCTCAGCGGCGGCCGGATTCTGCATCACATCCGCCAACGAGGCGGGGATCCGAAGAACCTGCTCTGTCTTTCCGGCTATCAGGCCGAGGGCACCCGTGGCAGGCACTTGATCGAGGGGACACGCAAGTTACGGATTCACGGGCGTGACTATCCCATCCGTGCGCAGGTCACGACATTGAAGGGGCTTTCCGGCCATGCCGACGCGGACGAGTTGATGCGATGGGTATCGGGCGCGCCGACTACACCCTCGGCAATTTTCGTGAATCACGGCGAACCCAAGTCGATTGACGCGCTCGCGAAGCGATTGCACGAAGAGACGGGCGCCTGGACGCATCCGGCGGCGCTGAACGAGCGCTTCGATCTGGCGTCTCTGGTCCGCAAGGGAAAGTGACGTTGGCACAGCTGCCTCCTGGCGGCAGAACCCTTGGCGTGCGTTCAACCAGGCCTTGGGAAATCATCGAGAATCTCCACGACGCCCGTCTCCAGGGAATACTCGGCCCCCACGACGAGGAGTCCATCCGTTTGAATCTGTTGTTCGATGATCTGCGATCCGTGTCGCAGATGGTCGACCGACGCGCGGATGTTCGCTCGGACGGCGTGTTGCATCAGGGCGTCCGGGTCGTGCCGCAGATCCGTCTCCATCAGGCCTTCCACCGCCGGGCGGATGCGATCCACGATCGAGCGGAGATTCGGGGATCGACTTTCCACGGAGCGGTCACGTTCTTCGAGCGTGGCGAGCACGGCTCCACACATGGAGTGACCCACGACCACGACGAGCCGCGTGCCGAAGCGTTCCGCCGCAAACTCGACGCTGCCGACCTGAGAGGGTGCGACGATGTTGCCCGCCACGCGGATGACGAACAGATCCCCCAGTCCCTGGTCGAAGATCAGCTCCGCCGGCACGCGCGAGTCGGAACATCCGAGGATGACGGCGAAGGGTTCCTGCCCCGCCACCAACTCGTCGCGGCGTTCCTGGCCGGTGAGCGTGCTGCGGCCGCGGACGTCGGCGACGAAACGGCGGTTGCCTGCGCGGAGTCGTTCCAATGCTTCCAGTGCTGAGATTGGGTGCTTCATCCTGGCGGTGATAGTACTCGAACTTCTCTATCACTGTCGCCCCTTCAGAGAAACGGGGCGAACGCCGCGTCCACGTTCGCCCCGTGTCGAGATGAGTTCGCAACGGCTCAGTGTGCCAACACGATCCTCTGGATGTACTGCTGACCGTCGACCACGAGCCGCGCCATGTAGACGCCGCGCGCCAGGCGATGCCCGTTGCTGCTGCGACCTTCCCAATCCACGACCGTCAAGCCTGCGCGTTCGGTCGGGGCGAGCGGGATCGCGACGCGCCGGCCGCGCAGATCGAAGATCGCGAGCTCGACCCGCGCACCGGCGTCCGGGGCGCGGAAGCGGAAACGCACGTCGCCCTTCGCGGGCACCGGTCCGGCAACGAAACTGACACGCGAAGTCTCCGGGAGCTCGGCCGAGGTCAGACCTTGATGCCAACTCGCGCCGAGTGGATTGCCGAGATAGAGACCGCGCACAACGTCTTCCGGCCCGACGGCGCTGCCGAGCGTCGTCGTGCTATAGCCGCCTGCGCTTTCGTGCGAGAGATAGGCTTGGACGCTCCAGTCGCCGGCGGAGATCGCGTGAACGTCGACGCCGGAGAGACCGAGTTCGGGATCCCGCAGCGCGATGAGCTTGGGCCAGCCACCCGGTCCGGTGATGGTCTGTCCGGAGGCCCCGAAGTCGTTGATCGGATTACCCGCGGCATCGAAGCCGATCTGTTGCCCGAGGCCGTCGGTCAGGAGGACGTTGACGAGGGCATCGGCCCGCAGAACCAGTACCTGGGCGCCAGGATCTGCCTTCGAGGCGCCTGCATTCCGTTTGGATGCTGGTCCATTCCAACGCCATGGTCGTCCGCGAATGTCACCTCCCGTGAAGACGACATTGAAGCTGCCGCTGGAGGACAGACTCTTGAGAATACCCAGGCGCTGACCCAGCACGGTACCGTTGTCCGGCGAACTCCAATCGACCAGGGTCGAGACGCCGTTGGGGTCTGCATTGTCATGCGGGCCATAGCCCTGCGATGCGGTATAGAGAGTACAGAGGTAGGGATTCCAGAATGGACCGCGCATCGTGAGCCCAAATTCCACGGGCGCCGGCCCTCCGGTGGAGTAGATATCATCGGCGCCGAACAGACCCAGTCCGGTGACGGCCAGCGAGGCGAAGTTACCGGTATTGGCGTGAAAGGGAACATTGTCGTCCTGAATCGACGGGCACTGAGCTACGCCGTTCTCATAGCGTGTATCGTCGAACACCTGGCCCGTGATGATCAGTTCGTTCTTACCTTCCAGCGTGAGCGTCGCGTTGAACGTGCCCCAACTGCCGTCCAATGAGACATTGAGTTGATTGGAGGCGACCGTCTTCCCCACGAGCTCGAAGAGTCCGTAATAGACATATTTCTCGTACGAGGCCATATGCACGGCGCCAGGATAGGGCATCAACTCGACGGACGTGCCTTGTTCGCAGCTTGCGTCCGTGGAGCGATAGCGGAAAGTTCGTGGCCCTTCGTTGGCACCGATCTTGGTGATCATCGAAAAGCCGAACGCGTCTCCACCCTGAACTTCCGGCCAGCCGCCGTTGACGTCATCGTCGATATTGACGGCAAAGGTCTGCTCCACTTAGAGCGACTGCGTGGACACTCCGTGGAACTCGGTGACGTCGCTCGCTCCGCTCGGCAACGAGTCTCCAGACACGACATAGTACGGGAAGTACCAGAGACGCTCGAGCTGGCCGCTGGCAGGATCGAAGCGGAAGAGCGCCGTGTCGAAGACGTTGCGACTGCTCGGACTCGCCATGAACACGATGCGGCCCGCGCCGTCGATGACGGAATCGGTGGGGTCGCGAAACTTCGGCGACTCGAGGATCGTCGTGAGGACGCCACTGCGGAGCCGATTCAGCGTGCCATTCCTGTTGCCGAAAATGTCGGTGATGTGATTTCCCGGAATCATGATGTCGCCAGGTTCGAGAAGGTCTGCACTCGCCGGCAAACTGAGAGCGGCGAGCACCACCGCTACAAAAGAGCTTGATAAACGCATTTTCGATCTCCCTTTTGGCATGAACTCGTAGCCTCCATATGGCCGCACGAGGCGGAGTGGCGTTTAGGGGGCCAACACGATTCTCTGGATGTGCTGCTGACCATCGACCACGAGCCGCGCCATGTAGACGCCGCGTGCCAGGCGATGCCCGCCGCTACTGCGGCCATCCCAATCCAGGACCGTCAGGCCTGCGCGTTCGGTCGGCGCGAGCGGGATCGCGACGCGGCGGCCGCGCAGGTCGAAGATCGCGAGCTCGACGCGCGCACCGGCGTCCGGGGCGCGGAAGCGGAAGACCACCTCTCCCTTCGCGGGCACGGGCCCGGCCACGAAGCTGACACGCGAAGTCTCCGGAAGCTCGGCCGAGGTCGGACTCTGATGCCAGCTCGCGCCGAGTGGATTGCCGAGGTAGAGACCACGCACAAGGTCTTCCGGCCCGGCAGCGCTGCCGAGCGTCGTCGTGCTGTAGCCGCCTGCGGTCTCGTGCGAGAGATAGGCTTGGATGCTCCAGTCACCGGCGGCGATCGCGTGCACGTCGACGCTGGAGATGCCGAGTTCGGGGTCGCGCAGGGCCAGCAGCTTGGGCCAGCCACCCGGTCCGACGAGCGTCTGCCCCGAGGCGCCGAAGTCATTGACTGGATTGCCGTCGACATCGAAGCCAAGTTGACGGCCGAGTCCGTCGGTGAGGAGCACGTTCACGACGGCATCGGCGCGCAGGACCAACACCTGGGCACCAGCAGCGTCTTTCGATGCGCTCACGATCTGTTTCGTCGCTGGTCCGTTCCAGCGCCATGGGCGGCCAGTGAATCGTTGGTCGCCGCTTTGCGTGACGAGGATCGAATGATCTCCGGCGGGCGTGACGCGACGGATCGTGCCTCCCCCGTTGCCGAGCAAACCGCCGCTATCAGTGGCGGTGAGGGTCGCGCTGGTCGGAGTGCCGTCCGGAAGATTGAAGGGCAGAGGACCGCTGCCCGCCATCGCGGGCATGTACTGACAAATATATGGATTGAGATAGGGCGGCCGGGTGGCGATCGAGAAGACGTAAGGCACGCCCGTCGCGCCGGAGTTCGAGGTCGCGTAGACGCCGCCATCGAGAACGCCGAGGCCGTTCATCGATAGGACCTGGAAGCAACACCCTCCGACCGAAGCAAAGGGCACGTCGTCGTCCTGCAGCTGGCCACAGTCGACCGTTCCATTCGGAACGGTGGTGTTGTCGAAGACTCCTCCCGCGATCCAGATCTCATTTTTCGGCGTGACCGAGAGCGCAGCGTCAAAGCTGCCCCAGCTACCATCCAGATGCACACTCAGGCGTGAGGCCGGCTGAGTTTGTCCGATTACATCGTTGAGGCCGTAGTAGATCTGGCCATTCCCGGTCGCCATGTAGACGGGACCAGAGTAGGGCAACAGCAGGCTGACGTCGGTCCCGACCTCGCATCTGTTCGTATCGGTGCGCCAGCGATACGCCATCGGCCGTCCGCCACTGGGAAACGTGGTGCCGATCGAGAAGCCATAGCACTCGGGCTGCGAAACCTGCGGCCAACCGCCGTTCTCGTCGTCGTTGATCTCGATCGCAAACGACTTCTCGAGATGCATCGACTGGGCATAGGCTCCGTAGAAGCTCGACACGTCCTCGGCGCCGTCTGGCATCGTGTCGGTCACGGCGACGATATACGGAAAGCGGAATAGGCGCTCGAGGCTGCCGCTGCCCGGATCGATCCGAAATACGGCCTGCTCGTTCACGTTGCCACTCGCTGGCCGAGCCCAGAAAACGAGACGGTCCTGCGCGTCGATGACCATGTCACCGGGGCTGAAAAACTTGGCCGAATCGAACCAACGGGTGATCTGGCCATCACGTAGGCGGTAGAAACAGCCGTTCACGCTGCCAAAGCTATCGACGACGCGATCGCCGGGAATGACGATATCACCCGGCTCGAATGTGGCTGCAAGTGCCGGCGCCAGCGGGCACAGCACGAGAAGAAATAGGAGTACGACGGGAAAGTGAGGCCGGAAATGCAAGGGGGACCCCCAGGAGAGTGTGGCTGCTCACTCTCTTGTCGCAGGAGTCCGCGTTCCGTTTAGGCCCGCCCGTGCTTCAGCGCCAATCGCCCACGGCCATGAAGTTGGCCCAGGCAGAGGGGTGGTCGCTCTGCCCGCGTTCTCGGCGCGCCCGCAGCACGCGCTGACACGCGTCGCGCATGGCGTCGGCGGTAGGCAACCCGCGTTTCCACTTGGCGTCGTAGAGAGCGTCCATCCACTCGCGGGCGGCGAAATCCTCGACTTCCCAGAGGCTGGTGATGACGGTGGCGACGCCGGCGATACGCAACGCGCGTCGCAAGCCCAGGAGCTCCTCCCCAGCCAGGACGATTTCGCCCCGCCCGGTGCGACAGGCCGAGAGCACCGCCCACTCCACACCAGAGAGGTCGAGCCCGGCGATCTCCCCGGCCGTCAGCCAGCCGTCGTCGCGGCCGTCGAGCTGGCCACCGGCAGCTCTCGAGCTCGCGCCACCGACCGAAAGTACGATGCCGGCACGGTAGGGCGCCGCCAAGGCGGCACCGCGCGCGTCGAGGCAGGCGCTGTCCAGAAAGAAGCCGTGTGTCGCCAGATGGAGAACTCTCCGCCCAGGCGACAGCCGCCGAAAGTTGGCTTCGCTGGCGCTCGCTCCACGCAGCGTTTCGACCTGTTCCCCCGGGTCGGTCCGCCAGAAGGCGGCGATGGCATCGGCTTCAGCCAGCGAACCCGGCAAAGGTGGGAAACTCGCTCCCGTGGCCGCAGCGCAGGGAACGCGCGCGAGTGCGTAGTCGACGCCCCCGAGCGCGAGCATTCCTACCCCTCGATGCTGCGTCGGCGTGAACTCAACGAGATCCCGCTCCGTCGCCAGTAGATGCAGCGTTTGCAGCTGCTCGACGAGATAGCCCGTGGAGTCGCCGGGAAGCGCCGCGAACGGTACAAGCGCGAGCGCGGCATCGGGAACGAGAAAAAGCTCTCGAGCGCCGGCTACATACGGCGACAGGGGATCGAAGACCTGAGCCCGAACCGCCAGGCCCGCAGCGCGCAATTGCCGCTCGCCGGCCGCACGACGCAGTGGATCGGGTGCGGCACGCACCAGCGCCAGCCATGTGTCGATCAGCCCATCGAGTCGCGTGGCGTCGCCGAGTGCTACGCGTACGGGCCGCGTTCGCCCCGCCCGCAGGACGAACGCCACATACTGCTCGTTGCCCCTCTGAATTGCCCCCGAAGCCGGTCCGAGTTCCGTATAGCGCGCCATGCATACCAGAGCGGCATCGTTCGAAAGCGCCTGACTCACATCCAGGAACCCGATGCCGCGCGAGGCAATCAGTCTGCCGAAAGCAGTACTCCTTACGGCAAGGCGGCGTTGAGCGCCGGCCAGGGCCTCTTCGGACGCCGCGAGCCGTGACAGGAACTCCGCCTCCCCTTCGTCCTGCGGCCCGTCGAGCGCCAGTTGTGCCACCTCGGCCTGTCGCTCGATTACTCCTGCGGCCAGGGGCGCGGTGCCTGGATCGGCCGCCGAGGCGACAACACCCTGGCGAAACATCATTTCATCCAGTACCAAGGCGCGTGCGCGGATCAGCGCGTCCAGCGCAAGCGAATCCGCATTGGCCGGCGCGCCGTTCCTACCGCTGAGTTCGAGCAGAAGGTCGAGCCCCGAAGTGCGTTCACCCGAAAAACTGAACGCAGCGTGCTCGTCCAGACCACTGATCACGCGTCGGAAGTGACGGCGCGAGATGGCTTCGGCGGCGAGCGCATGCTGGGTTGCTTCGCCGATGCGATTCTGGCGCGCAAGAATATCGGCCATGCGCATGTGACACAGCGCGAACTCCGGATGCTCG